>Ga0209605_1003904_pt1 | contig 12635 bp, 21 predicted proteins | sample AD_UKC035_MetaG_FD_184408 | JGI IMG/M metagenome (GOLD analysis project Ga0209605, IMG submission 184408) | Active sludge microbial communities of municipal wastewater-treating anaerobic digesters from USA - AD_UKC035_MetaG (SPAdes) (version 2) | ecosystem: Engineered > Bioreactor > Anaerobic >...
TTCGAGACGAACAATGTAGCGACTATTTTAAGGGCTACCCGATAGAAACGTACTGTGGTGAGGGTGAAACAACGGAGCGCCTTTCGCTTTTCTCGACTGACCTGGCATTTATGACAGAGGCCGACAACGCCGAGAGCATCGCCGACGACGGATGGGTACTTGTCGCTACAACGCCGGGCGCATTTACCAATCAATACGAAAACATCGAGGACAACCGGCCGCTATCCTTCACGGAACTGCACCAGTATTTCCACCTGTGGGAAATGGACGGGGCCGGCAAAATCAATAACGCCGACGTTACGCCGCAAAGCGTCAGGCGCACCCGAAAGGCTCCCGCATTTGGCACAACGCTTTGCTGTGACGATGCTTTCGACCCGTCCGAACTGGTTACAACAGCAATGGGTCAGGGTGAAGTTGAAGATTCAGAGCGCAATTGGGCGCTTAATACGATAACCTTAACGCTGAAATACTAATGGCCTGGGCTGCACAAAATCTACCCTCTGCGCTCCCTATCTGGGATAATTGGCACTTTCAAACGTTCCGCATGCCGTTTTGCTCTGGTAACCCCGGTGTTCCGCTGTACGCCCGACACGACCGCATTTTGCCGTGGATCGTCATGGGGCCAACGGCCGCGCCCGATTACGTCTATCTGGTTAATGAGGCCGGAACAAATGCGCTGGATATTACCGCGCTATTAACCATCCTGACCGGGTCGGAGGGCGGTAACGATTACGTTTATTGCGAGGGATCAACCGACATAAACCAGGCGACCAGCTGCACAGAATACACGGGATGGAACGGCACGACGTGGCCCAATACGCCCGGCGATAACACATGGGGCGCTTTTATCCAGTGCGATGCCCAATATTATTTAGAGTTCAAATTCGGCAGTAGTCGTTACTACTCCGAACTGTTTACGATCCGCGACTTTCCAGAATTTTCCGACAACCCAATGCAAGAGGATTTTACGTTTGTCCGGATTGACGCGGCCACAAATTGCATGATTGACACCATACCGCCGTTAGGCGTTCAAAAGTTGTTTGTGCCAGGCTATACGGTCGAACCTGAATATCCGGTTGACGAAACAGTATCGACCAACGGCCAAAAGCAAAAGAAGATACTTGCAGCCGTAATGAATAAGCGCTATAAACTGCGCTTTTTCGCCCCTGAATCGGTAGCCGACTTTTGCGCCACACTCCCCCTTTATTCAACTGTCACCATTACCGACCAATACGGCCTGCAATCGGCCGTTAGGGATATAGAATTTAAACCGTCCTGGGGAGAGGATAACGGGCAGGGCTGCGCCTGTTTGGTCGAACTGACATTTACCCGCGACTTTGTGTCTTATACAAACTGCTGCTAAACCGCTGTTAATCAATTAAAAGAACAGGCGGAAGCCGCCTTTTTTCGCTGACAATACGGGCGGAAATTTGCAGGTATAAACACGAAATAAACATGGCTTGTACCACGGTATTACCGCCTACTAACGCCGCCGATTGTGATTACGAAATTAACTTCGGCGAGATAAACGCAATTCTGTTCACCGAATACGGCGACGGCCTGGCGAACTGGACAAGCGCGACTGAATGGAACGGCCGAATTGACAACAGTACGGCCTACACCAACCAGGACCCGGCCCCTATTCGCGTACTGTTTGGCATTGGCGGCCTGGGCGCTCCCGAACGCGGCTCCATTACGCTTTCCCGCCGGCGCAAAGCCTACCTGTCCCCGAAATTCTCTTTTGTGTTCCGCGTTGAAGACACGGGCGACACCAACTGGGATTTTATGCGGGCGCTTCCTGACGGCGGCCAAACTTACTCCGGCTGGCTCGCTACTGAATCGAAAATCCTTGGCGGCAACGACGGTATCAAAATTACCATCGTGGCCGACCCCAATATCCCGGAATCTATCGACGAAATCTGGACAATTAACGTAACGGTGTCCTTCGAGGGTTCTATCCCCGACATGATTGATTTGCCCGCCATTACGGCGCTCGCATAAAGAAGTCCCTTGCTTTTGCTGAACCCGGCCCCGTGACCCCACAAAGTCCGGGGCTTTTTTAATCTTAACCTGTTTAACTGGCACGTTTTTAGCACTATACGCATTAAAACGCGCTATGTTCGATCAAATCAAGATGGAGTTTCAGCAAATCTGGGTTGCAATATTGCGCTATGTTCAAAAACAGGGATTTGCGGTCTTTTTGTTGTGCTGCTGCCTTGTCTTTTTGTGGCGACAATCCGAAAACTACCAGCGCGAGGCGCGCCGGTTGCAAGACGAACAGACGGCCCGCTACCTTCAATTAGCGCAGGAATTGAAACAACGGATAATGCAACTCGAAAGCGACATAAGGGACTGCAACGAACAAAGGCAGGATATAGAAATTGAACTTGCCAAAACTCAAATACAATTAAAAAAACTCAAACGATGAGTAAAGCACAAAAATTCAGCGCTTCCAGTTCCAACTTTTGGGCCAACGTGCTCAACACTGTGTTGGCCGTTATCGCAATGGCCGGCGTACAGTTCCCGACCGATCCGGCAATCATCACGTCCGACCTGACCAACACCCTGACGACTTCGGGCTGGATTGCGGCCGTTGGCCTTGTGGCCCTGAACATCCTTTCCCCGATTTACCACGCTTTCGCCCGTGGCTCCTTTTCGCTGGTCGGCATCCTTTCCAGTTCTAACTTCTGGATACAGATCGGCTCTTTGATTGCTTCGGGCCTGCTGCTTTTGGGCCTGGCATTCCCTGCCGGCACCGTCGATCAGATTGTCGGCGCGGTCTATGCAAAAGACTGGGGTACCCTTGCCGTTATCCTGTTTACGAACGTGCTTAACCCGCTGATCCGATTTTTCAAAGATAAATTCAGCGCCGGGCAAGTTGTCACGGCCTGATATAGACCAATTTTAAAATGTTCATGGGATTATCGGCCCCTGCAAACGAGCGGGGGCTTTCCCTGTAAAGTAAAAGAAAATGGTTACAAAAGTCACCGACATTGAGGGCCGCGCAGACCTCAACGAACTGCGCCAAATTATCGTCAACCGCACCGGCGTAGACCTTAATACGGTTAGCGAGGTACTGGATGCCTTTTTCACCGTGAACGCAGAAGCCGTGGCCATTCACGATTCAACCCTGTTGCATGGTATCGGCGTTTTCAAACTGGTACAGCGGGCCGCCCGCAAGGGTCACACGCCCGACGGCACACCCTGGGAGCGGCCGGCCGGCTTCGAGTTGGTATTCGAGCCGTCCGAGGATTACAAGCGCCGGATAGAGGATTTTGCCGGCAGCGAGGAGCCAATTTATTAGGGTTTCCATTTTTGTTGTTATCATACAAAAAGCCGCCCGGTTCTTGCAACCGTGGCGGCTTTGTTCTATTCTTACCTGAATATGTAAACCCTTCTTACATGGGGTTTGGTATGGCAAATTCTATGCCGAACAAAAAGCCCGGCAACCATTCCGGCGGCCGGGCGTAACCCCAAAAACCAAATGAAAACTTATGAATGCTGGACAAAGTTAACGGTTTGTGTCGATAGGCGCGATAGATCAGGCGCTAACTATTGTTTCCCGGCAACCGGCTATGGGCCGGCGGGCGGGAAACTTGGAGTTACACACAATTAGAAGATAAAAAAATGTGCTCACCAACTAACGGATGAACGCAGTTTCTAAGGATTTGGACGGGACAATGGTTTTTTCCGTAGTAGATGTTTTCTTCGTAGAAAATTCCGAGCCATTCCATCATGGCTTTTTTCCCTGCCAAGTTTGACTTTTTGATAAAGCCTTTTGGCTGTGGAACATCAAAGGCCATGAACTCAAAATTGCTCCAAAAGATGTGCCGCCCATTGGTTTGAGTTGGGGTTATTAGTGGCGCGTAGTATGGCCGCACGTTCTCCACGATCCATTTACCCAAAAAGAAATTTTGAAGCAAAATTATCTCTTGGTAAAGGCTCATATCGGGGTATTTTGCTACATCGTGCCGGGTAGCCTTCGTCATTCTGGAGTGGCTTTGGCACGGTGGACTACTCCAAATAAAATCAAACTCCCTGAAATGTTTTTGTAGGTACTCGTGCGCATCGCCAACAATTACCGTATCATCTGGAAAGTTTCGAGCGTAAACGGCAGCAATGCTCGGATCAAGTTCCACGGCGGTAACCTGGCAGTCTTTCCAGTTTTTTCGATTACCACCCAATCCAGCGTATAAGTTAAGTACCTTTTTCATGTTCAAAAATTATGTGTGTAACCCCGCATGGCTGTCAATGCTTTCTAAGCGTAAGCACTTGCAGCCATGCACCAGTTAGCCGACATTAGACAATTCAGCCTTTGATTTTTCAAGCAATTCCAATCCTGCTTTGATGTCAGGGTTGAAATCAAGATGAGATAATTCTGGGTCAGCACAATTGTCCAAAAGTGTTTTGCAGTTCCACAAAATCCTTTGGAAGTGAATTGCTGCCAAGTGGTGAACCAAGTCGCCTAAAAACGCTTCTGGCTTCGTCTTGTCAAATTTAGACATGATTTCAAACTCTGAAAAATCAACATCCTCGAAGTCTGTGTTTTTCAATTCTTTATGAAGCCACTCCACTTCGTTTAAGGCGCTTTGGAGCCTGTCTATTTCTTCGTGATTTGTTTTTGCAAGTCGCATTTTTATGTTTTTTTTAGTGTGAAAAAAGTCGGCTAACCCCGCTTTCCCGCCTATGCGGCGTAAACCTGGCACAGCGGGAAAGCACCAGTTATGCGGAATTATGATTTAATAGGTTTGTATGTTGCTGGGTGATATTTAACTACAGCCGTCGCGTGTAGTTTTGCTTGATGTGGGGTCATGTCAAGCATTTCAAACGCCTTGTTTACTGGAATATCGCCTGCATATCCCCGGCAAATCCTTGATATTTGGATTAATCCAAACCCAGTATGCCGATCTGCTCGCCATGCCATGTGGCATTTTTGGTCGAAGGTCAGTTCTGAAATTAGTGGATATTTTTGCATTTTAATGAATTTCAAAAGTGAAATAATCCGCATAACCCTGCATGGTCTTATATGCGCCTTAAACAGTTGCACATAGCCCATGCCTCAGTTATCGGTTATTGGCTTTCGTTACCAACGTATCCACCTGCCATTGCCAGCCGCAAAGCAGGCACCGGCAATCAATGCCCGTGCAAGCCGTTGGGCCGCTGTGGTCGCAATAGACGGGCGCGGCCGGTTTGGGGGCGCAGGAGGCGAGGAAAAGCAGGGTTGGGAAAAGGTATTTCATGGTCGTTAGTTTATGCCCCAAGACAAATAGACGCGACAAGTCGCCGTAAAAGCCGGGTTTGAGTAGTCGAATGTTTGAAGTGTTCCATGCACCTTTGCGAGCATTTTATCACTAACTCGGCGGCCTTTTGGGATTGCGAATGCAATATAGTTTTGGAACTTGTATTTCATCCTTTCAAAAACTTTGCCCGCTTGGCCATTAGTGCCCAGCGGAGGTCCTCTTTTGTTATGTCGCCATTTGGGTCACGATACCAGACAATCCGGTTCCCTTCGCGGCGGTATTTGTGGCCGTCCAATCCCGCATTCAGGAAGTACGACGGCCTATTAAATCCTTGGTACAATATACAACTTTCTTCGCGCCCAACAAAGGACGGGGCGAATACGGCCGTATAAATCTCCGTGCTATTCGGCAGGGCGTGGCCGTTTGCAGCCCTGACCAGATACTTCTCCGTCAAGTCCATGATGAATGCCGCGTCGCGCCGATGACAGGCCGCTTTCACTTCTTCCAGCGACACGCCTAAGCCGGACAGTCCTGCCCGCGTGAATTGTATCCAGCCGGCCGCTACTCCGTCGGTACGGACGACAAACGGGTTTAGGCCACATTCGGAATAAGCAACTTCATAGATTGCCAGCGGTGTCGATCCTACGCGGGCGGCAATCTCCCGTGTACGGCGTTTCACAATATCTGCTTCGTCGGGTGTTACCTGTTTTCCCAGGTGCGCTTCGTACTGAGACAACGCCCATGCTGACGTATCGGACGGGGAAATGTACGTCGGGGCAATCCAGTTGTTTTCGGCGTATTGGATTGCCTCTTTGAGGTCGAGGCGGAACGGGTAGAGGATAAATGCGAAAGCGCCGTAAAATGCGATTCTGCGAACTTTCTTCCAGTTAGGAGCCGTGAGCCAGTGTATAGCAGAGATAGCGCCTCTCGCAGCAAAATAAAGGCCAAACAAGGCGTATTTACCAGTAAGCCAAAATGCCGCAAACACAATAGCGCATCCGGCCAACCCTAGCCAGAGGCCGGGGAGGGAAAGGAGGATTTGTGCAATGTCGGCGGCGGGTTTCATGTTTTGCGATAAAATGTCGTGAAATAAGATACGGCGGGTTTATCGGCGCTTCTTTATCCCGCCACGGCTAAGTATGATGTGATCTCTACCGAATTACCGTCTTGTTTTGAATTACATGATTTGCAACACTACCCACCCGGCCACGAAAACCGCAATCCCGGCAATGGTGTAGGATAAAATAACAACAATAAGCCAGACCAAAAAGGCATCCGCCGGAACGGGGCCAAACAGGACGGCAAGGCCCGCGGCCCATGCCCCGTCAATGTCGTAAGCCCAGAAAAGGAGCCAGACAAGCAGGGCCGAAACTGCGTTCGGGGACTTGCGCCACTCGCTTTTCCCGGCATGGTCTGGCACGTCGGCGAGAAACGGCAGTACTTTCAGCAAAACCCCTTCCCAGTACCGAGCGGCCGGCAGGGGGAAATGTGCGACCAGGCGAACATTCATTCCTGACTGCGTGGCCAATTCACGCCGGCGGGCCTTCGGGTTGCCAGAAATGCCCGGCTTCACCAGTTGCAGGTACCCGAACCTGTCAGGCACCCACATGAGGTACAGGCTCCTGTCAAAAAGGAGCGCGGCTAGGCGTCGGGCGATATGGATGGGGGCGGAGATCATTTTTGTATTTATTCAAAATATAAGTCATATTTCCGGCAAATCTCATCAATAACGGGCTTTTGCCTGATTCTAAAAATTCTGCCGCCGTCTTCATACACCACCTCGTCGTATATCTCACCCGGCATTATCTTGCCTTTTACAGCCGCAGCTTTGGCGATGTTTCGGTAATCAGCAACGCACGCGCCTAGCCTGCGATAGTCGGCGGCGAAAAGAAAAAGGCATGCGTTGCATTGGTGTCGCTTCCTTGCGACCCTGGTTGTTGTGCTTATAATATCCATAACTTACTTCTCTTTTATTGGGATAAAGTATTCACAGGTTGCAATGGGGTGCGAAAGGAACCACATGGCAACTTCATACTCAAAGCACTGGTAAGATTGATTTTGCTCGCTCGGATTGGTGTTTTCTATCGAGCGGCGGCACTCGCCCTTTATTGGGCAGTCTTTGTTTGTGCAAAGGGTTATGTCTGGCATGATTTATTTGTTTCGATTGTAGGCCAACCAAGCGGCAGCGACCGCCTCGGCCGGGTTTTCGTGCGCGAAAACCTCGTCCAGTTCAGTGGCAGAATAATACACGTGAGTGCAGCACCATTGCTTCTCGTCGTCGTACCACAGCAGGTGAGGCACTGAAAAATGCGGTAAAATTTCGGTTGCGGTTGGGGCGTATGCCGGATAACAGGCAAACCATTGGTAGGGCGATATGCCTGTTTTATGAAATGCCGATTCAATGTAAAACACCTCATCATGGCAACTGTACCACGACTGGCCGTGCTCAACGCTTGGAGGTTGGGGGAAGCCCGCGTTTCGGAGGGCGATTGCAGTTTGTTTTGAGACTATGTTTTGCATGGTATTTTATTTTTACCCCCTTGGAAGTGTCAAATTGCTTGCCCCTGCGTACTTGTCGCCGCTTCTATGGCCTGACACTTGCAAGTTAGGAATAACCCTGCAAATAATGGCGTATTCAATCCAAACGGAAACGACAGCCCCGACGGCCAAAACCAGGTTCGAGCCGGTTGTTTTCCAGAGCCACAAATCAATACTGGCAAGGAACGTCAGGGCGATGACGCAAAGAATGATTGCAAGTCCGGCGCTAGACCATTGATGCATCTGTACGAAAAAGCGGCCGGCCACTATTCCGAGGCGGCTAACCAGCGATTCGGCGGCAGACACTTTCGCAATCAGCAGGAAGAACGAGCCGAACGTGATAAGGATTGGCAGCAGATAGGAATTGAACAACCATACCCAAAACGCCCAAATTTCGCCAATGGCCGGGCCGATTGTTTTGGCTGTCTTGTCCACGCCTTCGCGGGCTTTGTCAAGCGCGGCGCTAATGGACACGCTATCCGGCATGCTCCACGACGTACCACCCGCCGGAACATCGGCCCGTGTTAGCGTACCCGTTGGATCGGTGGCCGGTTTGTATCGCGGCACCTGTACCAGTTGGCCGCTTTCGGTCACGAATACGCCGGTCAGTGTGCCGTATTGGCCCTGCTCCATGAATTGCCCTTTTCTGAGCAGATCGTTATAAGTCTGTTTACCGTTTGCCGTTCTTTCGAGCGGAACGACGGAGAAGGCAAACACGACTTTTCCCGGCGGCGGACAGGTCTTGGTAAACCGGAATTGACCAAGGTAGCCAGCCGCCTGCTGGCTATTGTTTTGGGCCGACAGGGTGAGGGATGCGAGGGCGAGGGCGAGTAAGAGTATATTTTTCATATGCGGATTGTGTCTAATGAAACAAGGATGCCCAATAAAAAGTCAAATCGACTTTCTTTTGTGGCAAAGGTTTGAGTGTCGCTTGCGACAGCTTCAAAGAGGATAAGGTAACTAACAACCCGGCCGGCAACAATCGGGGCACACAGACGAATTATTTCTTCAATTTCGCTATCCACCGGCGGGGCCGACAGGTCGCACAGGGCATTGAAGAGGGCTTGTTTGAGTTCTTGTTCGGTTTTCATAATTCTGGCAAATTGAGCATTTCAATGGTTATGATTCCGCGCACGATGTCGGCGCACCGGGATAGTATCTTCCTTTTTGTGGCGAAGGCGGCGGTGTAGGTAGATTCGGCGCGGGCGTAGACTAAGGCGGCGTAGGTTGCGGCGGCAGCAGCGTCGGCCTCGGTATTGGCAGCGTCAGCGGCAGCATAGGCGGCGTATATGTGGGAGCGAGGGGGGTAAGCATCGGGGTCGTCGGCATCGGCGGAAACATAGGCGTATGCGGCGGCCATGTCATCCATGGACGCCTCTCCCATTCCAAACCTACTGGCAACTTCGACGGCGGTTATACTCCTTTCGCGCATGTAAGGAAGCGCCAGTGCCGCACATTCCGCCTTTGCAAGCGTAAGCGGACGAATGTCGACGCAAGCCCTCTTGGCAAGCCGAAGCATCCAGTCTCCGCGCTGGCAAGTGGCCCACGCTTCGGCTAACGACTTGTCGCCGACCCACATCTTGGCTTCTTTGCAAGCGCCTATGTCGGTAAGGTATTGTTTGAGAGTGTGCATTGCACTAGGATTTAAATTACTGATAATCAATGTGCACTTTGTGTAGTGCATCAATTTTCGGCGCTCCATTCGACCGATAGGGGAGAATCAACACCTTTGTTTAAAAGGGCGCTGTACTTCTTTACCGTGTCGAGCGCAAATCCGGTTAGCGTTACTATGTCAGCGAGTGAATAACCGGCCGCTAAGTATGGCTTTATCCGGGCCGCCGTTTCTTCTTTCAGTTTGGGGTTTGTCGTGTGGGATATACGCAACTTGTCCACGTCGGTCAGTTCCGGAAGCATCTTCTTTTGCATCGGTGCGATTATTTCTGGGCCGCTTTGAAGCGATGCCGCACCCTCCCCCGCTGCCAGTTGATCGTCGGCGGACTTAGCCGCCTTGTACCCCTGCACGACTTCGTACAAGGTTTGCCCCGTCACGTTGCCGAATAGCAGCAGCGTTGCCGACAGGATGCACAGGCCTGTTCCGGTCAGTGACCAATACATGATATTGGTTTTCAGGAAGATAGTTGCCTCTGATTCCGGAAGCGCATATAACAAGGTCATTACAGCCAGAACGGCCGCGACCAGCCACAGCGCCACCTTGTCCGCATTTTTCAGCGGCATAGTGTCGGCGTTAGCGGCCTGCCAGTCTTGGAAGGCTGCGCTAATGGCGCGCATTTTGGCGGAGCCGGCGAAGATGTTGTGGAAGGCGCTCATTCTTCGTTCGTTTTGGGCGGTTCTGGCAATGGCATCCAGTGAGTAGGCTTCTCCAAAAACCCGCCACCATTGGAGCCTTCGCCAGAAAAATAAAATTTAGCACCCAGTCTGGATGTAGTTATAGACCGCACCTGACCGAGCCTGACCCTGCCGTCTACAAAAACCAAAACCCATTTTTCAAATTCGGGTTGCCTGTTTTTTATGTCAATCCATTCCATCGTTTCTCTTTTTTACCCGGCCGCTCACAGACGCAAGCGGCCGGGGTTGGTTAGTGGTTGAAAATAAAGCATTACCCGGACTGGCCGGGGTATTCGTGGTCTTTATCAGTGTGGCCTCGCCTGTTTATAGAGGCGGATACTAAGCAGCCGTTCAAAAACCTGGTTAACCGGGAGACTTGGGCTGCCGTCAGCCTGAATTCGTGCCACGTGTTCAACCCGTAATTAACGGTGAACACAAACGGCGGTGCGGCGTCAGGGGAAAAGGAAAACGCAAATTCCCCGTTAACCTGCTGGGCTTCCCGGCCGGCCACGAGAAACGCGGCTGAGGGCGGGACATTGAAGATAATCGTGTGCATGGGAGTGGAGGGTAAGTTGTTGTTTCATGTCTCGGATTATGGATTAAGCGCGTTATAACAAATTTGGTCGATAGACTCTGCCAGGGTTGGCGAATCCGGAAAGGTGTCAATTAAAATCCTAATTTCTGCAATGGCCGTTCGCAGCCGCTTGTTTTCTTCGAGCAGATCAGGAGCGGCGGCGATGAGTTCGCCGTTGGCGCTCCGGTTATTGTGGTGGGTATAACAAACGCGAACATCCTTTGTGTCTACAGAGAATATTCCGTCCCATTTCCACGGCCCAGGTGTATGTCCTTCAAATTTTGAGTAGTCAATCATTTTGTTTATGGTTTTGCATTTCAAAAATAGCCGCGTACTGTACGCCGGAAATTAGTCCGGCCGTAATGATACCAAGAATAACTGCCGAAGCGTGACTGCCGGTCGGCAGTATGTCCGTAACAAGTCCAAGGAACTTTGTCGGGTTCCCGTTTTGTCCTTGCATTAGTCCGCCGTAAATACGGACAAGATTGCAGAATGCTTCGTACAAGACCGTTGCAACTGTTACGGCAATTGCCAAGCGATGTTTTGCACCGGACAAAGTGAAGCCGACAGCGGACGTACTTAAAAGTACGGTCAGGCAAACAGCGCCTAATGTGTCCGTTAATTCGGCCGTGACGTGGTACATATTCGATACCGAAGCAAGTGTAGGGGCGATCATTAGGCTGATGAGCGCTATTTGACGCTTTTTCACGCCCTTAAAGCCCTCCCCTATCGCTGAAATTTCACGCGTTTCGCGCGTTTCAGTTGTCGAGGCTTTCTCGGTAACTGGGGCAACTGTTCGGAATTTCCGGACAGTTGGGGCGGACTTTGTGCCGCGCCCCTTGGACAATTCGGCGATGTGTTCGGCGGACAAAGGGGCGGACATAGCGGGGGACAATTGCGGATACTTACGGCGGACACGCTTCTCCATAGCCTGGGGATGCACCCCAAGTTGGTCGGCTAATTGTCTGGCTGTTATTGTCGGCATTATGTCCCCCATTTTGTCCTTTTGTCTTTGTCTGTTTTGTACGGTACAAATGTACGCAAGTACATTGGACACTTCCAAACGTCCGGACAAAAAAATGTACTTGCGTACAAAATTATTTTTCCCCTACCTTTGTCCGCGATGGATAAAACACTTACCCCGCAGGAGGCATTTTCGGACTTCCTGCAATTCGCGGACAAGACAGGTATAAAACTTGGAAATGATGTAGCCCAAGCAAAGAGGGACAATAAAGGGTCGCGGCTGACGGCCAAAGGGACGCCGATTAAGTTGGGCGTTGCCAGAATAAGGCGGCTGTTAGAGCGGTACTGCCCAGGCCGCTACGAGTTCCGCGAAGTCGTTGTCGTTCACGACGGCCAATAAAAAAGCCCCGCCGGGTGGGGCAGGGCTTGGCGGAGGGTTGGGATTCGATTTTTACGGCAAATCACTTATCCTGATGGCTCGAAAGCCGCCGCCACGCTCATGCGGAAAGGAAATATTTTCTGCGTATAAAACATACACTTTTGCGCCGGAGGCGTCAAACCCCGGCACTAGCTCGTAATGGTCTGGGATGCCGATCTTAGATCGGTTCCCGCCGTTTAATTCAAATGCCAGGTGCGCATATGAGTCCGGGTTTAGGAACGCGGTCGTGTGCCGCTTTCCGTAAAGCATATCAAGCCCGGTGTTTGCACCGACCACCCCATAATCAGGGATCAGTATTTCTCCTTCGCCCTTTATTGGATACACTTGTTTGTCAATGGCTTCGATGGTTTGGGTTGCTTGGTTGGCGTCTTGAAACATTTTCTCCCGGTTATCGGTTACGGGTTCCGCATTTTAGATTTTCCTGCCTACTCTATCCCCGGTTTTCGGCTACCCCGGTTGCCCGTTGCGCACGGGCGGGCGTGGTTATTCGTAGTTAAGGGATGCGTGTTCAATTTCCAGCGCCTTATCTGTGGCG
>Ga0209605_1003909_pt1 | contig 12624 bp, 27 predicted proteins | sample AD_UKC035_MetaG_FD_184408 | JGI IMG/M metagenome (GOLD analysis project Ga0209605, IMG submission 184408) | Active sludge microbial communities of municipal wastewater-treating anaerobic digesters from USA - AD_UKC035_MetaG (SPAdes) (version 2) | ecosystem: Engineered > Bioreactor > Anaerobic >...
TGGGGGTCGGATTTAGATAACTGGGCGAAGGATACATGGTATGAATTCGATATTGTCCATGATGGGACGAACGTGAAAGGGAGGATTGATGGGGGTACGTGGAGATCGGTCGCATGGTCGGGTCGTAAAGGGAACCCGGCACTCAACATAGGGTCATTTGATGAGGTTACAGTATGGGACTATGCGTTCACCAGAGCGTATGCTGCTACAGAACCTACAATCAGTTCGTGGACTACCGAATCAGTGACAGAGATTACCCAGGATACGTTCGCATACCGTCTTGTCGGATGGGAGTATGACCAGATGAAAGGATTGTTCAATCTAGAGTTCGGGGCACCTGATGATTACTATATGAGTAATGATGTCAAGTATAAAGGTGCAGTTGATGTGTCACTCTCTCTCTTGTAATTCACAACATATTTATTTTGGTTGCAATATATTATTGTCAATATGTCCTGCGCGTTCTCTGCTACCCCTTATACCTATTTCTTCGGGACGAGACTCGGGTTACTCTACAGTATGTCAATTACTGAAGTCATGTTCCCTCCAGGTGGACGCGAGGAGCTGGATGCGTTAGTAGACCAGATGTGGCACCAGCTATATCCCTATGAGGTGGTCGCGCAATGCCGGAAACAGTAGAGGATGCCCCCGATGAGTATGTAGCGGTCTGTGCCCGCTGCGGCATCGCTATCAAGACAGAAGAGGTTGGTGGAGAACTGGACGGGCGGTTCGTAGACTATGTACAGCGTATGCAGGGAATAGCGAACTTTGTGTTGTGTCTTGACCATTGGGAAGAGTTCAAGAACAATTCTAATACTTCAGTAGAAGACGGGATTGCCCGGCGGGCGCAGAGCATAGCAGACTCGCAGCGGAACATGGACCGTTACTTATAAACACGCGTAATTCCAATCAACTTTTTTACTATTCTTAACGATAGTTAATTTGCAGGACAGACTAACGTCGTGCTTGACAGCGATACACCTGCACAAAGAACCACCAACCCAATACTTTTCCTAATCTCTAAAAACGAAGTAACAATCAACTATTTTTATTCATACAGTAACATTTTATGTGATGATTCAGAGTCTTCGTAGGGGCAAACTCAAATACGTTCTCGGGCAGGTCAAGTATGTTGACGTGTTCTTCCAGTTATGGTCGCGGTATGGGTTCCGTAGAGCGTGGAAGTTTCTGTTAATGAAATTGTTCGTGAAGGAGGGGGAGGGTGCGTTAGGCGTTCTGTTCCGGTTGGGGGAATATATTCTAACCCCGCTAGGCAAGACACATTGGTTGTGCCGCTACCCGCGGCAGATTGAGATTGAGGTTACGAACGTCTGTGATAAGAAGTGTATCCTGTGTGAGCATACCTACTGGGAGGAACCAGCACGGCATCTGAAGTATGACGAGTTCCTGAAGATTATCGACCAGTTCCCAGACCTGTTATGGGTGAACATGACTGGTGAAGGAGACTCGTTCCTGAACCCAGATTATATCCGGATGCTATCCACGCTGAAGGACCGCGATGTTCCGGTATATCTGGTAGATAGTTTCAACCGGTTAACTCCCGATAAGGCGAACGCTCTACTGGATATGGGGATTGATGGTATTCATATCTCGTTTGACGGGGCTACAAAGGAGACGTATGAGAAGGTCAAGGTAGGATGCAACTACGAGCAGACGATACAAAATATCCGATACCTTCTGGCCGCGAGAGGGAACCGGCCATTTCCCGAGATATGTTTCCGGTATGTGATAACGACGTTCAATGTGAACGAGATGCCGGATTTCATTGATATGATATATAGAGAGTTTGGGGAGTATAATATAGGGCATATCGAGTTTGTAGGTCTCCTATATTTCCCGGAGACTAAGCAGTATTTCGTTGACCGTGTTCCTGATGAGATTATAGACGAGGTATATAAACGAGGGGAGAAGTATGGGTATACTGTCAGGTTAGCACATCCTGGTGCCGCGTTGCCGTCAAGGAGATATTGTACTGCTTGGAGTGAACCCTACTTCATGATGGGGGGATACGTGTTATCGTGTTGTGCCGTGCTTATGTCCAACCGCAGACCCGCACTGCGGCGTCTTGCGTATGGTAACATCAACGATAAACCGTTTAGAGATATATGGAACAGTAGACGGTATCGGTGGGTAAGAGAGAATGTGAATAAAGAGGATAGCCCGATGCCGCATATGTGCAGGGGGTGTAGAGCGTATGAAGATCCTTGTGGCGAGTCCTAAACCGGGTGCTGGATCGGGAGCAGCGTTAAATGCGCTTGAACCAGCAAGCCCCACATACTGCCATAGTGTAGGAGAGTTCTACCGGATACAACACAAACACCAGGTTATACTAAGTTATGGGTTCCCGTTCCATTGTCTCCCTACAACTAAACCGCACGTATGGTACTGTCTTGAGCCACAGGTATACCTCATGCGAGAGAAGGGGGTGGTGAAGAAAGCGGTATCGAAAGCGGCTATGCCAATAGAGAGGTGGCGAGTTAATAGTCTTGATGGGTGTATCGTTGCTGACAAGGCCAACGCGAACCGGTTTTGGGAGTTGTATGGGATTCATCCCATTATTGTCCCATATGGGATAGACTATGGGTTCTGGTCCCAGACCCCCCCACCAATAGACGATACGGTCTTCACGGTTGCACATATTGGTGAGATCCAGCGGTTCAAGAACCAGATGAAGTCGATAGAGGCGTTCGCGGAGTTCCATGAGGATGTGTCGAACTCTCGCCTATGGATCATCGGGGCTGTCAGGGATACTTCATATTTTGAATCTATGAAGTCACGAGCTGATGAACTTGGTGTGAAGTTTACATATATCTATGAGATGCCGAGAGAGCGTCTGCGTGACCAGTATTATCCTTACATTGACTGTGTCCTCCATCCAATCAAGTTACAGGGGGGGTTCCTGACCCCGTTAGAAGCGGCTGCGGCTAACCGACCGGTAATCGTCTCGCAGCAATGTTCGTGTTCTGATATCATCTACAAGAATTACCTCGGTCTGGTGTCCTCTGACAGTTATAGTTTCTGGTTGAAGTATATCTATGACAATGGATACGTTCCAAGACGCGAGTGGATACAAGAGAACCTGACGTGGGAGAAGTATTGTGATGGGGTAATGTCTGTCTTGGAGGGGGTAATATGAAACAGGACGAGATCGCATGGTTCTCTAAGATGACCGAGGAGGAGATTGAGAATAGCGTTAACCTACCGTTTGTTGACAAGTGGAAGGGGGGGATACTTGCCGATGTTGGTGCGATACTCTACCTATTGCCTCCGGCTCCTGCGGTGGTGCTTGATGTTGGGGTTGGTGGGGGCTGGTCGTCGTGGTTCTATGCGAAGGCAGGATACACTGTTACTGGGATTGACATCTCTCCTGATTGGGTGAGACTGGTTAAGAAACGGTGGAAACATCCAAACCTGTCCTACTTATGCGCTGACTTCGAGAGTTTATCATGCCAGTATGGTGCTATCGTAATGCACGATACGTTACACCATGCCGACGATCCGTTGGTGTGGGTGAAGAAAGCGTATGAACTACTTGTTCCCGGCGGCGTCTTAATCACCTGTGAGCCGGGAAGCAACCATCCGGACGACCCGAATACCAGAGCAGCAATCGAGCGGTTCGGAGTGAATGAGAACGCTATGGGTGTGATGAGAGTGAAGGATCTGGGGGAACGTGCAGGGTTCAGTAAGACCGATATCTTCCCCAGTGCGAAACAGATGATGTATCTGGCGTATATCGAGGGTGTGGAACTAAACAATGTATACCGTATGGATACCGGGATTGTGAGGTTAACAAAATGAAAGTGTTTGTAGCTGGGGGTGCGGGGTTCCTTGGGTCGCACGTCTGCGAGTATTACCGGAGCCAGGGATGTGATGTGGTCGCGTATGACAATTTCAATATGAGGGAGTTGTCACGCACCCAGTATGATGCCGTGAACGCACGGAAGTATATGGCGTCGTTCCTACAAGAGATCGGGGCGACCGTCATTAAGGGGGATGTCCTGAAACCAGAGTTCATGGATGAGTTCGTGAAGGATGCCGACTTTATCGTGAACTGTAGTGCTCAACCGGCAATGACTATCGGGATAGAGGACCCGGTACTTGACCATCATGTGAACGTCGGTGGCACGATCAATCTATTAGAAGCCGCTCGGAAGTATAGTATCCCGATGCTGCATTGCAGTACGATACATATCTACGGCAACCAGAACCAGTTCATCCGCAAGAGGGTGCCTGTTAATGAGGATATGCCGATACTTGAAGGGACGGTGACTCCGCTCCATGCGAGCAAGATGGCGGGGGAGTATTACTGTCGTGCCTATGCAGATACCTATGGGGTGAAGTCTGGGGTGTTCCGGCTGACCGGGATGTATGGCCCTCGTCAGTTTGGTGGTGTTGACCATGGATGGGTAGCGAATTTCTGTATCCGGCATATCATGAACCAGCCGATAACAGTGTTCGGCACGATGGAACAATTCAGGGATGTCCTCTACGTTACGGATGCCGTGAGAGCTATCGAGATGTGGAGGCATACTCAACAGACAGACGTGTTCAATATCGGCGGCCCCTTGGTAGAATCGTTCAAATCAGTATTCGATATCCTTGAACAGTATACCGGTCGGCAAGTAGAGTATACTATCGAGCCGGGGCGGGTAGGCGATTTACACTGGTTCGCATGTAATATTGAGAAAGCGAAACGGTATCTTGGTTGGTCTCCCAGAGTAGACGCATTTGTTGGTGTCCCCAGGTTATGTAAATGGGTGGAAGAGAACCGGCAGCTGTTCAGATAGTATACGCATACTGGCTCATACTTAACCCACAATAATATTTTCTGGCTGCTTCTAGTTCTTCAGGAGTATTGATATTGAAGTATCGTCTCCCGACTTCTACCAACTGTAAGTTATACTCTTCATTCATCATCAGGACCATCATATCAACATATGTAGCCACTTTACGACCGTCTCTGCGCTTTCTATCACAGTAATCAAGAAACCCTGCTGGAAACACGCCATGGCCCGTTCCTTGGAACATACGTTTCATTAATGTTGGATGCGGGAGCGTTTCCGGTTTCTCTTTCATCATAGTGATCGAGAGTGTGCCGGGATAGTGTCTGATAGAGAACGTCTTCTTCACGTCTTCTATATTATGAGGGACCACATATCCTACACAGGCGTCAACATGCGGTTGTTTATACGTTGTCAGCATGAGTTCCAGGGCGGGGAAGGGGTATACAAGTTCGTCGGCTAGCATTAATATAAAATCGTCGTCACCTATAGCCGTTCGTGCGGTCCTCATCGCGTCTACCATCCCAAGTTGTTTCTTCTGGGGAACAAATGTTACCGGTATTGATTTGAACATCGGCGCGATATGCTCTTTCACCTTCTCTTTCTCATGACCAACAACCACTACAATCTCGTCGATCACGTCATCAAAGTGAGGGATATCGGCCAACACATGGTCAACTATACTTACTCGTGGTGTGACCTCTAGCAGACACTTGTTCGTGTCTCGTGTCAAGTCACCCATCCTCTCTCCCTTACCGCCAGCTAATAGAAGAAGTTTCATCAATGTTATTTATTATTACTTCCAATACAAATTGTTGACTCTTTATGAACGCGAAGACGTGTATGTATATAGACAAGAGCAAGATCCTACCGGCATTAGAGGCGAGACGGAAACTGTTGATGGAGGCGTATATGTGTTCTAGTGACCCGTTCGAGCATATGGATTATCTCCAGATTGCGGATGAGGTTGGGAACATCATTGATAATATCGAAGCAGGGATGTTTGATTGGCAGGAGGAGGAATAAGTATGTTTCTTGAAGGAGAGGATGCAAGACGGTTCCACGAGTATATGGAGAACCCACACGCTCATATGACCGAATCTGGGAGACGTCTATTCCGAGAGGCGTTGCGGTTGTACCATGATAATAGGTGCCCCGTGTGTGGTCAGAGGGGGTTTGAATTGAGACAGAGGTTCGACCCACCAGTATGAAGACTCTTCTCCTGATTCACAATGATCCTCGGTCGTTTGGGGGATACCAGCGGTTATCAGGGTTCCTTCAGAAAGCGTTAGATGCTGATATCTACAACATTCGCACTGGAAAGGGATACAACCCTGACGATTACGACTATTTTGTGGCGATGGATGACCCGTCAGTATACAAGTTACCTCTAGACAGACCGCATACTGCCTATATGACCACACCTCGACGGTCACTCTACGATATGTATTACACGAACCCGTGGTATATCCGGGCGGCTACATGGTTACTACGTGTACGTGACCAGCACTATATGTCGAAGATTCGTGATTTTGTCGCCATATCACATACTTCCCGTATCCGTATCTTCAAGACGTATGGGAAAGAAGCCGAGGTTATCTATCCCTGTATTGATGTCTCTCAATACCATCATGGCGAGGATAAGGGATACTGGCTGGCTCCCGGCAGGATCGCGAAGTGGAAACGGATACCGATGATTGTTGATGCGTTCCGCGAGATGCCGGACGAGCAGTTGATACTGTTCGGGGAGCCGGTAAAAGAGTATGACGAGTTCCTGAAGTATCGTCTCCCGAAGAATGTCCGGTGGGAGGCAGGTGGCGATGCCGGTCTCATTAAACGATACGCGGAGTGTCGTGGTGTTATCACAATGGGAATAGATGAGGATTTCGGGATCGTGCCTCTGGAAGCCATGGCGTCAGGGAAGTATGTTATTGCACCAAAGGAGGGAGGCTATCAGGAGACGGTTGATTGGTCTTGTTCTGCACCAATCAATCCCAGAAAGAGGGATCTTATCGCTGCTGTGAGAGATTATAACCCAGAACACCATGTACCAGAGTTTGCTCGGATTATAGCAGAGGGATTCGATTATTCTATCTTCCGCGAACGATGGAAAAATCACGCTAACCTTATCGTCTCGGAGAGAGTATAGACTATCCGAGGTGACAATACAATATGATAGACCTCGTAATGCCCATGTTTATTGGGGGGCTGACCGCAATGGTATACGGTGTTTTCGGATACGCTACTGGGAAGATTCCCGGTGCAACCCCGAAAGACTGGGATACCACCACCTTTATCGGGACTGCAATCGTCGGGTTCCTGATGGGGGTAGTAATGGTATATACCGGTATGCCTGTCGAGCAGTCAACTGTCTTCACCTTCGCAGCAACCATCGGTTTTGTAGAGATGGTGCAGAAGGTTGTGAAGCCACTGATACTCACGCCGCTCCTGAATAAGATCGCGGCACTCAATAAGACGGTATAGACAATAGAATACCATAACTCCCACTTTTTAGGGGGTTATCAATACAATAGGAGGCAAACAATGAGGTTCAATATAATACTAGCAACGGGCGTCCTCGTCTTTATGGTACTTATTGGTATCGTTTCGGCAGGGGCACCGGCCAATACTGGAGACGTCTGTGTGTTCTCACAGGACGCCAACTACAGGGGTGTATCTTCGCATACCGTCAGGGATAACTTCCGAATGTATGGCGAGTGTATGAACTTCACCGTACCTAACCAGATCGGGCAGGAGACGACCCAGTACATCACGCCAACGCATCCGAAAGCCACAACCATCTCCCACTTCGCGTTCCCCGGAACGCTGTTCAAGGTATTAAAGCTGCCTGCCCGATGGGGGTAGACCATGCGTATCGACTGGAAGCGGGTCTGCGTCTACCTGGTCGTCATCCTCGCGTTTGTATGTCTCTACATAGGCTACTTCGCGATGATCGACCAGAACCGGCCGGGAAACGCTACCTATAAGGTAGTTGCCGGGGACCATACCGAACACCTGACCACGTTTGAGGTTATGATCGAACCCGGCGTGGATGCGGATAAAGTGTATCGTGCGCTGATGTTATGCCCCAACGCTTACGGGTATGTGATCATCCCGTATGATGAGTCCCGGCTGATGGCATCGCCATGGTATGCCCCCGCCCCATTCCCGAAGGACGGGGAGGATTGGCTGATCGTCATAGCTGACGGCGAGGTATACCCCTCGGACGTTGGCGGGTGGACCGTCCAATATACTGGTAGAATAGTCGTGTTGGATCTTGACCGATACCCGGATGTTATCCTTGCCAGCATTATTACGCATGAGTGTACCCACCAGTTTGAGTCAGGTCGGTTAGATTTTTATACGGCAAACATTGCCGCGTATAGTCTCTGGATACATGATGAGTGGATCGGGGTATACCCAAAGATGGAGGAGAACGGATGGAAATCGCTCTACAACCTGTATATCCTTGATGAATACCTCAACTCTTAACCTTCACGGTCACTATTTTTAACGGAACCTTAAACTTATACTCGAACAACTTGTGTTTCAGTTTAAAGACTTCGGTTTGATAACCTCGTGAACCTTTAACATCAATGATATCTTCCGATCCATCCGTATGAGTGACCACAAAGTCCGCCCTATAGATGATAGGACGAGCCTTCTTACCGGATGAAGGACTAATATACCCCTCCTGTAACGTAAAATCCACCTGACACTTGAAATCTGCAATCTCGCCTTTCTGTTTCTTCTCCTTAAGGTCAACGTAGTATTGCGCCTCGGCCTTGGAGTCGAAACAGATATCGTCGATAATTGTCTTGACATTACGATACTTACTCGGTTTATGATTCTTCTTCTCTCTACTCTTCGTGCCGTTCCGTCTCACCAAGATCGACCGCCCACTTCCATACCATTAATAAGAATAATCCTGGGATGAGGACCAGTAGTAGTGCTACACTACATACATATCCTATCCCTTGGGTAAGGTTCATCACGTCACAATCACTGCGATGGCTAGAATAACAAGGAGTATTACTATGGCAATCAACGATGCGAGAGCTGGCGCCCAAACGATCCACCACGGTAATGCTGACCAGTTTATCCCCAACCACATAGATTCACTATAATACAATGCTAATAGCCCAATCTGAACTATGAATAGTATAGTCCCGCCAAGACCGCTCTCTTTACCCATAGTCACCACCTCTTCTCTAGTTCTTCCAGTATAAGGAAGGATATGACCGCGTTAATACGGGACCAATCCTGCCCCAACATCAGTTTCTCCAGTTCAGGGCGGGTCTCCATCCGCTTCTTGATATCAGCATACGTCTTCTGCCCGGTAGCGGAGATGATATCGTTCCCTTTATACTCGACGGGCGCGCTTTCCTTTACTTGGGGCTGGTTCTGCTGTTTCGCCATACTCAACCACCTCCTTCGCCGGCGTAGTTACGTGAACATATAGGTCGCTGCGCTGAACATACCCTTTCTCCAATACAGTACACGTCGTCCCACATACGGGGCAGGCGACTTCTTCCGATATCTCGAAGGGATGCAACGCCGTCGAGAATACTACTTCACCGTCAGAGGGACAGTTAATCTTTACTTCCACAACCACAACTACACACCTCCTTTAATACATGATACCCCATGTAGGCGGCCTCGATACCAACAATACTCCATACCAGACAGAATATATCTACCATCAGACTCATTTCACTCTACCTCTATTCTCTTCATAGAAATCTATCGCGTCCCTATAATACTTAGATGAATTGCCGGATAGACTGGCGATCTTCACCTGGTCTTCGAACAGGGTACACGATGTATGTTCCAGTTTCCGGTTCGTCCTCTCCTTCTTCTGCAACTTACTAATAAGAAAATCAGCACCAGGGGTTTTGATCTGTTTCAGGAGGGAGACCAGATACTCAATCTCATCATCACTCAAATCACGATACATTGTAATATATACTACACCGTATCTCCTAAAATAGTTGATTATTCTTCTCTCATCTTCCTCTCTAGGTCATCCAATGGTCATGCGAGTCGTAATACGATACCTTCACATCTACCCCAATTGCGAATGTGATCTTTTTCATGATCTTTATTAGTTGGTCCCCCTCGATCTCTTCAGATGCTCCAAGAAGATAGATCCCCAAGAACTCGCCATCGCTGAACCCATAGGTATATAATGTAGGACTATATCCTAACGCCCAGAGAAAGTGAAGGAGCCTACCAACAGCCTTGATCTCCTCTTTGCTCATATCTGCTAGGTAATCCATCACGGGCCGGGGATGTAATATCTCACACGTCATTCTTTTAATCGCCTCTCTTCATCAGCAGCCATATCAGACTCCTCTTTCATAGCATGGATCTTATCCATCTTCAGGCAATAACAATCAAAACAGTAATCGCGAATCAATACCTGGCACTCCTCATATGGTTTAGGCAGGGAATATGATTTATGACACATCTCACAGGGTACGGGAGATTCATACCAAGTCATCCTTCAACACACTCCCAGACGGGGATCTTCTCTTCTGTCAGCTTGAAGGGACATCGTTTTGGGTTCATGATAGCTACTGAGCATAACAGGGTACACGGATCATCCTGACTGCATACATGACAGTTCCAGACTGATAATCTCCTATCAGCAGTGATCATTCTATCCCCTCTTTCTTAATCCCATTCATGCCTAGAACGACCAGGTTCTCAATAGTTCTGGACCGCGTAGTGCCTTCATACCGTGCTATATCATCTATAATAGCAAGCATGATCGGCTTTATTGTGAAACTAATTGTTGACCGCCTCTCCTCTATAGGTATGCTCATTCTGATTCACCATCCTCAAACTTACTACGTAGTCCCCTTCGGATTAAAGCTTCAACCACATAAGAACGGGGTGTTTCTGGAGACAGTTCATCAATCTTCTTAATGAGAGAGAAGGGAAGGGTGTATGATACACTATACCTCCTATCTCCGGTCTTTAATGTTCTTCTTCCCATGAATATATATGAGATTCATTGTCTATAAATAACTGACTAATTGATTTTTTACTCTCCTCTCTACCCTATTTTCTGCCTCTTTCTATACTTTTTTATACTATTAGAAACTAACCCTTACAACAAGACAGGGAAAGTTTTACCTGTAGAGACAAAGACAGGGAAATCGAGGGACCGATAGAAAATTCTCAACAATATATCTCATATCTTTATCCTAAACAAGCCATGTAAAGCATCCTTTACATTAACGTCTAACAGAATGGAATACTAATGTGTTCTGAAGTGTCTATTTTCTTCATAAATACTACGAATTATATTATTATATTTTTAAAACCAGGGAAAAATAGGGAAGAAATCTATTGTGGTCCAACCTCAGGGATAGGCGGGACCCCCCGCATCTTCCTCTGACTGGCCTCATACAGATTGTTCGTCATCTTAATCACGTTCTTACAGGTTTCATCGCGGTCCTCAGCACCACCAACCGCGTAAAACTTCTCAACCTCAACAGCAATCTTCATACACGATTGCCATAATATATGGTTCTGCTTATCCCCTTCTGCCAGGATACCCTGTTCTTTCTTTGTAGGGTAGGTATTAATCGACTTTGCAGGGGACTGTGACTTGATATCAATCCCGCCCTTCACATTCCCGCTCTCATCAACATTAACCGCTATAACATCACCAATAACAAGCCTTGGCAGCATCTTAGTACGCTGATTCTCACTAACCTTTACCGTTACAGGGAGTGAACCCTGAGGCGAGATCATGATAGTCCCCGCCATCATACCGATACTAGTGATCGGCCCTTCAACTTTACTCGTCACAAACAACACCTAACTGTTCACAAATCATAACCTTCCGTCTTTCTAAGGGAACGGCCTCCCTATTCAACTGTTCAATTACTCGTTCTATGACCCTGGAAGTATAGGAATCATTGTTCTTAATACAATACTCCTGGTGCCTTCTCAATCGACAACAGACATCATCGAAGGTCTTCTCAGGGATAACCCATAGTGGATCATCACTCATTTGTAGTCCCGTCCTCTAAAGTTAAAAGATGATTAATCTCTTTCTTTCTCCTCCTCCTCTCCCTCTCCCATTCACCATTACACAAATCCCACTCCTTCTGATACTCATGTATATCATAAGGCGGTCTATACTCATACTGCTCAGGTCTATCATATACTCCCATTTAACTCACACTCTCATCTCTACAATCATATGTATCCAGTCTCTAGTCTGTCCTGATACCGGGTCAAAACAAGTAATAAAGAATGAACCATTATCGGTATGTACCTCTACATATTCTCTATACTTGTAATCCAATACAATACTCTCGATTACTGAACCATACAGTTCTTCCAGGACCAACTTCTCCCTGTTAATCATATCAGCAGCCATAAGAGGGATCACTCCTTATAAATCTCCACTTGGAGATCATTACTCACGATCTCAATGGCCTTCCTCCATGTAGCATCGAACCCAAACTCACTTTTTCCACAAACCTTTATCACTGGGAGGACTCCTGTATATCCTGGTTTAATCGGTCCATATAGGGAGAAATATTTAGGGATCGTGTCAATAATCCGATCAAGTATGAACTTATTTCCTGACAGATCCTCGTATGTCCTAGTGGAATGATGGTTTATCGCAACGGTGCTCCCGGCTCCCCCATACCATTCTCTATCAATCTCCTTCCATTTAATCATCCTAATCACGCCCCCTCAGCAACAGCCTGTTTATATCCTACGTATCCCCCCAATATACAAACCACCGTCAATAGTATGAACGTCACATAATCCCCGGTAAGGAATAACTGTATCC
>Ga0209605_1003914_pt1 | contig 12615 bp, 12 predicted proteins | sample AD_UKC035_MetaG_FD_184408 | JGI IMG/M metagenome (GOLD analysis project Ga0209605, IMG submission 184408) | Active sludge microbial communities of municipal wastewater-treating anaerobic digesters from USA - AD_UKC035_MetaG (SPAdes) (version 2) | ecosystem: Engineered > Bioreactor > Anaerobic >...
CAGGAAAGTCAATGAAATCAACGGTCTACCCAGACCACCCCCGCGCCAGTGCTAGCTTTGCGTACCGTCACTTATTGCACTGAAAACGAGGAGACCCCTTGGCAGGCCACGCAGGACGATGGCCAGCCGCTGCTGGTGGGGCTGCACGCCGCGAATGCACTGCCGATGGCCGATCAGCTGCGCCTGGCGCTGGCCGACCTGTGGCAGGTCACGCTGCCGCTGCGGCTGGCGCGCATGGCGGGTTCAGCGTCCGGCAAGCGCATCCAGCTCAGCAGTTTTTCGATCGACCCCGGCGATATGCCATAGGTTGCACGCGAAGCCGCATCAGCCGGCGCGCTGCCCGCCCGAGCAGCGTTCGATGCCCGCCAGATCGCGCCGCGACTGCAGCTGCCGAAAGCCGGCGTCGGCCAGCAGGTCGCGCACGGCGCCCGCCTGGTCCCAGCCATGCTCCAGCAGCAGCCAGCCGCCCGGCACCAGATGGGCCGGGGCGGCGGCCACGATGCGGCGCAGGTCGTCCAGCCCGTCGGCGCCGCTGACCAGCGCGCTGCGCGGCTCGTGCGCCAGCGCCGGCAGGTGCGCATCGCCTTCGGCGATGTAGGGCGGGTTGCTGACGATCAGGTCGAACACCTCGCCCGCCACCGGCGCCAGCCAGTCGCCGCGCCGCAGCTCCAGCGCCAGCTGCAGCCGCTGGGCGTTGGCCTGCGCCACCGACAGGGCGTCGGCGCTGGCGTCCACCGCCGTCACGCGCGCTCGTGGCCGGGCGTGCGCAATGGCCAGGGCGATGGCGCCGCTGCCGGTGCCCAGGTCGAGCACGCGGCGCGGCGCCTCGGCCGGCAGCAGCGCCAGCGCCCAGTCGACCAGGGTTTCGGTGTCGTCGCGCGGGTCGAGCACGCGCGCGTCCACCTGCAGGCGCAGGCCGTGGAAATGTTTTTCACCGATCAGGTAGGCCATCGGCTCGCCCGCCAGCCGGCGCATGGCCAGCGCGTGCAGACGGATGGCCGCCGCGGCCGGCAGCGCTTGGCTGTCGTGCGCCAGCAGCCAGGCGCGCGCGTGCGTGGGCTGGCCCAGCACGTGCAGCAGCAGCATCTGTGCCTCCAGCCGCGGCAGGCCGCGCAATTGCCACTGGCGCAGGGCCGCAGCCAGGGTGTTCATTGCTATGCTAAATATAGCTGCTGGCGCTTTCTGGGCAAGCGCTGGAGGCTGATTCGACCATCAAAACGCGGTGACTCACGGCGCGCTCATGCGGTCCACCACGTCGCCCACGCCGGTCACGCTGCGCGCCGTCTGCAGCGCCAGGGCGCGTTCGGCCGCGCTGGGCAGTTGGCCGGTGAGCACCATCACCCCGCCTTCAAAGCCCTGCACGTCCAGCGTCGCGCCGGCCAGGCGCGGCTCGGCCGCCAGCGCGGCGCGCACGCGTTCGGCAAGGCGCTGCGCGCCGGCGGTGGTGCCGGCCTCGATGTGCGCCGGCAACTGTTCCAGCCGCGGCAGCGGCGGCAGCGGGATCTGCTGCGGCGTGGCGCCCCAGGGCGTGCCGCCCTCGCAGCCGGCCAGCAGGGCAGCGAGCGCGCACGCCAGCGTGGCGGCGCCGTGGCGAAGGGCAGGGTGGTCGCTCATGGCGCGGATGATAGCCAGCCGGCGGGGGCGGCGGCTCAGGCGGCCGCTTCCAGCTCCGCCAGCTGCTCGGCCTCGTGGGCGCTGCGCAGGGCGTCGATCACGTCCTGCAGATCGCCTTCCATCACGCGGTCGAGCTTGTACAGCGTCAGGTTGATGCGGTGGTCGGTCAGCCGCCCCTGCGGGAAGTTGTAGGTGCGGATGCGGTCGCTGCGGTCGCCGCTGCCCACCAGGCCCTTGCGCGTGGCGGCTTCCCTGGCGGCGCGTTCGCTGCGCTCCTTGTCCTGCAGGCGCGCCTGCAGCACGCGCAGAGCTTTGGCCTTGTTGGCGTGCTGGCTGCGCCCGTCCTGGCATTCGGCCACCATGCCGGTGGGCAGGTGCACCACGCGCACGGCCGAATCGGTCTTGTTGATGTGCTGGCCGCCGGCGCCGCTGGCGCGGAAGGTGTCGATGCGCAGCTCGGCCGGGTTGAGCGTGATGGCTTCGGCCTCATCCGGCTCGGGCAGCACCGCCACCGTGGCGGCGCTGGTGTGGATGCGGCCCTGCGTTTCGGTCACCGGCACGCGCTGCACGCGGTGGCCACCCGATTCGAAGCGCAGCACGCCGTAGGCGCCATCGCCCACGATATGCAGCACCAGCTCCTTGTAGCCGCCCAGCTCGGCCGGCGACTCGCTCATCACCTCGACGCGCCAGCCGCGGCCCTGCGCGTAGCGCGTGTACATGCGCGCCAGATCGCCCGCGAACAGGGCCGATTCGTCGCCGCCGGTGCCGGCGCGGATCTCCAGGTAGGCGTGGCGCGCGTCATCCGGGTCCTTGGGCAGCAGCAGGCGCTGCAGCTCGGCCTCCAGCGCGGCCAGCTCGGCCTGGCAGGCGGCGACTTCTTCGCGCGCCATGTCGGCCATGTCCGCATCGCCCAGCAGCTCCTGCGCGGCCGCCAGGTCACGTTCGCGCTGCTGCCAGCGCGCCCAGCGCCCGGCCACCGCCGCGACCTCGGTGTGCTCGCGCGACAGCGCCATCAGCTGCTCGGTATCGGCCTGCACGTCGGGCTGGGCGAGCAGGAAGTCCAGTTCGGCCAGGCGTTCGGCGTGGCGCTGAAGTTGGTGGCGGAGGGGGGCGCGCATGAAAACACGGAAACCGGCGATTTTCGCCGGTTTGTTGACCGCACGGTTCGGCAGCGCTTCAGCCGGAGCGGGGATGCGCGGCTACTTGCCCCAGCATTCGGTCACGATGGCGCCCGAAGTGACGCCATTGGCCCCGCGCAGGCCGGTGTGGGTGAGCGTGTAGGTGCCGCATTTGTCGCCGACCTGGGCGCCTTTCGGGGTGGCGGTCAGCGTGAACGCGGCGTTGGTTGCCCCTGCGGCCAGCGCGATGTCGTAGCGTTTGGTGCCATCACCCGACCAGGTGAGGGATGCCGGCAGCGAGGTGGGGTAGACGCCGGTGGCGGTGGCGGCGCGCTCCAGCCACTGCTGCGCTTGCAGCAGGCCGGCGCGTGCGTCCGCGCGGTGGCCGCGGCGAATGTACTCGTTGTAGCTGGGCAGCGCGATGGCGGCCAGGATGGCGACGATGGCCACCACGATCATCACCTCGATGAGCGTGAAGCCTGTGGGGCGCGCAGTAGGTGCGTGTCGGCGCATTCGGTGCTCCTTCACTTGAGTTGCCGCCAGCTTGGGCGCAGCGACTGTTCGGGCATGCGGGCCAGGCGTTCCTTCTGGTTCTTCACATCGATGTCGAGCACATTCTTGCCCTGGGTAACCAGGGTATGCGAGCCACCACCCACCTCTCGGCGCGACACGCCCTGATCGGCGGCGGTGTAGACGTTGTCGCCGTTCATGTCGACCAGCTGCACCGAGGGGCGCTTGCCGTCCATGATGTTGACCAGTGTGCGGAACTGACGCTCGCTGAACAGGCTCGGGACGTCGCATTGCTCGATCGTCGGGTCAACGTCCGATCCGCGCCCGGGAACCTGCGAATACACCGTCAGGATATTGCTGCCGTCGAAGAATTCGATGGGCTTGAGCTGGCGCTCGCCCACGGCGGGGAAATCCAGGAACCAGCCATGGAAGTTCGCCCAGGTTTCCTTTTTCAGTTCCTGCACGGCATCGACCGTGCCGAACTCGGTGCCGACGTCGGTGATTTTCTGCTTGGCCAACTGTCCGCCGCTGCTCAGGTTGCCGGTATTTCCCATGGTGCCTAGTGCTGCGGGGGCTGGCACGCAGTCGCTGCCGTTGGGACAGGTGCCACCACCGGGATGCACCTCCAGGCGCTTGCCGATGGAGGGGACGGGCGAACGATAGCGGTAGCGGGTATTGTCGAGCACCGAGTACAGGGTCTGAACGTCCACGCTCTCGGCATCGTTCTGGGCCACGTTGCGACCGGTGCCAAAGGCCACCATCATGCCGCCCACCGGTGTCAGCGAGGACGGATCGGCAGGGTCGGCCAACATCATGCGGTCATTGGCGCGCACGGTGGGGGCTGCCGTGATCGGCTGCACCTTGGGGCGCGTGGTGGCCGATAGCGACGCCGGGCCTTTTGCCGTGAACAGCGGCTTGCTGGTGGCCGAGCCGCCGAATGCGACATCCCAGTCAGCGTCGCTTGCGCTGGTCAGATCGAATTTCCACAGGTTGCCCTGGTTGTCTCCGGCATAGACGATGTCGGTACGGCCATCGCCGTTCAGATCGACCACCCTGGGCGAGGCTAGGCCGTTGTCGGCCGCCTTGCCGGTCCCAGGGGCATCTTGTGTGGCCGGAATCAGCTTGAGTTTCCTGTCCCCGTCGAGGTACTGGACGATGAGGACGGGCCGTTGATTGGCGCTGTTGTAGCCATTGCCGAGTACCACCGCCCAGCGGTTGTTGTTCATGCGCGTGATCTGGGTGACCCGCATGCCGTTGGCTTCGTCGCGCACCGGCTTGGCGGTGATGTGGCCGATGTCTGCGTCCTCCTGCACCGCGAGGGTACAGGCGGCCTTCTCGGCTGTGTCGGTGATGATGGCGCAGTTCGGTGCAGGCTCGGTGCTGCCGCGCGTCCGATCCAGCCTCGCCAGTGCCGACGCATTGGATTCCGAAAAGATGCTGGGATCGGTGATGTCCAGAACGAAATACCCCTTGCCACCTGCCCCCAGGGTGCCGACCAGCATGGTGCGCCAGTTGGGGGTGTAGGAACTGTCGGTGTCATTGCCGCCTGGCGTCATGCCGAGATCGATGTCGCCGCTCATCGGTGAGCCGTCGACATAGTAGCGATGTGCGTTGTTGTAGGCAGGGTTGGTGAGTTGGTTCAGTGTCGGAATCACGCCGCGCGGCACGTAGGCGATTTTCTCGATACCGTCGTCGGCCGAGAAGCCATGCAGCATGCCATCGTTGCCCCCGACGTAGATCATGGCGGTGCGGGCCTTGCGCGCGTCGGTGAATTGCAGGTAACCCTTGAGCGGGTAGTTGCTCGCCGGTGCGCCCACGTACCACACGTCCGAGTTGATGATGTCGCCCTGACGGCTGTGGCGTTGTCGGAAGGGTTTGGCGGAGGTGTATCCACCCGGGTCGACGCCTTCCAGAGAGCGGTCGCCGCGAACGTAGTCCAGGCGTTGCTGGCCCTTGGTGGCGCCCTGGTCGGTGTTGTCGCTGGGGTTGCGCTGCAGCCAGAGTTTCTGCGCCGCGCTGAGATTGCTCTCGTCGCCGGTCCACTTGAACGGCGCACCACCGGTGGGCCTGCCCGGCGCGGGACTGCTCGCCCATTTGTCGTTCCAGCTGAGTATCAGGCGGTTGTTGACGCCAGCCAGTGCATCCAGCTTGACGGCCGAGCTCTGTCCGCCCCAGCCGGGATGCGAGACGATGCTGCCGTCCTTGAGCACCTTCTGCGCCGCCACATAGCCTTTCCAGGCATCTTTCGGGTTGTAGGCTGCGGTGAACAGACCCACCTCATTGCGCGTGATGCTGGCCCCGCTGGCGGCGGTCGATCCGGTTCCCGGCTCCACCAGGGCATTGATCTGCTCGAAGATGTCGCGGAAGGCCTGTTCCATGTCCTCGGCCTTGTTGACGGCGTAGAAGCGACCACGGCCATTGATGGACGCATGCCAGAGATCGAGCGCCCGGACGGGTTCTCCGTTACCCATGTCCGGCCAGGTCTTGTTGCCGGTGACGAAGTCGGGAAAACTGCCGTCGTAACCGTACGGCACCTTGGCTGTCGGCCCGAAGATGGTGGGCGCCCCAGGCCAGGTGGTGGCATCGCTGCTGGCGCCGATCGTGTAGGTCACCATGTGTGGCCAGTTGGCCGGGTTGTAGCGTGGGTTCCAGTAGCGATCCAGCACGGCCGGGTTGCCAGCGCTGTCGTTGCCGAAGCTTTCGGTGGCGGGGGCCTTCAGGTAGTCGGCCGTGGGTTGCAGGGATCCGGTCAGCGATGCCGCCACCTGCAGCGGGTCGGACCAGCTCCGGAAGGCCCAGTCGGCCAGGGTGTTCGACGCGGTGTCCCGGAACACCCTGGTCTTGGCGATCTGGGCAGCCGTGCCGTCGGCATAGACCGTACTGTCGGGCAGCGTGAGGCTGTTGACGCCGTCGCGCTGTCCACCGCTGGGCGAGCTGTTCCAGCGACCGTCGGTCATCATGATGTGGTAGTTTCGCCGGCAACCCAGGTAGGGTCCCGCGGTGGTGCCTGGTACGCTGGCCCATGGACTGTTGACGCCCAGGGGCTGACGCATGTAGCCATCGGCCTGCTCGAACATCCAGTGAGCCGGGGTGTTGCCACCTGGGGTCAGGCTGCTCACGAAGCTCAGGAAGTTCGTGCGGTGCGCGCCCTGCAGCACCTTCATCGAATTGACGCCGCTGGTGGTGCTGTTGACGCTGGTGGCGCCGGCCGGCTTGCCGCTCTTGCTAGGTCCCACCCCAGGTGCCCCGCCGTTGTTCCACATGGTTTGCCAGGCCACGCGAATCTTGCCGTCGGGAAGCAGCGTGGTGTCGGTGAAGATCTTGTTGAGCGAGAACTTGAGGATGTTGATGCGCTTGGCACTGGTGTTCCAACTGCCGTCAGGGTAAGGCTGGGTGTAGCCCGGCCCTGTCGCACTGGACCCGGTGGACTGATTGATGAGTTTCCAGTCCATGCTGCCTGAATCGTCCACCGAGATGATGACGTTGGGCGCCACATAGGGTTGCTGAGCGCCCGGCGGAGACTGCACCAACGTGAGCGACCAGGCGCCGTGCGGCAGCAGGGCCGCGCAGGCGGCCAGAGCAAGCAGGCTGGGGCGAAAACGACGTGACGGGCAGAGGGCTTGGCCGGGCATGGCGAACTCCTGTCTGGGCAATATGTCTTCGGTGTGAGGGCGACGGTTCAGATGAACGTGATCCTGGGGCAGCCTTTGGGCCTGGCGGGTGCTCAGTCCTTGCGCCGGGTCGGCGCATAGGTTTCCTGCAGCACGACCATGGTCACCGGGTCGCCGCTGATGTTGGTCTTGCGGCCGTAGGCGAGGGCGGTGACGCGATACACGACACTGGGCGTGAGGTTCAAGGGCAGCAACCCGGTGCCAGTGCCTGGGATCAGGTTGGCGCTCTTGCTGCTTTCGTCGTAGGGCAGCACTTCGATCCAGTACCAGCCGCCACGGTTATCGGCGCTGGTGTCTGCCAGGATCGGATTGGCGGGCGTGCTCGCGTTGCCGGCGAGGGCGCCGGTGTACTGGCCATAACGGGCACCCACGGCGTTGACCGTCAGGGTGCTCAACGGGAACTCTCCTGTCGTCGAATTGTTGACGGTGGTGTTGTTCCAGAAATCCTGGCGGCCAGTCCGACGCGCGCACAAGCCATGGCTGCAACGAACCGTCTGCTGATTCAGGTAGGCCAGCAGGGGGCTAAGTTCCTGCGCTTCGAGCGGCATCTTGGTCACGCTTCCGCGGCGGCAGACTTCCAGGGGTTGCGCGCTCACGTCATCCGCGTCACAGGCAAAGCCGTCGGCGCGCTCGCCTCGTATGTCGAGTTCGGCGTCCTGCAGCAAGGCCTGTGCCGCCTCGAACGCGCGCTGGTGGTCGGCATCGTTGCCGACCACCAGTTCGTTGAACATCGAGGTGCGCGAGGCCCAGAGCGCCAGCAGCATGGACAGCAGCACGAACACGATGACGACGAACAGCGCGACGCCACGCTGGCGCCCAGGACTGGAACGGTGGTGTGCATGAAGCGTCGGGGTGCGAATCATGGCTTCGCCTTTCACATCAACCCCTGGCTGCGCAACTGGAACACGTTACGAAACACCAGGTGCAGTCGGTTCCTGCGTGGCGGATTGCTGGTGCTGAGGGTGGTCATGTTCACCTGCGTGACGCCGTCGCAGTCGGTGTAGCTGGTGCCCGCTGGCATGTCGATGGACTCGTCGCCGTACAGCACCAGACAGACCTCGACGCCCTGTACCTGCCCCCAATTGGCTACGTTGGCCGCGGCCACGCGGCGCAGGGTGGGATTGCCCAGCGAGGTGGTGGCGTCCTGGACCAGATAGGTAAGCTGGAAGTTGGCCACGCGGTCGACGATGGCCTGTGCCGGTGCGACGCCATTGCCCTGGCAGCGGAGTTCATTGGAGACCAGGGTGAAGATGCTCTCGATGCGCTGGTCGACGCTGGCGTTGCCTGGCGCACCGACGCAATTGCGTGCGAGCGCCATGTCGGGATCGAGCGGGGTCGCGGGATCCGGGACGAACACGGGCTCCTTGTAGCGGCGAAAACCCAGGGTCAGGCTGTTCGCCGTGCCGTTCAGCAGCTTGTCTCGCTCGGCCGGGATATCCAGGTCGAAGTGGTAGGTTCCCGATGCAGCCTCGGCCTTTTTCTCGAACGCCACAGGCGTTAGTGGATCCACGCCCCCTGGCGCATTGCCGGGGTTCGGATTGAGATACAGCGAAGCGGTCTGCCGCGCCTGCAAACCAATGACGCGCATCGCATAGGCCGCCTGCTGCTGGATCTTGCTGGCATCGCCGACCGTGCCGGTGACGCCGCGCGAGACCATAAGTGCGCCTGTGGCGACAGCCACCACCATCAGGCCGATGGCGATGCCCACCAGCAGTTCGATCAGGCTCACGCCGCGCTGGGTATGCGGTGGCCTGAATGCCTGGCTGGGGTGACCGCGGGGTGACCAGGTGCTTGCACCTGCGGTGCGGGCAATGTGGCGCTTGTTGGTCATGATCAGGAACCCGCGCAGAAAAATTTCGGATTGGCCGCGCCTTCGCGCAGATCGGGGGCGCAACGGGCAGCGACGGGAATGAACTGCAGTTGGCAACTGCGGTCGGCGGGGCAGGTGGCGGCGCTGCCGGCACCTGCGCTCAGCGTGCCGTCGTACGCTCGAACCTGTGTGGCGTCGGTGTTCTCCTTGTCGGAGGTGCTCAGACCCGTCTGTTCGTTCTCGCGCCAGCTGATCATCACGCCCAGCTGTCGCCGGTTGTTGCTTATGCCTGCTTCGGCATCCGAAATGAAGATGCTGGCGTCGCCCAAAGGCAGGCTGCGCTGAACCAGACGCTTCCACTCGGCCACGTCATAGGCCGCCAGCTGGGCTGGGGAGCAGGCGACCGATGCGCAGTTGGTGCCTGCAGGAGGCGTGGGAGGGTTGGCTGTCCAACCACTCTGGTAGCTGCCGAGCACCATAAGCGCGTTGGGATTGACCTTGAGACGCTCGCCCAGGTCTTCGATCAACCGAATTGCCTGGGCGCGGCGCACGGTGGTCTGGGTGTCGGTCAGGGTGCGCATCTGCACGCCCAGGATGCCCAGGATGCCCAGGGCCGTGACCAGGATGGCCACCAGCGATTCGATCAGGGTGATGCCGCGCTGTCGGTGTGTGCTGTGGGATTGCATGACGATCACCCGGTGCAGGGCACCTGGTCGGAGGGGATGATGCGGACGCGACCGCCGGAGCTGATGCATACGCCGCGCACCGAGGGGTCGGAGATGCCCTTGCCTGCGGGCACCAGGTTGAAGCCGATGAAGGTGCCGGCGATCAGGCCCCAGCGGTTGAGGGGAATGCTGGCGCCATTGCTGGTACGGGAAACCTCGATCCGAGCGGGAGCATCGAAGCGCTGCAGCACCGGCTCGGCGGCGCCGCAGCTGCCGTTGCCGTTGGTGTCTTCGCAGACGATCCAGCCGCAGTTCCAGTCGGCGGTGCCGCTGGCGACGCAGCCATTGGTGCCGTTGGGCAGCTTCTGCACCACCACGCCGCCGCCCCGCTTGATGGCTTCAGAGCGCGCGTAATAGAAGGTGGACTCGAGACCCTCCGCCGCCTGGCGCACGCGCCAGCGCTCGATCAGGGGGGTGAAGCTGGGGGCCGCCAGCGCCGCCAGGACGGCGACGATGGCGACCACCACCATCAGTTCGATGGCGGTGAAGCCGCGTGCGGCGGCAGGCGCGGTGCGGTGCGGCGCAATGGCGGGATGTTCCATGACGCCATGCTAGGGCGGGCATGGCGCTGGTGGCACCGGCCTCGGGACGAACGGCAGGCTGCGGCCGATCGGCGGTCGCCGTGACCGGCGCAGTGTGAAGAATTCCCGCAGGAGAGCTCCCGCCCTATTGATCCGGCCCTTGGAAGTCTCAGATTCCGTTTGGGCTGAGCCTGTCGAAGCCCTTCGACAGGCTCAGGGCGAACGGTCAAAACCTCATGGGGCCCGATCAATGGGACTGCGTGGGCAGCTTGCCCCGCAGAAACAGCCGCGCAATGGCGTCGCTGGTCTGCTCGCGGTGGGCCGGATCGGTGGCGTTCAATTCGGCCATGGCGCCGTGCAGCATCTTCTGCGTCAGCCCGCGGCTCAGGGCGTCGAGCACGGCGTCGAGGTCTTCGCCGCGCGCCAGGCGCTTGCGCGCGCGCGCCAGCTCGATGGCGCGCCATTCGTCGGCCTGGGCGCCCAGTTGCTGGATCAGCGGCACCACGCCGCCGGCCGGGTCGCGCTGGTCCAGCCAGTGCATGAAGCTCTGCACGCCGGCGTCGATGATGGCCTCGGCCTGCGCCACGGCGGCCTGGCGGTTGGCCTGGCCGGTGTGCACCACCTGGGCCAGGTCGTCCACGGTGTAGAGGTAGACGTCGTCCAGGCCCTTGACTTCGGGTTCGATGTCGCGCGGCACCGCCAGATCGACCATGAAGATGGGGCGGTGGCGACGCTTTTTCAGCGCCCGCTCGACGGCGCCCAGGCCGATGATGGGCAGCTGGCTGGCGGTGCAGCTGACCACGGCGTCGAACTCGTGCAGGCGCTCGGGCAGGTCGGCCATGCGCATGACTTCGCCGCCAAAGCGGGTGGCCAGCTTTTCGCCGCGCTCCAGCGTGCGGTTGGCGATGGCGATGTGCCGGGGGTTCCTGGCGGCAAAGTGGGTGGCGGCCAGCTCGATCATTTCGCCCGCGCCGACGAACAGCACCTGGATCTTGCCCAGGTCTTCGAACAGGTTGCCGGCCAGGCGCACGGCGGCGGCGGCCATGCTGATGGAGTGGGCGCCGATTTCGGTCGAGCTGCGCACCTGCTTGGCGACGGCAAAGCTGCGCTGGAACAGCTGGTTGAGCGTGCGGCCCAGGGCGCCGGCGTCTTCGGCGGCGCGCACGGCGCTTTTCATCTGGCCCAGGATCTGCGGCTCGCCCAGCACCATGCTGTCCAGGCCGCTGGCGACGCGGAAGGCGTGGCGCGCGGCCTGGCCGTCCTGCAGCACGTAGGTGTGCTGGCGCAGCGCCTCGGCCGGCACCTGGCCGGCCTGGGCCAGCCAGCCCAGGGTGTGGTCGACCTGCGCGTTGTCGGAGGCGCAATAGACCTCGGTGCGGTTGCAGGTGGACAGGATGGCGGCTTCGGGGTGGCGCGCGTGCGAGGCGCGCAGGCCCTTGAGCGCGGGCGCAAGCTGGTCGAGCGCGAACGCAAAACGCCCGCGCAGATCCAGCGGCGCGGTGTGATGGTTCAGTCCCAGGGTCCAGACGGCCATGGCACCGGATTATAAAATTCGGTGTTGTTTTCGGCTGGCCTTTGGCTGCAGCGCTTGACTCGGATCAAGAACTTGGACCTGCTCGACCTTTTCTGGCATGGGCTCGGCTTTGTGGCCCCTGCCCTGGTGCTGGCGCCGGCCATGGTCGGGGTGAATCGGTGGCTGGATAGAAAACGGGCTCCGGCGCTTTCCTGGCAAGCGCAGACAGCTATCAATTTTGGAGCTTGTCTGGCGGTGCTGGTGGCGGGTCTGGTGCTGACGGGCCACGATGGGCGCATGGCCACCTACGCGGCCCTGGTGGCGGTTGCCGCCGCCACGCCGTGGGCGCTGGGCGCCTGGCGGCGCTGAGCCTGCTGGCGCGGGCGCCGGCTCAGGCCGGGCTGAACAGATCGACGCGGTCGGTCACCACGCCATCGGTGCCGAGCCGGATCAGCCGCTCGGCGGCCCACTCATCGTTGACGGTGTAGCTGAGCGCACGCAGGCCGGCGGCCCGGACCTGGCCGACGGTGCCGGCGTCCCACAGCGCGTGCTGGCACACCACGGCCACGCAGCCGAGCTGGCGCGCTTGCTCCAGCCAACCGTCGCGCAGCGCATCCAGCAGCAGACCGCGCGGCAGCTGCGGCGCCGTCTGCGCGGCGGCGGCCAGGGCGGCGGGCTGGAACGAGGTCAGCAGCGGCGGTGCCGCCGCCCCCTGCCACAGGCGCGCGGCCAGCGCCGCCACGGCGTGGCCGGTGGCTGCTTCCAGGCCCGGGGTGGGCTTGATTTCGATGTCCAGGTGGTAGCCGTTGCGCAGACAGAAGCGCGCCACGCTGGCGAGGGTGGGAATGGGCTCGCCGGCCCAGGCGCGCCCCAGCCAGCTGCCGGCGTCGAGCTGCGCCAGCTCGCCCCAGGGCCGCGCGCCGGCGCTGCCGGCGCCGTCGGTGGTGCGCTCCAGCGTGGCGTCGTGCAGCAGAAACACCACGCCGTCGCTGGACAGCTTGGCGTCGCATTCGAACATGCGCCAGCCGTGCTGCGCGCCCAGGCGGAAGGCGGCCAGGGTGTTCTCGGGCGCCAGCCGGCCGGCGCCGCGGTGCGCGATCCAGAACGGGTAGGGCCAGGCGGGGAGCTTGCGC
>Ga0209605_1003915_pt1 | contig 12612 bp, 7 predicted proteins | sample AD_UKC035_MetaG_FD_184408 | JGI IMG/M metagenome (GOLD analysis project Ga0209605, IMG submission 184408) | Active sludge microbial communities of municipal wastewater-treating anaerobic digesters from USA - AD_UKC035_MetaG (SPAdes) (version 2) | ecosystem: Engineered > Bioreactor > Anaerobic >...
AAGACCAGAAAAGGTGTACCGGGCGGCCGCTTAGATTTTCCTTTCCGCCCAATTGGGCGGAAAGGAAAATCCAGCTTATTTTTGCAATAAAGTTGTCTAAAGAAGGGGAGTATTTAACCCCTATGATAAATTTGCACCCCTTCCTCTGGAGTTCACCGATGTTTGTACTTGAGAGAAGGCCCGAATCAGCCACAACCGTGAGTCGACGGATATCATACTCTTTCCTGAAGCGATCAATAACGGGTAGCATCGTGTGCCCCTCAAACTTATTCCCCTCGTAAACATCGTAGGTTAAGGGGTAGCCATGTTTACTAACCAGTAGACCCAGCACTATTTGTGGATGTTGACGCTTGCCCTCCTTTGAGAACCCAGTTTTACGCAGTTCATCCTCTTCGTCGATCTCAAAGTAAACGGTGGTCACATCATAAAACACAACGCTGATCTCTCCACCCAGGATGGATTGGTGTGGCTGTAACTTATTCGCTGAATCTCACTCTTATAGCGATAGTATAGCTTGTCCATGTACCGATAAATCTCGTCCTCGGAGTAGGTTTTCCCTGCATACCGGTAGAGATACTCTGTGGTTTTGAGCTTGCTTTTGGGGTAGACCAGACGGTAGAGCACTATATCACGGAAAAGCTCATCACGCACCCTGTTAAACCCAATCTCGTCGAATAGTTTGCCTAAAACTAACTCGACCCCAATGAGTTTGTGGGAACTAATGCTGTTTAGAACCCTTTGGAAGGTTGAGGCCTCATCGTCAAAATCCAGCTCGACTAGGCCCTGCCGCTCCTTAATCCAAAGTTTTGCCCTCTGAACCAGTAGGTTAATGTCTGCTCCTGAAGCCGCCGACCCAAAACTCTTGACTACTCGGTACCTACCAGATGATTTGTCTACCACTTGGATATATGTTTTGCCGTTTCTAAGTTTTAGCTGCCTCACAAACATAGAAACGAAGATACAATTTAGGAATTGACACCCAAGAGTGTCAAAAACAAATCATCATTACGCTGTGTGTCATGTGATTATGCTTTTATAGTTAAAAATGTGCGTAAGTCAGGAGCGATATAAACATAAAAAAGTCCGACTGTGTCGGACTTTTTTTTATGAAACAATGAAGCGTAACTACCTATTCCTTTATCACTTTATAAAAACCGACCATTTTTCCTTCAGAAATTTTTACCAGGTAAATACCCCTTTCTAACATTCCCAGGTCTATTTCAATCAATCCTTGAGTTCCCGTTTTCTCCATTGAGTAGATGTGGTTTCCCATGATTCCGAAAATTTCGATTTTAATGGGTTTTGCCCAACTGCCCTCTATGAAAACATTTCCTTTGGTAGGATTGGGAAATACCATGAAATCGGTTGATTGGTTGCTTAAAATAGAGGATCCTCCTGAAACAGAATAAGAATATAGAGACGATGATCCTAAGGCTCCATTTTCATCCTGTGCAAAAACCTGAAAAAACACTTGTGATTCAGCAGGATTACCCGGTATTGTACACGAATAGTAACCAAAATTTTCAGCCATGGGTATGCTATCAGCCGTCGTTTGACCAGATATATACCATTTAAGAAAAACAACAAAAGCATCTAAGTCCGTATCGCTAACCATGGCCCGCACGGAAACGCTCTGGTTCTCATCAGGATTTAGTGGGTAATACTCTACGCTTCCGATTTCGGGAGCTTGGTTTTGGAATATTTCTATCTCAAAGATATCAGAATAGGTACTTAAACCTACCCTGTCGGTAGCTATCACCCGATAGTATAACCGACTGACTTCGTCGGGGACAATTATGCTCGCACCATAGTATCCATTGGAATAATCCATTGGGTTTGAGTTAGAAATTTCATCCGCTGAAGATCCGCTCATAACTAAAACCGATTCAATTCCGTTTTCAGATTCAATTTCGGCAGAAATAAATACCTCATCGCCGTTGGATGGATGTATGGGAGAATGGGAAACGCCAATTATTACAGGGGGATTATCCGAAGGATTGAGTTGCCAGGTTAAATTATCTATGGCCACAGGAACACTTCCATTGCTCTTTAACTTCAAAACAAAATTTCCGTAGATTGCAATGTTGTCGAAATCAGCCACTAAAGCATCGGACGTAACAGAGAAGGGTACTCCAACCTGTTGTTCGTTGATATGCAGGCTAATGGTTCCTCCATTACCCTCAAACTTTTGCTGACAAGTAAACATAACCCTGCTACATCCACCAGTTAAAATCTGAGATTGAACATAGGGTTCACCGTTATCTCCAAGACAAATCGCTCTTCTGTCAATGGATTGATCGGTACGCGCCTGCGTTGCCATCCACTGGAAATCATTGTCCCCCGACCAAGTCCTAAGCTCATAGGCAGGGCTGATGTCCGGTATATTTTCGAAAGTTTCAATATAATCCAAAATGGTACCATACTCGAAGACGAGTATGGAAAAGTTCTGCTGCACTGAAAAGTCTCTGTAAACCGCCTTCAATTGCACATCGTGATATCCAATGTCTTGCACGCCCGGAGTCCCAGAAAGAAGAGCTTGATTCGACGCCCCGGAAGCGAACGATAGCCATTGAGGCTTCTCGACACATACTATATTAACCTGAGCAGATGGATGTTCGGAAACTTCTACAGAAATCTGATACTCATACAATTCATCAACCTTGGCATAGGTATCAGGGGAAGTTAAAAAGACAACCTGCGGCTCGGTTACTGTGACTGTGAACTCCTGATGTGCCGTAGATAATCCATCTGTTGCCTGAAGAACCACAGAATGGGTGCCTACATCTTCAGCGCCGGGTACACCCGATAATTGGGCAATACCATTACCTGTTTGAGCAAATTCCATCCAGTCGGGTTTTTCAGTACATGTAACCGTAATGGTGGCCAAGCTATGCCCTGCGGATGAAACGGAGTACATGTAACTATCGTAGGCAGTTACCGATGTCACGGGGGAACTTGTGAAAACCACAGGAGTAGTGTTTCCAGCCACAGTTACAGTAAAATTTTGAACTGCTGTTGTTATTCCATCTGTTGCCGTAATTGAAACGGAATGCTGGCCTATGTTTTCAATTAAAGGCGTTCCTGTAAGCAAGGCCATTCCGCTGGCCGTTTGCTGAAACTCCATCCAAGGGGGTTTTTGAGTACAGGTTAGCGTTACATAGGCATCTGCGTTTCCAGTCGCTTTTACCGTATATGAATAGGTTTCAAAAACGTTAACTTGTAAGACAGGCGTACTGGTAAAAGTAACAGGAGTTGTCGATTGGGACCATATCAAAAGGGCGAACTCCGGATGGTCAATAAATGGATTTCTATTCCCCTGATAATCTTCGTAGATAATATTATTTCTGTCTATTTCCTTTTGGCTCACCGGATCGGCTTGATGCCATTGTAGCAATAATTGTTTCGCCCAGTTTGAGAATGCAGGAAAATGAGTTCCATTCAACATGTCTGAGTTCCATCCGTCAATGATATTGTAGTATCGGGTGGCCATGTAAAAATAGGAACGTGCAAAATCACCCTTATATTCGTCAGCGGGTTCAAACACGATACCTGAATATCCAGGGGTTGCAGAAGACCCCAGCTTGCTACCATTACTCGACGTGTAGGTTGCATTTCCCACCTTACCATAAGGGTAATTTTCTCTAACATTATTAACTTTCTTATCGGTAGGATAGAGGTGAAAAAGGTCTGTATTCATTGGCGCAACTGCACCGCCAAACCAACTCCGGGGGAAGGAATGTTCCCTGTTGTAAACATCACACTCTACTGTTCCACCAGAGCCTGTATCCTGGTCCTCGAAGAAAACAAAATTGCATGTGGTGTACATATCCCACACCTTACCATCGCTTCTCCTGTCGGTAAAGTAAAACGCATCCCACAACCCAGTATATGTTACCTCATAGTGATCTTTTATAATGCTGTGCAGTTGAGCCATCAGCTCTTCGCCCGACAGGCTTTCGGTACCTTCATAGTACCCCGAAGGAGGCTGCGATGCAGCCCAAAAGGGGGTTAAAGCAACCAGGACAATAAAAACAATTCTTCTTAACATGCCAATCAATTTATGCAAAAACAACTTTATCAACGGGAACATCATAATGATCGACAGGAACATTAGAGAGGCACTGAATCTGAAAGCAAACACCTACCTTGTAGGCTTTAGCATCAGTAAGCAACTTATCATAATACCCTTTCCCTCGTCCCAATCTGTTTCCATGTTCGTCAAATGCTAATCCGGGTACGATAATAATGTCAACCTCACTTACGTCAACAAGTTCTTCCCCTGTTGGTTCCAAAATGCCATAGGGCGGGGTTTCGACCATCGATTGGGGGCCACTAAAAACACTCAGCTGTAATCTATCGCCAACCACCAATGGCAATAGCAATCGCTTCGAAAGAAACCATTTCTTAACAAAATCGTGCGTGAAAATTTCATCGGGAAGCGACCAGTAGGCCAGTACTGTTTTAGCCGATTGGAATTCGGGCAACTCCTCTACCACTTTAAATACCCTGGCAGATGCTTCCATTTTTTGATCCCTACTAAGGGCGGCCTTCCTTTCCTTGATCAGAACACGCACTTGTTTTTTCCTCTCGCGTATATTTATCTCGCTCATTCTTATGTTTATTCTTTATTAGTTTTAAATTAAAAATTAAAGAATTTAAAAGGACAATCCGGAGTATGACCAAACACCAAACCGGGATTCAAAGATACCAGAAATTCATGAAAGTATTCACGCTTATCAAGAGTAACGCCAAAGCGGTAACCCATGCGCAGTTCGTACCGTGTTCGAAAATAGTTGGCATCAGAATATAAATCAACACCCACGGAACTCAGCTGATATGAGTAGGGCATTAACCTCCCTTCAATGCGTTTATACCCATTAACATGGGCCTTGTCGAAGAAGAAATTGGCGAAAAGCCTTTTCAGGTACACGACAGGACCAATGGCAATGTCGGGGTAGATCAAGGGCATTACGTAGTCAAGACTAAGCATACTGAATCCCTGGTTTACTGCATTATCGTATCCCCTGGGGAATTTTAAACGCGAATTGAAAAAATAGCCGGCAACCAACTCCTTCTCCCTCTTTCCGGTAACCATAATACTGTGACTCGTTGCTAAACCCGGGAGATAGAGTTCGCTCAACAAAACAATATTATCGCCCTTAAGATGGCTTAGGGTGGGCGAATGGGTATAGCCCGTATAAAAGTAAATGCCGGTTTTTGGGCGCAAATCCCTGTGGGCCATTCTTCCTGCACTATAAAATGTAAAAAAGGTTTCGAGTTGGTCAAACCATTTATCATACCTTTCTGTCTTATAATCCCATAGCCATGTGTTGTTTGTTGAATACTTAAACCCCGAATTGAGCCGTGTAACCACGTTCCCGCGGGATAGATTTACGGGAAACGACAACTTGAAATTCATTTTAAGGCTATAATCTCCTCTGTGTTTTTCTGCCTCGTCGGCATAAGGGCCCTCAACAATTTTGGGTAATGTGTTGCCAATATCAACGCCCAGCGAAACGACCGGATACCAACCCAACCAATATAAATGGGCATGGAGACCGTGTGTCTCGTTGTATGAATAACCTAAACTGGCAGCCATTGTGCTGGTAACATTTTGGGAAAAAGCAGACAATCCGGGGTAAACGTTTAAGCTTCCGTCCATAAAACTAAAAGGGTTGAAATAGAATGGTGCCCAGCTATGAAAGTTAAACAAACACTTAATGTTTGAGTATGGATATGGCTGTGAATAGGATTCGTAAGTTGCTATTTCGCCGGTCGAGTAATTGGCTTTAATGCCATTCTGTCCCTCTTTGAAAAGTCCCGGGCTATCTTTCTCCATTATCCATGAGGCTTCTTTTTTTTCCGGGGTTAATTGAACCGGGAATAAGCCTGTTGCGCTCCATGTCGAAGCCACAATTCGATTTTTGTAACCCGATGGTTGGGTTAAACCATATTCGGAACATCCTATTTGCAATATTTCATGAGATTTAGTGCCAGTGGCAAAAAGATCTTCCACTCCATTAGATGTCATGGAAAAAAAGATATGATCGTTTGCTAAACATATACCTGAAATATCACGAAACAAGGGGCCCAAAATGGTGTCGGGAGTACTGTCAATAGACGGAAATCTAAGAATTAAAGCTCCCTCAGGGGATGAGGCTCTCACGTAAAACTCGTTTTCATAGCCGGCGGCTATTTCTTTGGGTTCGAGCGTTGGGTGCAGGCTGCAATATGCTACGGGGTGGCCATAAGGCGATAGGGCCACAATTCTTGATGACCCCGTAAAGCCATACTCAATGGCAAGGATAGTCCCATTGTTCAGCTGCACCGGGTTGAAAAAACGGGAAAATGATGTTATTCTTAAGGCTTTCTTTTTTAAAAAATCATACTTCCATATTTCGGAATAGTTTAAATTCTCCCAGCGGTAATGCGGCCGATACTCTGACCACAGGGCAGCCCCCTGACAGAGTGAAATCCTTCCGGTAATTATGCCAGGGCGATACACTATTCTCTCACGACCCGTTTTTAGGTCAACGGCTACAATGGCATTAGTACTCGAAAGCGTTTTTTTAAGCGCAATCAGGAGCGTATCATTGAGCATTTGCGGATAGCGATACTCGCAGTATTGACTGCCTTTATGCCCAACAAGGGGCTGAGTTTTACTAATTTTCCTCCGATGTTGTCCTTCGTTCCATACTGAATCCAAATAGTGCAAGGCACTTTGGAACAACTCTTTCCTCGATAAGCCGGTTTTTCTTTTAAGGCTAAAATAAAAAGGGAATAGCGTATATGGTCGTTTGGTAACATATTCTAATGACGACTTCCAAATATCAGACTCATACTTTAAATAACCATATCCAACCATCATATATCCAAATTGATAGTGATTTGGTATTGCATTTTTATAGGAGCCCATTAACCATTTATCGTACGAGTAAATACTGCGACCATGTTGTAACAGATGCGTTCGAAATGGCTGGTAAAAAGACGCCTGTCGTCCCCTGCCGCCCGATGACAGGTTGGTTTCTGCATATACGGCATCGCCTTCGAGAAACCAAAGGGGAACTAAGCCCACCGCTGGTGCAATACCCTGATCGCCCAAAAGGTATGTAGCCGCCCGAAAAATACCCCTGTTCAACTTATCCGTTTGAACAACATGACGGGTTTCGTGAAGCGAAAGGGTTAGCAACCACGGCTCGGGCGAAGCGTTAAAGTCGTGTTGCGCCACGATTTCCGTTCGTCTTGGACCCCATGTTACAAAACCATTGGAAAGCACGCTATTGGGATGCACCACCAGAGGAATGGGCTCGGGAGAATGACCAAGCGATAGGGGCACATGGTGCCATGCGTATTCCATATACCTATTGAGATAAAACGCTATGGTATCAGATTGTGCCGGATATAGAATTTTTCCGTATGGGGTTCTCTGCTCCTGCCACCTAACAGAAAAGGGTTCTTGCCCGGCTATGAAGTATTGGGCATTGAGAGGAGCAATCCATGATACAAGTAACCATAGTAATAGCTGCTTACGCATGTGTTACTGTTTAACTATTCTCTTCACCTCTTTAATTCCGGCTCCGTGAATCGACATAAGGTAAAAGCCTGCCCTAAAATTTTCGGCAGGGATAATATATTTTTCTCCGGGGAATAGTGTAATCTCATCCTCAAAAAGAAGTTCGCCCAAAATGCTAATAATCTGAATTTTTACCCTTTCAACTCCCCCCCCCTGCTTCCAAAGGCTTATGTTCTCATTAAAGGGATTGCTTACCCTGTACCTGTTAACAGCAGTAACTGAGGAAACGGATGAAAAATCGGTATCGACATACAGCTTCAACACCACAGGAAGATGGTCGGACATGTTGAAAAGGGAGTTGATAACCTGGTATGGCAGGCTATAATTAGGGGGGTTGATTAACGATTGGTTAAAGCGGTTTCCGTCCTGACCAAAGGCCCAATAGGAATTTGTAACGTATTGAAGTCCTAACGTGCCCTCCATAATTGGCTTAGTTGCAAGGATAAAGTCAAAACGGTCATCCATTCCTCCGCCGGAAGGGCATGAATTATCATTGCTCGTATGGGTTGACTGGGTATGGTATTGCGCATAGGTCGGGTTATTGTTCCAATTCCCTATCTTATTAATGGGGTCGAAAAAACGGACTCCTGACTGCGTTTCGGTAACAAGGGTTTGAAAAGCGCTCTCGCTGGAATAGTACACATTCATGTCTCCCATTATGAGAATATTCCCCCTAATATTCCTATTTTCGATAAACGACATTATTTGTTGTGCTGCAGTTGCCCTATCCTGCTGGTCGCTACTGGTATTTCCGGCTTTCAAATGGGTAACTATGCATGTTAAATAGGTCGTGTCGCCTCTTAACAAACCTTCCGACTTGTAGTATAGCTGATAAACGTCGGTGATTCGGGGAGATGTTGTAATATATTGCTGAGATTTTAGGCCAAGCTTATTGGAGTTGTAATAAAGCATATTGATCAGGTATGATCCTGCAAAATTTGCTCTTTTAAAGTAGCTCTGTCCATTGGAAACAAAAACATTATCCAATAACCTTTGGACACTGGTAACACTACCGTTCATTTCGTTCACCGTAAAAATATCGGGCTTATAATATCCCGTAATATCTCTTAAATAGCCATCCTTCGAGTCCACGTTGTTGTTGGTCGCATTACACCAACCCGTGTTCCTGTCGTAATACAACAAATTATATTGCATCACTCTTATGGTATCTCCGGCAATGGTTTGCAGAGAGACCAGCATAATAGCAAAAACCAATAGTGCTCTCTTCATAAACTTTATATTTAAAACAATCTGCAATATCATTGGGATTCGTAATTTTAGACTATCCTCCCGATTTTTTAACCCTATACCCCATTTCCTGTAACAGGCTGAAAACCCTTTCCCTGAAATCACCCTGAATAAGGATTTCACCATCTTTCACACTCCCTCCCACTCCACAACGATTTTTAAGCGTTTTTCCAAGCTCTTTCAAATCTTCTTTTGTCCCAACAAAACCAGATATCAGGGTTACAACTTTGCCTCCCCTGTTTTTTTTATCCAACATTATCCTCAAATCCTGCCGGGATGGAGGTGGGGTTTCCTCAACAAATTCATCTTCGGAACTTGGTTTAAAATTGGGGTTTGTTGAGTAAACAAAAGATAATTTATCTTTCCAATCGGTTGCGTCCACAGTTTTTTTACAAAGATAATCATATATTATTTGGCCGTAGTGTTCTCGTTGGCTACTTATTATTTATCCTTTTGCTTTTTTCCTATTTTAAAGTTTTTTAAAAAGTATTGAAAAAAAAATTCAATACAACAAAAAAGCCTAATTTAGCACGTTTAATAACGGTTTCTGCTTTTACACCATTCAATAGCATTGCCAGTATGAATAGATTTCATCGACTTAACAATCTTATCGGTTGGTTAGTTTTTGCCGTTGCTGCCTCGGTTTACCTTTTAACCATTGAGCCGACAGCCAGTTTCTGGGATTGCAGCGAGCGTATTGTTGCATCCTACAAACTCGAAATACCCCATCCTCCCGGTGCGCCATTCTTCATGTTGCTGGGTAATTTCTTTACCAAGTTTGCTGGTGGTAACCTGCAGCGGGTTGCGGTTATGGTCAATATAATGTCTGCTCTGGCAGCAGCTTTTACCATTCTGTTTCTGTTTTGGACCATTACCCATCTTTCGAGGAAACTCCTGTTAAAAAATAGTGGCGACCCAACCATGGGTCAAACAGTTGCCATCCTGGGTGCAGGAGCAATAGGTGCACTGGCCTATACTTTTACTGACAGCTTTTGGTTCATCGCCGTTGAAGCAGAGGCATATGCTACCTCCTCAATGTTTACGGCTTTTGTTTTCTGGGCTATCCTTAAATGGGAGAACGTTGCCAACGAACCCCACTCCAATCGTTGGTTGATATTGATTGCATATATCATGGGGCTCTCCATTGGAGTTCACCTACTGAACCTGTTAACCATCCCTGCCATTGTTTTTGTTTACTACTTTAAAAAATATGAAGTAAGCACATGGGGCGTAGTGGCCGCTTTGGGCGTTGCTGTTGCCATGCTTGGCGCGGTAATGTATGTTTTCATTCCCGGCATTGTTACCCTGATTTCAGGGTTTGAGTTGCTGTTCATCAACGGATTTGGATTTCCATATAATTCGGGTGCCATATTTTTTATTGTTGTACTCTTCGCTTTATTTTCTTACGGTATTTGGAACTCATATAGGAAAAGGAGGGTATTGCTGAATACTATCCTGCTTGGGGGTGCAGTAATAACCATCGGATTCCTTTCATATACCCTCCTAATTGTCAGAGCTCAGGCCAATACTCCTATGAACCAGAATAATCCCTCAACCGTTTTCACGCTTTTAAGCTATTTAAACCGGGAACAGTATGGCGACAGACCTCTTGTTATCGGGCAGTATTACAATGCTCCAGTTATCGGTTCAAAGGAGTTAACCACATACATCAAAAAGGATGGAAAATATGAAAAATCCTACCTGAAAACTCAATACCAGTTTGACGAACGGTTTCAATCATTCTTTCCCAGAATGTGGAGTTGGAGAGACGACCATGTGGAAGAATATAAAAAATGGGGAAACATTAAGGGATATCCGGTTAGGATAACAACCGGTTCCGGCGATTATGAGGTTAGGTATGTGCCGACATTCGGTGAAAATCTTAGATTCTTTTTTACATACCAGCTTGGGCATATGTACTGGCGATATTTCATGTGGAATTTTGTAGGACGTCAAAACGACATTCAGGGGCATGGCGATTTGCTCAACGGAAACTGGATAACCGGAATTAAAAGTATTGATGCCATTAGGCTGGGAAATCAGGATAAGTTGACATCTGCAATGCTGAACGATCCCTCACGCAATACTTATTATTTCCTTCCCTTGCTATTGGGGATAGCGGGCATGGCCATTCAATTCTCACGCGATCAGAAAAATTTTTGGGTTATAGCCCTGCTTTTCATACTGACCGGAATGGCTATAGTTGTTTACCTGAACCAGTATCCTCTACAACCCAGGGAACGCGATTATTCTTATGTGGGCTCTTTTTACACGTTCTCCATTTGGGTCGGGCTTGGGGTCCTTGGACTGAACGAAGTCCTCAAAAAAGGCTTTAAAAACGGTTTACTGGCCTCTTTTCTTGCCATTCTTATTGCGCTTCCAGTTCCTGCCCTGTTGGCATCGGAAAACTGGGACGACCACGACCGGTCAGGTCGTTACATTGCCCGCGATTTTGCATATAACTATCTAAATACCTGCGAACCCAATGCCATTATTTTTACCAATGGCGACAACGATACGTTTCCTCTTTGGTATGCCCAGGAGGTGGAAGGGATACGTACCGATGTAAGAATTGTTAACCTAAGCCTTTTGGGAACCGATTGGTACTGCGAACAGATGAAATGGAAAAGCAACGATTCCGACCCCTTGCCCATAACCATGAATTTTGATCAATTTGTACAGGGAACACGCGACATCGTTTATTTTGTTGATAAAATCAATAAACCCATTGAGCTTAAACAGCTAATGGATTTCATTGGCAGTAACAGGCCTGAAACACGAATTAAAGTACCAAGTGGCGAATTTATCGATTATTATCCTTCCAATCAGGTAAAGATGACCATCGACAAGGAGGCTGTGCTTCGAACTGGCACCGTTAGCCCCGAAGATGCACATCTTATCGTGGATGCAATGGAGTGGACCATAAATAAGGAGAGCATTCAGAAGCCCGAGATGATGATGCTTGAGATCATTGCCAATAACAACTGGGAACGCCCCATATATTTTGTTTCCACTGGCGGGGATTCCGACATTGGGATTTCTGATTATCTTCAGTTCGAGGGTTTTGCATACAGACTGGTTCCCATTAAAACAAAAGCAAGCGATTTTCTTTCCATTTCCCGTTTTAACATTGATAAGTTGTACCAGAATTACATGGAAAAATTTAAGTGGGGGAGAATGAATGAGCCGGGTGTTCTTATAGATCATAATATTCAACGAACTGCCATGGTTCTTAGGTTGCGTAACAATTTTGGCAGGCTGGCCGATGAATTGATCGATGCAGGGAAAAGGGATTCGGCAGTTAAGGTTTTGGACAGAATCTCTGAATTGCTGCCCCAGAGTAAGTTCCCTTTCGATTTCTTTATTATCGGACACATTGAAACATACTACAAGGCCAACGAGACGGAAAAAGCCAATGACCTTATAAATCGTTACGCTTCCTCAACTGTCGAAAATCTTGAATACTACTTTAGCCTTGAAAAAAATTATGCCAAGCTGATATCATATGAGAAAGAGCTTAACCTTCAGATATTACAAGAGCTGGTTTCTACTGCTAAAAAATATGGTCAATCGACACTCTCGGACGAACTTGAACCCATATTGAATAATTTTATCATGCTTTACTACAGGGGATAAAAAATGAAAAGGCGGTTTGATTCCGCCTTTTCCTGACTTTATCACTTACTTCCTTTTAAATTCATAACTATCTGATTGGTAGTGTTATTTAAATTTTGCGACACCATTTTAGGTGTCGCAACCCAAAATCATTTAAATTGGCCGAATGTTTGTTC
>Ga0209605_1003916_pt1 | contig 12607 bp, 10 predicted proteins | sample AD_UKC035_MetaG_FD_184408 | JGI IMG/M metagenome (GOLD analysis project Ga0209605, IMG submission 184408) | Active sludge microbial communities of municipal wastewater-treating anaerobic digesters from USA - AD_UKC035_MetaG (SPAdes) (version 2) | ecosystem: Engineered > Bioreactor > Anaerobic >...
CTTGCCTAAGTACAACAACCGATTTACCGGGGTAGTTTGTTTTAGCACTAATGGCAGCCTGCAACCCCGATGCACCACCGCCAATGATTAATACGTCTATCCGTTCCATAGCTGTTATGTATTATTGTTTTTGATGAATAAGAAAAGTAAGCGAAGCCAATAACTTCGTAATAATTCTTAAAGCTAAAAAGAATAAATTTAAAAATCAGATAATTGGAGTAATTTTTTCCCTAAGCTCATGGAAACTTCTAGTAATGGCAAGCTAAATAGGTTGATTTGCAGGTTAGACACCAATATCTTTCCGATACCATGACACGGAAACTGGGCCATGGATATAATATTACAAACGAAACCCTGCTTGGGAAAAAACTATTTCACCTCCGACCCATTGGCTACCCCCTGGTTGGGAATAACCAGCCGTAGTTTACCCCCCTCGTCCTGTGCCATGAGTATCATGCCATTGGACTCAACCCCCCTGATCTTCCTTGGCTCGAGATTGACGAGGAATGCGGCCTGTTTTCCCACCAACTCTTCGGGCTCGAAATACTCCGCAATGCCCGACACAACGGTGCGCCTGTCAATACCGGTATCCACCTCCAACTTGAGAAGTTTTTGGGTTTTGGGTACAATCTCGGCACTCAGGATAGTACCGATACGAATATCCATTTTGGAAAAATCTTCGTAGGTTATGGTATCCTTTTGCGGCGTAGTCATGCTTTTGCTATTTTTATTCTGCTCCTTTGTTGCCGCCAACTTGGCCAGCTGTTTTTCAATGGCTTCGCCTTCGATTTTTTCAAATAGCAACTCCGGTTGATTTACTCTATGCCCTACGGGCAAAATATGGCTTTTACCGCCATCTTCCCACCTCAGCGCCTCGAGATTGAGCATTGCCATTAGCTTTTGGGTGGTAAACGGCAGGAATGGATTGGACAGAATGGCAATATTGGCCAGTATTTGCAGCGATATATTGAGAATGGTTTCCACTTGCTGAGGTTCCGTTTTGATTAACTTCCAAGGCTCCGTATCGGCCAGATACTTGTTGCCCAAGCGGGCTATGTTCATGGCCTCGCGTAACGCATCGCGAAAACGGAAACTCTCCAAATTCTTTTCAATGGCCTCCTTCAGTTTGGGCAGTTCCTCCAGGGTTTCACGGTCGTATTGGGTCAGAGGGCCCATCTCCGGTACTTGTCCCTGGAAATACTTATGGGTGAGCACCAGTGCCCGGTTGGCAAAGTTGCCAAGGATGGCCACCAGCTCGTTGTTGTTGCGTGCCTGAAAATCGCGCCACGTAAAATCGTTGTCCTTGGTTTCAGGCATATTGGCAGCCAGTGTATAGCGCAGCACATCCTGCTTTCCGGGGAACTCCTGTAGGTACTCGTGCAGCCAAACGGCCCAATTCTTCGATGTGGATATCTTGTCGCCCTCCAGATTTAGAAACTCATTGGCCGGAACGTTATCGGGAAGTATGTAGTTCCCCTCGGCCTTAAGCATGCTGGGGAAAATAATGCAGTGAAAAACAATGTTGTCCTTCCCAATGAAGTGAATCATGCGTGTATCGTCACTTTTCCAATACTTCTCCCACTCCGGCGTCAGTTCCTTGGTGGCCGATATGTAGCCTATGGGGGCATCGAACCACACGTAAAGCACTTTCCCCTCGGCCCCTTCAACCGGAACGGGAACTCCCCAGTCCAAATCGCGGCTTACGGCGCGAGGCTGAAGCCCGCTATCGAGCCAACTCTTGCACTGCCCGTAAACATTCACCTTCCACTCCTTATGCCCCTCAAGAATCCATTTTTCAAGAAAACCCTGATACTGTTCCAACGGGAGGAACCAGTGCTTGGTGGGTTTCAAAATGGGTTTCACCCCGCTTAAAGTCGATTTAGGATTTATCAGATCGGTGGCATTGAGGCTGGTTCCGCATTTCTCGCACTGATCACCATAGGCATTCTCGTTGGAACAACGGGGACATGTCCCTGTGATGTACCTATCGGCCAAGAACTGACCTACCTCAGGATCGAAATACTGTTCCGTGGTTCTCTCAATGAATTTGCCATCGTCATAAAGCTTGCGAAAGAATTCCGATGAGGTTTGATGGTGCACGGGCGACGAAGTACGGGCATAGATATCGAAGGCTATGCCAAAATCCTCGAACGACTTTTTAATGATGGCATGGTACTTATCCACAATGGCTTGTGGCGTAACACCCTCCTGTCTGGCCTTAATGGTTATGGGAACACCGTGTTCATCAGAGCCGCATATGGAAACCACATCGATACCCTTCATTCGGAGATAGCGCGTATAGATGTCCGAGGGAACATAAACTCCTGCCAAATGCCCTATGTGGATGGGGCCATTGGCATACGGCAGCGCCGAAGTTATCAGGTATCGTTTGTATGCTTTCATAACCAATTAAATGATTTTTGTCAAAAAGTTGCTCGAAAAAGCCTCCTATCACATTATGAATAGTAACTTAGTTGAGTTTTTCAGTGTAAAACAAGGCAACAAATATAGAATATTTTTTCCCTTTTATGGAGTTCATATCCCCACCTTTTCTCAAAAAGGGCGATACCGTTGGCATAGTAGCCCCCGCCCGTAAAGTTGTTCCCGAGCAGATTGAACCTGCCATCCGCCTTATCAAAAGCTGGGGGCTAAACGTAATTACCGGAAAAAACCTCTACAACGAATACCACCAGTTCTCAGGTACAGATATACAAAGGGCTTCGGATTTGAATGAGATGATATCGAACCCCGGCGTATCGGCTATTCTCTGCGCCAGGGGAGGCTACGGCACAATTCGGTTGTTGGACCTGATTAATCTAAGAGAAATTCAACAAAATCCGAAGTGGATTATTGGTTTCAGCGATATCACCGTGCTTCACGGGATGCTCAACTCGTGGTATATGGTTGAAACCATCCACGGGGCTATGCCCTATACCTTCCCATCCGATGGTAACGACAACGAATCGACCACCAGCATGAGGAAAGTGCTTTTCGGTGAAGCACCAACATATGCCATCCCTCCTCATCCTCTCAACAGGCAAGAGAAAGCACAGGGCCGCTTAATCGGCGGGAACCTTTCGATTATACACAGCATCTGCCGAACCAATGCCGATATCACAACCGATGGGAAAATACTTTTCATTGAGGACCTGGATGAGTATCTCTACCACATTGACAGGATGATTATGAGCCTGAAGATGGGCAGGAAGTTGAAGAATCTGGCCGGTCTGGTGGTTGGCGGCATGAACGATATGCACGACAATGAAGTACCCTTTGGGAAAAATGCTCAGGAAATCATTCTGGATGCAGTTAAAGAGTATGGCTATCCCGTTTGTTTCGATTTCCCTGCCGGGCATGGCGATCGGAATTTGGCATTAATTATGGGTCGGGAGGTAACGCTTCAGGTGAATGAGCAAGGAACAACACTCACTTTCAAATCATCAGAACTGGTGTCAAAGTAGGGGTAATGCCTGTTTGACAACTACATGCGTGATACAGAATTGTAACCTTTCGGTATCTCGAAAACCTTTGAGCTAACGGGCGCCTCCTTAATCTCTACCACTGATATGCGCACCTTTTCCTTTCTCAGCAGGGTTCTCTCTTCGGTTAAAAGTGGGAAAAACTCATTACTGTCGGGGATACTTGCATACAGCCTTAGGCTGTAGGCCATATTATCCATAAACTTTAGAACCGTTTCAAGAAATTCAAACTTCTCTTCGGCAACCCAGTAAGCGATTTCGGTATTACGTTGTACGTCCTTAACCCGCCACTGGTAGCATTTATAGCCGTGTATCTCCTTGTAATTTCCCGTTTTCTTCCCCATTACCGGTTTCGAAACCTTCTCGTTCTGCTCCGTAACGGGTATCCCTGTGTACTGCTTACGAGAGTGTGAAATAGCAATGGCCTCCTCTTCGGGAAGGTTAATGATTTTGCTAATATCCAGATGCCGGTTATTGTCGTATTCGTCCACCCTCACCATATCACCTTTGATTGAAATGGTTAAATAGGTGGTATCGAAAATGGTTTCGAAAACAACGCGTATATTTCCTTCGAAACCATTGGCTTTTACCAGGAATGGTTCAAATAATACTAAAAAAGAGAGAGCAATAAGAAAAAAAAATCGATACATTGTCTTGCGTTTTACAACATTTTTTTATATTGCAAATATCCTTATTTGTTACGTTACAGCATGAGTAAAGTCGATGATTTACCTCACCACCAAAGGGTGGGAAAGGAGGGGGAAATTTTTGCCCTGGAGTGGGTATTGCGCAACGGGTACAAAGTGCTCCATACCAATTGGCATTTTGGTAAAAAGGAGTTGGACATCGTTGCGATAAAGGATAATACCATTGTCGTTTTTGAAGTGAAAACCCGCTTGAGCGACCACTGGGAAGAGCCCAAAGATGCCGTTAAGCGGCGTAAACAGAAGAATATTATTGAGGCAGCCGATGCGTATGTTAACCAGTTTGGCTACGAGCAGGAGGTGCAATTCGATATCATCAGCCTGCTATGTAAGGGCAACGGATTTGAGTTGGAACATATTGCCGATGCCTTTTATCCAACGCTTTAAGTTTTTAATTCCAAATCCCATGAACATTGAAGAGTTGAGAGAATTCTGTCTTTCGTTGGAGGGGTCCACGGAGAGCTTCCCATTCGACGAGGTAACCATTGTATTCAAAGTGGGAGGCAAAATATTTGCCATGGCTAACCTCGATGGGCTGCTTAGCGTTAATCTTAAGTGCCATCCCGAAGAGGCTGTGGAGCTACGCGAGAGGTATGACAGTGTCAGGCCGGGCTATCACATGAATAAAAAGCATTGGAATACCGTTATAATTGACGGAACAATACCCAACACAATTATTGCCCAATGGATATCAAACTCATATTCGATTGTTCTACATTCATTACCACGAAAATTATGCAAAAAGATTGCTGGTAACAACAAAAATGAATAACTTTGGTATAAGAGTTGTATGGCTCATTATTGTAAATGTTTAAAAAATTACAGCCATGAAATCATTTTCACTCACTTTGATAATCCTTCTCTTTGTAGGATTTGGAGCCAAAGCACAGGAGGTGTACCATGTTACCCGGGTAAGCGGGAACATCACCAATTTATCAACCGGTCAACCCATCGCTGCCGGCGTTGCCTTGAGCCCTGATGATCGCCTTCTGTTCGAAAGCCTCGAAAGCTATGCCATTACCATTGGCGAAAACATGAACCGTTTTCTTATCAAGTTGCCCGAAACCGAGGGGAACCTCGACAACCGGATGTTAACCGCATCGGTCAAAGAGGTGGCAACCCCAACCAAAATGCGCAACCTGATGCTTGCACGCTTCGATCCCAAACAGTCCGAAGTGAACGACCTTAGGCAGTATTTCGGCAACGACAAGTTCTCAATCATCGGCAATGCCGTTGACATCCAGTTAGACAAGCAGAAGTATCCGCTGTCCGATGACAAATTCATTGTATTCTACTATCGCGTTGACAACAACCCTATCTCAAAGAAAATTGGCAATCAGGATCAAACCCTTGTGCTGGAGAAAGATAAGCTGGTTGCCAGTAGTGCCGGCAACGAGATTTCCAACCTGGCCGTTTACGAGTACGAAAGGTCAACAAACCGTAGTCAGGAGATTACAAAATTCACACTGGTTTTCGTTGATAAAGACGAACTCAAGAACGAGTTTTTCACCATTATCCCCATTCTAAAAAGGCAAAAAATGGCCGACGATGACATTAAGAAATACCTGATTGAGTACTACTACGACTTTTACGGAGCTACCGACTCGAAAACCATCGATCAGTTTGCCGATCAAATCGTAAAAAACTATCCGCAGTAAACATTTCCACCTTACAATATAATGCCAGGGGGCTGACCGAAAAACGGACAGCCCCTTTTCTGCTATGGTCAGCATGATACCCTAGTTAATTGGCGGCAGGCAGTTTTTAAACTCCTGATACCTCTCAGGGAAGGTTTGCCCCACCTTACCTCCCAGGCTTTGCCACACCTTGTTAATGGCCTCAATCCTGTTTTCGGGCGAAGGGTGTGTACTGAGGAATTCGGGAGGAGTAGGTGATCCCTCAAGTTTCTGAAAAAAGCCTGCCACCCCAAGGGGGTGATAATCTGTATCGTACAGATACTTAACGGCATACTCATCGGCCTCGTACTCGTTGTTCCGGCTATACTTTAAGGTGCCCAAACCCAAGGCCAAATCGGCAATAATGGACTCCATGATGGTGGGATTGTCGCCTAAAATAATTCCGGCTAACATGCTAAAACCATACTGTTTGGTGAGCATCTCCGTAGAGTGGCGCCTATCGGCATGCGCCATCTCGTGGCCCACCACGCCGGCAAATTGCGACTCATCGTCCAAAAAGCGGATAAGACCTGTGTAGAAGTACATATATCCACCCGGTGCGGCAAAGGCATTCAGCACATCATCCTTGTGAATAATCTTAACTTCCCAATCGAAACGTTGAGCATAGCGAAACTTTTCCGATTCCAGAATCTTATCGCGAATGCGATACATATGTTCATACGCTTCCGAGTAATCATCGGCACTGAGGATGGGGTAATTCACCGGATCGGCCAGAATGGCCGAATCTAGCTGTTTGCCAAATTGTATATCCTGATCAACGGTAAAAAAGTTTACCTTGCCATCATCGCATCCGTAAAACCACAGGACAACAAGAGGTAGTACAAACAATAGTAATCTTTTCATAGTATATAGTTTTATTTACAAATATACATTAGTTTTTATATCATCTTTCAACTTCAACAAAACAAAAAGGTTTCATAGCGATGCAAAATTGAATCATTTTCCTTTCACCTGAAGTAAGTTATTTTACTATATTTCAGCATATTATTAATTACAATTTGAGTTTTTATGCAAGTTTTGGTGCTAAATATATCAGGCTTTAGTGAGAAGCAGTTAAAAAAATTCAACCCGTAAAAAGTATCTTATCATATTTGTTGTAAAATTTTCTTTAAAAAATTTGTACCTTTGAATCAACTAATTAATTGGGAAATATCATGATCAGGTACACACTGTGCATAATCTTGTCAGCTGTATCACTGACCATCCATGCTCAACCATTGGTAAGCTACTTTTTAACGAGCCGTTCGGAGGTAAGCCGTGGGCAAATTTTTAAAACCATCGAGGAGTCATCCGAGGTTGTCATTAAGGGGGTTAACCCCCTGCCCGTTAAAACAATTAAAGAGTTCAACCCGCAGGGAAGCATCATCTCGTCGATATCATACAATGCCGCCGGAGGCAAAACCGCAGAAACCTTTTGGGAGTACACCAACGGTGAAAGGCTAACAAAAAAGACACACCGCTACTTTGCCAATATGGCAGGATGGCGTGAAGAAACCGTGATCATCAACTACGATGAGGAATCACGACTTCCCAAGGGGATTGAGTTTTTAAAAGAGGGAAAAATATTCCAAAGTGCCTCTCTCACCACCGATTCGCTGGGGCGGATAAAATCGGCCGAGGTGTACGGAAGCACAGGAGCACATCTCACCACCGAGAAGTTGCTCTACATAGAGCAGAACAATATGGTTAAGGTTATGGTTTACCGTGCCAACGGGCAATACCACGGGAATTGGACATACCCCATGGATCCTAATAAGGAGTTCAGCTTCGAATCGGTGAAGCGGAAGCTCTACCCCAACGGCGATGTTATGGTAGAAACGCTATCCTCATCGTCGAAAGGCGACCAGGCTTACTACTACGAATACCAGTACGACCCCAAGGGGAACTGGATTTTGAAGGAGACCTACCAGGTAGCCCTGGGTAAAAACTCCAGCATTAAAAACAAAAAGCTTGAGCATCGCATTACCCGCAAGATTACGTACTACTAACCTCACTCATTACTTACACCTTCGATATTTCATTGGTAATCGGCCAGTTGGATCTTTGCCAAAGTGGTGCCAATGGTTTTAACTTCGATCCATTATCGATAGTGATGAAAATGGTCAATTTCGATTTCGACAAACATTGCATTAGTAATCTGAATAGGAAAAACCTTTTATATCATACTGCCTTTCAGGATAGCAACCTAACTTCCAGCGCATTGCTAATGGGACACATCGGTCTAGGGACGGTTAAATTGCTGTAAATAAAATGGAAAAAGCCATGTCAAGTAAGTGTCATTGGTGCTGGTTGCACAGGGCATTATATCCGATAGACTGTTATTATTGAACTTGGTCAGAGAGAGACTATTTGAGCCCATAATCACAAGATACACAAACGATTGTGAAATACAACGTGTATGATTGGTGATTTTGACAACTCAATCAGCAGGCATAATTCTATATCATGTTGACATTAAGAATAATATTTATTCATGACTTAATTGCTATCCATATCAATCCATAAATACGGTTTTATAGCTATTTTAGCAACGTTTTTACTATATAACTCTAAACACTATTTATTAACCAAAACTACCTAACCAATCATGAAAAGAATCATCTTATTTTTAGCTGTTAATCTGCTTGCGTGCATCAGCTTTTCTCAAACCAACGTGCTGGCATGCTATTTCAGCCAAAGCGGAAAAACAAAACAGATGGCCGAGGCCATAGCTGAGGGAGCCCTAACCGAAAATGGTGTAAATGTTACCATAAAATCCATTGACGAGGTTACCGCCGAGGATCATCAGTGGGCCAAAGCAGTTATTGTGGGAACACCCGTACACAACGGGAACATACCCCATCAGGTGGTGGCCAAACTGCTGGAATGGGATGGCAAAAACCTACGCAATAAAGTAGGTGGGGTATTTGTAACTGCAGGTTCCATCTCTTCGGGAGAGGAGATTACCCAAATGAACCTCATTCTCAACCTTATCTGCAAGGGAATGATGGTTGTGGGTGGCCCCGATTTCTCCAATCCCTTTGGGGTGAATGCCGTTACCCGCGAGGAGCCATTCGGCTCGGAAACCATTGCTCCACAATTTATTAAAAAAGCCAATGCCTTTGGCATGCGAGTGGTGGAGGCAGCCAAGCAGCTGAAGTAACTTAAAAATAAGGATGGCGCAGCGTAGCGAATCGTTATACAGGAATAGGGTTCGGCGAAGCCAAACATTATACAAGAATATTACATACGATGATACTGATAATCTATCATCAAAACCAAAGACGTTGACTCTCCAACAAATGCAAAGGCGTTAACATTATTAGGAACAACACGGTGCAAGGTACCACATATTTCCTACGGATATCGCTGGTTAAAACCGCTCCTTTTTGTACCTTTATAAAGCTTTGTAGCCGAATGTAGAAGTCGCTTAACAATCGATGATTGAACAACTTACCATAGACAGGATTATTGCCGCAGCCGATGTGGTGGAGGTGATTAAGGATTTCGTTTCGCTTAAGAAAAGGGGAACAAACTACTTGGGTCTTTGCCCATTTCACAACGAGAAAACCCCCTCTTTCTCCGTTAGCCCATCCAAAGGGATATACAAATGCTTTGGATGCGGCAAGGGGGGTAACGTGGTGAACTTCATCATGGAGCACGAGCAGCTGAGCTATATCGAAGCCCTGAAATACCTGGCTAAAAAGTACAACATCGAGATTGAGGAGCGCGAGGTTACCGCCGAAGACATCAGGCTGCGTAACGAACGGGAGAGCTTGATGGTGGTTACCGCCTGGGCACAGCGCTATTTTACCAACAACCTGCACAGGCATGCCGAGGGCAAAACCGTAGGATTAACCTACTTCAAAGAGCGCGGATTCCGCACCGATACCATCGAAAAGTTCCAGCTGGGCTACTGCCTCGACGATTTTCGCGCCTTTACCGGCGCAGCCCTTCGCGAGGGGTATAAATTAGAGTACCTGGTTAAATCGGGTCTGAGCATCGACCGCGGGGGCGACGATGCCATCGATCGCTTTCAGGGAAGGGTTATCTTTCCCATCCACTCCATCAGCGGAAGGGTGATTGGTTTTGGGGGAAGGGTGATGAAATCCGATGCCAAGCTGGCAAAATATATCAACAGCCCTGAAAGCGAAATATACCACAAGAGCCGTGAACTCTACGGGATTTTCTTTGCCAAACAGGCCATCACCAGAGCCGATAAGTGCTTCCTGGTGGAAGGCTACACCGATGTGATCTCCATGCACCAGGCCGGCATTGAGAACGTTGTGGCCAGCTCGGGAACAGCCCTCACCCCCGACCAGATACGCCTTATCAAGCGTTTTACTTCAAATATCACGGTGATTTACGATGGCGACACGGCCGGAATCATGGCATCGCTCAGGGGGATCGACCTAATCCTCGAGGAGGGGCTTAACGTGAAGGCTATTCTGCTGCCGCAGGACGACGACCCCGATAGCTTTGCCCGCAAAAACAGCTCGAGCCATGTGATGGAGTACATCGAGCAGAACGAGAGCGACTTCATACATTTCAAGGCTAAGCTGCTGCAGGAAGAGGCCAAGAACGACCCGGTGAAACGCGCCGGCCTTGTCCGCGACGTGGTGAAATCCATAGCCATGATCCCCGAGAGCATCACCAGGGCCATATACATCAAGGAGTGCATGCGCATATTCGACGTGGAGGAGGCAGTGCTATACTCCGAGGTGGCAGCACAGCGAAGGGCAAGGATGGAAAAGGTGTACGGCAGGCTTGAGGCAACCGCTGGGGTTGAACCCAAACCCAAAACCCCTTCGATGCCCGGGTTTGTCCACCGGGTATTCTGCGAGGAGCAGGAAAAGGAGCTGCTGATTTTCCTGCTCAAGCACGGAATGCAGCCATTCTATACGGTGGAAACCGATGATGGCGAGAGCGAGAGTGCAACGGTTTCCGTGGGCAAATACATAATTGACGAAATTCTGAACGACGACCTGGAGTTTACCAATCTGGTATATAAAAAGGTCTTCGACGAATACCACAAGCTCATCGCCTCGGGTAGCGATATCGACAGCCGGTTTTTTTTGAACCACCCCGATAGCGACATCAGCCGGCTGGCCGTTGACCTGCTCACAAGCCCACACAAGCTGAGCAAGATATGGGAGAAGTACCACGCCAACATCGACGAAGACGAAGATTTCCTGCATAAGGCTGTACCCAAAGCCATTCTGGCCTATAAGGGAAAAATAATGCAGATAGCTATTAAAGAGGTGAGCGATAGGCTGAAAAGCTTAGATTCACAGGCACAACCCGAAGAGGTGAACGATCTGCTGATGAGAATAAAAACCCTCACCGACCTGAAGAAGCAGATATCGAAAGAGTTGGAAAGGATAGTGCTTTAGCAATGAGCAAATTCGCTAATTCGGTTATTCGTAATCCCGACAAGTCGGGACGGTTATTCGTAATCCCGACAAGTCGGGACGGTTATTCGCAGATTTGTGAATTCGTTGATTCGTTGATTAGCGTCTCTGCGCCTTAGCGGTTAAACGGGGTGCGGGATACGGGGTGCGGGGTACGGGATACGGGGTACGGGGTACGAGTTCATTGTTCCTGGTTCGTTGTTCTTGGTTCCTAGTTCCTGGTTCGTTGTTCTTGGTTCCTAGTTCTTGGTTCCTTGTTCTTGGTTCCTAGTTCTTAACTCTTTGTGTTCTCTGCGGCTTCTTCGCGTCCTCTGCGGTTAATACGGGTTACGGGATCGGGGTACGCTTCACGATTAACGATTCACGATTTACGTTTCACGAATTCCCCCTGCCCGAAAACGGGCTTGCAGAAAATAACCCTGCACAATACAAACCACATATACAATAACTTACGACATTTGGCACTGATGTTGCACATCTAACCCCAATGGCAGGAATACGTCCGAAAACGGGCGATGCCATGCGTGGTGCTCTTTGCAAACCTATGACCAACGGACGTGCAAGGTAAGGCTGTTCACCTTTTTTCTTTCTGACCATCGCTTTACCCCCTTCAACACCAAAAAAGTTCCGTTAATCATAAAAATGCAGCGGATGCCGTAAATAGCTGTAAACAAAACGGCGAACTTACGTAACAACGTTTAATAACTGAAAAATAATAGCTAAACTTGCAAACTATTTTAGCGCAGAAACAGAACTAAAAAAACAAGAAACCAAATATTAACCAAACCTTTTTTTGAACTTGAAAACAAATTTTTTTAATCACTTAATCCTTAATTTAACAATTAAAGCTATGAGAACAAAAAATTTACTGAAAGTGGCCCTCACCATGATGGCCCTGTTTGTATTTATGGGTGTGCAGGCGCAGACCATTAACCACGACAACGACCCTGCACATGGAACAAACTACGTAGAAGCAGCAGCTAATACTTACCAAACCGTAGGTATAGGTTTTAGGCTTTACGTATGGCCAGACGTTGTGTATAGCCCCAACTACGATGGAACAGGTAATGTTGGCACTAACATTAACGCAAACTCTCGCTGGGCATGGAGAACAGGAGCAGATTGGGCAACTGGAGACGAGGTAAAAGCAGCAGCTAATGAGAACTTTATTGCTGTTACCCCTGCCATGCTGCCTGCAGCCAACAACTCTCGTACTTTCTGGGTACTTGAAACACACAGCCTTATCTCCTGCGAGGGTGCTGCAACCAGTCATGAAGTAACTGTAGTTGACGAGCCCAATGTTACCGCCTACGCTGGTGCCGGTGGAGCAGGCTGGA
>Ga0209605_1003920_pt1 | contig 12603 bp, 14 predicted proteins | sample AD_UKC035_MetaG_FD_184408 | JGI IMG/M metagenome (GOLD analysis project Ga0209605, IMG submission 184408) | Active sludge microbial communities of municipal wastewater-treating anaerobic digesters from USA - AD_UKC035_MetaG (SPAdes) (version 2) | ecosystem: Engineered > Bioreactor > Anaerobic >...
CCAGTTCGACCATCTGCTGACGAAACTCCGCCGGGTACGGGGGCTTGGATACAGGCATTTCGGGACTCCTTGTCTCAACAGGATCGGTGTCCGCGAAACGGGGGCAACTTCAAGTCCATTATCATGATTTATCAAGACAAACCATGATCGAGTGTGACATGGCGACTACCGTGCGCGAGAAGTTCTCCTCCCAGGCTGCGCCAGAGGTCCTGACGGCGTTGCGCCAGATCGCCGAAAGCCAGGGGCGCCAGTTCCAGGCGGTGCTGGACGAGGCGCTGCGCGACTACATCGACCGGCAGCAGAAGGAGCGCCCCCGTCGTCACGTGATGGCTTCGTTTGCCTCGAGCCTGGAAGAGTTCGACAGCCTCTACCGCGAACTGGCCAGGTAGGCCGTGGCGCGTGACTATCTGACGGTGGCCGATGTGCTCGGCATGCACGCGGTGCTGGTGCAACGCTATGGCGGCATGCCGGGCGTGCGTGATCCCGGCGCACTGGAAGCCGCCTTGTTCCGGCCGCAGACCGGCTACTACGAGGACATCGTGGCCGAAGCGGCCGCGCTGCTGGAAAGCCTGGCGATCAACCATCCTTTCGTCGACGGCAACAAGCGGCTCGCGTTTGCCGCTGTCGACGTCTTCCTGCGCATCAACGGCTGGCGCCTGCAACGCTCACCGGAGCAGATCCACGCCGAGATGATCCGGATGTTCGAGACCGGTACCTTCGACATCGCCCATCTCGATCCCTGGCTGCGGGCATTCGCGGTCGCCCTGGAATGAGTCAAGGCGAGGCGGCCGGAGGCGAGTAGGGAGCAGCAGGCTCAGACCGGAGATGAGGGCAAGCCTCAGGGTACCAGCAGGCGCTGCAGATGACGGGGCTTGGCGCCCCGGGCGCGATCCGTGCGTTGCAATCCAGCAGGGTTCGCACTGCGCTCCGAGTCAGCCGCCTTCCCAGTTGCGAAGGCGGTCGATCAGATCGTTCGTGACGACTCCGCCTCGGTGTGACAAGGCACAAATCCCGAGCTTGGCCAGGCGCTTCGCCGTTGGCGTCGAGTTCGGGCTGAACGGCTTTGCGTTGCCTCCGACGAGGGATTGGCGTGCCAGGCGGCTGATCACGGCTCCGGCGGACGAGCGCTCACGGCGCGCCAGCTCCCTGGCCACCAGGAGCACGTCATCGGCAATATCGAGCGTGGTACGCATAGTGCGGGAGGCTAGCGCATCACGCTTGCGCCAGCAGCTTGGTCGCTTGGTCGCTTGGTGGCTTGGTCGCTTGGTCGCTTGGTCGCTTGGTCGCTTGGAGCGCATGGCATCGGACACGCAGGGTGGTGGGTGCTGGACGGGGCGCGCCGCCCTGACCTTCAGCGCAGCAGCGCCTTGATGCGCGCCCACAGGGCCGCCTTGGAGACCGTGGTCATGGCCATCGCCTTCATGCAGGCGTCGAGCCGCTGCGGGCGGGTGCGCAGGTCCTGCACGGCGCGGGCCAGCGCGGCGGCCACGCTGGCGCCGTAGGCGGCTTGGGCCTTGGTCATCGCGCGCTGCAGCAGCGCCTTGGGCGGCGCCATCATCGCCAGGTCGATGAGATCGCGGCTGAGCACCGCATCGTCGCGCCAGCGGTCGGCGTTGGCCAGCAGCTTGCTCGTGACCATGTCCAGCGGCGTGAGCGTGGCCACGCCGCACAGGCGGTCGGCCGGGCCGGGCGGTTCGAGCGCGATGCGGCCTTCGAGCACGATCTCGAACTTGATGATCGCGTCGTCCACGCGCAGCAGGGTGCGCATGCCGTAGCGGTCTGCGCGCATCTCCCGCGTCGCCTCCAGAACGTGTCCGGGGCGGGTGATGGCGCGCAGGCCGTCCGGGCCGGTGAGGCGCTCCCGGAGTTGCCGATAGCCCTCGACCTGGGAAACCAGGAACTCGATGTCGACCGACTCGCGATACTCGCCATGGCGCAGCGCGATGGCGGTGCCGCCGCCGAAGAGGCAGGCGTTGGCCTCCAGCACGTCGGCGTCCAGCGCCTGCAGGACGGCGGCGATGCGGCGGTGATGCGGGCGCTCAAACAAGCAGCCGCCCTGCGCTCAGTTGATCGGCCAGGGCCTGGATGAGGGCGCGCTCGGCCGGCTCCAGGGTCGCGGGGTCCAGGTGCCGCCAGTTGCGTTCGTACAGGTTCAAGGCCTCGGCGTGGGTGACTTCGTCCGCGTCGTGCCGCTGCCAGGCCAGGCGCCGCAGCGCGGGGAAGTCTGCCAGGCGCAGCCGCTTGGGCAAAGGGTGCAAGAGAGGCGGAGCACACGAGGGGCCGGCGCGCGTTGCGGCGGATCGCGCCTGCGGGTCGCGAAGCTCCCACCGCAGGCCCACGGCGTCGATGGCGCTGAGATAGGCGCCCATGGTCACCGAGGGTTCGCCGCGTTCGATGCGATGCAGGGTCACGCGCGACATCCCCGCGGCTTCTGCCGCCGTCGCCGCGCTGATCTTCTGGCGCCTGCGGCTGGCACGGATGCCCTCGCCGAGTTCTCGCAGCCGGGTCGCCAGTGCGTCGGCGATGGGGGGTGCTTGGGCAGGCATCTGAATCCCATTTCATGCGTTTTCGCGATTTTGCATGAAATGAGAAACTATGATCAGCATTCCGGCCGCTGACTGACGCTCACTTTGCCAAACTTTGCCAAATCGGGCAGACTCGCCGCATGGGCGTGTCCAGCCGCCCCAAGCGCTCATCCTGGAGCGCACAGCGAGAAGGGCAGTCCAGTGAGCACGATGAACATCTCCCTCCCCGAGGCGCTCAAGGACTTCGTCGACGCGCAAGTGAGCCAGCGTGGCTACGGCACCAGCAGCGAGTACGTGCGGGATTTGATCCGCAAGGACCGGGACCGCCAGCAATTGCGCCAACTGCTGCTGGACGGGGCTGCCTCGACTCCGGGAGCACCGGCTGACGCCAACTACTTCGAGGCCTTGCGCGATCGAGTGCGCAGGGCGCCTCGAGATCGCGCGCGCGCGTGAGGTACAAGCCCATCGTTGCGCGCGCGCAGGCGCTTCGGGACGCAGACGAGATCGTTGCGCACTATCTGGGCGAAGCCACTGCAGCCGCGGCCTTGGGCTTCATCGATGCGCTGGAACGCGCCTACGAACACATCGGGCGGCAGCCGCGCACCGGCTCGCTGCGCTACGCACACGAACTCGGTCTGCCTGGGTTGCGCACGTGGCAGCTGAGGCGCTATCCCTATCTTGTGTTCCACGTCGAGCACGCGGATCACATCGACGTCTGGCGCATCCTGCACGGCAAGCGCGACATCCCGGCGTGGCTGCAGGAACCAAGCTGAAGCGCGCCTCGACACGCGCGCAACCGGCGACCCTTGCGAGGCGGCGGGCACTCGCGTGCAGATCACTCGGCGCTCAACGCCACGCTCGCTCCCTCGTACACCTGCTGATACGCCCTCACCATCGTCTCCAGGCTGAAGCGCGCCGCAACACGTGCACGGCCGGCGGTACCGGCGGCGCGGCGGGAAGATTCGTCCTGCGCGAAGCCGATCAGCGCCTGCGCCAGCGCCGGCACGTCCCCGGGCGGCACGATGCGACCCGTGACGCCGTCCTCGACCAGGTCGGCATTGCCGCCGACGGCCGTTGCCACGACGGGCAGGCCGCTGGCCATGGCTTCGAGGATGGTGTTGGAGATGCCTTCGGCCAGCGACGGCAGCACGAAGAGGTCCAGGCCCTGCATCACCGCTGGCACGTCGCTGCGCTCGCCCGGCAACCAGGCGAGTTCGCGCACGCCGGCATCGGTCAGGATCTGCTCGCACTCGGCTTTCAGCGGCCCGTCGCCAACCATCACCAGCCGCAGCGTTTCGCGCAGGGCGGGCTGCTGCGCGAGGGCGACGACGAAAGCTTGCGCCAGCAGCGGCTGCGCCTTGACGGTCTGCATGCGGCCGACGGTGCCAGCCAGGCACAGGTCCGGGTCGGGGAACGGGCAGCCCGTCGGACGCTGCGACTGCGGCTGCGGCGTCGGCGCGAAGCGCCCGGTATCGACGCCGTTGGTGATCTGCACCACGGCGCGGCGGTCGAAGCCCACCGTGTCGACGAGGTAGCGCTCCAGCTCGCGCGACAGCGCCACGTAGCGGTGCACGAAGGGCCGATAGGCGCGGCGAATCCACTGGTGCTTGCGGCTGCGCCCGTCGGGGTCCTCGGCGTCGCGGCCGTGCTCGCCGTGCACGCGCAGGGGCACGCCGGCCCACCAGGCCGCGGGCTGCATCTCGAGTGCGGCGAGGTTGCGCGTGTGCACGACCTGCGGGCGCAGCTCGCGCAGGATGCGCAGCAGCGCCGGCCAGCTGCGGTAGCCGTGCCCGGGCTGCTGATGCAGCGAATGAAAGCTCACGTCCGCGCGCTGCACCCGCGCGCAGAAGGCCGGCGCGCACTCGGTCAAGGCGACGACCGCGTGCCGCCAGTCGGTCATGCGGTTGATGAGGTTGACGACGCCGTTTTCCAGCCCGCCGACGTCGAAGCGGTAGACGACGTGGAGGACGAGGGGGCGGGAATCCTGCGCGTCACTGATCATTGAGCGGGCGCTCCGGCGAGGGCGCGCGCCACTTCGCCCATGGCGATGCGCACTCCCAGCGCGTTGAGATGGCCGTCGTAGGGGCCGACGTCGAGCCGGCGTTGCGATCGAGCGGCGTGCGCGGCGTACGCAGTTTCGAGATCGATCACTTCGGCCCCGCCCTCGCGTAGTCGCTGCATGAGGTGACTGCGCTCGGCGTCGATGAGCTCCGGCGGTCCGCCCCTGCGGCTGCGGCGCCCGTCCACGGCGACGATCAGGTCGCCGTGCAGGTAGGGTCTGGCGTTGGCGAAGAAGGCTGCGACCACGGCATCGACCATGCGCTTCATGGCGGCAAGTTCGGCGGGCGTGGGGCTCGCCTGCCGGCCGCCGGCATCCGCCTCGGACGGCGTGGCGCGCGTGAACATCGCGCGCAGCAGGGCTCGGGCATCGAAGCGGATCTGGCCGACCAGGTACTGCGCGAGTGCGGAGTGCCGCAACAGCTTCTTCAGGAAGCCGGGCGCTGGGTCGCGCTCGATGCGTCGCTGCAGCGTCTGGCGGTCGAGACAGACCGCCTGCACGTTGCCCGAACCGCAGAGCGACTGCCGGGCATCGAAGCGTTCCAGCAGCAGCACGAAGTCGCGCGTGCCCAGGCGCTCGGCCGCAAGCCGGATGCGCTGGGCGTAGTCCAGCAGCGAAGAGCCCGGGCTGCCCATGGCGTAGACCTTGCGCGAAGCGCCGAGCAGGTGCTCGAGTTGTGCCGCCGGGCGATCGGCCTCGGCCAGCATCGAGGCTTCGACGTAGCTGTCGCCGATGAGGACGACGGCGCTCGGATCGGCGACGAAGTCGTGCTGCGCGGCAAAGCCCCAGTCGTTGCTGCGCAGCGTGCGGGCGTTGCGCAGATCCCAGCCGGTGGCTACCGTCCATTCGTGCCGCGGTGGATAGCTGAGCACGTCCGGGTCGAGGTGGTAGCCGCGCATGGTTGCCGTCGACACCGGCAGCACGCGAAACGCGAGCTCGGCGGCGAGCAGCGGAAGCAGCAGGCCGAGGCAGAACCAGAGCAGGCGGCGGAGCTTCATCAGAAGTTGAAGTAGATGAAGGCGCTGACGCTGTCGCGCATGGTGTTGACGACGACCAGCGCTGCCGCAATCGTCAGTCCAGCGCCGCCAGCGAGCATGCGCCAGCGGGCACGGGCGGGAGCGAGGTCGAGCAGCCGCTGCCCGATCCGGTTGCTGTTGGGAAAGGCAACAACCACAAGACCCAGCAGCAGGCACCAGCCCCAGGCGACTGCGGTCTGCAGGCCGGCGTTCCAGAGCATCAGGCCGGGCTCGGGCGGCGCGGGCGCGCGCGCGGCCATCGCCTGCAGGATGCGCAGCGCGCCGCCCATGGTCTCGGCGCGGAAGAAGACCCAGGCGACGACGACTGCCAGCGCGGTGACGCTCCAGGCGAGCGCGGCAAAGGTCCTGCTGCGGCCAAGCCGCGGCGCGAGGCCGAGGCGCTCGACCAGGGCGCGGAAGGCGTGGTTGACGACCAGGTAGACGCCGTGCAGCGCGCCCCACAGCACGAAGGACCAGCTCGCGCCGTGCCAGAGGCCGCCGAGCACCATCGTGAGCGCGAGGTTGACGTAGCGCCGGACCTTGCCCTTGCGATTGCCACCGAGCGCGATGTAGAGGTAGTCGCGCAGGAAGGTGGAGAGCGAGATGTGCCAGCGCCGCCAGAAGTCGCTGATGTTCAGCGCCTTGTAGGGCGAATCGAAGTTGAAGGGCAGACGGATGTTGAACATCCAGGACAGGCCGATCGCCATGTCCGAGTAGCCCGAGAAGTCGAAGTAGAGCTGGAAGGTGTAGGCCAGTGCGCCGATCCAGGCCTCCTCGGTGGACGGGACCAGCCCGGCATCGGCCGGCCTGAAGACCGCATCGGCGTAGGGCGCGATGCCGTCGGCGATGACGACCTTCTTGAACAGCCCGAGCGCGAAGATGCAGAGTCCGCCGAAGAAGCGCGCAGCGTCGAAGCGGTAGACGGCCGCGTCGGCGAACTGCGGCATCATCTGCGCGTGGTGGAGCACCGGCCCGGCGACCAGATGCGGGAAGTAGGTGACGAAGAGGCCGTAGTGGATGGGCCGCGCCTCGTTCACCTTGCGCGCCCAGGTGTCGACGAGGTAGGCGATCTGGGTGAAGGTGTAGAAGGAGATGCCGATCGGCAGGATCACCTTCAGCGGCCCCCAGTGCGTGCCCAGCAGGGCGTCGAGGTTGGCGACGAAGAAGTTGGCGTACTTGAAGTAGCCGAGCAGCCCCAGGTCGAAGACGATTCCCGCCGTCAGCCAGATGTTGGCGGCCCTGCTGCCGACTTTCGTCTGCGCGATGCGCTTGCCGAAGGCGAAGTTGCCCGCGATCGACGCCAGCAGCAGCAGCGTGAAGACGGGCATCCAGTAGCCATAGAAGAACACGGACGCCGCCAGCAGCCACGCCGCCGCCCAGGTCGGCGAACGCCGGCCGAGCAGATAGTAGCCCGCCAGCACGAGCGGCAGGAAGACGAAGGCGAAAGTGGCCGTGGTGAAGAGCACGGCGCCCGCCGGATCAGCCCATCAGACGCGGCAGGCGGACTTCACAGCCGCCACACACGATATCCAGCTCCGCCAAGCGCCACTGGGTCAAACGCCGCCTTGACGTCGATGAAGGCGCCGCCCTTGATCATCTTGCGGCCCAGGTCCTCGACGGAGAGGGCCTGGTACTCGCGGTGCGCCACCGCCGCGACGATGGCGTCGGCGCGGGGCAGTGCGTCCCAGGGCTCGAGCGTGACGCCGTATTCGTGCATCGCCTCTTGCGGGTCCGCGGTCGGGTCGGTGACGTGCACGTCGACGCCGTAGCTCTGCAGCTCGTGGATGATGTCGATGACCTTGCTGTTGCGCAGGTCGCCGCAGTTCTCCTTGAAGGTCAGGCCCAGCACGTTGACCTTGGCGCCCTTGACGTAGCTGCCGGCGGCGATCATGTGCTTGATGGTCTGCTCGGCGATGAACTTGCCCATGCCGTCGTTGATGCGCCGCCCGGCGAGGATGACCTGCGGGTGGTAGCCCAGCATGTCGGCCTTGTGCGTCAGGTAGTAGGGGTCGACGCCGATGCAGTGCCCGCCGACGAGGCCCGGCTTGAACCTGAGGAAGTTCCACTTGGTGCCGGCGGCCTCGAGCACCTCGGAGGTATCGATGCCGATCTTGTCGAAGATGATGGCCAGCTCGTTCATCAGCGCGATGTTGAGGTCGCGCTGCGTGTTCTCGATCACCTTGGCGGCCTCGGCGGCCTTGATGCTGCTGGCGCGATGCACGCCGGGGACGATGATCTTCTCGTAGAGCCGCGCGACCTTCTCCAGCGTCTCGGGGCTGTCGCCGCTGACGATCTTCAGGATCTTGGTCAGCGTGTGCTCCTTGTCGCCGGGGTTGATGCGCTCGGGGCTGTAGCCGACGAAGAAGTCCTGCTTCCACTTCAGGCCCGATTCGCGCTCGAGCACCGGGATGCAGACCTCCTCGGTCGCGCCCGGGTACACGGTGCTCTCGTAGACGACGGTCGCGCCCTTCTTCATGTGGCGCCCGACACTCGTGGAGGCGCCAATGAGGGGACGGAAATCGGGGATGTGCGCCTCGTCCACCGGTGTCGGCACGGCGACGATGATCATGTCGGCCTCGGCGAGCAGCGCCGGGTCGCTGGTGTAAATGGCATGTTTGGCCTGCGCCATCTGTGCGTCCTCGAGCTCGCGGCTCGGGTCGGTGCCGCGCAGGCAGGCGTCGACCTTGTTCTGTGCGATGTCGAAGCCGATGGTGCGCATGTGCTTTCCGAATTCGACGACGAGGGGCAGGCCGACGTAGCCGAGCCCGATCACGGCGAGGGTGTTCATGAGGGCAGTCCGGTTTGAGGTTCAGTTCGTGCAGCCACGGCCCGCGGAGCTCAGCGCGTCCGTTGGACTCGGGACAGCAGCGTGTTGAGTTCGGAGGCGTTGTCGTTCAGGAAGCGCTCGAGCCGGGCTTCGGCCTCTCCAGGCGCGGCCTGCTCGGCATACACGGTCAGGAGCGCGCCTTCGTCGCCGGCGCCGCTCAGCCGGGACACCATCCCGGCCCACTTGGCGCGGACGTCGCTTGCGACGAACTGGCCGTCGATCCAGTAGAGACGCCAGATCACGAGTTGCTTGCGCTGCAGACCCTGCGCCCGTTCGAGAACATTCGCGCTGCGCATCGCCAGTTCACGGTCGCCAAGGCGCAGCTCGCGATCCTGATAGGTCGGCAGCGACCAGCGCTCGTCGCGCATCGACGTCAGCTGATGCTGCGAACTCACGAGCTTGCGCTCCGTTGACTGGTGGCGAAAGTAGGCCAGTTGCAGGCCGACCTTGCCTGCAGGCCCGGCGTAGGTCCGCCACGCCTCCGCCGACGGATTCAGGACCTGCGAGCGATACTCGATCGGGCCGGCATCATCGGCCTGCCAGGCCGGGCCCAGGCGGGCCGGCAATTCGAGCGTCACCGGCCCTGCGCTCGCTTCGGCCCTCTCCATGGCCGCGACCGCCAGGTGCGGCGCGATCCCGATCACCACCGCCGCGACGCCCGTCGCGACGGTGCGCGTAGCCGCTGCCGACCCGATGCCGGGCGGCGCCGGGGATCCTGCTTCGCGTGCCGCGTCGGCATCGGCCCAGCGCATGCCGATCATGAACATCGCGAAGACGATCAAACCGAAGAAGACCCACCCGTAGAGGATGTGATCGACGCCCACCGCGATGCGATTGCCCGAAAGGTGGGCAAGCATCACGATCATGTAGGCGCGGATCCAGTTCGCCACCACCGGCAGCAGCAAGGACACGCCCATGAAGACCGCCCGCTTGAGATAGGAGCGGTAGTTGAGATAGGCGAACAAGGAGCCGACCAGGAACGAGGCCATCACGTAGCGAACGCCGCTGCATTCGTCGATCACCGACCAGTTGCCGGACGGAATCGCGAAGTTCTGTCCTTCGCGAAAGACGGGTATCCCGCTCAAGCGGAGCGCCGCAACCGTGAAATCGGCCGTCCACTCCATCATCGCCGGAAGCATGAACTCGCCGAACGGAACGGCGAAGTACAGAAACAGCAAGGGGAACATGATGGCGCGGGCAACCGCAATGCCCAGAACCGCCGGCACCGCGAGGATCAGCATGGTCACGAAGGCGAACTGCGCCGCCGCATTGACGACCGCAAGCTCGGCCAGCAGCCACGCCCCCGCCGTCACGACCATGGCCAGCAGCATCCACGGCTGAGGAGACGGGTTCAAGGCCGCCAGCCGATCGCGTTTTCGCCACACCAGCCACAGGCTGATCGGCAACACCAGCATGCAGTGCGCGAACGTGTCCGACCGCCACCAGATGCCGGTCATCACCAGAACCGTGTCGCGGAAAGCGACGCCGATCGCCAGCAGGACGAGCACCACCGTCGGCAGCGCGACCCGCCACGAGAGTTCGGCGCGCATGGGAAGAGCGATCTCAGACATGATGCAGCAAGGGGTCGAGCGGGCGAGTCGAAACCGCGTCGAGTCCGGCGTCTCCGCTGTCGCCGCGCCGAAGGTGTCCGGCGAGCGCCGACAAGCTCGCCTTCCAGCTGCAGTGAGCCAGCACGCGCCGGCGCCCCTCTGCGCCGAGATCACGGGCGCGCTCCGGGCTCTGGAGCAGCCGCTCGACGGCGGCGACGTAATCGTCGGGAACACTCGCGCCCTGCAGCCCATGGCCCGCGAGTTGCGGAATGGCGTCGACACAGGACTGCGCGGCGACGACTGGCCGCGCCATCGCCATCGCCTCGAGGATCTTGTTCTGGACGCCGCGCGCCAGCCGCAGCGGTGCGACGACGACATCGGCGTGCTGCAGGTAGGGGCGCACGTCGGGAACGGTGCCGGTAACGTTGACGGCATCGCTTGCCAATGCCCGGACCGCGGGCGTCGGGCTGCGGCCGACGATGTGAAAGCGCAGCTTCGGCCAGCGCAAACGCAGCGGCGGCAGCATCTCGGCGACAAACCACTGCACGGCGTCGACGTTGGGCCAGTAGTCCATCGCGCCGGTGAAGACGACGGCCTGCTCGCCGGGCGCAAAGGGCGAGGCGCGCGCCGGGTCGGGCGCGAAGTAGTCTGCGTCGACACCGTTGCACAGCGGCTCGACCATCGGCGCGCATTCGGGAGCCAGCGAACGGAAGAGCGCAGTCTCCTGCTCGGTGACGAAGAACGAATGCGCCGACTCCAGCGCCACGCGACGCTCGTAGGCAAGCAGCGCCCGACCCTCGCGCCGGTAAAGCCAGGACAGCGGCCAGGGATGGCGATCGGCGTACTCGGCCCACTTGGCCGAATCGACATCGACGAAGTCGACGAGCATCGACAGACCGGGCCGCCCCTGCGCATACTGCGCCATCGACGAGCTGAAGACCACCGCGGTGCCGATGCCTTCTCGCGCGACGGTCTCGTCCACCCAGCACCGCAGTTCGGCGTTGCGGTAGTAGTGCAGCGTGAGCGCGTCGCGGCCGAGCAGCCCGCGCAGGCTCGCGATGCGTGCGCGACGCGGATGCAGCGGCACCGCCTTCACGTCGGCACACCACTGCCGCAGCGTGTCGATGTGCGCCATGTCCTCGGGGTCGTCGACGAAGGTGCCGAGGAAAACCTGATGCTGCGCTGCCAGGTGTCGCAGCAGATGGTAGGAACGCACCTTGTCGCCCTTGTTGGGCGGGTACGGCAGCCGGTGCACCAGGTAGAGGATCTTGGCCACGCCGATCACCCCAGGCTGCGCACCACGAAGGGGCCGAGCCAGTTGGCCATGCCGATGGGAAGGCGGCGCCAGGTCTCGATCAGCAGCTTGTACTTGGCGTTGCTCGGGTTGTTCTGCGGCACCGCGTCGCGCTTGTAGAGGCAGTACTCGTAGTACAGCGGCTGCGGCTCGAAGCCCCAGTTCTTCTTGAACGCGAAGGATCCCGTACCCTGCTTGCTGCGGCCGTAGTCGAAGGTCTTGAGCCCGCGCGCGCAGGCGCGGCGCATCAGCTCCCAGTACTTGAAGTCGTTGCCGGCAAGTTCGCGGGCGGTTTCGGCGTCGCCCGCGTAGTAAGGCAGCACCTCGTCACGGAAGTAGAAGCTCATCACGCTCGAGATCGGGCGGCCTTCGGCGGTGCTGACGGTGAGCACCTCGCAGTCCTGGCCGAACTCGCGCCGCAGGGCCTCGAAGTAGCGCCTGGGCATCGCGGGTGTGCCGTGTCGGTGCACGTTGTCGGCGTAGAGCGCGAAGAAGCGATCGACGCCCTCGTCGATCGCGCCCTTCAGCCCGTTCTTGATGCCCTTGCGCACCATCGCGCGCTGCTTGCGCGGGATGGCCAGCATGTTGGCCTCCTCGTCAGGCAGGATGGGCTTGCGGAAGGTGACGTAGAGGGTCTGCCGCGGCCAGTCGGGATGGCGCGGCTGCAGGTTGCGCATCTCCAGGTGCTGCACGCCGAGTTTGCGCGCCAGACGTTGCGCTTCGTCCTCGAGCGCCGTGGCCGCCTCCTCGTCGTCCGCGACGACGCCGCCGTAGACGGCAAAGGGCAGGCTCGTGAGCGCGCTGCCGAAGAGCATGCTCTTCACGTGCGCGAGCGGCAGCACGCCGACGATGCGCTCGCCGCGCACGGCCTTCAGGTAGTGCGTCTCATGGCGGAAGGCCTGGCGCAGCACGCGCTGCCAGCCGGCGCGATGAAAGAAGGTTGCCTGCGGCGCGGCCAGGACGTAGTCGTCCCAGGCCGCGTGGGCCGGGGCGTCGTCCGGGGAGAGTCGATCGATGCGGGTCACAGCGCGCAATCACATCGCATTCAGATCGCGCTGACCAGTGCAGGTTGCGCAGTCTCGGCCATCCGGTCGAGAAAAATGTCGTCCATCCGGCCCCAGTGGAAATCCTGCAGCAGCCGCTGCAGCTTGCGCTCGTTGGGCGCGAGATTGACGTAGTGCCGGAAGCGGGTCTTGGCGTCGATGCCCTCGATGCGCGGCTGCGCGGGATCGATCTCCCAGGGATGGAAGTAGAAGACCGCGCTCTCGCGCTCGGCCTGGTTGACGCGCCGGATCATCCAGCGTGTCGTCGGATAGGGCAGCAGCCGGAAAA
>Ga0209605_1003921_pt1 | contig 12600 bp, 6 predicted proteins | sample AD_UKC035_MetaG_FD_184408 | JGI IMG/M metagenome (GOLD analysis project Ga0209605, IMG submission 184408) | Active sludge microbial communities of municipal wastewater-treating anaerobic digesters from USA - AD_UKC035_MetaG (SPAdes) (version 2) | ecosystem: Engineered > Bioreactor > Anaerobic >...
AGCGGCCTGATGCTGCCCGTGTTAGAAGATGCCACCCTGGCCCGCCGCGCCGCCGAGGGCACCCTGGGCGTCAAAGATATGCTGCTCTATTCGGCCGTCTGCGGCACCGGCCTGGATACCCTGCCCCTGCCCGGCGATGCCAATGCCGGGCAGTTGGCCCCCCTGCTGCTGGACCTGGCTGCCCTGGCCTGCCGCCTGAATAAACCCCTCACCGCCCGCCTGATGCCCATCCCCGGCAAGCGCGCCGGCGACCTCACCGGCTTTGACTTCGCCTTCTTTGCCAACAGCCGTGTCTTGGCCTTAGAATCGGCCCCGCTGGAAGGTTTCCTGGCGGGCGAAGAGCGTTTCCATCTGCAAAGCCGCAAGGCCTAGGGGACCGATAATTTCGCCATGCCCCCTCCTTCGCGCCGTTCTTTTCTCCAGGTAGCATCGCTTTTTGGCGCTGGCGCGTTCTTGGCTGCCTGCACCCCTGCCCGGCCTGATTTTGCCGGCCAAGAGAGCGAAACCCTGCGCCGCCTGGTCTTGCTCTATACCAACGATGAGCACGGCTGGGTGGAACCTACCGGCGAGTATGGCGGCGCGGCCGGCATGTACGGCTTGTGGCAGCGCCAGGAGGCATATGATCCGGCTGGCCCCTTCCTGGCTTTGAGCGGCGGCGACAGTTGGATCGGCCCTCCCATCTCCACCTGGTTTGCCGGGCAGTCGATGGTGGATATCATGGGTGCTATGGGCTATGCCGCTGCCGCCCTGGGCAACCACGACTTTGATTTTGGGTTGGACGTTCTCCGCCAGCGCCAGGCCCAGGCCGCCTACCCCCTGCTCTCGGCCAATATTCGCCGCCGTTCAGATGGCGCTATCCCAGATTTCTTGCGGCCTTACACCATCCGCCAGGTCAATGGTATCCGCGTGGGCCTGCTGGGCCTGACGACCTTAGAAACCCCCTGGGATACCCCTCCCAGCCACGTGGCTGAGCTGGATTTCGTCGCTTTGGACCAGGCCCTGCGCGAAGTGGTGCCCCAGGCCAGGGCTGAGGGGGCTGAGCTGCTGGTGGTTTTGGCGCACTTGTGCACCAGCACCTTGCGCACCCTGGTTCCCCTGGCGGTTGAGCTGGGCATTCCGATCTTGTGCGGCGCTCACTGCCATGAAGAGGTGGTGGAGCGCGTGGATGGCATTACCATCGTGCAGAGCGGCTCCTTCTTGCACAACTATATTCGCCTGGCCCTGCTCTTTGATACCGCCAGCCGCCAGGTGGTAGAGATCGATGCCAGCTTGCAGCCTAACACGGGCGGGCGCCCCGATGCCGACATGGCGGCGCGAGTCGCATCTTGGCGCGCCCAGGTGCCCGCCGAGCTGTTCGAGCCCATCGGTTACCTGGGTACCAAGATCGGTTGGAACACCCCGCAGATGGCGCGCCTGGTCACCACGCCCTGGCTGGAAGCCTACGGCCTGGCCCAGGCGGCTGTCTTCAGCCCGCGCTACGTTCAATCTTTGCCGGCTGGCGAGATTACCCGGGCTGCCATCTTGGGCATGCTGCCCACCGATAACGCCCTGGTGGATATTGGCCTGACCGGCGCCCAATTGATCGAGACGATCGAAAATCCACGCGCCATGTATGGCGGCGTGCAGGGCGGCGATGGTGTTTACCACCTGGCAGATGGCATGCCCCTGGACCCACAGGCTGTATACCATGTGCTTATCCCCCAGGCTCTATATGATGGCGGCAACCACTTCACCGTCAATCAATATGACCCCTTGGGAGTCATTACCAACCTGAATTGGCGCGATCCAATTGCTGACTGGATCGCCAACCTGAACACCTCCCCATCCAATCCGCTGGAAGCCCACCTGTAGTCTCGTTTTCGGCAGCCATTTCGGGTATAATTTTCGCCATAGAGAGGTAAATATGTTCATTCCACATTGGTTGTTTTCTTCCCCCCTGCTGGGCGGTCATCCCTACCTGGATCCCGGTTCCGGCAGTTTCATCCTCCAGCTTTTGATCGCTGGCCTGGTAGGTGCAGGCTTCATTATCAAAGCCTATTGGAAAAAGATCATCAATTTTTTCAAGCGCACCCCTCCTGAAGCCCCCGAACAGAAACCCGATGACGACACAACCCCCCAGCCCTAACAGCCGCCTGAGCGCTTCTTTTCGCGATCCCAGCGGCTTTTTGTTTACGCGCCAGGGGGTTTTATACCGCCAGGTCAACCAGGCTTACCAGCCTCATTATGACAAACTGCTGAACTCTGGCCTGTATGATAAGCTGGTGAAGGCTGGTTTGCTCATCCCGCACGAAGAGGTGGGCGTAGAACCGGCTGAGCCGTCCCTGGCTTATAAGGTCTTGCGCCCTGAGCGTGTGGATTTCATCTCGTATCCCTACGAGTGGAGCTTCAGCCAGCTTCAAGATGCCGCCCTGGCTACCATGGCCATTCAAAAGCTGGCCCTGGATGCAGGCATGGTGCTCAAAGATAGCAGTGCCTACAATATCCAGTTCTACCGCGGCCGGCCTGTGCTGATCGATACGCTGTCCTTTGAGGCTTACCGCGAAGGCGAGCCCTGGGTGGCTTACCGGCAGTTCTGCCAACATTTCTTGGCCCCGCTGTCCCTCATGGCGTATACCGATGTGCGCCTGAACCAGCTTCTGCGCATCTATATTGATGGCGTGCCGCTCGACCTGGCGGTCCGTTTGTTGCCGGGCCGCACCCGTTTTGACCTTGGTCTGGCTACCCACATCCACCTGCACGCCGTTGCCCAGCAGCGTTATGCGGATAAGGCTGTGCCCGTGGGGCAAACGGCTGAAAAGAAGCCCGCCGCTCGCGCCGGCATGAGCAAGCTCTCCTTCCAGGGCCTGATGGACAGCCTGGAAAGCACAACCCGCAAGCTCAAATGGAAAGCCGCCGGCACCGAGTGGGGCGATTATTACGCCGCTTCGGCCGGGCATTATTCTTCAGGGGCTTTCGAGCACAAGCACCAGTTGGTCGGCCAGTTCTTAGAGCGCATCCAACCGCAGCGGGTGTGGGACCTGGGCGCCAATACCGGTGAATTCAGCCGCCTGGCTTCAGAGCGCAGCATCCCCACGGTGGCCTTTGATATTGACCCGGCCGCGGTCGAGCAGAATTACCAGGCCTGCAAAACCAACAAAGAGACCCACATGCTGCCCCTGGTGATGGACCTGACCAACCCCAGCCCTGGCTTGGGCTGGCACAACCGCGAACGCCAGTCTCTGGCTGAGCGCGGCCCTGTCGATGCGGTGTTGGCCCTGGCCCTGATCCACCACCTGGCTATCTCGAATAACGTGCCCCTGCCGCAGTTGGCCGAAACCTTCCACAGCCTGTGCACCTGGCTGGTGATTGAATTCGTCCCCAAGGAAGATTCGCAGGTCAAAAAGCTGCTTGCCACGCGCCAGGATATCTTCACCAACTACCATCTGCCGGGCTTTGAGGCGGCTTTTGAGCCCTTCTTCACCATCCACGAAAAGGTGCAGGTGCAAGACTCGCCGCGTACGTTGTACTTGTTAGAGGCGAAAGCCTGAGATTGTTCGCTTGGTTTTTTGGAACAAAGCCCCCACCAGTGGGGGCTTTGTTCCAAAAAAACTGGTTTATGAAAAAACCTCTCCATCCCTTCCTTTTTGCAGCTTATTTTGTCCTGGCGCTGCTGGGGCTGAACGTAGACCAGGTGCGCCTGTCGGTGGCGCTGCGCTCGTTGGTGATCGTGCTGCTGGCGGCGGGCCTGTTGTGGGCCTTGCTGCGCCTGTGGCTGCGCCATGGGCAGCGGGCGGCTGTCCTCGCCAGCCTGCTCTTGGCGCTCTTCTTCGTTTACGGGCATCTTTACAATGCCCTCGAGCAAGCCGGCATCTTCTTGGGCCGCCACCGCCTGCTCATGCCGCTGTGGCTTGTGTTGGCTGGGGTGGGCACCTGGCTGATCGTAACCCGCCTGCGCCACTTTGACCAGCCTACCCGGGCCTTGAATATCATCGCCCTCCTGCTCTTGCTCTTCCCGGCCTGGCAGATCGCCAGCTACGAGATCAGCTTGCTGTCGGGCAGGGGGCAGCCCGCCGCCGGCGCACCCGCGCTGGAAAACCTGCGCCTGCCCGAGGGCCAGCCGGCCCCAGATGTGTATTTCATCATTATGGATGAATACACCCGCCAGGATGTGCTGGACGCCACTTTTGATTTTGACAACACTGCCTTTTTGGACGGCCTGCGCGAGCTGGGCTTCACCGTGCTGGATTGCAGCCAGTCTAATTACGCCCAGACCGAGCTGGTGATGACCTCCATCCTGAATATGGATTACATCGACGCACTGGGCCAGTTCTCGTCGGGCAGCACTGACCGGACTGAGATCCGCAACCTGATCAAAGACAGTGCCGTAGAGAACGCCTTCCGCAGCCTGGGCTATTCGATGGTGGCCTTTGAGACCGGCTTCAACTTCTCAGAATTCACCGATGCCGAGGTGTATTACACCACCAGCGGCGGGCAGGGCCGGGTGAGCGGGATGAACGTCTTCGAGGTCATGCTGCTGCGCTCTACCGCCGGCCTCTTCCTGCTGGATATGGCGACCGTGCTGCCGGATTTCCTGGTGCCCGATACCAGCCAGCCAATGGACGATAAACGCACCCAGATCCTGTATAACCTGGAGGTGCTGCCGCGCTTGCCGCAAGAGGTGGCCTCACCTAAGTTCGTCTTCGTTCACATCCTGCTGCCGCACCCTCCGTTTGTCTTCGATGCTCAGGGGAACGCGGTCAATTATCCTGAGCAGTTGGATGACGCCGCCTACATCGAAGCCTACAACCAACAGATCGCCTTCTTGAACGCCCGCATGCTGCCGGTGCTGCGTGCAATGATCGAGACCTCTACCACCCCGCCCATCATCATCCTGCAGGGCGACACCGGCCCCGGGCGCGTCTCGCATGCGGGGCGCATGGCGATCTTGAGTGCCTTTTACCTGCCTGGCGGCGCAGACTTACCCGCCGGTCTGACCCCGGTCAACAACTTCCGCCTGGTCTTCGATCGTTACTTCGGCACGCAGCTTGGCCTGCTGCCCGATGCCAGCTATTTCTCGCTCTACACGGCACCGTTTGAGTTTGAGGAGGTGCCGAATACGTGCATAGGGGAGTAGGAACAGGGTGTAAGGATATAAGGATGTTTTAAATACGGGGGAATGCCCCCTATCTTATTTACAGAAAAGGAAAATGCTATGTCTTACCTACGAAAATCAATCAATGTGTTCCTCCTGGCGGCACTGGTGCTGGGGATGCTCTTGAGCGTTCCAGAGCCGGCTGGGGCGGCGCAGATCTTTGCCGAGCCCATCGCCAACGACGATTCTGGCGCAGGCTTTACTACCGATGAAGACACCGCCTTTGCCCTGGCGGATGTGCTGGCCAATGACAACGACCTGGATGACGATATATTATCCATCGAGAGCTTCGATGCCAGCGCTACGGTCGGCCTGGTGACCTTATCCGGTGGTGTGGGCAGCCTGGATTTGAGCTTTGGCGGGACCGGCCGTGTGAGCCCCGGTTTTGTTTGGGGTGGTGCCTATGGGATGGTGGTTCAGACGGATGGTAAGCTGGTGGCAGTGGGCAATAGCAGTGATAGTTTTGCCCTGGCGCGCTACAACCCGGATGGTAACCTGGACGCCGGTTTTGGAAGCGGCGGGCTGGTGACAACCGATATTGTTGCCTGGTCTGAGCATGCCGATGATGTTGTTTTACAGCCGGATGGCAAGTTGGTTGTTGTTGGCACCGGCTTCATCGATTTTATGGGGGATGAGAGAATTATCCTGGCGCGTTATAACCCTGATGGATCTTTGGATACCAGCTTTGATGGCGATGGTTGGTTGATGATCGATTTCGGTTATTCCCACGAAAGCGGGCATGCCGTCGCCTTACAGGCGGATGGCAAGATCGTTGTAGCCGGTATTGGAAACGCCGATTTTGCCCTGGCGCGTTTCAACACCGATGGCTCCCCGGATACCGGCTTTGATGGGGATGGCAAGCTTACCACCGATTTTAATGACTCTAACGATGAAGCCTGGGATGTCGCCATCCTGCCGGATGGCTGCATTCTGGCGGTTGGACAGGCTTACATAGTAGGCGGGAGTGGGTATGACTTTGCCCTGGCGCGCTACAATGCTGATGGTTCGCTGGATACTAGCTTTGACGTAGATGGGCGGATGACGACTGATTTCGGCAGTTCGAATGATTATGGCACGGCCGTCCTCTTGCAGCCAGATGGACAGATCCTGGTGACAGGGTATACACGCTACAATAATCAGAACGATTTTGCCCTGGCGCGCTACAATGCCGATGGTTCGCTGGATACCAGCTTTGACGTGGATGGACGGGTGACGACTGATTTCGGCAGCGACGCGGATAATGCCTACAGCGCTGCATTGCAGTCCGATGGGCGCTTGATCCTGGCAGGGTCAACTGATGCCACTGGAGATAGTACCCTGGCCCTGGCGCGCTACAACCCCGGTGGCTCATTGGACTTGAGCTTTGACGGTGATGGCTTGTTGGCTGGCGGCGCCGGGGTGGGCAGGGCGGTTGCTTTGCAATCAGATGGCAAGATCGTGATCGCCGGGATGTATGATTATGACTTTGTGCTCGAGCGTTATTTGAATGGATCCGGTTTCCAGTATGATCCCAACGACCAGTTCGAGTGGCTGGCGGAGGGCGAAGTTTTTACCGACACCTTCACCTACGTTGTTTCGGATGGCACCCTCACTGATACCGCTACCGTGAGCGTTACGGTGGTGGGGGTTAATGATGCCCCCGTGGCGAACGATGACTCTGGCATTGGCTTTGTCACTGATGAAGACACTGCCTTCAACCTGGCTGATGTGCTCGCCAACGACAGCGATCCAGACGGCGAACCATTGAGCGTTGACAGCCTGGATACCAGTGCCACTTTTGGCCTGGTAAACTGGAATGGCAGTGAAATCACCTACGCCCCCGACGGTCAGTTCGAATGGTTGGTGGATGGCGAGTTATTCACCGATACCTTTACTTACATTGTTTCGGACGGCACATTGACCGACGTAGCAACCGTCAGCATCAGGGTGGCCGGTGTGGATGATGCGCTCGTAGCAGAAGACGATGCCGGCCCCGGTTACCTGACCGATGAAGACACCGCCTTCACCCTGGCGGACGTGCTGGCCAATGACAGCGATCCCGATGGACATCCGTTGTCCATTGCTGGTCTTGATACCAGTGATACGACTGGTATGGTAACGTTTACCACTGTCCCAGGCGGGGTGTTGGATCCCACTTTTGATGGGGATGGTAGAGTGATCACTGCCTTTTGGGGCGGCAGCAATGAAGCTCATGATCTGGTTGTGCAACCGGATGGCAAGCTCGTTGTGGTTGGTATTAATAACTACGATTTCGCTTTGGCGCGCTACAATCCGGATGGCAGCCTGGACACTAGCTTTGACGGCGATGGCCTCCTGACCACCGATTTTGGTCAATTCGATGCTGCTATTGCTCTGATCCAGCAATCGGATGGCAAGCTTGTTGCTGCCGGGTATGCTTTTAATGAAAGCAGCAATTACGATTTTGCTTTGGCGCGCTACAATCCGGATGGCAGCCTGGACACTAGCTTTGACGGCGATGGCCTCCTGACCACTGATTTCAGTAGTGGTGACGATCATAGTTTTGCTCTCGTTCTGCAGTCGGATGGTAAGCTTATTGTCGCTGGGTCATCCCGGAACGGCATCAACTCCGATTTCGCATTGGCACGCTACAATCCGGATGGCAGCCTGGATACCGGCTTCAGTAGTGACGGCAAGTTGACCACTGATTTCTCTGGCGGGGATGAAGAAGTCAGAGCCCTGGCCTTGCAAACCGATGGCAAGATCATCGCAGCCGGGAACGTAAATGTGATATTCGGTGGGTATACTGATTTTGCCTTGGCACGTTACAACCCAGATGGTAGCCTGGATACCAGCTTTGATGGCGATGGTCTCCTGACTACCGACTTCAGCGGTTTTGATGATCGTATTGCTGATCTGGTATTACAACCGGATGGTAAGCTCATCGTTGCCGGGAGCACCGAAGATGGCACTTACGCTAATTTTGCCCTGGCGCGTTACAATCCGGATGGTAGCCTGGATGCTAGCTTTGGCGATAATGGCCTTCTGACTACCGACTTCTTTGGGAACGATGATGCTGTCATGGCTCTGATCATTCAGTCAGATGGCAGGCTCATCGCTGCTGGTGGAGCATCTGGTGGCAGCAATACTGATTTTGCCCTGGCACGTTACAACCCTGATGGAAGCTTGGATGCCAGCTTCGATGGCGATGGTAGGGTGGTCACAGACTTCTTCGCCAGCAATGATTACGCCGATGCTTTGGTAGCGCAGCCAGATGGCAAGCTTGTCGCTTGCGGGTGGACCGGAAACTATCCTGAAGTTGACTTTGCTCTGGCGCGCTATGAAGCCTGGGGCGGCGACTTTAACTACGATCCGAACGGCCAGTTCGAGTGGCTGGCGGAGGGCGAGGTGACGACAGATACCTTCACCTACGTGGTTTCCAACGGCACCATCACCGACACGGCCATTGTCAGTATCACTGTGATGGGAGTCAACGACGCGCCCGCCGCCCCCGACCAGGCCATTACCACCGCTGAGGATACGGCCTTCACCGGACCGCTGGCGGCATCGGACGTGGACGGTGACCCGTTGACTTACAGCCTGGATACGGCTCCGTCCCATGGCAGTGTGCAGGTAGACGCCGGCGGCGTCTTCACCTACACCCCGGCCTTGAATTACAACGGCATCGACAGCTTCACTTTTGCTGTCTCAGATGGCGCAGCATCGGACGATGGCCAGGTGACCATCACCATTACCTTCGTCAATGATGCCCCGCTCGTGGATGCTGGACTGGATCAATCAGTGGGGGAGGGGCAAGCCGTTCAGTTTGGCGGCACCATTACCGACCCCGACTTGTTAAGCCTCCACGCGGTCACCATTGCCTGGGACTTTGGCGACGGAGCGACCTTCACCAGCGCCCTCACCCCCACCCACACTTATGCTGACAATGGCGCCTATACCGTCACCCTGACCATCACCGACGAACTAGGAGCAGTGGGCGTGGATACCCTGCTCGTCAGTGTAGTCAACGCGGCCCCGGCCCTTGATCCCATCGCCGACCAGTCTGTTATGGCAGGCCAGCCCCTGGCCCTGACTGCATCCTTCCTCGACCCCGGCTGGTTGGATACGCATGCCGCCGTCATCGACTGGGGCGACGGTGTTACCCAGACCATGCCCCTGGCCAAAGGCACGCAGGCCTTCCCCTTTGCCCACACTTACACCGAGGCTGGCGTCTACAACGCCACCCTCACCCTCACCGACGACGACGGCGGGCACGATGAGGTCAATTTCACTATCGTTGTTACCCCATCTGGCTACCGCATCTTCCTGCCCGTTATCAACAAATAAAACCTTACGACCCTTATGGGAAGCAGCGCAAGAAGCTGCTTCCCATAAGGGTTAAAACTCTCTTCTCGGCTGAAGTACAGCCGTTGTGTCTTTGTGGTTTTTCCTCCCCCTGTCTCTCAATCTTCCAACCCTCTCCCAAACTTATATAAATCTCTTACGCCTCTAAGCCCTGTGCTTTTGGACAAAATGTTATAATCTTTCTACCATACCCCCTTCTGACCGGGGTATGAAGAGGAAGGAATACTCTCTATGATGCGATTTGACCGATTTACTGAGCGTGCTCAAGAGGCCGCTCAACGCGCCGCCGAGATCATCCAACGCTACGGGCATAACCAGATCGATACCGAGCACATCCTGCTGGCCCTGATCGAGCAGCCGGAGGGCGTGGTGCCCCAGATCCTTGAAGCCCTCAAGGTGGATGCCAAATCCCTGTCTGAGCGCCTGGATTACATCCTGCGCACCAGCCCCAAGGCCAATATCTTTGGCGGCGGCGCCGGGCAGATCTTCATCACCCCGCGTGTCAAACGCATCATTGACCTGGCGAATGAAGAAGCCAACCGCTTGAAAGATGATTACATCTCCACCGAGCATATTTTCCTCGCCATCTTGAATGAGCGCAGCACCCCTGCCGCCCGCCTGCTGGAAGGCGCCGGTGTGACCCGCGAGCGGGTTTACGAGGCCGTACAGCAGATCCGCGGCGGGCAGCGCGTGACCGACCCCCAGGCCGAGACGCGCTACCGCACCCTCGAAAAATATTCGCGTGACCTGACCCTGGCAGCCCGCGAGGGTAAGCTTGATCCCGTCATCGGCCGCGATGCTGAGATCCTGCGCGTCATCCAGATCCTCTCGCGCCGCACCAAGAACAACCCGGTGCTGATTGGCGAGGCCGGTGTCGGCAAAACCGCCATCGTAGAAGGCTTGGCGCAGAAGATCGCGTCAAAGGATGTGCCAGAGATCCTCTCGGGCAAGCGCGTGGTCTCGATGGACCTGGGCGCTATGATCGCCGGTTCACGTTTCAGGGGTGAATTTGAAGAGCGCCTGAAGGCCGCCATTGAAGAGATCCAGCGCGCCGCCGGTGAGGTGATCTTGTTCATCGACGAGCTGCACACCGTGGTGGGGGCCGGCGCCGCACAGGGGGCCATGGATGCCTCTAATATGCTCAAGCCAGCCCTGGCGCGCGGCGAGCTGCAGTGCGTAGGCGCTACCACCCTGGATGAATATCACAAGCACATCGAAAAAGACGCCGCCCTCGAGCGCCGCTTTGCCCCGGTTTATGTCGAAGAGCCCAGCGTAGATGACACCATCAAAATGCTGCACGGCCTGCGCGATCGCTACGAAGCCCACCACAAGGTGCGCTTCTCAGATGATGCCCTGGTCGCCGCGGCGCGCCTGTCCTCGCGCTATGTCACCGACCGGCACCTGCCCGATAAGGCCATTGACCTGATGGATGAGGCCGCCGCCAAGCTGCGCGTGGCGCTCTACTCGCTGCCCTCTGACCTGAAAGAGATGAAGAACGAACTGGACCGCCTGCAAGCCGATGAAGACGCCGCCTCGGTGGCGCGCGATTATCAGCATGCCGCCGAGATCAAGGTTGAGCGCTTGCGCCTGCAAGATGAATTCGCTGAAAAGCGTGACAAGTGGGAAGACGAGCATAAGCTGGATGAGGTCGTCGATGTGGATGACATTGCCGGCGTGGTGGCGCAGTGGACGGGCATCCCGGTGACCCAGATGATGGAGACTGAATCGCAGAAGCTGCTGCAAATGGAAGAGCGCCTGCACGAGCACATCATCGGCCAGGAAGAAGCCATCCACGCCATTTCAGATGCCATCCGTCGGGCGCGTTCAGGCCTCAAGGATCCGCGCCGTCCGATCGGCTCTTTTATCTTCATCGGCCCCTCTGGCGTCGGGAAGACTGAGCTGGCCAAGGCCCTGGCTGAATTCATGTTTGACGATGTGGATGCCCTGGTGCGCATCGATATGAGCGAGTATCGCGAGCAGCACACCGTCTCGCGCCTGTTTGGGGCGCCGCCCGGCTACGTGGGCTACGAGGAAGGCGGCCAATTGACCGAGGCCGTCCGCCGCCGCCCCTACCGCGTCATCCTCTTCGACGAGATCGAGAAGGCTCACCCCGAGGTCTGGAATGCCCTGCTGCAGATCTTGGATGATGGCCGCCTGACCGACGGGCAGGGCCGGGTGGTGGATTTCCGCAACACGGTGCTGATCATGACCAGCAACCTGGGCACCGAATATGTGCGCAAGTCGGGCAGCCTGGGCTTTGCCCCGACCTCTCGCAGCAGTGAAGAGCGCGAGGCTGAAGAAAAGATCACCAAGGCCCTCAAGGGCACCTTCCGCCCCGAGTTTTTGAACCGCATTGATGAGATCATCACTTTCTCGCCGCTCTCTTTGGATGAGATGGTCAAGATCGTGAGCTTGCAAATGAAAGAAATCCAAGAACGCCTGGCTGAGCGCGGTTTGAAGGTTGAGCTGACCGAGGCCGCCTGCCAATGGCTGGCTAAGACCGGTTACGAGCCGGCCTTCGGCGCCCGCCCCCTGCGCCGGGCCTTGCAGAAATATGTCGAAAGCCCGCTCTCGGTGCAGTTGCTGGGTGGCGAATTGTCTGAGGGCAGCCACGTGATCGTGGATGTAGACGAGCCCAACGACGCACTGGTGTTCAAGGAAAAGGGAAAATAGGTTTTTGAGAAGTGGCAGGCGTGGTCTGCCACTTCTTTGATTAAGGGGAAGCGCTTATGTTGTGCCCGGCTTGTAAAACCGAACTCCCTGCGGGCGCCAGGTTTTGTTTCAACTGCGGCGCTCCCCAGTCCACTGCCTGCCCATCCTGCGGCACCGCCCTGCCGGCAGGGGCCAAATTCTGCCTGAACTGCGGCCTGGCCCTTGAAAAGCCCGCCCCGGCTGCTTTTTCCCCGCCGGCTGCTTTTTCCCCGCCGGTTGCTTTTTTCCCGCCGGTTGCTTCTCCCCCGCCGGTTGCTCCTTCCCAATCCCCCGACCTTGGCCTGGAACGCCTGCAGCGCCTGGTGCCCAAGGAATTTTTGCAGCGCCTGATGGCTGCGCGTGGCAAGGTGGAGCGCGAGCGCCGCCTGGTGACCATCCTCTTCTCAGATGTCAAAGGCTCTACCGCTATGGCCCAGAACCTTGATCCTGAGGAT
>Ga0209605_1003924_pt1 | contig 12596 bp, 9 predicted proteins | sample AD_UKC035_MetaG_FD_184408 | JGI IMG/M metagenome (GOLD analysis project Ga0209605, IMG submission 184408) | Active sludge microbial communities of municipal wastewater-treating anaerobic digesters from USA - AD_UKC035_MetaG (SPAdes) (version 2) | ecosystem: Engineered > Bioreactor > Anaerobic >...
CTTCCAGGGTCTTTTGCTGTAATGTTTGCATATTATTATACAGGAATTGAGATAGGTTTTCCGGTTTCAGGTCGGCAGGGATATTAACGAAATTAAATAAATGCTGGGGTTCAGGTTTGGCTTTAAGGAACAAGATAATATTGGTATCCACTGTGGAGGATTTAAAAACCTGGTAGCCACCGAAGTCAATTACAATTTGCAATTTTGTATTTTGTTTTAAAAATTGTCTTAATTTGGTGCCGTATTTGGAACGGAGCCATTTATTGGAAGTGATAAAAGTGGCAATTCCGTTTTCGGATAATAGTTTATATGCCAATTCATAGAAATAGGTATATAGGTCGGAAGTAGAATTGAATATCTGGTAACCGGATTTATCCAGTAAATCCTTGTAAGCAATATTTTCCTGTCTTACATAAGGGGGATTGGCAATAACAATATTAAAATTAGTCAATCCGAACATAATTGTGGGATTAAAAAAAGGAGCGATAGAATTTACGGAATAAGGGTCCCAATTGGCAATATCTTCAGCTTCTTGAGCAGGAAATGCTGATTTCTTCAGTTCTTCGGAAAATTCCATTCGGAGCTTATGCTCTCTTGCTTTAAGATCAAGCTTGTCTTTTCGGTTGCGAGTGCTGAAGTATTCTTTGTGAAATGCTTTTATTTTAGATATATAATTTTCTATAATAGTATTGAAGATATCCATTTGATTTTCCAGTTCTAAGGGAATAAGGGAATTTGCGGCAACGAGGTTAGTTTCCAAATTGGGCAAAGCTCTAATCCCTAAGTTCGGTTCACCCTGTTTGGGATATTGATCTACCAGTAAAGAGATAAATAAACGAAGCTTGGTAATTTGAATAGCTATGGGTTGAATATCAATGCCATAGATACAATGCTCAATTAGAAAGAGTTTACGGCTGTAATCAAAATCAAATTCATCAAAGGTCTGTTCAATATCCTGAATGCTGTCTTTCAGCTTTTGGATGTTATCTTCCCTAACTTTGGGGTCGGTGACAGATTGTCTCATATCTGCAATAAGTTTATTGATATTATCAATTTGTTGTTGTTTCCATTTAGTATTATGGGGGTCTAATTTATGCAGGATATAGACGATTTTTAAAAGAAGACCCATTAAAAAAGCTCCTGAACCACAAGCAGGGTCAATAACTTTCAGATTATCAATAGAGTTAATAAGTATATCTACTTCTTCAGGATTAAATAGATGGTCTTCATCAGTATAGTAAAGAAGTAATCTTAGTTTTAATTCGCTGTCTTCCTTTTCTTCCTTTGTGCTATAAGGCAGTTCATTTATTAAATAAGCTATTAAAGATTCATCAACCATATAATCCACAATTTCACGCGGCGTATAAAATGAGCCGGTTTCGTGTCTGGCAGTTGTTTTTGTTTCGGGATTATAGGAAGCAAGTAAATTTTCAAAAACACGCCCTAATAATTCAGGATCAAGAGCAACTTCTTCTTCAATGGGTGTATTTTCGGCTACGGTAAATTTATAGCTATTTAAGATGCTAAATAAGCCCCGCACTTGATAGCTTTTATTTTGAGTTCCATATATCTCGTTTAAGTCAATATTCTGTTCTATACCGCTTAAGAATAATTCATCAGGAACTTTTAAAACATTATCGGGTCGGTCACTAAAACCATCAATGCGAATATAAGATTTTTGATTGTTATTTGTAATTTCAGTATCTAAACATTCAAACAGACCTCCATTTAAAAAGGGAATATCGGCAAAATATTCATCTATAACTTGTTCAGGATGATGAAAAAGAGATTCATAGCGAAAGAGAGTATGCACATTGAAATCAGGATTCATATTACTTTTAATTTCGCGGCGAAATCTGCGGGAATTTTCTTTATCTTTATTCATATCTGTATTTAGGGTAGCAAAGAATAGGTTTTGCAGAATGGCTTTGTAATATGCGGAATCGTTAAAATCCTCAAACTTGATAATATTTGTTAGCTTTTGTGGATCAAAGAGAGCATCAGGAATGAGACCTTTTTCTTTCATAAACCAAACAAAAATAAGACGGGTTAGCAATCTGATAAGACCAATGGAATTTCTTACTTCTTCATTTTCTTCATCACCTGCAGGGAAAACAACTTTCTTAATTGCCCAAAAATACCAATTGGACAGTTCCTTATAAAATCTTTTATTTAATTCGTTAATATCCAAAGTAGCAGACCAGGCATTGTGTAAGGTCTCAAAGCTGTTGATAATATAATGTTCAGATAGTTTCTCTAAAGAAAGATCAGCTAAAATATCTATATGCGCTCTGTGGGTATCAGTTGTTTTAATATCCTTAATCATAGTTACTTTTTCCAAAACATCTCTTTGCGTGTCTTTTAAGTTTTGCCTTCTGGTAACCACTGCAATAGTAACAAGATTATTATATTGAAAGAGAATAATTAAAGGGATAGCATACTGCTTATTGATTTGCCGGGCTATATTTGCCAGCTGGGTTCTGGTATATTTATCCCCTTTAAGCTTAAGAGAAGCAAAAAGATAGGACTTTATGTCAGCTGCTTGAAATTTTTGTTTGGAAATACCAGGTATAGTTATTTGATAATCTTGGTTAAAGTGGTTTTTCATTTCTTCATCGGTAATTTGGAAGAGCAGATAAAACTTATCCCAATCATCTTTTCTGGCTTTTGTAGAATCTATTTTATTACCGCTAACAGTGGTAAAATCTTCAAAGCTGAAACTATTTAGTTCCGGTTGACGGTCACTAACATAACCAAGGGTATTCCAGAAATTCATAGCAGCGGAATAAGTATCTTTAGTTCTGAAAAGAGCCAGGGCATCAATAATTCTTTCTTTATCCATTATAATTCCTTTATTTAATAATCAGCCAGGTGATTAGTTCAAAACTCTGTTCTTTTGGTTTTTTAGGAATAAGGGCATCTCTATTTCCTTGCAATTGTTGATTGGTGCGTTTGTTCAAAGAATTTTTTATGTCTTCAATCGCTTTAATAAGCAAGGTATTATATTTATCCATATTTTGTCCTTCTTGGGTTTCTTCATCAAAGAGGTCACAAAGTTCCTTTATTGCTTCTTTTCTATCTTTAGTCAGCAATCTGTAAATCTCCAGAATTTGTTTTACATTAGTATAATGGTAACGGACAGTTCCATCGTCTCTGATGTAAACAAGAAAATATGGCTGTAGGGGATTTAATTTATTATATTCTGAGCCATCTTCAAAGTGCTTGAAACAAAAGATAATACCGGGTCGGATAATTTGTCTTTGCTCCTCAGACAATGTATTATTTTTTAGCCAAAGAGCGTTATCTGGACAGGGAGTTATGGCATATAAACCCAATGGGGCATCGCGTAATTCAATTTCGTTTGCCTTTAAATAATTTAGCAGGTCTATTCTAAAATCATCCAGAGTAAAATCAGTTAAGTTTATGCTATCTTCCATATCTTCCAGATCAATTACTTCTTCCTTTAACCGTTTTAGTTGTTTTGTTCTAAACTTCATATCGTTATCTAACCAATTCTCAATATCCTCATCCTTTAGGATATTATCAGCTCCAGTGGCAGTTAAATCAACCAAAGCCATTCTTGCTTCTACTCTATATTTCAGTTTTATGTATTTATCCAAATCGTCGGTGGGCCAGAAATTATGCATTTGGATTTTGGTATTGGGACTATTGATTCTGTCTATTCTGCCAAAGCGTTGAATAATACGAACCGGATTCCAGTGAATATCATAATTTATTACATAATCGCAGTCCTGTAAATTCTGTCCTTCGGAAATGCAATCGGTAGCAATAATTATATCAATTTGTTCATCTTGAGGTAAGCTAAGATATTTATCCCGTTCTTTAGCAATGGGAGCAAAGCAGGTTAAAATGGAATTAAAATCATTTTTAGTTCTAACAGGCATTTTGAAGTTAGTTTTACAGGTTGTGCTTCCTGTTATTAAAGCAGAATAAAGCCCGAAATTATCATAAAGATATGAGGAAAGATTATCATAGAGGTAAATAGCAGTATCGGCAAAAGCAGTAAAAATGATTATCTTCTTATTATCGGGATTGATAGGATGGTTTATCTTATATTCCATAATTTCTTTCAAACGCTTAAGCTTAGCATCATTTTCAGGTGTAACTTTTTCCGCTGTTTCATACAAGGCATTAAGCTGATTTTTATCATTCTTCAGGGCTATTTTCCATTTTTTCAGGTCTAAATGTTCCAGTTTATATTTCAGTTTTTTGCCTACGGTGAATTCTTCTTCCTCTTCACTTTCTAATTCTTCTTCAGGGATAATTGTTTCCACTTCAAAGGGATCAAGCTGTTCCTCTTTTTTATTTGTTTCAAAATCTGCTATCTTTTGTTCCAGAGAATTTATCTTGTCCAGAGTCCGCTTCAGAGTTAATTGAAAGGAATAAATACTGCTTTCCAGGCGTTTGAGAAAATTGATTTTCATCATCTCTACCAGAAAATCTTCCCGCTGTTGCTGAGAAAATACTAATACTTTACCTGTTATTTCATATTCAGGTCTAAATTCCTCTTTAACAAAATTGGAGGGTTTAAACAAAGAAAGTTTGTATTTCTGAATTGCCTCATTTACTTGATCATAAGAATAAAACTTTTGCGTGGTATCAATATCGGTAATTTCAGTAAGGGGTTTTAGACGCACAGGAAAGCTATTTTTATCTATATCAGAATAATAGGTTAAGATGTGTTTTCGGCTGCGAGCTATGGTTAATTCATCCAGAAGCTTAAAAAATGAACTGTCCAAAGCTAAAAACAGCTCCTTTGTATCTCTCTTTGTATCTTTGGATCTCTTTGCCCAATCCGTAAATTGAAGTTGGGCTATCCTGAAGGTATTAGAAATATTCTCAATTCCCATACTTTCCTTAAAAGCATAGTCATTACCTTCTGAAATGTAGTGAATTTGATTACGCAAATCTTTCAGATTGGTATTTACAGGTGTGGCTGAAAGCATCAGAACTTTGGTTTGCACTCCTTTTTTAATTACTTTCTCTAAGAGACATTTAGCCCGGTTGTAAATAATCTCTCCGTTTTCTACTTTTTCTTTGGGATTACCTCTCAAATTATGCGATTCATCAATAACTACCAAATTCCAGGCACCCCAGTTAAAAGTAGAAAGATTCAAATTATCAGCTTTGGAAAATCCGCTTGTTCTGGCTAAATCGGTATGAAAAGCAACTGTATAGCTAAACCTGTCATTTTTAAAAGGATTTAATTTATCACCCTTTTGGGCTTGATATATTGTCCAATTATTCTGTAGTTTTTTGGGACAAAGCACTAAAACCCGGTAACCTAAAATTTCATAATATTTGATGATTGCTAAAGCTTCGTAGGTTTTCCCTAAGCCAACACTATCAGCTATTATGCAACCCTGATATTTTTCCAGTTTATTGATAGCCCCTTTAACAGCATCCTTTTGAAAACTATAAAGTTCATTCCAAATCTCAGAATCAAAAAAACCGGTTTTTTCTTTCAATAAACCCTTATCTGCCTGCTCTTCCAGAAATTTGGCAAAAATGTGATACAGGGTTTTATAATAGATGAAGAGGGGAGAATTATCCGTATAGAGTTTGGAAAGATATTTTAGAACCTCTTCTTTCACATTCTCTACTAAGCCGGTTTCATCATTCCATAATTCATCAAACCAATTCAGTAAATCTGCTCTATCTCTATCACTATCTACTTCAATATTAAGCTCTATATTGGGGCTATTGCCAAAACCAAGTCCGTTCACTGTAAAATTGGAACTTCCCAAAATTGCCTTTTCATTGCCATTAGCGGACTTGATATGATACATTTTGCCATGCAGGAAGTTGGGCTTAACCATAGATTTGATTTCACATTTCTCTTTAATCCAATTGGCACAATCAAAGGCAATCCTGCTTTGTGTAAGACGATTCTGAATGGGAATAATTAGTTTCTCATCTTCAATTTGAAATTGTTTCTTATCGGTCTTGGGGTCTATCTGAGAAATAAAACGGGGCTCGCCAAACAAAAATCTTAAGCTCTGGATGCTATCCAGTTTGTTTTTCAATTGTTGATAGGCATAAATAGTAAAATATGCCGAGACAAAAGATAAGGAACATCCTTCACTGAGATGCTCACTAATAAAATTGCCAACTGTTCCACGTTGATGATTATCCCGTATTGCACTTTGAATATTATTATTCATATTGTTACTGCCTCGTAGATATATTTTTTTCACTGTTTTTTACTTTGTGTGATAGAAACTTAATCATAGCTTTTTTATCAAGTAAATTTTAATTCCACCTCCCTTTTGTGCTGGTATAGAAATTTGGTACAGAAGCTCCCTTCTGAAGAACAGACCTTTTATCCCTATATTCAAAAAATCTATTGCTTCCTTTCCTGTTAAAGGGTGACATATTGCTCCAGATGAAATATGAAACATATCCGGGGCAGCTTCCATTGGTTGTATTCTTTAAAACAATGTCTCATCCATTCCTTTGCCTACGGTCTTTGTTGCTGTCTTTTTCTAAGTGCAGAGCTTTTCCATCTTCCTAAAAGTAAATATAATCAACATTGCCCTTATGTCAAATAAAATTATTAACAAAATATGTGAATTGAACTATCATAATGAGCAGAACTTAGAATTCTCCGCTTCTTCAGTATATTCTTTTTTCCTCAGAGATTCTTTACACATTCTTCACAGAGGTGATAGCGGCAAAAGCGGTAATAAATATCTATCAGACCTTGCTGATAAAGGGTCTTTTTGTTTACAGTGCTAACTTGACTTGGGTTTATATGATTGCACATAAAGCGGGTGATATAGTTTTCCGGCAGAGCTTTAAAGGTTAAATATGATTGCAGAACGGATTCTGTCATTTCTGTTCTTGCCAGTTTTTGATAGTAAAGATAGAGAATAGGCAGATAAATATTAATGTAAATATTGTTGATAACCGTAATACCCAAACCAGGATTATTTGGCAACAATCCTTCCTGCTTAGGGCTAAACTGTTTACGAAAGGTCCGGTATCTTTTTTGCGGATCGGGTTGGGCTGCTTCAACTGTATTGAGAAAGAAATTCAAAACACCATCCTGTAAACAGTTATAAAGGAATTCACATAATAGAATAAGACGAAAAAGCGGATGATTTCCCGGACGGATACGAAAAAGTTGCCAATCCACATTAATTTTACGCGCATAGAATTTCTGACTTTCAAAAGCAGAAGCAAGAGTATCATAAAGAGCATTGGTTAAACGGTTACGACTTTTGGATAATAACCCGGAAGAGCCGACAAAAATGCTGATCATTTCATCAGTTTTAAGACCCTCCTTATGCCATTCTTTCAATTTGGCAAAGGAAATGCTCTGAGCCAGTTGAAAAAGATTGAATTTGTTTTTATCGTAGCCGGCAGCTTCCATCATTCCTTCATAAAGAATTTGATCAAAATCGCTTAAAGAAAGAGAAGCATTAAATCTACGCACTTTACTCATAAAACGCTGTTTTCCGGAGATGGATAAAATGCTTAGTAACCGGTCATTATCTATGGCAGAAAGCAGATCGCAATAATCACTACCACTGGCTAAGGTCTTATCACCAATATCAGCAAGCAATTTTTGAATTTCAGCGGAAAGCTGATTTTTTAATTCCAGAATTTCTACCAGTTCACCATTTTCTTTCATAGTGAAGGGCGAAGGGCTGTCATTATTCAATACAATATGTAAAATAACCTGATTGTAAAATACATCTTCCTGATGAGAGTGTTTAATCCAATCCTGAGTGTTTTTATGAATTTCCACTGCTCCCTGTAAGTCCTCTCCCTCAATAGAAATTATGGCATTAACAAAATCGGGACCCCGAAAAGTATTAAATTGTCCCTGGTAATTTACTTTCAGGTCTTTACCGCTAACTGTTTTCAAATTGGGAACTAAGTGACCTTCATCCCAAATATGATAAAGAAATTTTTCATCCATTAAAAATACCTCTGCAGTAGGTTATATCTTTGTCTTGCGGAAGCAGATTTATAATATGTTTCAGGAGTATAGCGAAGAGGATTGGTTAAAATGCTGATTAATTTCATTGTTTGTGTCCGGGTTAAATTGCTGCAACTTTTACCATAATAATAACGGGAAGCAGTTTCCATACCATAAATTCCCTTACCCCATTCTACATAGTTGAAATAGAGTTCAAGCATTCTCTTTTTGCTCATACAAATTTCCATAATTACCGTTGCCTGAATTTCTAGATATTTACGCAGGTAACTCCTATCTGTAGTTAAGAAAATAGTTCTGGCAAGTTGATTACTGATAGTGCTAGCTCCAAAACGAATTTTACCGGCTTTTTTATTGCGCTGATAAGCTTCTTTTACCATTTTCCACTCAAAACCGAAATGTTTATAGAAATTGCCATCCTCAATTGCTATAAGCATATTCTGAGTGCGTTTAGGAATCTTTTCCAGGGGAACAAAATATCTTTTATGCAGCGGATAGCCACGCACCAGATATCTTTGTAACATTAAAGGTGTTACAGGAGGATTAACAAAATTATACAAAAGCGATAAAAATGCTACTATCCCCCAAAAACAAAGATGGATAATAACAATAAACCGTAAAATACGCAGCCAGATTGAACGTCTGCGTTTCAAGAAAGATTCCTGTTACTTGAAACTATTTTCTTATTTAAAATACCTGAACCGGAATTCAGGATGTCTTTTCTGCTTTGGTTTTATTAACATATTCAGCTAAACGAGCTTTCCTGCGGGAGGCAGTTCTTTTATGAATAACACCTTTTTTAGCTGCTTTATCAAGTTCGGAATAGAGTTCAGAGAGAAGCTTTTCTTTTTCTTCAGGAGTAGTAGTGCTCTGAATTTTTTTAGATAGTGTTTTGATAGTGCGTTTTACATAGTTATTACGAGCAGCTCTCTTGGCATCTGTTTTCATTCTTTTCAGGGGTGATTTGTGTTGGGGCATATTATCCTCTTTTTATAATTAAGTATTTATTTGAGACCTTTCTAATTGGAGCGGGTTTCTGTCAATGGAAAAAATGAGAGTATCACTGTGAGGTCTTTAGAATGAGATTCTATGAGTTCAAATAAAAAATGAGCCATAACTTCTATCACACTATCTTACTTCTAACTATCTTTCTTATTCCTTACCATTATTATTCTTGACATATTTGCATATTTTACCAAATAGGAAATAAAAGGAAGATGTAAATATGAAAGATAATCCTAAATATCAATATATGAGCACAATAATGAAGGCAATGGCACATCCGACCCGTTTGTTTATTCTGGATTTACTTGCAGAGAAGGAATATTGTGTATGTGAACTGCAAAAAAAGATAGGAACGGATATATCAACTGTCTCCAGACATTTAGCTGTTCTAAAAAATGCTGGATTAATAAGTAGTCGCAAAGTGAATAATCAGGTTTGGTATAATCTTCTCTGTCCTTGTGTGTTGGACTTTTATAACTGTCTGGCCAAAATTAAAAGTAAAAATTAGATCCAAATAAGAGGTGAAAAATGACAAACAACAATACTTGTAGTTGTTCCTGCAATTGCAATACAGGAGAGGGAAATAGCAAATGTGTAACTAATTTAGCGGAAAACAAAGTTTACGCTTGCGGAGGAGCAAGTAATGTAGGTATGATATCTTTAGAACTTGCGAAGACATTGCATTTGGAAAATCATTATAAAATGGGTTGTGCATCCGGAGTTGCAGCTGGTGAATTTGAAGTGGAAAACATAATTCAACAGGAAGGTAATCAGGATTTGGTGATTGACGGTTGTCCGATTTCCTGTTTACAAAAACTCTTTGAGCAAAAGGGAATAGAGGGCTTTAAGCATATAATCGTGACAGAATTTGGCATTAATAAAGAAGCTACATTTGATTTTGACCCCGCAATAATTAAGCAATTGATAGATAAAATACTGCATTAACACCGAAGAGTAAGATAAGGCATTATTTCCATCATAATCATCGGGTTTAAGGTGTCAAACTCAATTTGGCACTCCGTTTACTATTAGCTTTATAGATAAGGCTTACTTTTATCAAGCAATAGTTTTACTCTTTCCATTTTACTATCTTCCCAATATTCCATTTGCCTTTTATGCTTTTAGGAATTATAATATAAAAAAGCTAAATCAACTATTAAGAAGGCAAAAAAATAATGGATTTAAGACCTAAAATCGGTATTAGTATAAATTATATGCATTTGGGCGATTATATGCAGTATCATATCCGGGATAAATATTTGGAAGCGCTTTTTGCTAATGATGCCTTGCCTGTTTTGATTCCACCCATTGAAGATAAACAGGTTTTAAGGCAATATATAAATATGGTTTCTGCCTTGATTATTATTGGGGGATTGGATTACCCTCCTGATCTATATGCAGAAAAACCGCATCCTAAAACTGAATCTATGGAAAGGCGTAGAGCTGTTTCCGATTTTTATTTGATGGATATTATTTTGGAAACGGGAAAACCTATTTTGGGAATATGTGCTGGGATGCAATTAATTAATATTTTTTTTGGTGGCAAGTTAATTCAACATTTGGATAATGTGGATATCCACTATGGCGAAAAAATGCACGAAATTTATGTGCAAAAAGACAGCCAGTGGCTTAGTCAAATAATTCCGGAGGGTAAAATTACTGTTAATTCTAATCACCATCAAGGTGTAGATCCTTTTCATATTGGCAAAGGGCTTAAAGTTGCAGCATTAAGTTTGGATGGTGTTATTGAAGCATTGGAATATAACTCAGAGCAAATGATTTTAGGAATTCAGTGGCATCCAGAAAGAATGAACAATTTAGAACATCGTAATCGTCTTTTCAACTTTCTAATCCATTTTCTTCTCCAACCCTCTATACCCTCCAATCCATAGCCCTCTTTTTTGGCTAGTAAAGGGTATAAGTACCCCCCTACCAAAGATCATAAATGCTACTAAGCAAAAACTGGTAAAAGAAAAAATAAAAAAATATATAAATGGGATTTATTGAGACAGGTAAAGGGAATGCAACCTTTATGAATACCTATATGGAAAACAAATAAATGATTGGTAGTCAAGATGCCAAGACCTATCGTCTGCAGATGGTTCAAGATGTGCTAAAATATGGAATTAAACCCTGCTTCAGACATTATCAGACAACGGTTAAAACAGTGCGTAAAGGGGTAAAGCGATACCAGCAATATAAGGAGGATGGTTTTAAAGATCTTTCCCGTAAAAAACACACTGTCTAATCAAGATTGATAAAGAAACATAACCGTAGACCTACTTGGAATAGTGATGTGGAATCCTTTCATAACCTTATTGAAGAAGAATTCTTTCTTTCTGAAAAACCGAATAATGAAATTGCTCTCTTGGCTAAAACTTTCGCTTACCAAATCTGGTTCAATTCCTATAGAAATAACAGAAATAGAAATAATCAAAATCCTGAACAAATCTTCCCATCAGAATTGAATACCAATAAACCCCTTCCTGTCATTCCTCCAATTTTGGTTGACAAATATATGCAGCTGTTTGGAAAAGATATTAAGGGGGATACTTTTTACCTTTACCACCCAAGAAAATAGAAAAAAGGAATTGACGGAAACAGCTGAAACAAAATCTTGACTTACAATTATAAACAGTATATAAAAAAATATATGATAAACGGACTGAGGAAAAAATGAATGTTAATGAAATGAAGAAAATTCGTAATCTATTGCTCATTGGAGCCAGTGGTGCAGGAAAAACAACTCTGGCAGAACAGATATTTTACTTAACGAAAACGACAAACCGCTTGGGCAGAATTGAAGAAGGCAATACTATAATGGATTTTGATCCGGAAGAGATCGCTAAAAAAATGTCCTTAGGCCTTTCTATTGGTTATGTTCAATATCTTGACCATAAGATAAACATTCTGGATACACCTGGTTGTCCAGATTTCGTTGGGGATGCAATTGTAGCTTTACCAGCTGTAGAAAATGCTTTAATTGTAGCAAATGCAACAGGTGGTTATGAAGTTGGTTTGGAACTTGCTCTGGAACAAATTGAAGAACGCAAAATGGGCAAGATCATTGTAGTAAACAGAATGGATAATGATAATGCCGATTACGATAAAACGCTGGAAGCAATTGCTGAAAATACAGATCTTAAACCTGTAAAAATTCACCTTCCTATTGGTAAAGAAGGTGCTTTTGAAGGTGTTGTAGATATCATTAAACGGAAAGCAATAAAAGCTGGAAAGGAAAGTGAAGTTCCAGCCAATGTTGTGGAAACAATGGAAGAAGCAAGAATTCATTTATTGGAAGCAGTTGCCGAAACCGATGAAGATTTGCTTAATGAATATCTGGAAAATATGGAACTGCCTGAGGATAAACTTATTGAAGGACTCAAGAAAGGAATATTAAGCGGTGAAATATCACCTGCCTTTGTTTGTTCTGCTGGAACAGGAGAAGGAGTTTTAGCTTTTCTGAACGGAATTATAAATTATCTTCCTTCCCCTGCCGAAGCAAATGAAATAGAAGTTCTTAAGGGAAATGAAAAAACCACTTTTATCTGTCAGCCCGATGGTGAACTTTTAGGTTATATATTCAAACTCTATGCTGATCCCGGAATGGGAGATTTTGCTTATT
>Ga0209605_1003925_pt1 | contig 12594 bp, 11 predicted proteins | sample AD_UKC035_MetaG_FD_184408 | JGI IMG/M metagenome (GOLD analysis project Ga0209605, IMG submission 184408) | Active sludge microbial communities of municipal wastewater-treating anaerobic digesters from USA - AD_UKC035_MetaG (SPAdes) (version 2) | ecosystem: Engineered > Bioreactor > Anaerobic >...
GACAAATTCGGTATAGCAGGACTGTTTCTTACTGCCTTCCTTTCCCCTTGTTGTTTCCCTTTGTTCGCAGTTTTGGCTTCCGCACTTGGGCTTGGCAGCTTTGAACTCTTTGGCGGTTGGACGATGTGGATTTTTCAGGCAATGGTTTTAGTTTCGGTAATGGGGCTTTACATTTCCTATCGCAAACATCGTTGCTCTTATCCATTGATTGTTGCAATCCTCAGCGGACTTTTGATTTTATATGGTTATCATTTCAACAACAGCGAACATTGGATTTATTTTTTGTATGCAGGTATGATTGGACTTTTCGTAGCGACAATTTGGAATTACAGAAGGAATAAACTTCACGGAACTTGCGATACTTGCAAAGTTATTGACGGCAAAACAGTAGAACTTGAAAGCGAAATTACATGCCCGAATTGCGGACACAAGAAAAAAGAAATTATGCCAACAGATGCCTGTCAGTTTTTCTACGAGTGTCAAAAATGTAAAACAGTTTTGAAACCAAAGCAAGGCGACTGCTGTGTTTATTGCAGTTACGGAACTATAAAATGTCCATCCATTCAAACAGGAAAGGACAGTTGTTAAACTCTAAATAATATTATAAATGAAACTCCCTCTCAACGATAAAAAATTTCTCTTTCTTCTTTTTGCAATCGCCATTGTAATCGCTTTAGAAGTTTTATCCATCATTGGCATACACATACCAATGCCTTATGCTCCCTTTGTATTTGCCGCCTTCATTCTTGGCATTGGCTGCAATGTAATTTGGAACGGAGTAAAAGCACTTTTCAAACTCCAGTTCAGCAACATTAATTTGCTTATGCTTATTGCTGTTATCGGGGCATTCTATTTAAAAGAATTTCCCGAAGCTGCCGTGTTAGTTGTGTTATATGTTTTGGGCGAACGTCTGGAAGATATTGGAATTGAAAACAGTAAATCTGCCTTAGATGAATTGGTAAGCAAAGCACCAAGGACCGCTTTTGTAAAAGCAGAAAACGCAAATGTTCTTATTGATAAAATTGCGATTGGAACAATCATTCAGGTAAAAGCAGGTGAAATGATACCGCTTGACGGAATAATAATTTCAGGTGAAACAGCAGTAGATGAAGCAGCAATTACAGGCGAACCAATTCCACAAGACAAACACAAAGGCGATAATCTGTTTGCAGGAACATTCAACAAAAACGGTTTTATAGAAATGGAAACAACCAAACTTTCTGTAGATACCACTTTCTCAAAAATCATTCGCCTCACTTTTGAAGCACAGGGCAACAAATCCGAAACGCAAAAATTTATTCAGAAGTTTTCAAGATACTACACCCCTGCAATGATTTTCCTTTCGCTATTGCTCTTTCTTGTGCCTGTTTTCATTTTCAATTTAGATTTCAACCATTGGTTACAGCAAGCCATCACACTTTTAGTAATCGCTTGTCCCTGTGCATTGGTTATTTCTACACCTGTTGCCATTTATGCAGCCATTGGCAACGCATCAGCAAAAGGAGCATTGGTAAAAGGTGGAAAATATTTGGAAGCATTGGCAAACATTAAAGCTATTGCATTAGACAAAACACGAACTATCACTTTTGGCAACCCGATTGTTTCAGATGTTTTTCCATTGAACGGAACAAGCCGTGAAGAACTTTTGGCTTGCACTGCGGGAGCAGAAATTTTCAGCGAACACCCTTTGGCACAAGCCATTGTTGACGCAAGTAGGAAAGAAGGATTTGAACCACATAAAGCAGAAAGTTTTAAAAGCATAATGGGAAAGGGTGCAACCGCAAAATGCTTGGTTTGCGAAGACGAAACAGTTTATGTCGGCAAACTTGATTTCATAAAAGAACATCAGCACACCGACAAGGAAGCTGAAAAAATTGTTGAGCAATTTTCTTCACAAGGTAAAACAAGCGTAGTAGTAAGTTTTGGTAACGGAGTAGCAGGAATTATAGGTTTAATGGATGAAATAAAACCCGACAGTGCAGCAGCTTTAAAAGAATTGGATGCACTCAGCATTGAACCCGTAATGCTCACAGGCGACAGCGAAAAAGCAGCAAACTATGTAGCCCAACAAGTAGGCATCAAAAAGATATTCGGCAACCTTTTACCCGAAAACAAATCTGAAAAAATCAAAGAACTTTTACAGCAATATGGCAAGGTTGCAATGGTAGGCGATGGAATAAATGATGCACCTGCATTAGCCCAAAGCACAGTAGGCATAGCAATGGGAGCAGCAGGTAGCGACACCGCCATAGAAACCGCAAACATTGCCTTGATGAACGATAAACTTTCACTCATACCGTTTTTAATTCGGTTAAGTCAAAAAACATTACGCAGAATAAAATTCAACACCATCGGAGCAATAGCAGTAAAAATTATTTTTATCACATTGGCTTTCGTAGGTTACAGCAATTTAGTTTTTGCTATTGCCGCAGACGTGGGAGTGACATTAATCGTAATTTTGACAAGTTTGAATTTGATGAAGTTTGAAAATAAAATTGCAATTGCACAATGAAACCAACAATCTTTACGACACAGCATACAAAGCCAACGCATTTGCACTCACATTTGCTTTTGCCACCACACACAGGCAAACGCAACAAAAGCAAAAGAGAGTGCAAGCAACCGCACCCGTTCACCGCAGACCAGACCGTAAATAACGTGGACAATTCAGTGTATATTCAACAACGACAACACTTCGGACAGACAGAAGGGCAGCTGATAACAGCGGTTTGGCAAAAGTGGCGGTTCTGTGCTTCGTAGGACAGTTTTTCGTAAATTTGATGTGTGTGCTTCGTATGAAAGTTCAGTGGTAAAATCGCCACCTTCGCCAAGCCGCAAACCGTTATAGCCAATGCTGTTAAAACACAAGGCAGACGCACATTTTAGCACATTTGCTTGCCCCTCAACAGTCCGACCACTTCGCAATCAAAAGAGCTAAAATTTTCCCACCCACGACCATATTGTTAAATTTGCACTCGTGGACAAGTTGACCAAAGAACAACGGAAAAAAAATATGCAAGCTGTTAAGGCGACAGGCTCGAAAATAGAGACTGCTTTAGCCAAAGCGTTATTTGCTCGTGGACACCGTTACCGAAAAAACGACAAAACTGTATTTGGAAAACCTGACCTGACTTTTAAAAAATTAAAAATTGCAGTCTTTGTGGACAGCGAATTTTGGCACGGCAAGGACTGGAACATCAGAAAAAATGACCACAAGAGCAACCAAGCCTTTTGGTATGCCAAAATAGAAAGGAATATAGAAAGAGACGAAGAAGTAAATTCCCAATTGTTGAAAGATGGGTGGATAATTTTAAGATTTTGGGGTGCAGATATTCAGAAAAATTTACCAACTTGTATCGCAAAAATTGAACAGAAAATAAATGAAGCTAAAAGAAAAAATAAGCATTGACGAATTTGATGGCAAACGCTTTCAAATAAGACTTGTTGAACCAAAGGAAAATAAGAAAGCTGTTTTGACTCATTATCTTCACAACATTCATAATGGGGTTTCAAAACACTACAAAAAGGACGCTTTAAACGTTTTAAAAGAGTATGTTTCCTATAAAAAGGAAGAAGAGCGTTTGTCTTTAGTAGCGGAAGAAGCATTACAACAGCTATTATTTGAAGTTGAAAATGTTCCATTTCCGACCCCCGACAATTACACATTTAAATTCATTGACCTGTTTGCTGGTATTGGCGGTTTTAGACTGGCAATGCAAAGCCTCGGGGGTAAATGTGTGTTTACAAGCGAATGGGATAAAGAAGCACAAAAAACATATCGTGCAAACTTTGGAGAAGTTCCATTTGGAGATATAACCAAAGAACAAGTTAAAAGTTATATACCTGACGAATTTGATGTTTTATGTGCCGGTTTTCCATGCCAAGCATTTTCTATTGCGGGAAAACGTGGCGGATTTGACGATACAAGAGGTACTTTATTTTTTGATGTTGCAGAAATAATTAAACGTAAAAAACCAAAAGCAATTTTTTTAGAAAATGTAAAAGGGCTACGTAATCACGATAAAGGGAAAACACTTGAGACAATATTGAATGTTTTACGTAACGACCTTGGATATTACGTTCCAGAACCACAAATAATAAATGCCAAAGACTTTGGCGTTCCCCAAAACAGAGAAAGAATTTATATCGTTGGCTTTAGAAAAGATTTGAATATTTCAGAATTTCAATATCCAAAACCATTAAAGAAAAAAGTAAAATTTGCTGATATAAAAGAAAAGAAAGTTCCTGCTACTAAATTTTTCTTATCTACTCAATATCTTCAAACATTGCACAATCATAAAGAACGACACGCGAGTAAAGGAAACGGATTTGGATTCGAAATAATTCCGGATACTGGAATTGCTAACGCTGTAGTTTGTGGTGGAATGGGAAGAGAACGAAATTTGGTTATTGATAATAGAATTACAGACTTCACTCCTACTACTCACATCAAAGGAACTGTTAACAGAGAAGGTATTCGCAAAATGACACCTAGAGAATGGGCAAGACTACAGGGCTTTCCCGACAATTATGTTATTCCGGTTGCTGACGCTTCCGCATACAAACAATTCGGCAACTCCGTTGCCGTTCCTGCTATAAAAGCAACAGCAAATAAAATTTTAGAAACAATCGGAATTAAAACAATATGATTACAGGGAATAAAGGAGAATGGAGTGAACCTTATGCTCTACTTAAATTATTAGCAGACGGAAAACTTTATTTAGGAGATGAAAACTTCAATAAAGTAAAAGACATTTTTTATCCTATTATCAAGGTATTAAGACACGAAAAGGATAGAGCCGTTGATTTTTCAATTCAAGATAAATTGGTAATTGTTTCTGATGGAAAAATTCTTTTAAAAGTTCCCATAGTTCAGTTTATTACTAACTCGAAAATTTGCTTTGAAAAAATAAAAACTGCCAAGAAAGGAAAGGGCGCATTTGAAATTCCTGAGATAGAAAGTTTTTTAGCTTCACTTTCCATAAATACATTAAAAGCAAAGTCTAAACTTAAAAACGATATAACAATTCAAGTTTCAGACCCCAATACATTTCTATCCCCTGCATTGGGATTTAGTATCAAATCACAGCTTGGAAGACCTTCAACACTTTTAAACGCGAGCGGAGCAACGAATTTTTCTTTCTTAATAAAAGGAAAGGTTTTGTCTAAAAATGAGATAAATGAAATAAAAAACGTAAATGAATTTTCTGAAAAGCTAAAACTCTTAAAAAGTTTTGGGGCGAGATTAGAATTTGAGAAAGTTGACAACGAAATATTTCAGTCCAATTTACAAACGATTGATTACAACTTTGATAAAATTTTATCAGACATGCTGGTATTGTTTTATGAAAACGATGTTGCTTCAGAAAACACCGTAAAAAAATTTATTGCTACTATCACAAAGAAAAATCCCATTGGATATAACTTGAATATAAATTCAAGTATGTATGAAATGATAATGAAAAAATTCCTGACGGATTATGCTCTTGGAATGAGAGCTGCAGAAGTTTGGAAACGAAATTATCAAGCAACGGGCGGTTATTTAATTGTCAAAGAAGATGGTGAACTTATCTGTTATCATTTTTATTTCACAAAAAACTTTGAAGACTATTTATTCAACAATACAAAACTTGAAACACCTGACCCCGAAAGACATAAGTTTGGAGAAGTGTATTTAGAAAATGGGGGGCAGAAAATGAAACTTAATTTACAAATTAGATTCATCAAATAGCCAACGCTTTTTGCAAGCACATTTGCAGCATTTTTTTATCGGTAAAAAATTTAATGGCTGCAAAAGAGCTTGCAAAACCAACCCACGGCAGACAAGCAAGACTTAAAAATAGCACTGGCTATAACACGGGTAACCGTTGCACAACGCTCTAAAAAAACTTGGAAATAAAAAATAAACCTGTGCCATTTTATGGTGGGTTATTCGGAGAGAAGTTTTTTTTGAACGAAGCAGTGGTTTATGCAGCGGCTGAGTAGAAAAATTGTTGAAAACACTTTCTGTGTTGTTAGTATCTGCTGATTTTTGAGCTGCATGCATGCACCTACCCTACGCTTGTTATTAAACTTCAGATATTTTTTTAGGTTGTAGCTTAGAGCGCTCATCAGAATGTGTTTGTTGGCTTGCTTTATTCCGCGAGTGTTTATGCGTTTCATATTTAAAAAGTTGATCAGTGTGCCCAACACCGGCTCTACTGTGCTGCTGCGCTTGCGCATAATGCGTTTGGCGTATGCAGTCTTCAGTTTCTCGTGCATGGCATCATACAGTGGTTTATGTATGCTGTCTTCTATCTTTTTAAAATCGCTCTTGCCTATACATTTCTTGCGTAGCGGACAAGCTTTGCATCTGCTGTTATCGCTTCGGTAAACACGCTTGGTATAACCCTTGCTGTCGGTGACTATTTTCTTAAACGGTAGTAAAGCCCGGTTGCCTCGCTCACATTCGTACCGGTCCTTCTCTTTGTTGTATATAAATCCTTCGCGCTCGTTTTTGTATTGTCCGAAATTGGGTATGTAGGCATCTATGTTTTTCTCCTTGCAATATTGCAGCGCTTCTCCACTACTATATCCCGTGTCGGCTGTTATTTCTTCTAATTCAATGTTGTTTTCTTTCAGGTTGCCTATCGTTTGATTGAGCAGATGTTTCAAACATTCGCTGTCGCGCTTATCGGCATAGTCGGCTCCGGCTGCTGTGATCACGTGATGGCTTTGGTCAACTGCAAGTTGTGCATAGTAATTCATCACTCGTGCTTTGCCAGGTTTTACGGCTATGCGCGCATCCGGGTCGGTGGGTGAATAGTGTGTGTGGTTGCTTAAAAATTTCGGGCGTATCAGGTTGCCATGCTCATCGGTTTGTTTAGTATTCACGTTTGATGGCATGTCTTTGTAAGCCGCTTTCTTCCAGTGGTGATGCTGCTGCACTTCTTTTTGCTTTTGTGTTGTTACCGTCTTGTTTGATTTATCTTCGGGAGTTATGCCTTGCGAGGTGATTTCTTGACTGTTGTTGTCTTGCAACTCAAAGGCATACTGTTCTGCATCTTCGAGCACTTCTTTCTCCAACAGTGAATCCATCGAAGCATTGGCTTTGATCAAAGCACTGTCCATGGCCTGACGTTTACCACGTACCATTCCTTTTTCAACGCATAGCGACAATACCTTTTTAAACAGTGTCAAAAATACTTCTTCGCCATAGAGCTGACGGGTGCGGCTGATGGTGCTGTGCCAGGGCAACTCTTCGTCAATGTCATACTGAACAAACAGACGCACCGCCAACGAGTCGCTGCAATATTCCATCAACTTTCGGTCAGAGTTGATGTTGTTCAAATATCCCACAAGAATGATTTTGAAAAACACAAGTGGGTCTATGCTGGCATGCCCTTCTATGCCATAATACTTTTTGGTTTCGCGATAGAGAAAACTCAAATCAATCGCTGTATCAAGCTGACGGTAAAAATTATCTTTCGGTACCAGATCGCTAAGCATTATCTGGTACATGATTTTGGAATTTATTGTTTTTCGCCCTTGCATCTGATTATGATTTTCTGAAATCTAATGTGAGAGATATTTTTTTGACCAAGCCTGAAAACACAAAAACTTATTCACTATTTTTGGTTAGTTGTGCAACAAGCACATTGTGTATAAGCAATAGCGGGGTAAATGCTAATTTGAAACATAAAACTATAAACCAAAGGTCGGTGCTATCTGGCAGATGAACGAGTTAAAATCCGCTACTGCTCATACACGAGACCGTCAGCGGTAATTGCCCTACGGTCTTCCATTTTCCATAGAGTGTATAACACTTTCAAGATAATCTACCTTTGCCCGAAGCTCTTCCAAGTAGGGCAACTCACCGCTAACAGGCGTAACCGTTGCACAACTCTCAAAAAAAAACTTGGAAATAAAAAATAAACCTGTGCCATTTTATGGTGGGTTATACGGAGAGAAGTTTTTTTTGAACGAAGCAGTGGTTTATGCAGCGGCTGAGTAGAAAAATTGTTGAAAACACTTTCTGTGTTGTTAGTATCTGCTGATTTTTGAGCTGCATGCATGCACCTACCCTACGCTTGTTATTAAACTTCAGATATTTTTTTAGGTTGTAGCTTAGAGCGCTCATCAGAATGTGTTTGTTGGCTTGCTCTCAAAAAAGATTTGAAATTCTTATGCTGCAATAAACGATCCATGCATTAGAAAATAAAAATATATTCATTAAAAACCGATTCATTTTTATTGAAAAATAAAGCATTACCTTTAAAAAATATTTAGTGCTGATGGGTGCCTAATCGCACCTTGAATACAATTATCTTTTAATGCTTTGCCAATGATTTTCGATGCAAAAAAAATATTGATCCTTGCCCCTCATCCTGATGATGCTGAATTCGGTTTGGGTGGAACAATTTCTAAACTCATTGAACAAGGAAAAGAAATTTTTGTAACCACTTTTAGTGTATGCGAAAAAAGTACGCCAAAAGGTTTTGAAGTAGGCGATATAGAAAAAGAAATGTATGCCTCTATGAACAGTCTTAATATAAAGAAAGAGTGCCTGACGGTATATGATTATCCGGTGCGGGATTTTCCGGCACATCGTCAGGAGATATTAGAGAAGATGATTGAACAAAAAAAACGCATTGAGCCCGATTTGGTTTTTATTCCCTGCTCGAGCGATATTCATCAGGATCATGAAGTTATAAATGTTGAAGGTAAACGTGCTTTTAAACACCACAATTTACTTGGCTATGAAATGCCCTGGAATAATTTTGGATTCACTTCGTTTTTATACCACACAATTGAAGAGAAGCATTTGAAAAATAAATTAAAAGCAATTGCATGTTATAAATCGCAAATACAACGCGCGTATAGCACACCGGAGTTTATAACGGCTTTGGCAACTTTGAGAGGTGGTCAGATTTTAAAACCGTATGCCGAATCGTTTGAAGTGATAAGATTGATTTCGAAATGAAGTTGAACCCAATAACAGCAGCAGAGATTATTAAATGGCATGAGGAAATAAATGGCAAAGTGAAGAATTTTGGTTTATCTGATGGCCATATGATCCGCTACCCCAGAGCAATAGAGTTGTGCGATGAGCACAATATCTCGATGATAACGTCAAAGTATAAAGATCAAGTAATGGACTTGTTGTCGGCTAGTGCGTGCCGGTTAATCATCATTCCCGAAAGTTTATTGCCAAATGATTTTAAAGCAGATGGAAAAGCATTTTTATTGCACGATAAGCCAAAAGAAATACTGATTCAATATTGCAAATCATTTTTAGGTTTTGGCGCCTTGAGCAAAACGGAAGATATACATGCAAGTGCTGTAATTGAGAAAGGAGCAAAAATTGGATTGAACGTTGTGATTGGTGCCCATACTTTTATTTCAAGTGATTCGGAAGTGGGTGATCATTGCATGATAGGTGCCAACACGGTAATCAAGAATGCTACTATTGCCAATCGGGTTATGATTGGCTCAAACAATACGATTGGAGAAAATGGTTTTGGTTATACGAAAGATGCCAAAGGAGAATCGGAACTTTTTCCACACTACGGTCGTGTGGTGATAGAAGATGATGTTCATATAGGCAATAATACTTGTATTGACAGAGGCTCTTTGTCAGATACCCATATAATGAAAGGTGTGAAGATTGATAACTTGGTTCATATTGCACACAATGTGGTAATTGGGCAAAACTCTTTTATAATCGCTTGTTCTATGATAGCCGGAAGTGTTGTTATTGGTGAAAACTGCTGGGTAGCGCCATCGAGCAGTATTAGAAACGCATTGAATATTGGAAAAAATGCTACCATAGGAATAGCGAGTACAGTGGTAAAGAATGTTGAGGCAGGCACTATTGTTTTGGGAAATCCTGCCATGAAAATGGATGATTTTGTAAAATTGAGAAAGCAACAAAATGATCTTATTGCTGATCAAAAAACAAAAGCATCTGAAGAGGGTAAATAAATTGTCGCTGAAATAAATGAATTATGATCTCAATTTCATCATTCTGATGCCATTTTCTACATATTAAATCACATTGCACTGCCTATTTTCGGCCGTATTGCTATCTTTGCCCCCTCTTAATAAAAACCTTTTTTTACTAGCCCATCCATGGATAGAAATTCACTTATAGGTATCTTCTTAATCGGCTTAATTTTAGTCGTTTTCAGCATAATGAATCAACCCAGTGCAGAAGAATTGGCCCGCCAAAAGCAGGTTCGTGATTCGATTGCCGAAGTAGAACGAATTGAAGAAATTAATGCCCAAACCGTCCAAAACGTTGAAAGTAAAACTCAACCCCTTGCTAATGATAGCCTTATTGTAAACGATAGCATCAGTAATGATTCGTTATTGATGGCAAATCGGATAGCAAAATTTGGTTTATTCTCAAATGCTTCTGAAGGAAATGAAAAGCAGCTTTGGCTCGAAAATGATCGATTAAAAGTTACCTTCAGCACTAAGGGTGGCAAACCCATACAGGCTTTGTTAAAAAGCTATAAAACCTATCAGCAAAATCCGTTGCAACTTTTTGACGAAGATTCAACTCGCTTTGGTCTTACTTTTTTTGCAGCTAATCGGTTGATCAATACCAATGCCTTATACTTTGAACCGATGGAGCAAAGTGATAATAGCAAATTGGTTTTTCGATTGAAAACCGACACCAAAGCATATATTGATTTCATTTATGCTCTTGAACCGGAGTCATATCAATTGACCTTTCAAATCCGATTGAATGGAATGGATCAAGTAATTGCCGACAATTCAAACTTTATTGAATTGGAATGGATGCAACAAAGTCCCAGTCAGGAGAAAGATATAGAAGCGCAAAGAAGAACCAGTGGTGTGCATTATATGTATTTGGATGAAGACGTTGATTACTTATCTGAAACATCAGACGAAAGCGAAGCCCTTAAAACAAAAGTAAAATGGATAGCTTTCAAACAACAGTACTTTAGCTCTGCACTTATTGCCGATGATTCTTTTCTAAATCCAACCGATGTAGCGCATCAAAGCAGTGGCTTGAATGATTCGACTGTTAAAAAATTCAGTGCTCGTCTTTCTTTACCGTTCGACAAATCTTCGGATGAAAAGATCGACATGAAATTCTATTTTGGACCTAACCATTTTCAGACCTTACGAAAAATGAAACTCAATTTGGAAAAACTAGTTCCATTGGGTTGGGGAATTTTTGGATGGGTAAACCGTTTCTTAGTAATTCCTGTTTTTAACTTCTTAAACACTTTTAATCTAAACTATGGGATCATTATTTTAATCCTTACGATTGGCATTAAATTGCTGTTACTTCCATTGACGTATAAGTCGTATATGAGTACAGCAAAAATGAAAGTACTCCGTCCCGAAGTAGAAGAAATACAAGGTAAACATAAAGACGAGCCAATGAAATCGCAGCAAGAGATGTTGGCATTATATCGCAAAGCAGGCGTAAATCCTTTAGGCGGATGTTTACCCATGTTGCTTCAGTTCCCCATCTTATTGGCCATGTTCAACTTTTTCCCGGCCAGTATTGAATTGCGGCAGGAAAGTTTTTTATGGGCGAAAGACTTGAGCACTTATGACAGTATATTGGATTTACCATTCAATATTCCTTTCTATGGTGATCACGTGAGTTTGTTCACTTTGCTGATGACTATTTCTACTTTGCTGTTTACCATGTTCAACAGTCAAATGACGGCTACGAATCCGCAGATGAAGTGGATGATGTATTTAATGCCCATCATATTTTTAGGAGTGTTCAATTCTTATTCTGCCGGATTGAGTTATTACTATTTCCTGGCAAACGTAATCAGTATTGGACAACAATTTATGTTCAGACGCTTTGTTGATGAAGATGAAATCCATCGCAAAATTCAAGAGAATAAAAAGAAGCCTTCGTCTAATAAAAAATCAAAATTTCAACAAAGGCTTGAAAAAATGGCGAAAGAAAGAGGATATAAATTGCCTAAATAAAAATGTAATGAAAAAAAGAGCTGCATCATTGTTTTATCATTCGCATTTGAGTAAATTGTTTTTTGTTTTCTTGATGTTAACCTTTTGTCATACGGCATGCAAAGTAAAAACGCAGAACAATTCAAATGCAGTATTAGACATTGATTCACTTTTAATCTCAATGGAAAGAAGTCCTTGTTTTGGAAAATGTGCTGTGTATAAAATGGAATTATACCGTAGCGGTTTTGCTTACTATAAAGGAATTAAAGATGCACCGCTCAAAGGCTACCATACCAGCATGGTTTCAAAAGATGAAATTGAAACATTTATTAATACAATGGAGGAGGCAGGATATTTTAAAATGGAAAATCAATACATCAATCCACATATTACCGACATACCGACTGTACGAATGTATATTCGATCAGGTGATAAAAAGAAGATGATTGAAATACGCACCGATGAATACCCGGATGAATTGCGCTCAATGGATCAATTCATGGATCGTTGGATACACGGTTTAAATTGGAATTATACAAATACGACTAACGAATAAATTAAAAACTATGAGTACTTCAGTAAATGAAATAGAAACAAAAAATAAAATAGCAGAAGACTTTCTGCCTTTATTGGGCACCGATCATATTG
>Ga0209605_1003936_pt1 | contig 12568 bp, 10 predicted proteins | sample AD_UKC035_MetaG_FD_184408 | JGI IMG/M metagenome (GOLD analysis project Ga0209605, IMG submission 184408) | Active sludge microbial communities of municipal wastewater-treating anaerobic digesters from USA - AD_UKC035_MetaG (SPAdes) (version 2) | ecosystem: Engineered > Bioreactor > Anaerobic >...
GCTGCGCGGATGCCGCGGCGACCGTTCTGCGCATGCCGCGGGACGTCATCGTGACGGTCCGCGGCTCCGCCGCGCCCGAGTCTCTCGCGGACTGGAGCTTCCGCCCCGGCGACATCATGGGCCGACTCAAGACGCATCCGCTGATCGAGGAGGTTTTTCACGGCGTCGTTGTCGGCGAGTGGCGCACGCGGATCCTCGGAGCCTATCCGCCCGCGCGGCGGCGGCTGCACGGCGAGCGCGTGCTGCTGGCGGGCGACGCGGCGCTTCCCATGGGAGGGTCGCCTCGTCCGGGCGCGGGGTTCCGTTGGGCCGCCCTCACCGCCCGCGAGGCCGCCGAGACGCTGGCACGCACTCTCGACCGCCCCACCGCGTTTCGACTGCGCGCCTACGCCGAGCGCGTCCGCGCCGCGAGCCGCAGGCCGCTTAGGGATCGCTGCTTGTTGCGGCTGCGGCGGTTCATGGCCCGGGCGGCGCTCCTTTTCAACCGAGTGATGTTCTGGTTCGCGGACTAGTGCGCCCGGCGAGCATGGCGGCGTCCGGCCGCCGGTGCGGCCGGACCCTGGCGGGCGGCGGCGAAAACTTCTTGCGCGCCCCGTTCGCCGGCAATAGAATCGTCTAGTGAAGCTGTCAGCGGAGACCCGCTATGCCGGCAAGCAAAGGTGGTGGTGTCAACATGAGAGCGCGGCGCCCGGGGCGGAGCCGGTGCCGGGCGATCGCCTTGTGCGCGGGGCTTGCCGCGTGCCTGCTCGCGCTGCGCGGCGGGGCGCAGGAGATCCTGCGCCGGGTCGCCGAACCGCGCGCCGCCGCCCTGATTCCGGGGCAGAGCGCGACGGCGCCGGAACGTATCGCTCACCTGAGCCGACCGTCCGTCGCGATCGTTGCGGGCGGGAGGCGCGTATTCGCCGTCCTTCCCGACGGTCTGGATCTCGTGGCGCTCGACGCTGCGCGCGCGACCTTCGACTGGCGTCTGACGCTGCCCGCCGAGCTTCCCGGCCCCCCCACCGCGGCGGCGCTCGTCCCGGGTGTCACCGAACTGCTGCCGGGACGGCTCATGTTCGTGTGCGAGGGCTCGAACCTGCTCCACCTCTGGAGCGGCGTTCCCGGAGAGGCCCCCGCGACGCGCGCGCTGCCCCTGCTCGATGCCGCGCCCGAGCCGTACGTGTGGTCGTTGAGCTGCGACCAGGAGAGCGGACATTTCCTCGTTTTGTACACGTCGAAGTTTGAGCCGCGCAAGCCCCGCGTGCTGATCTTCAACGCGCTGTTCCAGAAGCTGGCTGCCGTCACGCTGCCCCTGCCGTGCCCGCCGCCGTTTTTCGCCGTCTGGGGGCTTGCGGCTCACCGCGATTCGGGGGGGGCGCTGCGGCGGGGGATCGTGTTTCCCTTCGGCGCCGACGGTCATGAAGGCGTGGCGTGGCTGCCCTGCGAGAACACCGTGCCCGATGTCGCCGCGTGTCGCGCATTCAGGATCTCGGGGTGCCCCGATCGCGTTTTCCGCGCCGCGGCCGTGGCGGATGACGCCCTGTTTCTCGCCGGCGGGCAGTCCGACCGCCTCTATGCCTTCGGCATGCCGTTCGAGCCCATCATCCCCGCGCCAGCGGAGGTCAGCGTCGTGCCCTCGGGCAAAACGCCGCCGTCCTGGTTCGTCTGCTGGAACGGCGCGCCCCTTGAGGGTTACACGATCGAGGTTTCCGAGTGCGGGCGGCCCCTCGGGCTGCCGCCCGTGAATGCCCGTCGCGGCAGTCTCGAGGTCGCGGGACTGCTGCCCGGCACGCCGCTCGCGCTGCTCCTGCGGTCCCCCGACGGGCGCCCCGGCACGTTCTCCGCGACGGCCCGCATCCCGAACGCGTGGTCGCGTTTCGACATCGATCGCGACTTGATCAAAGTCATCGCCGGCATCGCCTACGAGCCGGTCCGCGAAACGCTGTTTATGACCGCTGCGGATGGGACGCTGGCGGCGTGCGCCTTCGCGCAGCAGATCGAGCCTTACGTCGATGCCGGCGCCTACCGGCGCATCATCACGGGCGACGTCCTGCGCCGTGGACCCGCCGGCCACCTGAGCGCCTGCACGTTCGACCCCGAGAGGGAGCTCCTGCTCTTCAACGGATGGAACGGACGCGTCGACACGCTGTCGGCCGCCGGGTGGGAGACGGATACTTTCTCTTCCCCGGACGTCGGATTCATTGACGGGATGTTCGCGTGGGATGCGGCCTTCTCCCCTGCCGGCGAGCTCCTGATCGCCGATCCCGGCGGCGGTAGAATCGTGGTGTTGACGCGGGCGCGCGAGAGCTTCCGCCCCAGCGCGTCGATTCCGCCCCTCGGCGAGGTTGCATGCCCGGCCGGCGGACCCTTCGGCGTGACGATGCTCGGCGAACAGGTCTTTTTCATGACCCGTCCGTCGCCGGCGGGCGGCGTGCACCTGTGGTCGACTTCCTACTCGCCGGAGTGGGGCTGGTCCTTCGTGCGGCCTCGCGAGGTCGTTCCCGTGGAGCCCGGCGCCGTCGTCACAAGCCTGGCCGCGGTGCAACGCGAGAAGGCCGCCTATCTTGTGGTCGCGGGCAACGATGCCCGCGGCGCCTTTGTCCTGGCCCGCGCGCTCCAGCCCGAGGCCGACGTGCTCCTTCACGACACGAAGGTCGTGCTGGAGGCCGGCGCGACGCTTCGAACGTACCGCCTCGCCTGCTCCTTGGGCGGCGCCGCCGCCTACACCGTGGCCATTCGGCCGGAGTTTCCCGAAGCTGCCGGGGCCGCCATCGCCTGCACGGCGCTGGGCGAGCGACGGGGCGCCCGCATCGACGAGATGCTGTCCGTCCCGTCCGGCGACCTCGTTGTGCGCTCGTACCGGGAATTCGGGAGCTGGATCGATGTCGCGCTCACGCCGTCCGCGCCCTGCACGCTCCGACTGACGGTCATCGCCGGCGGTGTTCTCCTCGTCGGGCCCAACGGCGAGCACCCCTTCCTTCGCGGCGACTTGAACGCGAACGGGGCGGTCGAGATCGGCGATGCCATCGCGACCCTCGCCTTCTTGTTCCGCGACGAGCCGCTCGCGTGCTGCGAGGATGCCGCCGACGTCAACGACGACGGCCGCATCTCCATCGCCGACCCCATCGTCCTGCTCGGCGCGATCTTCGGCTGCCGGCACGGCGTGATCGCCCCGCCGTATCCGGCCTGCGGCTTTGATCCGACGTGGGATAAGCTCGCGCCCTGCATGACGCCGTCCGGCTGCGTCCCGTAGCGTCGGCGCCTCCGCGCGGCGGACGGCGGTCACGGGCGGCGGTGGGCTACTTCTGCGCGAGCTTACGCGCCTCGGCCACGAGCGTCTCGACGAGCTTGCTCTCGGGCACCTTCATGATCGTCTTGCCGTGCCTGAAGAGCACGCCCGCGCCGCCCCCTCCCGCAATTCCCAAATCCGCTTCGCGGGCTTCCCCCGGGCCGTTGACGATACATCCACAGATCGCGATCCTGAGCGGCGCCCGCAGATCCTTGAGGGCGGCTTTGACCTCCGCGACGATGGCCTCCACATCGATTCCCTGCCGCGCGCAGGTCGGACAGGCGACGATCTCGGGGGTCAGGATGCGGCGGCCCGTGGCTTTCAAGATGTCGTAGGCGGCCGCGATCTCCGCGATCGGGTCGCCCGTGAGCGAAACCCTGAGCGTGTCGCCAATGCCGTCCAAGAGCAGTCCGCCCAGACCGGCGGCGCTTTTGATCCGCCCGTAGTCCGCATCCCCCGCCTCGGTCACGCCGATGTGCAGCGGGTAGCGGAAGCGATCGGCGGCGCGGCGGTAAGCGCGCAGATTGCAGAGCGTGTCCGAGGACTTCAGCGAGAGCACGATGGCGGTGAACCCCCGCCGCTCCGCAATGGCTACGTAACGCGCGGCGGCTTCCACCAGCGCGCCGGGGGTGGGGCCGCCGAAGGTTTCGATAAGGTCCATGGGAACGGAGCCCGAATTGACCCCGATCCTGACCGCGGCGCCCCGGGCGCCGGCGGCGTCGAGCACGCGCAGAAACGCCTCCGCGCCCAAATTGCCGGGATTGATGCGCACCTTGGCGACGCCGGCCTCGATGGCTCCGAGCGCGCAGTCCTCGCGGAAGTGAACGTCCGCGACGAGGGGCAGCGGACACTCGGCGGCCAGCGCGGGCAGCGCGCGCACCGCCTTCGGGTGCGGCACGGCGACGCGCACGATTTCGCAGCCCGCGGCGGCGAGCCCGCGGATCTGCGCCAGGGTGCCGGCGATGTCCTCGGTGCGCGTGTTCGTCATCGACTGGACCGCGATGGGGTGCGTGCCGCCGATCGCGATGGCGCCGATGCGTACGGGCGTCGTCTCGCGGCGTGTTACGTATTCCACCGATCCTCCGTGGTGAAGCCCGCCCGCCTGAGGGTTGCACCCAGGTCTTCCCCGGGAGGCGCGCCGCGCGCGAGGGCCCACTTCGCAATGTAGTCGAATTCGAGATTGACGGGGTCGCCCGCGGCCAACGCGGCCAGGTTCGTCTCCCGAAGGGTGTGGGGCACCAGAAAGACCGTGAAGTGCGCGGGTCCGGCCTCCCCCACCGTCAGGCTGACGCCGTTGACGGCAATGGAGCCCTTAGGAAGGATGAACCGCCCCCACCGCGGCGGAAATTCGATCCGTAACTCCGTCTGGCCGCCGCGCACGGCAAGGGCGCGCACGCGGCCGGTGCCGTCGACGTGCCCGAGGACATAGTGTCCTCCCATGCGGTCGCCCGCGCGCAGGGCGCGCTCGAGATTGACGCGCGCCCCCGCGGGGAGCGCCGCGAGGTTACTCGAGCGCGCCGTCTCGCGCACCACGTCGAAGGTGACGGTTCCGCCTCCCTGGGCGACGGCGGTGAGACACGCGCCGTTGACGGCGATGCTCTCCCCCACCGCCAGATCGCTCCACGAAACCTCCGGCGCCACGACCAGCGTGCCGCCGCCGGCGCCGCAAGGCGCGACCACTTTTCCGGTGCACTCGACAATCCCTGTGAACATGCGCAGTCATCCCTCGGAATCCGCCGCGCCAAGCCGCATGTCCTGGCCATCGGGCGCCGCGCCTGCGAAGATCTACACTCATGGAACACCGAATTGTACCCCTCGTCAAGGCGATCCGCCTGCTCGCGCGCGCCCTCCCGGCGCCGCGGCGCTGCCGGTGCCCCCTGGCGCGCGCCGCGGGAAGGTACGCCGCCGGCGATTATGCCGCGGCGGCTCCCGTCCCGGCCTGCCGCGCGGCGGGCCGAGACGGGTTTCTGGTGCGCGCCGGCGCGGCCTCCGGCGTGTATCGGGTGGCCGGCGCGTATTCACCGGCGGCGCCCCCTCCCGATATCCCCGAAGACGGCGCGGCGTATCGCGTCGAGAAAGGCTCGCCGCTTCCCGATGGCGCCGACGTCGTTCCTGCGGCTCGCGCGACGCTCGTGGGCACGAACGCGGTTCGTCTGCCGCCGGCGAGCGGCGAGGCGGCCGTGGCTTGCGGCAGTCTTCTTGCGGCCGGCACGCCGGTTGTCGCGCGGGGCGAGCGCATAAGTCCCGGCGCCGCGGCGCTGCTCCGCGCCTCCGGGCTGGCGGAGGTCGAAGTCTTGGATCCTCCCGTCGTTCACGTCGTCGTCATCGGGACGGAGATCGTGGCGGGCGTGGTGCCGGACCTTGCCACGCCATGGCTCCGGGACACCCTCGGCGGCCTGGGCATAACAGTGACGCCGGTCGCGACGCTCCCCGATGAGGAGGATCGGATTCGAGACTGCATCGTCGATACGCTCGCCGGCGGGTGCGTCGTCGCCTGCGGCGGGACCGGCGAGGGCCTCACGGATCTGACCCGCGCGGCCATTCGTCCCGGCGGAATACGCTTCGTCGCTGAATCCGTGGCCCTGAGCCCGGGTTCGACGGCGGCCATTGCCTTCGCCCGTGCTGGCGCGGGCCTTTTCATGCCCGGCGATCATGAAAGCGTCGCCGCTCTGACGCACGCGCTCCTGAGGCCGGCGCTGGCTCGGGGATTGGGAATGAAAATCGGATCATGGGAAGAGGCCGCGCCGCTTCCGCTGGTGCGCCCCTGGAGCGGCCCCGGCGAGGTGCACGCCTTTGTATCCGCAGCGATTCGCGAGGGCGCCATCGAGGTTATGGATGCCCCTGGCGCGGGAGGGGTGCTCGGCGGCGCGCGTCACGCGCTCATGCCGCCCGGCGGAAACGAACGGCGCCAGGCCGTGCCGGTGCCGCCTTGACTTTCCAGGTGCTCCGCGTATAATCGGAATTACGTGTAGAGCGTCTATCAGGAGAAATGAAGCGAGTCACGAGGCGCATTGCACACCTCCGTTCGTTTCTCTCTTGACGCCTCTCGCAAGTTGCGTACGTAGTTTGGAAATGAAGCATCCGGCAGGTTGTCTTGCCCAAGGCATAGCACGGTAAACGGAGGATTGTGGAATGAGCGGTCTTGCCAAGGTCTTCCTCGTTATCAACCTGGTCCTCGCACTGCTCTTTCTGGGGACCTCGGCCACCCTTTTCGGTGTGCGCAAGGACTTCAAGGAGCAGGCTGAAGAGCTGACGAAGCTTTACAAAGGCAACTTCGACAAGCAGAAGATCGAGATCGAGAAGCTTGCGGAGAAGGTCGAGCTGCAGGCTCTCGTCATCTCCGTGCAGCAAGCCGATAGTGTGAACTCCGACGCGCTCAAGAAAGACCTCGCGCGCAAGCTGAGCGACGCCGAGGGCAAGCTGGCCGCTGCGACCACGGACAACGCCACGAAGCAGGCGAGCCTCGACAAGCTCACCGCGCAAATCGCTCAGGTCTCCCAGGAGACGCAGGGGCTGGCGAGCAGGCTGCAGCAGTCGGAAGATTCGCGCACCAAGGCCGTCGAGGAATGTCGCTTGGCCGTCGAGGACCGCAACCGCCAATTCCTGGAATCCGTGGCGCTCCGGGACGAGATCGCCAAGTACAAGGAACAGAACTCGCTTCTCCGCGACGAGAAGGAAACCCTGGAGACGAGGCTCGCGTTGCTTACGAGGATCGGAAGGGACCCCGGCGATTCTTTCCGCGAGATTCTAGCCAAGGTCCTGAACGTTCGGAAAGTGCATGACACCGACCTCGTGATGCTCTCCGTCGGGAGCGACGACAAGGTCAGCGAGGGCATGGTCTTCAACGTCTCCCGCGGCGACACGTACGTGGGAGAGGTCAAGGTCGTCAAGGTGCTCCCCAAGATGAGCGGCGCCGTGGTGACCTATCGCAAGAACGGCGCCGAAATCAAGGCGAACGATGACGCCAAGACCACGCCGCTCTTCTAGCTTCGACGAGGATAGCGCCGAGATCGTTGATCCGGTCAACAACGTTGCGTTCAAGGAGGGCAACGATGTCAAAACGAAGCGGCTCTTCTAGTTTCGACGAGGATATCGCCGAACGCCGCGTGAGCGATGCGCTTGCGACCACGCTGCTCCTCGTTTCCGCGCTCTGCCTGCTCGGGGCCATCGTGATCCAAGTCTACGAGTGCTCTCTGTACCGCGTGCCCGGCACGGATACGCTCCTTGCCGACGCGACCGGCAAGCGGGCCGCCGTGACCTACGCCGGCAATCTCAAGGCCGACCTTGTCAGGACCTGCGTACAGATCGAGGCCGCCTACAAGAAGGGCGACGAGCAGAAACCGACGAAAGGCCACATCGAGGGCACGAACTTCATCCCCGATGAACCCATGGATCTCTCCGAAGACATGAAGACCGCCGCCGAGCAGCTCTGCGCGCGGTACGGGTACGGCTACAAGATCTTGGCCTCGGTCCTGGACTCCAGGGGCATCGGTGCGCAAAGGAAGCCCGTCGAAAAAGAAGAGCCGGTGTCGGCGCCCGAGGAAGAAGAGCCGGCGGAGAAGGCCGTCGAGGAAAAGCCCGCAGCGGAGCCGGCGGAAGAGCCCGCAATGGAGCCGGCGGAAGAGGAGCCGGCGGAAGAGCCCGCAATGGAGCCGGCGGAAGAGGAACCGGCGGAAGAGCCCGCTGTGGAGCCGGCGGCAGAGGAGCCGGCGGAAGAGCCCGCAGTGGAGCCGGCGGCAGAGGAACCGGCGGAAGAGCCCGCAGTGGAGCCGGCGGCAGAGGAACCGGCGGAAGAGCCCGCAGTGGAGCCGGCGGAAGAGCCCGGCGACGCCGACGAGGAAGCCTCGATCGAAGCAGAGACCGAGGAGTAGCGCTGCGGTCCCGGACGGGAACCGCCGGCGCGCCGATTTCAGCCTTTCCGGAGGCGACCGGAGCCGCGTCCATGCGTTGAGCTCCGCCCAACCATCGTCGCCCCTGCCTGCGTTTGTTCCCCCACGCGCTTTTCTCTTGCCAAGGCGATCAAAGTACGCTATCTTCTTGGCGTCTTTTCGCGAGTCCCGTGCATGCGCCGTGGTTGTGCCGGCATGGAGAGGGGACCGACGGTAAGTCTCCGCTCCGCGCAACGCCGCCGAAGCAGGCCGTGGTGGGCAGGCGGCCGAGGATGGATCGATGTTTTTGAATAAACTGATCGGACTCTTCTCGCTGGACATGGGCATCGATCTGGGGACCGCTAACACGCTGGTTTACGTCCGCAACAAGGGCATCGTCCTGGCGGAACCCTCTTACGTGGCCGTCAAGAACGGGACGAGGGAAGTCCTGATGAACGGAGAGGCGGTCGGTCGAGAGGCCAAGCGCATGTACCGCCTGGTGCCCCCCGGCATCGATGTGATCCGGCCGCTGAAGGACGGCGTGATCGCCAACTTCGAGGTCGCCGAGGCGATGCTCACCTATTTCATCAAGAAGGCGCACCGCCGCAAGCACTTCATCAGCCCGCGGGTGCTGGTCGCCGTGCCCTCGGGCATCACCGCGGTCGAGGAGCGCGCCGTGTTCCAGGCCGCGGAACGCGCGGGAGCCCGCGAGGTGTTTCTCCTGGAGGAACCTCGCGCCGCGGCATTGGGCGCTGGCCTTCCGATCCACGAGCCCGCCGCCAACATGATCGTCGACGTCGGCGGAGGAACCACGGAGGTCGCGGTCATCTCCATCGCGAACGTGGTCGAGTCGCGCAGCATCCGAATCGCGGGCGATGACATGGACGATGCCATCATCCAGTACATGCGCCGCAACTACAATATCGCCATCGGCGAGAACACCGCCGAACGCATCAAGGTCCAAATCGGCTCGGCGTATCCCCTCCAAGAGGAATGTCCGATGACCGTGCGCGGCCTGGATCAGATCGCGGGCCTGCCTCGCGCGGTGACGGTGACGTCTGAAGAGATCCGTGAAGCCCTCAAGGAACCGGTGCATACCATCGTCGAGGCCGTGCGCGCGACGCTCGAGGCGACGCCGCCCGAATTGGCGGCCGATCTGGTCGAGCGCGGCATGGTGCTGGCCGGCGGAGGATCGCTGCTCCGCGGCCTTGACAAGCTCCTCAACGAGGAGACCGGCCTGCCCGTCTACTTCGCCGAGGACCCCATAAGCTGCGTGGCCCGCGGAACGGGCATGTTCCTGGAACGTCTCGAGGAGTTCGCTTCGATTCTCAAGAGAATCGACGATGTGCTGTAGGGTCGCCCAATGCGGCGCGGACTGCATTTCGGCCACATCCTGCTTGCGGTTGCGCTGTTCGCGCCGCCGGTCTTCAACCTCGCCTTGGAGCTGCGCCGCCTGAAGGCGGCTCCCCCGGCGCCTCCGCGCGCCGACTTCCACTTCGGTGAAGCCCCGTTTGCTCCGGAGCCGCCCAAGCGCGGCCGATACATCCCCGCCCGTATCGTCGACTTCCGCAGCCCGTCGCCCCTACGTTCGACCTTCATGGTCCACTTCCCTCCCACCGAAGAGGTCCACCGGGGAGCCGTCGTAATCGGTCCCCACGCGATCCTCGCGGGCACGGTGGCCAAAGTCTGGCAGCGGCAGGGCGTCGCGCTGGTGCGCAGCGTCGAAGATCCCGGCTTCCGAGCTCTTTGCGCCTCGCGCGACGGAGACATCGTGCTGGTCGGACGCGGCGAGTCCACGGGTCTCTCCGCCCTTGCCGGGACCCTCGACGTTTTCGCCGATGGGGAGCGCGTGGTCACCGCCGCGCGCAGCCGCGTCTTCCCCGCCGGGCTCGTGCTGGGCAACCGGCGCGGCAATACGGTGGTGCCCGCGTTCGCCTACGACCGGGACCGCTGGGTGTACCTCTGGCACGACCCGGACTTGCAGGCGCTTTCCGCCGCGCTGGGCATCGCCTTCCAATGATCGCGCTGTGGCCCTGGGCGCTGCTGGTCTTGTTGGTGCCGGTGCTCGGCGGCGGCTTTCTCAGCCTGGGGGCCGCGCGGCCCGATTTGCCGCTGGCGTTCATCGGCGCCGCCGCCGCGCGCCGCGATTCCCTCGTCGCGCTCGTGCCCCCTTGCGCGGCCTTGTGCGCAGCTCGCCACGCGCTGTGTCCCCCCGATGGACGCACCGAAGCCCTGGTTTTCACCCTCGCGGCCGCGGCGCTCATCGGGCTGCACCGCCTGGTCCGGATCGACGGGCGCGGAGCCGTTCCGCTGCTGACGGGCGCGGCGTTCGTGGTGCTGATCGCCGGCACCGCGCTTCTGCAGAGAAGCACGGGCGGCAGCGTGACCCTTCCCGCGCTGCCGGTCATGGCCGGCGCCCTGGTGTACACCACGGCGGCGGCGGCGGTTTTCGCCGCCCTGCTGCCGGCGCCTAGGTCCGAATCATGAGACGCGTGCGCATCCTCGCCGTCCTCGGGTGCGCGGGTTTTCTTTGTCTCGTCGCGCGCCTGGCCTCGCTCCAACTCGGCGGGAACCCGCGGCTGCAGGCGGAGGCGGCCCTCAGGGATTCCGATGTGCGCCTGCTGCCCGCGCCGCGCTGCGCGATCAAGACCGTCGCGGGCCAGACGCTCGCCGAAGATCGCCGGGTCATCGATCTCGTGATCACGGCTGGCGCCCTGTACCCGGACCGAGCCGCGTGCATTTTGCTTGCGGATCAGTTTGGCCGCGCGCAGCGCAGGGCCGAGACGCTGGACGAGCCGCCGCGCGGGCCGCCGCCGGGCGGCCGCGACGCCCAGGCGCTGCTGGATCGTTGGGCCCGCGAGACCGGCACGGAGTACGTGCGCCTTGCCGCCGATCTCACCGTCGCGCAGGTTGAACGCCTCAGGCCGTACGCGCCGCCCCTCGTTCCTCCCCGGGCGAAGAAGAGCATCGTCCAATTGAGGCTGGGCAAGCCGTTCCCGGGCCTGCCGACTCCCCGCGAGCTCTGGCTCGACGTGACCGCTCTCGGCCTGCTCTTGGGCGAAGAGCCGCTGTGGAGCGACTTCCTTCGCAGCCTCACGGGAAATGTCGCCCGCCTCCGGGGCGGAACGCGCTTTCTGACGGAGCTCGAGGAAACCCTCGGCGGCCGCCCGGACGGCGCCGCATTCCCGGCCATCGACTACGAGGCTCGCCGCGCCTACACGGCTGCGAAGGAAGCCTGGATCCTTCCGCCGAGCCTGACGGAGGATGAAGGCCGGCGCCTCCTGCGCCACGTCGATTTGCGGCGGCGTTACTTCCGCGGCGTGCAGCTTCGCGCGAAGGAACAAGGAGGGCTCTTCTCCTTCCGCAGGACGTACGGCGTCGTCCTGACGCGCGAACGGCACGACGTGTGCGCGCGGCTCCAGGCGCTCGTCGGCCGCGAAGGCTTCGGCTCGGCGGCGTTGAGCGCCGAGTTCCGGCGCAACGCGCTGGAGATAATCACCCGCATGGATGCGATGCCGCGCCACGCCGACGCGTTTTTCCGGCGCAAGTTTGAGGAGAAGCTCCCCGCGCGCTCGCCCGACATCGCCTGGGAGCTGGCCGAAGTCTGGCGCGCCCGTTACCTGGAGCATGCGCTCTTCGCCCGCGAGCAAGTGCTGATCTCGGATCTCGAAGCATACGGCGACGACGCCGTCGGGCTGCTCGAAATGCTGCCGGCGGAAGCGCCGGTCGCCATCCGGAGCCGCTACGTCCGCCGTTATCCCCAGGGAGAGAGCGTCGGGTCCCTCGTGGGCCTTGCGCGGCCCTGGGAACTGGTCGTGGATCCGAGCGAACCCGAGGCGCTGGCGGCCTTCCAGGACGAGGTTCGAGAGCTTCGCGACTTCCTGCGGGACCTGCGCGCCGGCCCTGATGCGGCCGCGCGTTTCAGCGAGCGGCGCCGCGGCGTCCCTCCCCTGCGCATGTCCGGCGACATCGTGGGCATTCAGGGCGTCGAGCGCGACCTCGATACCCGCCTGCGCGGTCTGGCGGGGCTCCAACTTGCGACTCCCGGGGAGCGCATCCATATCCCGCCGCTGGCCGGCGACGATGTCGAACTCGTCATCGATCTGGGCTTCACGCGCGCCATGTACGGAGTCCTGGAGGACGCCGCGCGCGGCGCGCCCTCGGGATACGCCTGCCGCAGCGGCATTGTTGTGGTTATGGATCTGGAAAACGGCGATCTGGTCTGCCTGGCGAGCTACCCGAGCTTCGATCCGGAGCGCTATCTGTCCGGCGACCGGCGCTACCTCGAGCGCCTTGCGGCGCGATCCAAGGAGGCGCCCCTCAGGAACCACTGTTTCCACCCGATCATACCCGGCTCGGTGTTCAAACTCGTCGTGGCCGGCGCTTTTCTCCAGGAGGGCGGATCCCCCGGCACCGGCGTGTACTGCAAGGG
>Ga0209605_1003937_pt1 | contig 12567 bp, 9 predicted proteins | sample AD_UKC035_MetaG_FD_184408 | JGI IMG/M metagenome (GOLD analysis project Ga0209605, IMG submission 184408) | Active sludge microbial communities of municipal wastewater-treating anaerobic digesters from USA - AD_UKC035_MetaG (SPAdes) (version 2) | ecosystem: Engineered > Bioreactor > Anaerobic >...
CTAGTGTGGTGTCCCTCAAATGGGTGGACATTCGCGGCCAGGAGTTTTGCCGCCAGACAAGGACTTCGGCGAGCTCAGTCGAGCCGCGCGAGCGACGAGCATATCCGCTGAGATCTGTGAGAAGCGAGCAACGCCGTCTGGTGGCAAAAGAACGGCCGCCCAAGGGATTGCGCCGAAAACGGCCTGGGGCTTCGTTGCTCCGTCGGTCGAGTATCGCCAGGGATACACTCCCTCCTCGCGCGGCTCGACCGAGCTCGCCGAGGTCCTCGTCCCAGGCCGTTTTGGGCGCAACGAATGTCCACCCCTTTGAGGGACACCACACTAGCTCTGGAACGGCGCGGATTCTCCCTAGCGAGGCGCCGCCTCAGACCCGGCTCGAGTCCTCAGGTTCATAAAGACCCTGCTGTGCTTGCCCTCCCCTCTTCCGCGCCTCGCTAATGCCGCAAACAAGGTGACACACTCATAGTCTCCACACATGTTTCACAGGTCGAGGACTCCACGCCTTTTCCCAGACTGCGCTGGGAACATGGGGTTCGCCTGCGGCGAGCAGCAGTTTGCGAACGCCGACCGCTGCATCGAGTCGGCGCGCCGGTTCTTCCCTCCGCTTGCGACTACGGAGCGGGGGGAGGGATCGAGGGCCTGCACGCCGAAGCCTTGGCGAAGGCGGGAGAGGGGTGCCGGCCTCGTGGACTGACACAGGCCCCTCCTCTCCCTCTCTCTCCTCCCGTTGCCGGGAGGCGAGGGAGACAACATGTCGGTAGATATTCTCTGACAAGGGGCTAGCCCCACGACGAAGGAGTGGGGAGAGGGGCTACCTGCGCGACAGCGCCTTCGCAGCGCGGCGACCCGTGGCACCGTCGGAGCCGGTCGCCGACGCGAAGACTCTGGGTTTGGGTTGCAGCCAAGCCGCGCTGTGCCGTTCTGCCTTTGCGTTAAATGCCCTCGCCCGGAAGGAAGTGGCGGCTCCGGGACCGGCTTTCACCTTGAATTCACCCCGGACCATGAGCAATTCTCGAACGACGCGCAGGAGCCGACTCCCACGAGTCCAACGGTCTCCATGGATTCCAATCCCACCTCGAGCCCGATGCCGAGGTGAACCACGGCGGCAGGACTCGGCATGGCGGGGTCATCGGGATGACAACAGCAGGCTCCAGCGCGGGTCCCTATGAAATTGCCGCTCTCGACTCGAAGCCTGGTTCTCCGGCTCCAGCTCGGCGTCGGTCTCCTGACCGGTTTCGTGCTCGGGCTCACGGTCTGGCTAAACTACCGCAGCAGCCGAGCGGAACTCGAAGCCCAGACCCATGCCGAGGCCGCCGCCAAGATCCGGGCCGCCGCCTACCGGCTGGATGATTTTGTCGCCAGAATCGGGATGCTGCCCCGCAGTCTCGCGGTCCGCCAGCAGGCCGTGGGCCCCGACCCCGACCCGGGGCTGGTGCCTCACCTTCGCGAACTGCTCCGCCAGTTCCCGGCCGAGGAGGTCTACGGGGTCTACATGGCCTTCGAACACAAGGACTGGAAAGAGCCCGACTCCTGCCTGGCGATTCATCGCAAGGGCTGGCCCAACCTGACACCGGTCACCTACGACTATCACGATCCGCGCCAGGAATGGTACCACGGCCCCAAGGTCTCCGGCCAATTCCATGTCACCGAACCCTATTTCGACGAGGGAGCCGGCAACATCAGCATGGTCAGCCTGACCGCCCCCGTGTTCGACTCCGCCAGCAACTTCGTCGGGGTCGCCGGTGCCGATCTCTCCCTCGAACGGATCCGGGAGATCGCCCGCCAAATGCACCTGCACGGCCGCGCGAGAGCCGGGACGGAAGGGCCGGCGACCGAGTCCCTCTACCTCGTCAGCCGCTCCGGCAAGATCGTGGTGCACCCGAACGAGCAGCTCATGCTCCGCCAAGGTCACGCCGGGGCTGACCTCGCCAGCCAACCCGGCGGCTCGTTGGTGGCCGCCAGCGCCGAAGGATCCGCCCCCTTCCGACTCGACGGCGAACGCCGCCGGCTCTTCTGGGCCGAGCTCCCCCTTACCCGCTGGAAAGTCGTGCTCGATATCTCGGAAAGCGCCGTTCTCGTCCCGGTTCATGAACTGACCCTCCGCTCGGCCCTGATCGGCGGCGTCGGGCTCGTCCTCATGGTTCTCGTCGTCACCACCATCGCCCGGCGCCTCGCCCGCCCCTTGCTCCGCCTCACACGCGCCGCCGCTGCCCTCGAACAGGGCAGCTTCCGCGAAGACTTGCTCAGCGACCTGCTGCGCCGCCGGGACGAGCTCGGCGAGCTCGCGCGCGGCTTCGAGCGGATGGCGAGGGAAATCCAGGTCCGCGAACAGCGCCTCGCCGAGTGGAATCAGAACCTCGAACGCACCATCGAGCAGCGCACCACCGAGCTGAAGGCGCACACAGCCGAGCTCGAAAAACTCACGCGCCAGTCCCAGGAAACCGCCCTGATCGAGTCCCGGCTCTCGGCGCTCAATACGGCTCTCCGGGGCGACCTGACGGAAGCCCAGGTGGCCCAACGGGGACTCGAGGCGGTGGTCGACTTCCTGGCGGCGCCGGTCGGGGCGCTGTTCGTCATGGGCGACGACGGCCGGCTCCACCGCCTCGCCGCCCATGCCTACCCGGATGACCCGGATCTCCCCACCTCGTTCCCAGTGGGCAGCGGCACCGTCGGCGAGGCCGCCCGATCCGGCCGCCCGGTCGTCAGCGAACCGGAGGCCACCCGCCTCCGCGTCCAGTTCGGCTTCGGCCCGGCGGCTCCGGCCCAGGTGATCGCCTTTCCCCTCATGGCCGGCGAAACCACGGTCGGCGTTCTTGAACTCGGCTTGTTCAAACCCCTCACCGATACCCAGACGCGGTGGATCGAGAAGGCGCGCCAGACCATCGCCAATGCCCTCCGCTTCGCCCAGGAAAGCCAAGAGCGCCGCGAGGCCGAAGAGCGAACCCGGCTCATCCTCGAATCCGCCGCCGAGGGCATCTTCGGCGTGGACACCACCGGGCGCATCGAGTTCGTCAACCCGGCGGCCTGCCGGATGCTCGGGTATACACCCCAGGAACTGATCGGCCAGCCTTCCCACAGTCTGATCCACCACCATCGACCCGACGGGAGCGTATACCCCGAGGAAGAAAGCCCCATGGCCGCCGCCTATACCCGCGGGGAAGCCAGCCGCATCGACAATGAGTTTCTGTGGCGGAAGGACGGCGTCGCCTTCCCGGTCGACTACGGCGTGCGCCCCATCCTTAAGCACGGCGCCGTCGTCGGCGCCGTCATCAGTTTCACCGACATCACCGAGCGCATCCGCAAGGAGCAGACCTTCCGCGCCGTGTTCAACGCGCCCCAGGACGCCGTCATCTTCTACGACGCCAACGGAATCCGCGAGGTCAACCAGGCTGCGGTCCGAATGCTGGGATTCGAGCGCGCCTCCGATCTCATCGGCCTCAACCCTTACGAGATCGCGCCGGAATTCCAGGCCGACGGCTCCCGTTCCATCGACAAGGGCCGCGAGATCACCGCCCACGTGATGGCCGGCACTCCGGCCCGCTTCGAGTGGCTCCACAAAACCCGCGACGGCACGGTCATCCCCACCGAGGTCGCCCTCAGCCTCACCACCCTGGACGGCAAACCCGCCCTGCTCTGCCTCCTCCGCGATCTCACCGAGCGGAAACGCATCGAGACCGAGCTCCGCGAGGCGCGCCAGCGCGCCGAGGAAGCCACGCTCATGAAATCGATGTTCCTCGCCAACATGAGCCACGAAATCCGCACGCCCATGAACGCGATCATCGGCCTCTCCCATCTCGCCCTCAAAACCCCCCTCAACCCCCGACAGCGCGATTACATCACCAAAGTCCACAACGCCGGCACCTCCCTCCTCAGTGTCATCAATGACATCCTCGATTTCTCGAAGATCGAGGCCGGCAAGCTCGAGCTCGAAACCACGGACTTCCAGCTCGACGGCGTGATCGCCTCCGTGATCGCCGTCACCGCCCAGAAAGCGCACGAGAAAAGCCTCGAATTCCTCACCGAGGTCGCCTCCGACGTCCCCGAGCGCTTGCGCGGCGATCCCCTCCGCCTCGGACAGATCCTCATCAACCTCGTCAACAACGCCGTCAAGTTCACCGAACGCGGCGAAGTCCGGCTCCGGATTGAATTGCTCGGACGCGCCGGCGACACACTCCAGCTCCGGTTCTCCGTGCGCGACACCGGCATCGGCATGACACGCGAGCAGGCCTCGCGCTTGTTCCAGCCCTTCTCGCAGGCCGACATGTCCACCACCCGCAAACACGGCGGCACCGGCCTGGGACTGACCATCTGCCAGCGCCTGGTCGATCTCATGGGCGGACAGATCGGGCTCGAAAGCGAGCCGGGCGTCGGCAGCACGTTCGCCTTCACCGTCGGCCTCGAGGCCAGCCGCGCCCCCCAAAGCCGCCGGATCGTCCCGGAACCGCTCCAAACCCTGCGCGCCCTCGTCGTCGATGACAACCCCGCTGCCCGCGCCATCCTGGTCGAATCCCTCGAGAACGTCGTCGGCCACGTGCAGGCTGTCAGCTCCGGTCCCGAGGCGCTCGCCACCCTCGAAGAACAGGATGCGAATACCCCCTACGACGTCGTCTTCATGGACTGGCGCATGCCCGGCATGGACGGCTTGCAGACCACCCGCCTCATCAAGGATCACTCCGCCCTCCCCCGACAGCCCGCCATCATCATCGTTACCGCCTTCGGCCGCGAGGAAATCCGCGAGGAGGCCGAACGCCTCGGCGTCGACGGTTTCCTCGTCAAGCCCGTGACGAAATCGATGATCGTCGACAGCCTCGTCAGCGTCTTCGCCGCCCCCGCCGACACCGCCGGCGCCACGGCAGGAACCACCGACGAAGGCGCCCGCCTCCACGGCCTGCGCGTCCTGCTCGTCGAGGACAATGAGATCAACCGCCAGATCGCCGTCGAGCTCCTCGAAGGCGCCGGCGCCCGCGTGGCCGTCGCCCGCGACGGACGCGAGGCGGTCGACAGCCTCTTCCAGTCCCCCTTCCCCCCGCCCTACGACGTCGTCCTCATGGACCTCCAAATGCCCAAAATGGACGGCTACCAGGCGACCACAGCCATCCGCGGCGACCCCCGTTTCGCACGGCTGCCCATCATCGCCATGACCGCTCACGCCACCCTCGAGGAACGACAGCGGTGCTTCGACGCCGGCATGAACCAGCACGTCGCCAAACCCATTGACCCCGAGGTGCTCTTCAAAACGCTCCAGCCCTACGCCGCCGCCACCCCGCCCCAGACAGCCCCCGCGACCCATGCCACGCCGTCCCCAGAAACCGGAAACACCCCCGCCCCCGCAGACCTTCCCCCCGCCGTCGAAGGCCTCGACACCCAGGACGGCCTGCGCCGCCTCGGCGGCAACCGCACGCTCTACCTCAAACTCCTGCGTCAGTTCGTCGAGCAGCAGGGCACGGCCGCCCTCGACATCCAGGCCGCCCTCGACCGCAATGACGTCGCCCTCGCCGAACGCCTCGCCCACACCGTCCGAGGCGTCGCCGCCAGCCTCGGCGCCGACCCCGTCCAGCAGGCCGCCGCCACCCTCGAACGCGCCCTCGCCTCGAAGGCACCTGACATCGATCCGGCCCCGGCCCTGCGCGATTTCCAGGACATCCTGGACCCCTTCGTCCAACGCCTCGCCGCCGCCCTCCCGCCGCCCGCACCCGCATCCTCATCCCCCGCCACCGCCACCGCCACTCCGCCCGATCCCGCGCGGACGCAACAGGCCGTCGACACCATGATCGGACACCTCGAACGCCTGGACCCTGCCGCCGCCGATTGTCTCGAGGCATCGCGGGATCTCTTCCAGACCCTCATGCCCGGCGATGCCTTCGCCGCCTTCGAACGCGACATCAGCAACTTCGCCTTCGCCGAAGCCCTCGCCCGCCTCCGCCAGGCCGCCCCGGCCAAAGGCCCACTGCCCTCATGAACACCTCAACCCCAGCCCCAGCCCCAAGCGCCCGCATCCTCATCGTCGACGACACGCCGGCCAACCTCCAGACTCTGGCCGCCGTCCTCAAGGAACAGGGCTACCAGATCAGCGTGGCCACCAACGGGCAGCAGGCGCTCGACGCCCTCGGAAAAATCCAGCCCGACCTCGTTCTCATGGACGTCATGATGCCCGTCATGGACGGCTACGAAGCCTGCCGGCAGATCAAGACCTCAGCCCTCTGGAAGGACCTGCCGGTCATCTTCCTCACGTCCAAGAACGATACCGCCGACATCGTCCGCGGCTTCCAGCTCGGCGCCGTGGATTATGTCGCCAAACCCTTCAATCCGTGCGAACTCCTCGCCCGCGTCCACACGCACCTGACGCTCGACCGGCTCAACAAGGAAAACCAACGCCTCCTCCTCAACGTGCTCCCGGCCCCCATCGCCGAACGCCTGAAAAAACAGCCCGGCATCATCGCCGAGCGCTTCGACGATGTCTCCGTCCTGTTCGCCGACATCGTCGGCTTCACCCACTTGTCCGCACGGCTCGCCCCCACGGACCTGATCGCCCTCCTTAACCGCGTCTTTTCCCGGTTCGACGAGCTGGTCGAACACCACGGTCTCGAGAAGATCAAGACCATCGGCGACGCCTACATGGTGGCCGGCGGATTGCCCAACCCCCAGCCGGATCACCTCGAGCGCATGATCCGACTCGCGCTCGATATCCAGGCCGCCGCCAGCGCCCTCAGCGCCGATTCCGACAACCTCGCGCTCCGCATCGGCCTGCACGCCGGCTCCGTCGTCGCCGGCGTCATCGGCATCCGCAAGTTCATCTACGACATCTGGGGCGACACCGTGAACACCGCCAGCCGACTCGAGTCCCATGGCCTGCCCGGCCGCATCCAGGTCACCGAATCCCTGTTCCACCGCATCCAGGCCTGGTGCCCCTGCGAACCGCGCGGCGTCATCGACGTCAAAGGCAAAGGCCCCCTCCGCCTGTACCTGGTCGTCGGACCCTGACTCGAACCGCGCGGCCGCGCGTTGCGAGCGCTGGTTGACAGGTGGTAGCCTTTTGCTACCCTGCCGCCATGAGTCAACCGGTCAAACTCTCGGACGCGTTGGTCCTGGATGCCCGGATCATGGGCCAGGTCGCCGAACGTTCCATCTCCGGCCAGATCGAATTCTGGGCCAAGCTGGGCCGCGCGATCGAACCGCTGCTCCGCGGCGTCCAGGCGATGGCCCTGGGGCGGGCCGGCGATGCCCAACCGCTCTCCGTTTGCCTCGAAACCGTGGATTCTCCCGAGGGTCGCCACCGGGTGAGGGACCATCTCCAATCCCACCCGTTTCCGCACTACGAACTGGCGGATACCCCCGGCTTGCTCGTCCGCATCTCCGCCGACGGCGAGCGCACGTTAGGCCGCTTCGTCAATCGCCAGTTTCAAACCGTCAAAGCGTCCAAGCGATGAGTTCGACGCTGGACCACCGCCCGCTCCTGGTCGCCCTGACCGGACCGAATGGCGCGGGCAAGACCACGTTCTACCACGCCCATCTCAGCCCCTGCGGCCTGCGATTCCTCAACGCCGATGTGCTGGCCCACGAGCTCGATCTGGAGCCGTACGCGGCGGCTCAGGTGGCCACGGCCCTGCGACGGGAACTCGTGCAGCAACGGGAGAGTTTTGTGTTTGAAACCGTGTTCTCGGACCCCGTGGGCGACAAACTGGCCTTCCTGAAGGACGCGGCCAAGGCCGGCTGCACCGTCGTGCTCTGCTTCATCGGCATCTCCGGACCTGACGTCTCGGAAGAACGCGTGGCCATGCGCGTCTCCCAAGGCGGTCACGATGTGCCCACCGAGAAACTCGTCGCCCGATTCCCCCGCACGCTGGCCAACCTGCAGGCCGCGATTCACGCCCTGCCTCACGTCTGGGTCTTCGACAACGACGACCTGCGGACCCCCTTCCGCAAGCTTGCCGTCTTCGCGCAAGGACGACAGGTCTGGTCGAGACCCTCCCTGCCCAAGTGGCTCCGAGCGCTGTTGAAAAGACAGCCAACCCGGTAGACACTCGATGGCAAGCCACACGTGTGCGTCATGACCCAATCGGTGTCGGCGCAGTTCATTCGCGTGAGTGCAGTCATCGAAGGGGTCCTGACAATCGTCAACGGTCAGATCACGCGACGGACCAGGATTGTCGATTGTCAGAACTCAGGGTCCCACCACTTGATGAATAGCGGTTTAGATTATTGCTGCAAATATAAAGTGCGTTTTGAGAAAAAGCTGGCATGTTAGGGCCCATGTTTGACCGATGGTATGCAACCGAGTTGAAGGCGTGTCTCGAGCGACCGTATGTCCAGCTGCTTTTCGGAGCGCGCCAGACGGGCAAGACGACCTTGCTCAACGCATTGTTGCCGTCAGAAACACTGCGGGTGGACCTGGCCAACCCGGAGGAGCGATCGCGGCATCTGGCCGATCCCGGGCGGTTCGTCAAGCTCTGCCGCGACCTGCCTGCGGCCCCGGACGGGCGATTGGTGTTCGTGGATGAGGCGCAGGCCGTGCCGACGGTGTTTGACGCGGTGCAGTATCTCTACGACAACGACAAGCGGCGCTGGCGCTTCGTGCTGTGCGGAAGTTCGGCGCGGAAGCTGCGAAAGACCGGAGCGAATCTGCTTCCGGGCCGCTGCTTCTACCATCGGCTTCACCCGTTGACGATGGCCGAGCATCCACCGGAGCCGAAGCGGATCGAGTATGCGGTGTCGCCGGTGCCGCTGGAATGGAAGGCGGGGACGCTGCCCGCTAATCCCTTTCCGACCTGGGGCTTGGAAGAACGCCTGGCTTACGGGGCCTTGCCCGGTGTGGTGGCCGCTCAAGAAGCGGATCGGGCGCGGATGCTCACCGGCTTCACGCTGGTGCACTTGGAGGAGGAAATCCGACGGGAGGCGCTGGTCAAGGACTGGGGTGCGTTTGTGCGGTTCCTGGAATTGGCCGCAGCCGAGTCCGGGCAAGTCGTCAACTTCGCCGGAATCGCGCAGGAGACGGGGCTTTCCCCGCCGACGGTCAAGTCGCACTACCAGTTGTTGGAGGACATGTTCATCGGCTTTCGCCTGCCGGTGTACTCGGGCAGCAAACGCAAGAACCTGCTCTCGACGCCGAAGTTCCTGTTCTTTGACCCGGGCGTGCGGCACGCGGCGGCGGGACTACGGGCGTCGCTGGAGATCGTGCGGGTCAACCCCGGCGCGTTCTTCGAGCAATGGGTGGGAATCGAGTTGTGGAAGCGGCTGCAATATCTCGGCGAGGGCCGGCTGCACTATCTGCGAACCCGCGACGGGATGGAGATCGATTACATCATCGAACATCGTGGCGCGCTCACTCCCATCGAGGTGAAGTGGAGCGAAAGACCGGCGGTACAGGACGCAAGGCACCTGCTGTCGTTCCTCAGGGAGCACCCGAAGCAGGCCCAACACGGCTACATCGTCTGCCGATGCTCGGCTCCGTTGCGCCTTCACGACCAGATCACAGCGTTGCCGTGGTCTTGCCTATGAACTTCACTCCTTCTGGTTGTTCTGGCCTGTTGCTCTTGCCTGGATTCGTCACGGATCGCGACAAGGGTGATGCCGGGACTGGTGGCGTGCAATGGCACATCCTGTCGTATCTCGGCCATGACCGGCTGGGCAACTCCTTGGGAGCCGGTTGGGGCCAACCCGGTGTGCGCTTCTCGAAGGCCGATCTGACCGAGTACAGCGCCGAGGTCAACATCTCGCCAAGCTCGGCGTCGATGGCCGAATGAACACGACCGCGATGGCCGCCAACGAGTGGCCGTGGACGTATGAAGCGGACCTGCTGGAACCGCACCCGGTGCGCCGCGTGAACGTGACATTCGCTGCGAACAGCTACGCGACGACGCTCCACCTCAGCATCTCGGCCGACGGCAAGACCCTGGCAGACCGTCGCTTCCGCCGACAACCTCGATGGCAAGCCGCACGCGTGCGAAATGACCAAACCCGTTCCGGCGCAGTTTGTTCGCGTGAGCGCAGTCAAGCCGGACGGCCCCGCCTGGGTCCTGCGAAGCCGGCGGGCACACTTGACCGGTGATGGTCATGCGTCTATTATGCAATCGCAATGAACAATAGCCGCAATCTGACGTACTATCGGCGCGCGCTTGAGGTGGCGTGTCGCACCGCCGCCGCACAGTTCCCCATCCTCTTGATTACTGGCCCCCGCCAAGTCGGCAAGACCAGCCTGCTGGAGCATCTGCGCGAATCGAAACGCTCGTATGTCACCCTGGACGACATGAACCTCCGGGCACTGGCGAAGAACGATCCTCTGTTGCTGCTGCAGCGGTTTCCGCCTCCGGTGTTGATCGACGAAGTTCAATACGCGCCCGAGTTGTTCCCCGCCATCAAGATGCAGGCCGACCACAGCCCGACGCCCGGGGGCTTCTGGCTGACCGGTTCACAGTCGTTTCCTCTCATGAAAGGGGTATCGGAATCGCTGTCCGGACGCGTCGCCATCCTCAATCTGTTAGGCTTCTCCGCGCGCGAGGCGGACCGCCGGGCGTCCGATGTGCCGCCTTTCCTGCCCGGAGGCGAGGCCGTAGCCAGGCGCGGCGCATCGGGAGCATCGACCACCTTGATTTCGGTGTACGAACGGATTTGGCGGGGCAGTTTCCCTGCGCTGGTCACCGGAGAGGTGCGAGACCGGGACTTGTTCTACCGGTCCTACGTGCAGACCTACCTCCAGCGTGATGTTCGGGACCTGCTCAAGGTGGGCGATCTCAACCTGTTCATGCGCTTCTTGAAGGCGGCCGCGGCGCGAACGGGTCAGTTGCTCAACTTCACCGACTTGGCGCGCGATTGCGCCGTGAGCGTGAACACGGTCAGGAACTGGATGACCGTCCTGGAGGCCAGCCATCAGGTCTTCCTCCTGCCGGCTTGGCACACGAACCTGTCGAAGCGGCTCTACACGACACCCAAACTCCACTTCCTGGATACGGGACTCTGCGCGTATCTGACGGATTGGTCTTCGCCGTCCACGCTCGAAGCGGGCGCGATGTCGGGGGCGATCTTGGAGTCCTATGTCGTCGGTGAAGTGCTCAAGTCGTGGTGGCATCAGGGGAAGGACCCTTCGCTCTATCACTACCGTGACAAAGACGGACGAGAGATTGACCTGCTGATCGCCCACGATGGGCGCCTGTACCCCGTCGAGGTCAAGAAGGCGGCATCGGTGGGGCGCGAAGACGCGCGGGCCTTCGCCCTCCTGTCCCATCGGGGCGCAACCGCCGGCGAGGGCGCGGTGTTGAGCCTGAGCGCTGACAGTCTTCCGCTCGACCGAACCACCGTGAACCTGCCCATCGGATGGTTGTGACTCCTTCGGTGAATGTGGGAGCGGGTGGCTGGCCCAGAGGGTGGGACGCGGATACCGGACGCGCAACGTCTGGCGCACCGGCGCGATGCAATGCCATCGGCGAATCTTCATGCTTTCAACTCCGCCGCCAGCCAGCCCAACCGATCCAGCAGATGCTGGCCCCCTGGGGCGAATGGGTTTGCCGTGGCGGAGACAATTCGTCGCGGAAGGCTGATGCCGCAGGCCCTCGAAGACGCCACCCCTCGTTTCCCGATCGTCCACAACGACGCTGGCCACTGGCGTGCATTCTGCCTTCGGACGATCCTCCTCCGGGACCGCTCCCTGGGGTTCGTCGACATCATCTCCCGGCTTGGTCATGCTCTCCTTTTTTCCAGGCGACACAATTTCGACCAAGTCCGACCCGTCGTCAACCGCCCGGGCAGTGATGCGCAAAGCCCTTTGGAACGTGGGTCCTCTGACCTGCTGAAAACGTGTCGGATAGCGGGTGTCAAAACTTGACTTTGGATTTCTCGTCTGAATGTAAAGTGCAGTATGTTTGATCGCTGGTGTGCCGGAACCCTGAAGGAGAAGCGGACTGCACATTATGCGGGCGGCACCTCCCACACGTACGCCCCCGCGTGGCGCTTCACCGCGCCGTCGGTGACATTCCAGATCAGGTACCCCGTTGGGATCGTGCCTGTCGTGGGATCGGCGGTGACGGCCGCCGGCCGGATCAGGATCCACGTTCCCGGCGTTCCGGCTCCGGTGCACCGCCATTCTCCGCCGAGCGCATCGCACCAGAACCCGGCCAGGGCGAAGGCTCCGCGCCAACGCGTGCGGTAGGGGTTTCCCGCGGTCCCAGACTCAACCTTGGACCGGTCAAGAAACAGGCAAAACTCGGTCAGGCTTCCCAGGTGTCCACGATGGGCTGCGGCGTGAACGCGATCTCCAGTTCAGGACGTTCGGCTCGCAGGGTCGGGGGTTGGTGCTCCCGGGCAACGAGGTCTCCGTATTTGAGCACCAGGCCCAGCAGAGTCTCGGTCCGGACCTTCGTAAGATCTCGCGTTTCCAGTTCGACCAACATGGCCCGCAGGAGTTTTCCGAACGCCTCCAGGCGCTGTTCCTTCGAAATGGCGAGTCTCTCCGTTAGCGCTCACGAGAACTGACCCGGGTGTGCTCATGAGAAGTGACCCACCTGGGTGAAGGGCGGGAGGATTTCCTTTCCAAGGGGGAGGTCGCGGAAGGAGAAAACCCTTGCCCCACCTGGACGG
>Ga0209605_1003939_pt1 | contig 12565 bp, 7 predicted proteins | sample AD_UKC035_MetaG_FD_184408 | JGI IMG/M metagenome (GOLD analysis project Ga0209605, IMG submission 184408) | Active sludge microbial communities of municipal wastewater-treating anaerobic digesters from USA - AD_UKC035_MetaG (SPAdes) (version 2) | ecosystem: Engineered > Bioreactor > Anaerobic >...
GGTGGTGATGCTGCCAATCCGGGGGATGTCATCGTCCTGGATGCCGGCGACCATAGCGAGTCCGGTTCCATCAAGATCAATAAACCGGTCACGCTGATGGGCGAAACCGGCACCAAACTGATTTTCAGCAATCTGCTGCCGGGTGCGACATTTACCTCAGCCATCCAAGTAGTGGCCGGCGCTGAACAAACGGTGATCAGAAATATCCATTTCACATCCACCGATCCCATATCGGGAGTATGCATTTTCGCGGATGCATTAAGCCAGGTGAAAATCCTGCGGAACATTTTTGAAAACTTTGTTTTTACCATTGTGGGCTACCAGGCTCAGAGGTTCATTATCAGCCAAAACAAGATCACGGTGGGAACAGGAGGTGCGCACGGGATCATGTTGTCGGATGGAGATCAGAATATTGCAGTTTTGAATGAAATATCCAATGGTATGTTTGGAATCTTTGCCGGTGGTACCAATGGAATTTCATTCAGCAACACCACGAATAATAACCTCTATGGGCAGGTTCTTTGCAAAGTGCCTCCGGGCCAGATTATCATTGACGGCACTTCTTTGGATACCCAGGGCCCCACCGTCAACTGGTCTGTAAAGTACAATGAAGCACATAACAACCTGGCTGCCGGTTACCTCGTCGTGGATGGTTCACATAATAATTTTCTGATATTCAACAATGGGTTCGGCAATGGAACTTATGACATTGAACTTACCTCCGACACCGAGCGATTCGGTTTTCTTGCACCAGCTTCACATAATAATCGGGTGGTGGCCTACCGCTGGCTGACTGTAAAAGATTGCGGAGACCACAATATTGTAAATGGCGGCAAGCGGGTCAGTATAATTTTGGATCCTTGTAATTAAAGGGACAATCCCATGCTATCATAACACGAGAGCAACTCCCTTCCCGGGGGTTGCTTTTTCGTTTAAAGGATCCCGGTTTACAAATGCAATCTTTCCTTCTTGGCAAGCAGGGCTTCCCTGCTCTCCACGCGGTCGGTATCTGGGATACAACAATCCACAGGACAAACCGCCGCACATTGAGGCTCTTCGTGAAAACCAACGCATTCGGTGCATTTGTCCGGCACGATGAAATAATAATCGGCCTCCACCGGTTTATTGCGTTGTTGGGCGTCCACTATCGTCCCGTCTTCCAGGGTATAAGGCCCGTTGACCGTGTTGCCGTCGCCGATGGCCCATTCGACCCCTCCTTCATAGATCGCATTATTGGGACACTCCGGTTCACAGGCGCCGCAATTGATGCATTCATTAGTTATAATTATTGCCATGATAAATTCTCACTCTTAACACCCCGTCCGGGGTTTTGGTTCGGCAAAGATAGGTAAAACATGAGGCTGCCGGGGGGCGGAAGAGATCGTTGTAAGATCGTCTTTCTTACAGGTATGTCATTCAATGGATAGGGCCGTCCTGGAAACCTTGGACTCCGCCTCCTGTGCATCATTTAAAATATGTTTTTTCACGCCGGAAAACCCGGTTTGACCCGGTTTTAAACTCCGGGTCAAAATATTGGCTTCAAATCGATTGGATTTATCATTTTTGTGTCATCAATGGGAAAAAGGGAAATCAGGCAGGTCATGATCCTGGATGCGGCGGAGAAAGTCTTTGAAGCCGTCGGCTTTGCCAATGCTAAAATGGAAACGGTGGCCGGGGAAGCCGGCATGAGTAAAGGCAGTGTGTATTTTTATTTTCAGAGCAAGGAAAACCTGTACATGGCCATTACCTACCGGGGCATGCAAAAGCTGAATGACCTTATGTACCGGTGCCTGGCAGGGCATAAAGAAAACACCGGCGCAGCGGGCGTAATCGGCCTGCTGGAGACCTATATCGACTTCGCCGAAGATTTCCCCTTGTATATTGAAGCCCTGCTGGATTATATGGCCGTAAACCGATCCGCGGCATCAGGCCCGGACGGCGCCAAACTTACGGAAGCCATGCGCGAAAGCATTTATTATCAAAAGATCCAGGATATTCAAAACATACCGATATCCCTGGCCGTCGGGGAGATCGAAAGGGGATGGCTGGACGGGAGCGTCAAAAACAAAAACAAACCGGAACTCCTGTTCATCACGGCCTGGGCCACCATTGTGGGTTATCTCAAACTGACCACCGCATCCGGAAAGCACCGTTCCACCCTGCATAAGATCGGCCGGACGGAGTGGAAAAAGTATGTGCTTCAACTGATGAAAGACCAATTGGAGCATCCCTGACCACGAGACTCAGTCGATCAGGATAAAATCATCGACTTCAATGGAGGCAAAATCCTCCTCACATATTTCCACCCAGTGCTCCAGCCATTTATCACCGGCGATTTCAGGTACGCTTGATTTTTCTATTTTGTTTGTATTCATGGGAAATGAGTTAAATGGGGTTATTATTATTCAAAAAGGGATAAGGGATATTTGTTTGATTTGAGGACGGCCTGGGCAATCGCTCTTCTTTTTTCTTTGACATTGACCAGGGGATATTTGGTGAATCTTTTGACTCCCATGGCCAGGGTCTTCAGCAGGTCGCCTTCGCAAAAACTGGCCAGCGCATCCAGCGCGTTTTTAGCCAGCCGGCCGTTGACATCGTGAAAGTGGACTTTGAGTATTGCTTCCTGCAGGGGTTTCTGGTCTGGCCGGATGTCCAAGGACTCCTGCCGTTGGATTCGCAACAACAGGGATTCGGCATTGAGTACGTCGATGAGCATGTCCGCGCAATTGGTGATGATCTCCTGCTCGTCCTGCAGCATCAGTTTGCCGTCCATCTGCATTTTTACCGCCGCTCCCGCCACCATCAATACCAGTTTCTTGAAATCCCGGAGGGCCGAGGTTTCATCGGCATAGGCCCCGGTGGCCTTATCCATGGATGGCATGGATGCCAGTTCTTTCTGTACGGACCAGGCCGCGTCCGTGAGGTTGATTTCCCCTTTGAGGGCCCGTTTCAGTAACATTTCCACGATCAGCAGGCGATTGATTTCATTGGTGCCCTCGTAGATCCGGTTGATCCTGCTGTCCCGGTAGGCGCGGGCAACCGGGTTTTCTTCGGAAAAACCAATTCCGCCATGGACCTGGACCGCTTCGTCCACGGTATAATCGAGGGCTTCCGATGCATTCACTTTGAGCACCGAACATTCGATGGCGTATTCTTCCGCAGCTTTTAATTTGGCCGCTTCCGGAGAGAGCCCTTCGGCCATGAGTTGCGTCGTTTTTTCCTGGAGAAGGTTGGAGGTCCGGTACAGCGTGCTCTCGCTGACATAAGTGCGTATCAACTGCTCGGCCAGTTTGTATTGGATCGCCCCAAAACTCCCTATGGTTTTGCCAAACTGGACGCGCTCATTGGCATATTGGGCGCTCCGCGTAATGAGGGCTTTGCAGCCGCCGATGCAGAAGGCGCCCAGTTTGAAGCGGCCGATATTGAGGGCATTGAAAGCGATTTTATGCCCTTTACCGACTTCGCCAAGTAGGGCATCGGTATCTATTTTTACATTTTCGAAATAGACCTGGCGGGTGGAGGAACCTTTAATTCCCATTTTTCGCTCTTCTTCTCCCAGGGTAAGACCCGGCTTGCCGGCCTCAACCAGGAAACAGGAAAAACCTCCTTTGCCATCCTTCCATTTATTACCGTACACCTGGGCAAAGACAATAAACAAATCGGCCCAGCCCGCATTGGAAATCCACATTTTCTGCCCGTTCAGGATAAAACTTTTTCCGTCTTCGGTGAGGTCCGCCCTGGTTTTTGCAGACAGGGCATCGGATCCCGAACCAGGCTCGGTGAGGCAATAACTGGCTATCGTCTCCCCGGTGATCAGCCCCGGCAGATAGGCCTGTTTTTGAGTTTCCGTACCAAAATAAAGGATCGGCAACATCCCGATCCCGGTATGGGCCGCGAAAGTGGTCGAAAAGGAACCCATGGGCCCGAGGATATCGGTCACCAGGGTATTGGTATTGGTATCCAGGTCGGTCCCACCATAGGCTTCAGGCATGTGAATGCCCAGAAATCCCAGTTCGCCCATTTTTCGCATCAGGGATTCAGACAAACCCTCCTCCTGCTTTTCGATGCGTTCCTGATTGGGCCGGATGTCCTGGTCCAGGAAATCCTGGGCGCTTCGCGCAACCATCAGGGCCTCTTCACCAAATTGTTCAGGAATAAAAGTCTGGTCCGGAGAAGCATCACGGACGAGGAATTCCCCTCCTTTGAGCAGGGTGGATTTTACTTCTGTAACCATGATATTAGGGTTTAATTGAATTTGACTCAAAGTTAAAAAATATTTTTATATCAATCAATGCCTTTTGCGACTTGTTAACATTTGTAGTGAAAATTAAGGATTTCCAATAATTAAATTATTGACCTTAAGTCAGAATAAATGACTTTAACGTCCCGGGGTAGCCGGTATGGACCCAAAATATATCCGGCCGATTTCTTATTTTACCGTAAATAATACCAAATGAAAAAATACCTCCTGGCAGTCGTCCTGGTGTTTGGATGGAGTCCGTTTTTATTTTGCCAAAAGGGAAAAACCACCCGGATGGCTGTGAAACCTACCACACCCGTCCCTGAGGAGCCAGTTTATCCCTTTGACGAATCCCATTTTAAAGCCTTGAAATGGCGGAATATAGGCCCCTTTCGGGGAGGCCGGGTAACCGCGATTTGCGGCATTCCGGATCAGATCTACACCTTTTATATGGGCTCGACCGGAGGGGGGATCTGGAAAACAACGGATGGGGGCAACCGGTGGACGAATGTATCGGACGGATTCGTCAAAACCGGTTCCGTTGGTTCCATCCAGGTGGCCGCATCCGATCCCAACGTCGTCGTAGCCGGCATGGGCGAATCCCCGATACGGGGAGTGATGACCTCACACGGGGACGGCGTTTACAAATCCACGGATGCAGGCCGTACCTGGACGCATCTCGGGCTGCAGAAAGTGAGGCAGATCTCGCAGATCAGGATCCATCCCAATGACCCGGACCTGATCTATGTGGGAGCCCAGGGAAGTCCTTATGAGCCTACGGAGGACCGTGGAGTCTACCGGAGCAGGGATGGAGGCAAGACCTGGCAGAAGATCCTCTTTGTGAATAAAAACTCCGGGGTCAGTGACCTGAGCATGGACCTGAAGAATCCCAGGGTTCTCTATGCCGCCTTCTGGGATATGCAAAGACAGCCCTGGTATATTCGCAGCGGCGGGCCCGGCAGCGGAATCTGGAAATCCACGGATGGGGGAGACACCTGGAAGAAACTCACCACAGGACTGCCAAAATCCATCATGGGCAAGATCGGGGTTTCTGTTTCCATGGCCAATCCCCAGCGCGTCTACGCCATGATCGAATCCGATGAAGGCGGCCTCTACCGTTCTGAAGACGGAGGAAATACCTGGGCCCTGATCAATGCGGACCGGATCCTTCGCGCCCGCGCCTGGTACTACACCCATGTCTATGCAGATCCTCAAAATCCGGACCGGGTGATCGTGCTCAATGCCCCTTACCTTGAATCCACCGACGGCGGGAAGACCTTCAAAAACGTCCAGGTGCCACACGGGGACAATCATGATCTCTGGATCAATCCCCACAACAACCAGTTCATTGCAAACGCCAACGACGGAGGCGCCAATATTTCATACAACGGCGGGCTCAACTGGAGTGAACAATCCAATCAGCCGACCGCCCAGTTTTACCGGGTAAATGCAGACCACCGCTTTCCTTATTGGGTGTACGGAGGCCAGCAGGACAATACGGCCATGGCGATCCAGAGCAGGACCGCGGGCCCGGGCATTTCGGGTAAAGACTGGGTGGTCATTTCAGGTTGCGAGAGCGCCTGGCCGGCCTTCGACCCGGACAATCCGAGATACATCTATGCGGGTTGTTACCAGGGCATTATTGAAGAATACGACTGGGAAACCCGGGAGGTAAAGGATGTGATGGCTTATTCATTCCTGGGCCTGGGCACCAAACCGGCGGACCAGAAGTACCGGTTCAACTGGAACGCGCCCATTCTCGTATCCAAATTCAATCCCAAAACGATCTACCACGGAGGAAACAAAGTCCTGAAATCAGAAGACCGGGGCATCAGCTGGACGGAGATCAGTCCCGACCTGACCCGAAATGAAGTCTCCAAACAGGGACAGGGCGGGGGGCCCATCACCAGTGAAGGAGCGGGAGGAGAAAACTACAATACCCTGGCCTGCCTGGCCGAATCCCCGCTTGAATCCAGTGTCCTTTGGGCAGGGTCTGACTGCGGCCTGATTCATGTGACCAGGGATGGCGGGAAATCATGGGCTAATGTTACTCCGGCCGACCTGAAAGAAGGGCTGGTGCATTCCATTGAAGCGTCGCCCCACGATCCCGGAACGGCTTATGTGGCCTTTACCAGGTATAAATTCAATGATTTCACCCCATATATCTACATCACCCGGGACTATGGCAAAACCTGGACGCTTCGCACCCGGGGAATAGGGGAGGAAGCCCATATGCGCGTGGTGCGTGAGGACCCTGCCCGGAAAGACCTGCTTTACGCGGGTACGGAAACGGGCATGTACATCTCATTCAACGGCGGCGCCCACTGGCAACCTTTTCAACTAAACCTTCCGGTGGTTCCCATCACCGACCTCAAAGTACACCAGGGGGATCTGATCGTCTCCACCGCCGGCCGTTCTTTCTGGATCCTGGATGATCTCAAACCGCTCCACGAATACCAGCCGGACCTGCTGAGTCAAAAGTTGGTGGTTTACCAGCCTGAGCCCGCATACCGGTTTGGCGGGGGCATGGGTAATGAATATCCCGGACTGGGCCTGAATCCCCCGGCGGGAGTAGTGATCTATTATCATCTGAATATAAAGGATACCGCCGACCAGGTAACCATTCAAATCCTGGATGAAAAAGAAAATATCATCAGATCTTATGCCTCTTCCGAGAAAACCGCTCCTAAAAAAGCCCCCAGGGATTCAGCCATGAACCGCCTGGTCTGGGACTTCAGGACCGAAGCCCAGGAATTGCCGGAGGGCCTCTTGGTCTTGGGGGGCAACAGCGGATACCGGCTTGCCCCCGGGAAATACAGGGTAAAAGTCAGTTATGGAAATGAAACCGCAAACCGGGATATTGAAGTCAGGGCCGATCCCAGACATCAGACCACTCCTGATCAGTATAACGAACAGCAATCCCTGCTCCGGGAATTAAAATCATCGTTGGATGATGTTTACGACCAGGTAAAACGAATCCGGTATATCAAAGATCAGATCGGCGGGTTTACGAAGAGGGCGGATCTCCAAGACCAGGACATTAAGACCTTGGCAGGAAATTTAAGCCGCAAACTCGACAGCCTGGAAAATAAAATGGTCCAGCCGCGCACTAAAACCTTCCAGGATGTGATCAATTTTGAAAATCAGCTCGACGCCAAGCTCAAACACATCATGGATGTGGTCGATGAGAGCCTCCCTCCGGTGACCCAGGGGCAAAAGACCCGAGCCAGGGAACTGATCAACGAATGGATTAGCCTGAAACAAGCGGTCTCCAATCTCACCGGGGAGGAGTTGAAACAACTCAATGAGCTTATCCGCAAGAGTCCTATTCCGTTTATTTCGACGGAAAGGGAGGCGGCGAAGACGGGGAAGAGCTGAGGCTGCCGGAGGCAGGGAGTCCCGCAGCCGCGGGAGGGAGGAAGGGAGAAAGGGAGGAATGGAGAAAGGGAAACGGCGAAAGGAGCATGAGTACTCATAGCTGATTGCTGATTGCTGAAAGCTGAAAGCTGATTGCTGATAGTCGAAAGCTGTATATTGTTTTTCCAAAGTCCATATTCATATGATCAGATTCATTTTAACCGGAGGCCTGGGGCGCATGGCCTGGAGGGGCCTCATGGTGTCCCTATTATTAGTGACTTTCTTTGACCTGCAAGCACAGGCGAGAAAGAGGAAACAAAAAACGGCAGTCGTACCGGTGATGGCGCCGGCACCCAAACCCATTGTCCTCACCCAGGAAGGGATGAGCCGTTACCGGATCCTCCTACCCGAACATGCCAGCGCTTATGAAGAACAGGCGGCGGAGGTGCTGCAATCTTATTTGCTGGAGGTCTCTGAGGCCGCATTGCCGGTCATCCGGTCGGACCAGGGTATAAACGAATTTGAAATCGTACTGGGGCAGAACGAGCGATTGAACCAGTTGGGGAAAGCGGTGGACCTGAATGCCCTGAAAGAGGACGGGTTTTTGATCCGGACGGACAGTATGAGGCTGATCATCGCCGGAGGTACCGGAAAAGGTACCCTGTACGGGGTCTATTCCTTCCTGGAGAAATACCTCGGTTGCAGGATGTACACGCCTAAAGTGAAAATCATTCCGAAACAAAAGAATATCAGCCTGGATCATATTTACGACCAGCAGGTCCCAAAGATCGAATTCCGGACTACCCATTATAAAGTGACCTGGAACAAAGAATACACCGACTGGCACAAACTGGATCACGATGAAAACGGGGGTCGCCCGGATTGGGGCATGTGGGTACATACCTTCAATGAGCTGATCCCCCCCGAAATTCATTATAAGGAACATCCGGAATATTATGCAGAGGTAAGGGGCAAAAGAATACCCACCCAACCCTGCCTGTCTAACCCGGAAGTGTTGAACATCACCATTCAGAACCTCCGGAAAAAAATCGCCCAGAATCCCGAAGCGACCTATTGGTCCGTAAGCCAGAACGACAACCGGGATTATTGTACCTGCGGCCAGTGCAAGGCCATCGATGAGCAGGAGGGCTCGCCGTCCGGATCGATCATCCGATTTGTCAACCAGGTGGCTGCCCAGTTTCCGGACAAGATGATCTCCACCCTGGCTTATGAATACGGACGGCATGCTCCCAAAAACCTGAGGCCCCTGGAGAATGTCAACATCATGTTGTGCAGCATTGAAGCCCTGCGGCACAAGGCCATCGACCAGGACAGCGCCAGCGCCGACTTTGCAAAGGACCTGGCCGACTGGGGGAAGATTTCCAAGGACATCATCATCTGGGACTATGTCATTCAGTTCCCCAATTTACTCAGCCCCTTTCCCAACCTTCATGTCCTCCAGCCGAATTTACAGTTGTTCGTAAAACACAACGTCAATGCCATGTTTGAACAGGGCAATCGGGAAGTGGGCGGCGAATTTGCCGAACTCAGATCTTATCTCCTGACCAAACTGATGTGGGATCCCGATCAGAATGTGGACACACTGATGAACGATTTTCTCAACGGCTATTACGGTGCGGCGGGAGGCTTTATCCGGCATTATATCGATGTCATGCGGGAAGCTCTGTTGCAATCCGGACGGCCCCTGCGCATTTTTGGAGGCCCCAACGAAGCGGCCGACAGTTACCTCAGTCCCGCATTGATGGAACGGTACAATAATCTCTTTGACGCTGCGGAGCAGGCTGTGGCCGGCCAACCGGAGGTCCTGGAGCGGGTCCGGATCGCGCGGATCCCCATACAGTTTGCCACGATGGAAATTGCCAAAAAGAATTACAAAGGAGAAGGAGGGCTCTTCATAAAAAAGGATAACGGTTGGGAAGTGAGGCCGGATATCCGCAGCCTGATCGATCCTTTTGCCGATTTATGCATCCGCCAGGGGGTGACCCGGGTGAAGGAATGGAGCACCTCGCCCGAAGAATACCGTGCATCCATGTACCGTCTTTTTTATCACGGCATGAAGGAACACCTGGCCTATGGTAAAAAAATCAGGCTGATCAGCCCGGACACGACCAAAATTTCCACCCAGTCCGCCTCAATGCTCACGGATGGCATCCGGGGCGGGCACGATTACGCCTACAACTGGATTACCTTCCAGGGCCAGGACCTCGAAGCCATCGTGGACCTGGAAGAAGTCAAAACGGTAAGCAGGATGGAATCCGCTTATTATCAATTGGCCATGTGGCTCCGCATTTTCCCCAAACAGGTGGAGTATTACACTTCCGTAGACGGGACCCAGTTTGAACTGGCCGGCACGGTCCAAAACACCCTGCCCATTGATCAGTACGGGGCTCAGCAAAGGGATTTTATCCTGAATTTTTCACCCCGGCCCGCGCGCTATGTCAAAATCAAAGCGGTGACCATCGGTGTGACTCCGGAATGGCATCCCGGTGCGGGAAGGGCGCCTTATATGTCCATCGATGAAATCGTCGTCGATTAGAAGGTAAAAGGTTAAGGGTTAAGGGTTAAGGGAGCATAACTACTTGATGAGATTCGAGATGCCAGTAGCGAGATACGAGAAGCGAGAGGCGAGAAAGGCGAACGGTGAAGGGTTAAAGGTTAAGGGAGCAAAAATACAGGTGACTATTGATTACTGACTACTGACCACTGATTATTGACTATCGACTATTGACTATTGATTATTGACCATTGACTATTGATTATTGACCATTGACTATTGATTATTGACCATTGACTATCGACTATTGACTATTGACTATTGACTATTGACTATTGGTTCCATGAAGGCAGGAGAAGAGATCGTGATTAATTTTATCCAGGAGCAGGCTTTTCTCACCGACTCAAAAGCGCTGAACCTGGACCGGTTGAATCTGCCCGGTTTTGTCAAACGATTTGAGCGGGGCGCCCACCTGGTTTGCCGCATCCTTTCTTATAATGCGGGAGAGAAAAAACTGTTTGTGGAAGTCCTCCGGTACGCGCCCGATTATTCGGCGTTCACGGAATATCAGGACATGGTCGCGGATGCCCTGGACGGGGTGGAAAGTGTCGTTTTCCGGTCCATCGATACGCAAAAATTATTGTCCTGCATGAAGGGACCTGAACCGGTATTGCGCGATGGGGAAGGAAGAGGTGAACATCGCAAACCAAACCGTGCGATCCCTGAAGAATCGGAATGGTCGTATTTGATGCCGGGTTTTCCGGACGAGCCCGGAACTCCGGATGGGCAGGAAGGTCCCGCAGGATTCCCGGGACCCGCTGAGAAGCAAACGCTGCAGGAGGAATATGGCTTTTTCTGGAAGGACCTGCGCTTCGCCTTCGGGGCCGTCCAGGTGTTGTGCAAATCCGCCAAACTTGGGCGCCGTGTGGAAGTAAAGATCTACAACGATCATCTCAGGCCCGAATTTGACGCCATCAAAAATTATTTCGGAAAGATCCTCAAGGCCAAAAAAATAAAAGTCCGGGTCCGGTACGAACTGGAAGATCACCGGATCGTCCACCTGCAGGCCTATTCCCCTGAAATCGCTCGCATCGACCGGGACCTGATCGATTCGGTAAAACTGGAATGGGTGAAGGCCCTCCCGAAAAAAAAGATAGCCGCCGAGGTGGACAAATCGCTTTTCACCATGGATGAATATTTCGAAGCGGCCACCGATCAGAAAATCAAACCCGGCCTTTTTTACCAGGACGAAAAAGAGTTGCTTCAGGACCTGTTGGACATTTCCTCTTCAAAACATTATAAACAACTCCGTTTCCTGTCCTCCAACCATGCCCACCGGATCATGAAATTGCGTTTTATCCTGCATCCCTTTTCTTTCCTTTTTCTCATCGAAGGCGAAAAAAAATACCATGTGGTCTGGGAGACCCTGGACACCGCCGAAGCCACCTATGTCTGGCATATTGAAAAGGACCTGTCGGAATTAAAGCGGACCATGCAGAAGGTCGAAAAGATCATCGAAACCATTAAAGTGCAGGGTAAAACGGCCTATATCCAGAACGCCGATGAGCATTACCACCGCATTTACCATGATTATTCGGCACTGGTGGATGGATTTGTGAGATGGAAGGGGGAATTAGAAGCTGTACTGAGTTAGGCCTGATCTTCTAATTACTGACCTTTAGGTATATGGGTGAACGGTTAAGGGTCAATGGTTAAGGGAGCAAAAATACTTGATGAGATACGAGATGCCAGTAGCGAGATGCCAGCAGCGATATGCGAGATTGACTATTGACTATTGACCATTGACCATTGGCTCCTGCCCCCCCGCCAGGGCCATGGTCAATTCAAAATCCGCGGCCAGGTTCAGGATCAATTCTTCAACGCCCCTTGCTCCGGCGAGCGCCAGTGCATAAGCATAAGGCCTGCCAATGCCCACCATCGAGGCGCCCAATGCGAGTGCCTTGAGGATATCTGCTCCGCAGCGAATACCGCTGTCAAATAAAACAGGGATTTTATTTTTCACCACCGGGCTGATTGCTGCCAGGGCATCTATTGATCCAATGGCGCCATCCACCTGCCTTCCCCCGTGATTGGACACGTAGATGGCGTCGATCCCGGCATTCATGGCCCGGACTGCATCATCCGGATGTTGGATGCCTTTGAGGATGACGGGAAGACGGGTGCTTGATTTAATTTTTTCGATCGCTTCCCAATCAAGGTCCGGCCGGGAGTAAATGGAAGTAAAGGTCCGCACCTGATCCAGCGCTTTCCCTCTGAGATTTTCAAAATAAGGGCCGGGAACTTTAGCGGCCAGTCGCAGCAGGCCGGCGATGCTGTGCAGGTTGATCTTCTTTTTGTTTTGATCCGGTGGCAGTTCCCTGCATAATTTTTGAAAAACAGGATCACTGGTATATTGCGCAATGCCTTTGCCCTGAAGGAAGGGCAGGTAAGCC
>Ga0209605_1003946_pt1 | contig 12549 bp, 11 predicted proteins | sample AD_UKC035_MetaG_FD_184408 | JGI IMG/M metagenome (GOLD analysis project Ga0209605, IMG submission 184408) | Active sludge microbial communities of municipal wastewater-treating anaerobic digesters from USA - AD_UKC035_MetaG (SPAdes) (version 2) | ecosystem: Engineered > Bioreactor > Anaerobic >...
GATCGATCCCCCCATGCCGGGCAGTTGACCCTCCTTGCCGTCGCTCTCCAGGTTCGTAATGGCCCGGATCTTGCGGTCGAACTCCTTGAGACCGATCATCTGCTCCTCGAATTGGCTCACCTTGGCAGCCAGATCGTCGATCTGCTCTTTCTGGGTGCGGGCCAGCTCCCTGAGCCTGCCGAGCTCACCGGACTGGCTTCGGATCTGGAAATAATCCAGGGAGAGGAAAACCGAGCCGGCGATAAAAAGGACGAGGAACGCCAGAACGAACCGGAAAACCGACTTTGAAAGGTGAAGCTGGCGCATGCGCCTTCCCTTGCCGGTGATGACGAACAGCGTATACCGGTTGTCGGGCATCCTGGCCCCCTCTCTTGGCTTTTTCAGTTTTAGGGAAAGATTTCACGCATCCTGCTTTGCTATAAATAAACAGTGCGCGATAAAAAGTCAAGCTTGATGAACTCGTAAAAAGTAACTAAACCGTCACGCTTTGACCGTGATAACGCTTCCCTTTTCGTCGGTACCGCCGCCCGCCACCTTCCAGGCGCCGCGGCAGCCCTCCAAAGAGGAAACCCTCAGCCCGGCATAAACGCGCAGCAACGGGTTCGGGGGGAGTTCCATGGTCCGATTCAGGCCGACCCTTTCACGGCCACTTCCCGGCATTTCCTTCTTTCGGCGGGCCGTGATCCCGGTTCAAAACGTGAATCCGGAGTTTTTTTCAAGAGGATTCGCGCCGTCTCTTCACTCCGCTTTCTGAACGACGAGGAGAGGGTCCCCCACGTCGACAGCGTCGCCGGGCGACACGAGCACATCAGAGATACTGCCGCTCAGGTCCGAAAGGATGTTGTTCAGCATCTTCATGGCTTCGAGAACAATAAGTACCTGACCCGCCGAAACGTCGTTCCCCTTTTCCACGGGCACCTCGCTCACCGTTCCCTTGAGGGGGGAACGAATGTCACCCGATTTCGCCAGGGCTTCGATTTCCTTGGGAGACAGGGTGACCTTCCTCTTCTCCCGGCCCGGTTCCAGATCGAGTTCCGTGAGAATGGGCTCGGGGTGATGGTCGATGATCATGTAGGTCACGGCATCGCCGCTCTTTGTCCTTCGCTGGGGCCCCACTTCTAGGCTGTGCTGCTTCCCGTAGGCATCAGCGAACTCGAACCGGTCGCCGAGGTTGAAACCGCCCTTCCGGAACCAGACACCCGGCGGCAGGACCCAGGTCTTTCCGAATTTTTCCTCAAATTTGAAAAAATTGACGGCATCGTTGGGATGCTGAAGATAAAGAACCAGTTCGTCTTCCGAGGCCGGTCTTCCCAGGCGGTGCTCCAGGACCCGTTTCTCGATGGAAAGATCGACGTCCTCTACCTTCTGGTACCCCCGTTCGTTCTCCACGATGGTTTCCCAGTTTTTTCCAAAGACGGTTTCATAAATTTCATCGGACGGCCAGTAGAAAGGCAGGTCCCCATATCGTCCCAGCATGAGATTCTTGAGGTCGTCAATCTTGTCCCGGTAGCGGTGCTTCTTGAGCACGTTGTTCACCGCCGTCGTCCAGAGGATCTGGGACCCCGGGGTGACGCTCCACCAGTTTCCCAGCTCCACCTGCACCCGGGGGAGTTCCTTTTGCAGAATCTCCGGCATGAGCGGGAGAAAGTCTCCCTTGACAGCCTGCTCGAAGCTCGAGCCGGTGGCCCCGCCGGGCAGCTTGTGCGTCTGGACGGTGGGGTCGAAACCCAGGAACTGGGACTCGAAGTCCCGGTAATGCTCCCGCTCCGGTCTCAGCTTGCTGGACGTGTCGATCACCTTCTGCCGGTCCACGCCCGCGGCCTTCCGGCCGTAACTCGCCAGGGTGTCGATCACCGTGAGCAGCGGCGGGGGACCGTAAAAGCCCACGAAAGAGTGATCGCCCGCGTCGACGATTTTCGCGCCGTTCAGCACTGCCGCCACGATCCTGCCCAGGTCGTCACCGTCCGTGTTGTGGCCGTGATAGTGGATGATCAGGTCCGGATAACGGTCCAGGATGGACCGGACAAGATCCCCGATGCGCTTCGAGGTTCCCAGGCCCGCGTGGTTCTTGATGCACAGAAGGATGTCGGGCCCGGTGACGTCGAGAATTTCGCCCACTTTTTTCACGTAAAAGTCATCGGTGTGCTCCGGCCCCGTGGAAAAGCAGATCGACGGCTCGAGGATGCAGCCCGCCTTTTTAACCTCTTCGAAGACCGGCACCATGTTGGGAATGAAGTTGAGAAAGTCGAAAACACGCCACACGTGAATGTATCGGGCAAAACTTCTCACGGTGAGCCGGATGACATTCTCCGGGTAAGGACGGTAACCGAACAGGTTGATCCCCCGGCAAAGGGTCTGAAAAAGTGTGTCCGGCATGAGACCCGACAGGACCTCGAGTTTTTCCAGCGGGCTGATCTGCTTCCGCAGCATGTCCACGTGGACCGAGGCCCCCCCGCTGATTTCGAGGGAGAAAAATCCGGCGGCGTTCCGCTCTTCAGCCACCAGCATCTGGGTGTGGGGCATGACGCGGTTCTTGAAATCGGACTGGGACAGGTCCCGTTCCGTGTTGGTGACGAAAAAGTCGCCGGTTCTTCGTATCTTGTCGAGAACGTGGGAAACACCCTTTTCCCGGAGTTCCCGGGGTGTTATTCTTTCTTCCATGGAATACATGAGCGCTCCTTGCTTCTAAAACGCGTAGGGGTTTGTTTTCTTGGCGTGAATCTCGGCCACGAGCCGGGCCAGTTTCGCCACTTCCCGTTCCTGCGGGGGATACTGGAAGACTTTCGGGTGGGTGTCCAGGTAGGACGTGTCGAACACCCCTTTCCTGAAATCGGTCTCGTCGCAGATGGCCAGGTAGAAAGGAATGGTCGTCTGCGGGCCCACAATGAGGAAATCGTGGAGGGCCCTCTTGAGCCGCTGTACCGTCTGCTCCCAGTTGTACCCGCGGACGGTCATCTTGACGAGGAGCGAATCGTAATCGGTGGGAATTTTATATCCCTGATAGACGATGCCGTCGAGCCGTATCCCCGGCCCTCCCGGGGACTGGTATACCTCCACCCTTTTTCCGCCTTCGGGCATGAAATTGTTCTTCGGGTCCTCGGCATTGATGCGCACCTGGATGGATTTACCCATGAGGTGAACCTTGTTCTGGGGAATGCCCAGGGGCTCCCCCTCGGCAATCCGGATCTGTTCCCGGACGATGTCGATGCCCGTGAGGAATTCCGTCACCGTGTGTTCCACCTGGAGGCGCGTGTTCATTTCCATGAACCAGAAATCGTTGGTCTTTGAATCCACCAGGAACTCGACGGTCCCGGCGTTGATGTAGCCGGCTTCCCGGGCCGCCGTCACGGCGGTGTCGTGTATGCGCGCCAGGACCTTCTCCGGCAGGTCCGCCGGTGCGATCTCGAGAAGCTTCTGGTGGCGGCGCTGGATGGAACAGTCCCGGGTGCCCAGGTGGATGACCCCGCCGAAGGTGTCCGCCAGGATCTGGACTTCCACGTGCCGGGGCGCCTCGATGCATTTCTCCACGTATATGCTGTCATCGTTGAAAGCCGACAGGGCCTCCGAACGGGCCAGGGGAAGCTGAATCTTCAGGTCCCCTTCGTTCTGAACCTTGCGGATTCCCCGCCCGCCGCCGCCGGAGGATGCCTTGAGCATGATGGGAAAGCCTTGGGTGGCTCCGAAACGGAGGGCCTCCTCGATTCCTTTCTCCCCGGTGCTCAGGTTGTCCGTCCCCGGAACAAAAGGGATCCGGGCCCGCTCCATGATCTTCCGGGCCATGACCTTGTCCCCCAGGTCGCGGATGACCTTCGGCGGGGGACCGATAAAGATGATGCCGGCCTTCTCGCAGGCTTCCGAAAAATCGGCGTTCTCGGCGAGAAACCCGTATCCGGGGTGAATGGCGTCGGCCCCGCTTTTCCGGGCCGCCCAGATCATGCGGTCGATGCTGAGATAGTCTTTACGGGGTCCGTCGCCGATATGGATCGCGTCATCGGCGAAGCGGATAAAAAGGGATTCGCTGTCCGGTTTCTCGTAAACGGCCACCGCTTCGAGACCGAGTTCCTTGACGGTCCGGATGATTCGAAGGGCGATTTCCCCTCGATTGGCCACCAGAACCCTTCTTATGGGCTTTTTCGACACCTCGCCTTACCTCTTTTCTTTTTTGGCCAGGGAGGCCGGAACGGCAGTGCAGACCTCCTGAATCTGCGGTTTTTACCTGTATTAAGGAAGCCTGTCAAGAAAATTTCACCAGGCCTTTCTCGAGGTGATCGGAGATCCCGGGGACGGGGGGATGCTTTTTGAGTGAAGCGAAAAAACTGTGGATTTTTTTCTTGAATGTTCAATTTCTTTGTGTTAATCACATTTACGACTTGTTTTTTCTTTCCAATACCTGTGACTGCCTGCTTTTTCGCAGACTTTTTTCAGGAAAAGCGGGGCGCGCCGGGAGTTGGGATCGTGACGGCGGGGCCGTCACGGAACAAAGAGGGGAGTGATCCTTTTCTCTTCGATGGGGAAGAGGGGATTTGTATCAACAAAAATTTCAGAAGGGGGGTTTTTGCATGACAAAAGCGGAACTGGTTGCAGCGATGGCCAAAGAGGCGGGGGTTTCCAAGGCGGTAGCGGGAAAAACTCTGGAAGTATTCATGAACACCGTGGCGGACGAACTAAAGAAAAACAACAAGATCGGTCTTGTCGGCTTCGGCACCTTCTCGGTGGTCAAGAGAAAAGCCAGGACGGGAAGAAACCCGAGAACAGGCCAGGAAATCAAGATCAAGGCGAAAAAAGCCATCAAGTTCAAACCGGGAAAGAACCTGGCCGCCAAGATTTAGAATCCTGTTTCCGAAAAACCCCCGGTATCCGTCACGGTCCGGGGGTTTTTTTTGACGGCTTCGTAAAAAGCCCATAGGCTGTGTTGCCCTTCATCCCTCGTCATGAGCAATAAAAGGGGACAGATTTAAAATCTGTCCCCTTTTATTGCTCATTCCTCGGTGTTTGGGCGCCTTGCCTCTGGATCTTTTTACAAAGCCGTCGAGAACTGAACATTTTTAGGCTTTCTACGAGTTCATCTTTTTTGAAGACTGTCGACAGTACCCGAAAGGCTCGCCCGTTCCCACTATGCCTTACCCTCCGAATTGACAGGAAAGAGCCATTCTGATATACACGGCGCCGGAAGACACGAGGCCCCCGACGTTTGAAAGCCGTCTTTCGCGGGTCCGTGTTCAAATCCCCGTCACAACGAAAGGGCTACCGGTGAATAAAAAGAGGATCCTGAGCGGGATGCGGCCGACGGGCAGGCTTCACCTCGGGAATTATCACGGTGCGCTGAAGAACTGGGTGGATCTCCAGAACGACGGCTCTTACGAATGCTTTTATTTCGTCGCCGACTGGCACGCCCTGACGAGCGACTACGCCTCCACGGACGATCTTGCGGAATACACGCGGGAGATGGTCATCGACTGGCTCAGCGTCGGACTCGACCCCGAGAAAAGCACGCTCTTCATCCAGTCGCACGTCCTGGAGCACGCCGAGCTTTTCGTCCTTCTTTCCATGATAACCCCCCTGCCCTGGCTGGAAAGAAACCCCACATACAAGGAGATGAAGGCCGAACTGGCAACGAAGGACCTGTCCACCTTCGGCTTCCTCGGCTACCCCGTCCTGCAGGCGGCGGATATCCTCATATACAAGGCCTGGGGCGTCCCCGTCGGCGTCGATCAGCTTCCCCACCTGGAACTCACGAGAGAGATCGCCCGCCGTTTCAACCATCTTTATGAGAATGTTTTCCCCGTTCCAGAACCCCTTCTCGCCACGGTTCCCAAGATGCTCGGCATAGATGGTCGGAAAATGAGCAAATCTTACGAAAACGCCATTTACCTTTCCGACACGGGCCGGGTGCTTCGGGAAAAAATCGCGTCCATGTTCACCGACCCGCAGCGAATGCGGAAAAGTGACCCGGGACGGCCGGATATATGCAACGTTTTTTCATTCCACGGGCTTTACACGGCCCCGGAGGAAGTCCGGGAAATCGAAAAGTCATGCCGTCTCGCGTCCGTCGGCTGCGTGGCCTGCAAAAAACGCCTGGCCGATCGCGTCGAGGCGTCCATGGGAGAGATCCATGAGCGGCAGGAATATTACCGGACCCATGGAAGAGAAGTGGAAGAAATCATCCTGGAAGGCACCGCCAGGGCCCGGGTCATCGCCGGCACGACCATGACGGAGGTCCGAAGGGCGCTGAAAATCCGATGACAGGCTATGAAATCCGCCTGAACATATTTGAAGGTCCCCTGGATCTCCTCCTCTACCTGATCCGGAAAAACGAAGTCGACATCTACGACATCCCCATCGCCGTCATCACGGAACAGTACTTCCAGCACCTCGACCGGATGAGCACGCTCAATCTCGACATCGCCAGCGATTACCTCGTCATGGCGTCCACCCTTCTCCACATCAAATCGAGGATGCTCCTGCCGGTCCACGAAACGAGGGAAAACGGGGAAACCGAAGAGGACCCGCGCATGGACCTGGCAAGGCAGCTCCTGGAATACGAAACGTTCAAGAAAGCGGCCCTGGCCATGGACACCATGCCTCTTCTTCACCGGGACGTCTTCCCCCGGGGAGCCTCTCCCATCTCGGAGCCCGCACCGGAGAGAGAACTGGTCAGGGAAATAACCGTTTTCGAACTGGTCGAGGCTTTCCGCGACGTTCTCGGACGATGGAAAGAGGGCGACGGCATGGAGGTGAACCGGGAAACCCTCTCGGTAACGGACAGGATCCAGGAAATCCTGGAACTTCTGAACCGGAAGGGGTCTTTCACCTTCAAGGAGCTGCTCGAAAACGCCCAAGACCGCACCCGCGTCATTTATACCTTTCTGGCCCTTCTCGAGCTCATCAAGCTGCGAATCGTGAAAGCCTTTCAGGCAGGGCCTTACGAAACGATCCGTATCCGTCCCGGAGTGAGCCATGCAGGATCTCAAGGCCATTCTTGAAGCCCTGATTTTTGTTTCCGACACCCCGGTTCCTTTCCAGCGTCTCAGGGGTCTTTTGCCAGAGTGGGACGAAGGCATTATCCGGGAGTCCCTGAAATCCCTCGTCGAGGATTACCGCTCCCGGGAAGGCGGACTCTATGTCGCCGAGGTGTCCGGGGGCTACCAGATCCGGTCGCGGGAAAGCGTCCGCGAGTGGGTCCGCCGGTTCCGGAAGGAACGTCCCTTCACCCTCAGCCGGGCCGCCCTGGAAACCTTGGCCATCATCGCCTACCGGCAGCCCGTGGTGAAAGCCGAAATCGACGTGATCCGAGGCGTGGACAGCTCGGGGACGCTGAGAAATCTCCTGGAAAAAAACCTGGTGCGGGTCGCCGGGAGAAAGGACATTCCAGGGAAACCCATTATTTACGCGACGACGGCCCGGTTTCTCGAACTCTTTCACCTCCGTGATCTCTCCGAGCTTCCGACGCTCCGTGACTGGAAGGACATGACCGCTCCATGAAAATGTTTTCGATACCGTTTTGGACCTGCCCTGGTTGGAGGGCCTGATCCAAATGGATGAACGGATCCACAAAATCCTGTCCCGGGCGGGAATCGCCTCCCGGCGCCAGGCGGAACGGATGATCGCGGAAGGGAGGGTCACGGTGAACGGGCAGACCCTGACCCGGCCGGGAAGCAAAGCCGACGCACGGAAAGACGAGATCCGCGTGGACGGGAAACGCATTCTGCCCGAGAGGCCCCGCCCGGTCTACATCGCCCTGCACAAACCACCGGGTCACGTGACAACCATGAGCGATCCCCAGGGCAGGCCCACGGTAGCCGATCTTTTGAAGAAAATCCCCTCGCGGGTCTTCCCCGTTGGGAGGCTGGACTACGACTCGGAAGGCCTTCTTCTGCTCACCAATGACGGTGAGTTCGCCCAGCTGATTCAGCATCCCCGCCACGAAATTCCCAAGGAGTATTACGTGAAGGTGAAAGGCGCCGTGTCGGAAACGGTCCAGTCGGCCCTCGGGAAAGGCACCGATCTCGACGACGGCTTCTTCAGGCCCGTCGAGATATCCTCGGAAAAACGGAATCCCGGAAGCACCTGGTTCCGCGTTGTCATCCACGAAGGGAAGAACCGTGTCATCCGCCGGTATTTCGAACATTTCGGCCATCCCGTGACCCGCCTTATCCGGACGGCCGTCGGCGGCATTCATCTGGAAGGCATGAAGCCGGCGCAATACCGGTTTCTCCAGAAAAAAGAGGTCGAGTCCTTCCTGCCCGCACCGACGCGAAAAAAATGAAAATTTTCTTGACATTGAAAAGTAAAGCCATTAAAAGATATTGAAATTTTGGCGAAACTCTTACTTTTTCGGAAGAAGGTCCATACCAGGGGGTCATATGAACAAGTCACAGTTGATCGAAGCGCTGAGCAAAAAGGAAAACCTCACGGAACGGCAGGCGACGGACGTGGTCAATCTCATTTTCAAGAGCTTCACCGATGAATTGCGGAACGAGGGCCGTATCGAGATTCGCGGCTTTGGAAGCTTCGTTGTCAGGGCCTACGGCGCTTACATGGGTAGAAACCCGAAGACGGGGGGGACGATCAAGGTGGACCCGAAGCGACTCCCCTTCTTCAAGGTCGGAAAAGAACTCAAGGAGATGGTCAATCAGGGTAAGGAAAGCTGAACTTCCGGGCTCCGGCGGGAAAACCGAGGGTTGAAAGCCGGGCTTTTCGGATACCGTGACACGGAGGAGGAGAAAGGGTATGGCCTTTTCTCCTCTTTTTTTCAGGAGATGACCCCATCCCGTCCCGCTTTTTACATCCCCTGCCCTTCTTTCGCCTTGGTCCCTGACCGGAGAGCAATCAAAGAATAAGAGGGGACAGATTTAAATCTGTCCCCTCTTATTCGGATTTTTTACAAAGTCGTCAAGATTTCCCGGCGGCAGTCCTCTAAAGTTCAGCGAAGCAGCCCTTCCCCGCGGAAACTGAAATACCGGTTCCCGCCGATGATCAGGTGATCGTGGATCCGGATATCCAGAATTTTTGCCGTTTCCTGGACGGCCCGGGTGAGGCGGACATCCGCTTCCGAGGGCGCTGTGTTCCCCGAGGGGTGGTTGTGGACGAGGATCATGGCCGAAGCCTTGTGTTGAAGGGCTTTTTCGAGGATCTTCCGGGGATAGACGACGGCCTGGTTCACCGTGCCGTCCTGGATATCTTCCACCTCGATGATCCGGTTCCGGGTGTTGAGGAAAATGACGGTGAAACGCTCGTCCTTCAGGCCCCCCATGGAGGCCATGCAGTATCTCACAAGATCTTCCGTGCACGAAAGCTGTTCCCCTTCCAGGGCCCGCTCCTTCAGGTAGGCGCTTCCCAGCGCCTTGACGAGGGGAAGAAGAAGGGACGCGTTCTCACCCATGCCGGGGATCTTCTCGAGATCCTCGAAAGAGGCGTCAAGGACCCCCCTGAGACCGCCGAAGGCGAGGATGAGTTCCTTTGCCAGAGGCTTTACGTCTTTCCTCGGGACGGCATAAAAGAGAAGCAGTTCCAGGGATTCGTAATCATGCAGGGAAGACAGTCCGTGTAATCGGAACCTCTCTTTCAGCCGTTTCCTGTGGCCTGTCCAGCCGAGGACGGAAGCGCTCCGTCCTGCCGGGTCCCGGTCCTTTTTCCGGTCGATCATGGGTTTCCTCCAGGGGTGTCCTTCAAGGGGTGTTGTCCTTCAAGGGGTTGCCTTTACGCGCGGGGGTGAATAGTATATATAAAACAGGCTTTATTTTATCAACAACAAAGGGTGACGGTAACTGAACTTTTTTCGAGTCTTCACGCGTTCATCGAGGCCTGTGCCCGGAAAAAAATGAGGCCTTCGGAGCCCCGGCCCCGCCGGCGGGTCCCATGGGCCTGAATAGCGCTAAAAGATCGCTTTTTTAAATGGTCGATGTTATCGTTAGTGGTGATTCCGGTCGAAAAGGCATGAAAGGGACGGCTGTGACGCAGCAGATTACGGACTTGACCCGTGAACAGCTTCTCGAGGCCCTGGAAAGGATGCGCCAGAGAAGGGCCCAGTGGGAAACCCTTGAGCTTCAGTGCATGAACGCCGAGGAGGCCCTGCTTGAAAAAACCCGGGAACTGGAAAAGCGGCTTCGGGAACTCGACTGCCTGTACGCCCTTTCCGACCTCGTCGAAAAAAAGGGGCCCCTCGAAGATATCCTGGCGGGGACGGTGGGGCTTCTTCCCGGCGCCATGGAGCTGAAGGACATCGTTTCCGCCCGCCTCTTCGTATCGGGAAAAACGTATCACACCAGCTCTTTCCGGGAAAGCCCCTGGAAGGTTGTCCGCCCCGTCCACGTTTGGGGCCGTGTCGTCGGGTTTCTTGAAGTCAATTACCTGGAAGAGCCCCCCCGCAGCCCGTCTTCCCTTTTCGAGGAAAGTGAAGTCAAGCTCGTCTGGGCCGTCGCCGAGCGCCTGGGAAGGATCATCGAGCGGAAGGAAACGGAGGAAAAGCTCAGGGAAAGTGAAGAAAAGTACGCCACGGTGGTGGAAAGCACCCGCGACGGGATCGTGATTATCCAGGATTACCTCTTTAAATACGCCAACCCGGCCATGGCGGAAATCTCCGGTTTCCCCGTCCATGAACTGACGGAAAAACCTTTCCTGGACCTCTTTACGGCGGATCAGAGGCACCTGATCCACGAGAGGTACGAAATGCGACTTTCCGGGGGCCCCGCACCGCCTCCCGTGTACGAAACCCGGATTCAGCGGCAGGACGGAACCGTCCGGAACGTGGAAATATCCTTCACCGTCATTCCCTTCGGGAAGAAACCCGCCGACATGGGCTTCGTCAGGGACATCACGGAACGGGTCAGGGCCGAGGAAGAGATCAGGAAACTGGCTTATCACGACCCCCTCACGGGAGTCCCCAACCGCTTTCTCTTCAGCGAGCAGTTCCTCCTGGCCCGGGCCCGGGCGTCCCGTTACGGGGAAAAAATGGCCGTCCTCCTCCTCGATCTCGACAAATTCAAGGAGATTAACGACACCATGGGGCACAAGACGGGGGACCTCCTCCTTCAGGCCGTCGGAAAACGGCTCCAGGAATCGGTTCGGACGGAAGACCTGGTGGCACGCATGGGCGGCGACGAGTTCATTCTCCTGCTCCAGGAAATCCGCTCGCAGAAGGATGCGGAAAACACGGCGGATAAAATCGTCGAAGCGTTCCGGCGTCCTTTTTTGATAGAAGATGAATCTCTTTCCGTCACCATAAGCCTGGGAATCGCCCTTTATCCCGATCACGGTGAGGACCTGGAGAAGCTGATGAAAGGGGCGGACAAGGCCATGTATTCGGTCAAGGCGATGACGCGGGACGGGTTCGAGATTTACCGCGGTGATCCTGAGACCCGAGAAACTCTTTCCCCTCGAGGACGACCATGAAGGACGAAAAGAAAACGAGCAAACAGCTCCTGGAGGAACTGAACTACCTCCGGGAAAGCGAGGCCAAGTGCCGGGCGCTCATCGAAGAGTCCCGGGACGCCATGATCACCACAAGCCGGCAGGGGCGTCTCGTCAATTTCAACCAGGCCGCCCTGGACCTCTTCGGCTACACGCCCGATGAGCTGAAAGCGCTCAATGTCCGCAGCCTCTACGCCGAGCCGAAAGACCGGCGGCTGTTCATGAAGGAAATCGAGTCGACGGGTTATATCCGAAACTACCCCGTCCGGCTGAAAAACAAGAACGGCCGGGTCATCGACTGCACGATGAACATGGCCATCCGGCGGCAGAACGGGAAAATTACGGGTTATCACGGCATCATCCAGGACCGGAGCGACCAGAAACAGGCGGAGGAACTTTACAGCAAGCTGGCCCACAGTTCCCAGGCGGGCGTTTACGTCATCCAGGACAAGAAGTTCGTTTTCGTAAACCCCTACATGTCGGAGCACTCGGGATACACCAAGGAAGAGCTCATCGGAATGGACTCGGAACACCTGGTCCACCCCGACGACCGGGAAATGGTGCGCCAGAACGCCATCAGGATGCTCAAGGGGGACAGGCATTTCCCCTACGAACACCGGACGATCACGAAGGACGGAAAGGTCATCTGGATTCTCGAGAACGTCACGGCCATCGATTATTTCGGCCGTCGGGCCATCCTGGGGAACTCCATGGATGTGACAAGGGAGAGGGAGGCCCGGATGCGCCTCGAGGAGGTCCAGGAAATGGAGTCTTCCATCCTGGACGCCATCCCCCATGCCGTCATCGGCCTGGAAAACCGGCAGATCATCTTCGCCAACGACTCGGTGAAAACGGTCTTCGGGTGGGAACCGGGAGATGTCATCGGGAAAAAGACGCGGATCTTTTACCGGTCTGATGAAGATTTCGAGAGAATCGGCGGGCATTTCTACCCGGTCCTGGAGCACGATGAAACACACAGCGAGGAATTCCCCTGCCTCACCCGGGACGGCGATCCCATCGTCTGCAACGTGAGCGCCGCCCGGGTCGGCGGTGTCCTCAGGGAAAAGCGGATCGTCGTCGTGTACGAGAACATCACCACCCGTAAGGAAAAAGAACAGCAGCTCCGGGAAAGCGAGGAGA
>Ga0209605_1003951_pt1 | contig 12532 bp, 10 predicted proteins | sample AD_UKC035_MetaG_FD_184408 | JGI IMG/M metagenome (GOLD analysis project Ga0209605, IMG submission 184408) | Active sludge microbial communities of municipal wastewater-treating anaerobic digesters from USA - AD_UKC035_MetaG (SPAdes) (version 2) | ecosystem: Engineered > Bioreactor > Anaerobic >...
TACACCGGCGGGCTCCTGGGCGGCAGCTGGCTTACGGCGCTCACCAGCGACCTGGGACACGGCAAGTTCGATGGCGCCTGGCTGGTGGGGAACTTCGAGAACCTCAACCCCGCCAATACGCTGTGGACCAAGAATTACAACGTGTGGGCAAATGTGGACACGGAAGCGCAGCGCTTTCTCGATTTCGAGACCTACTGGGGCGGCCACGTCAACCTGAATGCCGAGGAAATCCAGTGGATCGTCGATCAGCTTTTCATCGGCAACCGCCTGTCCACCGCGGAAATTATCACGAGCGACGGGGTCCGGGTCGACCTGCGGAACATCCGTTCTCCCATTATCTGCTTCTGCTCCGAGGGCGACAACATCACCCCCCCGCAGCAGGCCCTCGGCTGGATCGTCGATCTCTATGAAAAAGATGAAGACCTCCTCGCCTGTGGTCAGACCATCGTCTACACGATCCACAAGCAAATCGGCCATCTCGGGATTTTCGTCTCCGGAAGCGTGGCGAGGAAGGAACACGAGGAATTGGCATCCAACATCGACATGATCGATGTCCTGCCACCGGGGATTTATGAGGCGGTCCTGACTCCCAGGAAGGCCGACGACGCCGGACAGGAACTGATCGCGGGAGAGTGGATCACCCGTTTCGAACACCGGACCCTGGACGATATCCGGGCCATCGTTCAGCCCGATGCGGAAAATGACACCCAGTTTGCCGCGGTGCGCGGGGTGTCTGATGTGAACTTGAGCCTTTACCGCCTTCTGGTGCAGCCTTTCATCCAGGCATTCACCAGCGAGCAAAGCGCCGAATGGCTGCGGAAGCTGAACCCTTACACGCTGCCCTACGAGCTCTTTTCCGACCGCAACCCCTTCATGGAGCAGATTGCGAATCTCGCTGAAGAGGTGCGCCAGGACCGCCGGCCCGTCCAGCCGGACAACCCCCTGGTGCGGATGCAGGCCATCGTATCCGAGACGGTCATCGCCCTGCTGAACGGCTGGCGGGATATGCGTGACAGGGGCCTCGAACAGGTTTTTCTCGCTGTTTACGGCTCACCGCTCCTGCAGTCACTGGTCGGTCTCGGGGCCTCGGATGAAAGCCCCCGCCGGCGCCCCGGCATAGAACCGGAACAGATCGCATTCATCAAGGAACGGATTGCCGAACTCAAAGATCGGCTTGGCGAGGGTGGTCTGGTCGAGGCCTTCGTCCGCAGCCTCGTTTACATCAGGATGGTCGGACAGGGGGTTGACGAAAGAAACTTCAGAGCCCTCCGCCGGTTCCGGGCCAGATACGACAAGATCACCCTTAAAGAATACAAGGACTTGGTCCGCAAACAGTTTTTTGCCCTCTTGCTTGATCAAAACGCGGCCATGGCGGCTATTCCGTCCATGCTTCCCGACGACAGGGACAAGCGGGCCGAGGTGCTCGACGTGATCCGGGAACTCGTTCCAGCGGCGGGAAAAATCACCGATGAACAGGCGAGACGGCTTGAAGAAGTGGAAAGGCTCTTCGGCGCGGATCGGCACCAGGGCAAAAAGAAGAAAAGAAAAGCATAACGGAGCGGGGTCGGGTCGGACCAAGACAAATATCTGATATATTAGAATAAAGAGCCTTATTTTTGCTCTTTTTTGGCCTTAGACAGCCCTTTTTGACCGCTGAAATCCGGCTTTAAGGTCGAAGAGACCCCTTCCGCGCTTTTTCCCTCCTTTTTTTTAGAATCGGGAATACAAATCCAGGCCCCTGCCAACTGCCGGCGGGGCCGAGCCAACTCTGTCGCAGTCCGTTATTATGCTTTTATTACAAAAACTTCCATTCCACCACTTCCAACTGACAACCGGGCACTGCCAATTCGGAGTTGCTTGTCCGCATATATAACTGTCATAAATCAGAGTAATATCAGTAATCTTGTCCGACCAAGATCATGCCCGGCCCCTTTAGGAAAGGGACCTTCATATTCTCCAAAAGCCCTCCGAGCGGTACAGCGTCAGTTTTAACCCTGAAAAGATGCTTCTAAGGCCTGAAAACGCCTCTTTTTTAGGGATATTTGCAATTGTATCAACACATTAACTTGGTCCGACCCCGAACTATGCCATGAGGCCGTCGAGGACCTTTAAGACGTCGGTGTTTTTGGGTATGTCCGACATGCTGGCCCCGTAATGGGCGAATGCGAGGGAACCGTTACGGTCGATCACGAAGAGCGCGGGCATTCGGCCAAGCTTCAGTATTTTCCACTCCTGGCCGTAGAGCTCAGCCAGCTTCCCGTCCTCGTCGGGAACACCGATCATGGGCAGGTTTTCCTTCTTCCAGTAGGCGTCGACTTTTTCCGGGCTGTGCGGCGCGACGACGACGATCGTGGTGTTTCGCGATCTGAATTCCTCGAAATCCTCTTTCATCTGTCCCAGATGCTGTCGGGCGTAAGGTCAGCCGAATCCACGGAGAAAGACGACCATGACGGGGCCCTGCTGCCGCAGGGCCGACAGGGTTATCTGCCGGCCGTCATATGAACTCGCCGTAAAATCGGGAGCGACCATGCCGAAGACAAGGGCCGATGATCCAACGACGGACAGTAAAACAAAACAGAAACGCATGAAGACACCTCCTTATCCGGTGAACTGCGATTGAAGAACTGGCAACAACGAGAACGGGACGACGCTTTGCGCCCGTCGAGCGCACCGCCGGCGGTCAGGATGGGAATGTTGGTTTTCCCGCGAGAGGGAACGATCAGAACTGCTCCCTGACCCATCGAATGATCGAGCCCACGATGGGAATTTTCTCATACACGAGACTCGTATCCCAGTAATCCTGGTGAAAAATAACCTTTCCCTCCTTGTCGAAGCGGACATGGGACATGCCCACCGCCGTTATCGGTTCGTCCTTCCAGCGTTTTGTCGTCAGGTTCATGACCCACCGGAAGTAGTAATTTCCCTCGTGACCGGCGACATCCTGAATGTCGAAGGTGCATTCGTGGACCGTTTCGGCGCTCTTGAGGAAATACGCCTCGATGTTATCCAGTCCCGTGACCTCCCGGTAGCCGTCACGAAAATAGGCTTGCCCGGCATAGACGGTCCTGATTCTGTCCTTGATGACTTCCGTTGAAAAGACTTGATAGAATGATTTAAATCGATCGATCGCCTCCCGTTCCTTTTCGGAGCCGGGCTGGACCGTTTCCATGGTCTTCGGATCCGTATCGGCCAGCATCCTGTTGTATGTCATTTCAGTTCCCTCCTTGAGTCCTCTTCCCCCGCACCCCACCAGGATAACGAGAATAATGACGCCGAGAAACCTTCGTCTCTTGTCCGGGCCCATGTCGCGCATCCTCCTTGTCTTCAATGATTGTCTCCCCCTCTTTTCGGTATAACCCATGTCATCGACAAGCCTGAAGAAGGGAGGCCGAACCCAGGCTCACATCACGCCGGGCACGACGCCGATCGCGGCCGCTGACCATGAGAATGGCATGGGTTGTTCCGGTTGTGTCACCCCCCGTCCCCTATCCCGGCCTGGTGAGAACGAGTTGCAGGTCTCCCAGGTACCGCGTGGCGAAGGTCGCTTCACAGCTTACCAGGTAGTAAAGCCATTTCCGGCGGAAGGACCGGTCAAAACCCATGGCGCTGACAGCGTCGCTATTTTCTTCGAACCGGCGGCGCCACTCCCGGAGCGTCCGGGCGTAGTGGAGGCCGATGTTCTCCACGTCGTCAACGGCGAGGGAAGAATGGTTCTTCATGGCCTCGATCAACGCCCCGAGCGACGGAAGGTGCCCGCCGGGGAAAATGTGTTTGCGAATCCAGTCCGCATCTTTCCGGTAGCCGTCATATCGCTGATCGGGGATGGAGATTGTCTGGAGAACAATCCGCCCGTTTTCCCGTAACAGATCGTCCAGCTTGTGAAAAAACGTTCCAAGCTGTTTGTGCCCTACCGCCTCGAGCATTTCGATGGACACGATCTTGTCGAACTTGCCATGCATCTCTCGATAATCCCTGAGATGAAGGGTAATGCGATCGCCCATGCCCTCTTTGAAAACCCGGTTTCTGGCATAATCGTACTGGGCCTGGGAAACGGTTATGCCGGTCAGCCTGCAGCCTGTCTCTTTCACGGCCTCAATGGCGAAACCGCCCCAGCCGCACCCGATCTCGAGGACATGGTCGTCTGCCGTGATCCGGGCCTTTTCGATGACGGCGTGATGCTTGTTCCTTTGGGCGTCTTCCAGGGTGTCGCCGGGGGAATTAAAAATTCCGCAGGAATATGTCATTGACCTGTCGAGAAAGGTCTCGAAGAAGTCGTTGCTGAGATCGTAATGCCTCCGGATGTTTCTCCGCGCACCGGCGGGCGTGTTCGCCCGGGCAAGATGAAGGATCCGGTCCCGGAGACGGGTGTATGCCGTGGTGATGAATCCGCCGTCGGATATACTGTTTCGGTTTTCGATGAAAATCGAAATTACCGTTGCCGGATCGGGGCTGTCCCACAGCCCGTCAACATAGGCCTCGCCGAGACCGATGTCTCCTCCCAGGATGATGCGGGAGAAGAAACCGTAATCATGGATGTCCATAACGCCCGGGTCTTTCGTCGATTCCGAACCGAACGTCCGGGCCGTGCCGTCCGGCAGTGTCATCCGGATCGTGCCGTGTCGTATCCGGTTCAACAGCGTGACAATGAAGGTCATGCACCGCTTCTGAAAGAGGGTAGGGGGGGTCCGCCGAATCGTCATCATGCTGATGGGAACCGGTTTTTCGTGGTACGGAAGCTTCCGGACGAAGAAGAGCTTTACCGCTTCCCAGTAGATCCGCGGTATTGTCAGGTGGGGAATGAGAGGGTGCGAAAGAAGCATTTTCGCATGCCGGGACGCCGTCAGGGGGAGGGGCGTTCCCCAGAGTTCCGCATAGAACGCGAGCTCATCGTCGCGGTAGAGGTTGATGCGAATGGACAGTTCTTTTCTGATATCGGAGAAAACGAACTCGTAGGTTCCGGTCATGTCGTTAAAGGGCGACACGTGAAAGTGCTTCGGCGCCGAAAAACGGGCGGGGAACCCGGTTCCTTCCTTCTCTGTCCGCCGGGGTATGTAGACATGCCGTTCCCCGAAGGTATTGTTCACCTCGGCAACCACGCAGACCAGATCACCCCGCCGGGAGAAGCAGTAGTAGAAACTCACCGGGTTGAATATGTAGTTGAAATATCGGGCGGATGTTATGAGCATGACGGTCGTCACGGCATCGGCATATCCCTCCGGCTCGAGAAAACGGGTCAGTTTTTCCCTGACGGTTCCATCGCTGTCGTCGAGATAGTCCCGGTCATAGAGGGATGCCGGTCGCAGGCGGTTGTAACCGAAGAGCGGCAGCGTCCGGTCCAGCTCGGTCAGCTCGTCCAGGTCAAAACAATAAACGTAGAGCGGATACGCCAGCTGGTGCCTGACCGGTTTCAGCCGCTCGTGTTTTACCTGTCCGACAAAGATCCTCGAATTCATAGATCGATTCCGAACTTTCGTGCTACGGCGACGGCGGACCGGACGGCGTCTTCGTGAAACCCGTAGCCGAAATAACTGCCGCAATAATAGGTGTTCTTTGTGCCGTTCAACGCGGAGAGTTCTTTCTGTGTCGCCAGGGCATCGAAGGTGTACATGGGGTGATCGTATTCCATTTCACGGATCACCGACGACGGGTCGACAGGTTGCGCCGGGTTCAGCGTTACGCAGTAATCCCTTTTCGTCTTGAGTTTTTGAAGCCGGTTCATGTGATAGGTAACGGTGATGGGAGATGCCGACGCGATGCCCGGTTCCCGGATGTAATTCCAGGAAGCGCAGGCCCGGCGGTTCAGCGGAAGGAAGGAAACATCGGTGTGCAGGAACACGCGATTTTTCATGTATTGCCACGGGGACAGGAGACGGGTCTCTTCGGGTGTCGGATCCGACAGGAATCGCAGTACCTGGTCGGCATGGGTGGCGATGACGGCGCAATCGTACACCGCTACCGTGTCATCGGCCGCCGTCACCGTGATGTGACCGTTCCTTCGGGTTATCCGCTTCACCGGCGTTTTCAGCATTACCGTTCCGTTGAATTCACCGAGGAATGCCTTGACGTACGTGTGGCTTCCGCCTTTCACATAGTGCCACTGGGGCTGATCGGTCACGGTCAGAAGGCCGTGGTTTTCAAAGAAGTGAAAGAAACTCTCGGCGGGGAATTCCATCATTTTGAGGTCCGGTGTCGACCAGATCGCCGCCGCCATGGGAATCAGATAGCTGCTGACCAGGTTGTCGCCGAAGGCTTCCCTTCTGAGATAGTCACTCAGGGTGAGACCGCTCAGCGTTCCACCGTGCAGGCACGCGCGGGTTTTTCTGTTGAAGCGGAGAATGTCATAAAGAAGCCGCCAGTGCGAGAGTTTCAAAAGATTGGAACGCTGGGCGAAAAGGGTGTTCAGATCGCTGCTCCCGTAACAATAACCGGTTTGACGATCGTAATAGCTGAAACACATGTCCGTTGGGACGACGGTCACACCGAGGTGGGACAGAAACGTGTTGAACATGGGATAGGTCCGGTCATTGAGAACGATAAACCCGGTGTCAACGGGCGTTCCCGCGTCAGGACCGTCATCTATGACGATGGTGCGGGTGTGACCTCCCACGTAGTCATTTTTTTCATAGAGAGAAACCTGGTGTTTCCGCTGAAGCAGCCAGGCGCTCACAATGCCGGCGACGCCCGCACCGATGACGGCGATCCTGAGTCCCGATTCTTCCTTCATGTCAGTCACCTGTCTCTTCCTTGCCTCCGCTCAGTAACCTCCGGGAAATACCCCTTAAGTTTCGAAAACCATCATCTCACAGAATCGCATTTCCGGCAATCCCCGACTGTTTATTTTGCCAAAAAACGCAATCGAAAGGTGACCCGTGATGACCGCTGTCCTGATCTAAGCCGTTTCCGACGGTCCACTCCCGGGGAGGACGAGAACGGGATTTCGCATTATGTCAAGGCGGTTTTTTGGCTTCAGGTGATTACAGGCGATCCTGAAGCGCCTTCAGGGGCGTTCCGGGAGATCGGGGCAACATGTACAGGGTGTTGGGGTCGGACCAAGACAAGTATTCGATATATGAAAATAAAGATCCTATTTTTCGCTCTTTTTTGGCCTTAAACAGCCCTTTTTGACCCCTGAAATCCTGCTGTAAGATCGGTGTCCTTCCGCTTGAGCCGATTTCGGGCTGTCCGGAAGCGCCGTCAGGGACGTTCTGGGCGATCGGGACGACACCGTACAGAGCGATCGACGATATCCGGTTTAGATGATACCGGTCCCGAGGCGTAGGCGGCCATCGACGCTGAACCCCGTCGTTCTCTTAAACGCCGGACGATGATCCCGATCACGAGATACGCGAGGAAAGGGAAAGGGATTCCTCATGATAATTTTCCAGGCGAGCCGTTACGAGACGATCTGCTTCACTATCAAGGCCTGAATTTTCACAGGGTCGTTTTGCCGCTGGAGTAACCAGTAAAGTCACACGAGGAAGCCGTGAGGAGACGACTGAAAAGGCACGGTCAGGGGCGGAACAGCTTAAAATCCGAAATCGACTTTTCGGTTCCGGGTTTTTTTCGGAAAGCATCCTTCCCCGTTCGGGGCCGTGCTGGTGGAAAAGGAGGAGCCATATTGTAGGACATGGGCTTTCAGAAGAGACCGGAAACGGGTGCCGCGTTGAAAAAAAAGGTCAAATCACGGTCTCAATCAGTGCACCATTTCGTTAACGTATCCAGAGGTTCGCGGGGGCTTTCCAGCCTGTTCGCCGGGAACCCGTGATTCGGGTGACCGACCGATATGGAAATGACGATCATGTCCGATTCTGGAATGCCGCAGTGTTTTCTCAATACCTCCGGATACATGACGCCCTGGTCGCCTATACAGGTCCCCAGGCCGTAATCCAGCGCCGCGAGGCAGATATTCTGCATGACGGCCCCTATGTCAAGAAAGGGGGTGCTTTCTTTCAGCGCCTTATCTGTCAGGACGAGGATGACCGACGGTGCGTCGAAATATCGAAAACCCCGTTCCATCCACTGGGAGCGCTTCTTCGTGTCTTCCCGCTCGATGTCCATGAGCTGGAAGATCTGCCTGGCAAGCGCCACCTGGCGCTGGCGATACACGCTGTCACTGGACCACCCGATGGTCCAGTATTCTGAATCAAACCTGTCACCCGCTCTCAGTTTTTCGATGTTTTCTCTTTTGACGCGCTCCAGGGTTTTCCCCGTGACAACGACGAACTTCCACGGCTGCGTGTTCATCGCCGATGGCGCCCGGCACGCGGTTTCAAGGATTTCCCGAAGAACGTTCTCGGAAACGGGATCAGGCTTGAAATCCCGAATGCTTTTCCTCTTTTTTATGGCTTCTGAAATGTTCACTTAGATCTTCCCCTAAACGTTTTTTCCTCAGGGAGCCTTTTTTTGTTGACTTTATCTCCGAGTGTTCGGATTGTAACTGTGAAAAAAAGGAGGGCCCCCATGTCGCTGTCCGTCAAGCCGGCCGTCGTCGTTCTTCACAATGTCGACCCGTCGTGGCCGCCGTCGGCCACCGCTGCGGTCCTCGAGGACGTCCGTCAATTCGTCACGGCTCTGGCCGCCGAGGGGCACGCGGTTTTCGAGGCGCCCGTCACGGGGACGGACCTGGGCGCCGCGCTGGCCCCTTACGACCCGGACTGCCACGTGGTTTTCAACTGGTGTGAGGAAATTCCCGGCATCCCCCGCAGCGACGTTCAGGTGGCCGGCCACCTGAAACGTCTTGGATACGCCTACACCGGTTCCCCCCCGAACGTGCTGGCCCTGACCTGGGACAAGGGCGCCGTCAAGGCCATGCTTTCGTCCAAGGGCATCGCCACGCCCGCCGGACGGGTGGTGGAAACGGAATTCCTGGAGGACTGGCATCGCTTTCCCGCCATTGTCAAGCCCGCCTTCGAGCACTGCAGCACGGGGCTCGACAGCGGTGCCGTTGTTCTTGATGCACAGGCCCTGCGGGATCGTGTGGCCTACGTCCGGGTAACGTTTTCCCAGCCGGCCCTGGTGGAGGACTTCATCGACGGCAGGGAATTTCATGTCACCCTGTGGGGAAACGGCCGGGTCCACATGCTTCCTCCCGCTGAAATGGACTTTTCCGCCTTTCCCGATGTGCGCGACCGGCTGTGCACCTTCGATTCCAAGTTCACCCCGGGGTCGCGTCATTACGAGGGGATCCAGCTGCGGGTCCCGGCCGACCTGTCGAAAAGGGAGCTGGCGGTTCTGAGGCGGACGTGCCTGTCGGCGTATCGTCTCCTGGGCTGCCGTGACTACGCCCGCATCGATCTTCGGCTTCGCGGCAATGTTTTCCACGTCCTGGACGTCAATCCCAATCCGGACATCAGTCCCGACACGAGCCTCACCTATGCCGCGGAAGCGGTCGGAATGACCTACGGCGCCTTCGCGAGCCGTGTCGTCCGCCTGGCCGCGGCCCGGCACGTGGCAAAACGCGCCACAGGGGGCATGAAGCAATGAGACCCTACGTGCAGGGAAGCCTGGACGGCCTGTGCGCGATTTACAGCATCGTGAACGCCGCCCGGATCATTTCATCCATCAGCGATGCCGAGGCGAAAGCCCTGTTTCGACGAATCCTGGAGCATCTCGAACGAACACAGGATTTGAGCCGCGTCCTGTCCGAAGGGATCGGATTGATTACCATCGGTGGAATTTTCGGAAAGGTGGTGGGGGATCTGATCCCCTGCCGAAGCATGCCCTTCAAAAACAGGTCCAATACACCCCTGGACGAGTTCTGGGCGGAGATGATCCGTTTTCTCGAAACAGACGGTCAGCGAGCCATTCTCATGTGTCTGAGCGGTCCCCTGTGGGACCACTGGTCCATTGTCCACGAAATCACGGCCCGGCAGGTCCGTTTTTTCGACTCCCACAAGCTTCGTCAGCTGAACCGCAGCCGCTGCACCACCACCCGCAGCACGTCCCGGCGTCCCCATATTCTTTGCCCTACCCACACCTACTTCCTGTCCATGAGGCCGTGAGGGGGAGAACCCAGCGTCTCGGCAAGGGAATCCCGCTTCAGGCTCCTGGCCATGTCCAGGGCCGTGGCGCCGTCCCCGTCCGCGACGCCCGGATCCGCGCCCAGTTCAAGGGCAAGCTTCAACAGGTCCGGCTTGTCGTTCTCAACGGCCTCGTGAATCACTGTCTTTCCAAGGTAGCCGGGGGCGTTGATGTCGGCCCCGGAGGACACCAGGAGCCGGATGAGCCGGTCGCCGACGGCGTGGTCCCGCCCTTCGAAATACCACTGGGTAGCCTCGTGCAGGGGCGTCCGGCCGCCGCGCCCCTCGGCCGCCTTGTTGACGTTTGCCCCCGAGCTTAGAAGGATCGGGACGATTTCCAGTGCCGACGGTGCCGTTACGAGGTAGTGCAGGGATGTCGCCCCGTCTTTGTCAGGGAGGTTCGGGTCGGCACCGTTATCAAGCAGAAGTTTCACCATGGCGCCGCTTTGGGCTGTCATCAGAATTCTCATGTCCGACCCCGGCACGTTGACATTGGGGTCGCCGCCCCGGAGAAGAAGCGATCGGGCTTCTTCCACGTCGTCGTCGCCGATGGCGTAGAGCATCCTGACCGCATGGCCCTCGGGTGAATCGAGGGATCGAATGTCTTTTCCGGTAAGTCGGGGATCGTGTATGCCCGTTCCCGCGGGGTCAGGCAGGCGGTTTTTTGAGCTTCCCTCCAAAGGAAGGCCCGGGAGACCGGCGTTTCGCAACTCCTCCAAGGTGACGGTTTCCGAATGGGCGGGTCGGGCGTTGAGAAGAAGGAGCGTCAGAAGAACGGAAAGGGGGATAAGTGTCAACAGGGCCACCCCGTAACGGCGCTTTGAAGTTGCGACCTGCTCCTCCGAAGAATACCTGCCGTCGTATTCCGACACGTTCCACATGGTCATGTGAAAAGCCAGGCGCCACCCGAAAATCCCGGCGGTGACGACGGCCAGGACCTGCGGCAGCGCGGCGTTCTGCGACCTCGCCCACCAGACGAGGAGGAACGTCACAAGGAGAACAAGCAGGGGCGTACCGAATCTTGGAACGGCTCCGTGTCCGTTGGGCATGGTTTTCGACAGGCCTTTCCCGTTTTTCGGCCCGTTAAATCTCCGAGGTGCAGTGCGGGCAGCGCGTCGCCTTGACAGGAATGGCGGTGAAGCATTTCGGGCATTCCTTCGTGGTTGGCGCGGGGGCGGGCGCTTCCTCTTTCCTCTTGAAACGGTTCATTTGCTTGATAACAATAAAAATAGCGAATGCCACGATAACGAAATCGAGGACCGTGTTGATGAAAACCCCGTAGTTGATGGTCACTGCTTCCGCCGCATCGGTTTTTTCCCTGAGCGTTATTGCCAGATTCGAAAAATCAACGTTGCCCAGAAGCAGGCCGATGGGCGGCATGATGACGTCCTTCACAAGGGAACTGACAATCTTTCCGAATGCGGCACCGATAATTATACCCACGGCCATGTCGACGACATTGCCGCGCATTGCGAATTCTTTGAATTCCTTGAGCATTCCCATGTTCATCCCCTCCTGTGTCACCGGATTGGTTAAGCGGAACGATCATCCCGGGCAGGACGGCCGTTTTTCAGGACGTGGACCCACTGCCCGAGGCCGTGTTATCCCGTCGACAGGTCCAGACAGCACGGACGGGAACGGGACATTTTTTTTGCCACAATGGGATTCTATGAAGGGGAAAATTCCGTGTCAAGAGAATCTTAGCGACAGGGAATCCTGGCGGCGGGAGGCCGGGCCCTTATCTTTCCCTCATGCCATCGTGTCGGGCGGCCCGGGGATTCCTCTCTCTTTCGGGGGAGTCTCTCCACGGTTACATGGCGGCAGGGTTCCGGAAGTCGCGGAAAAAGCGAGATGAATGTTATAAAAGGGTCTCAGACGGAAATAAGGGATGTTCCTTCCCCCTCTTGATTGTGATATGGGTGGCGGAAAAGGGGGGAAGCCGACGGGGGAGTCCTGGGCCGATGACTCTCGGACCCGGGTGACGGGGAGGCACCCCGGCTGGAAAAAGCTTCGGCATGATCGTCAACGGGAAATGAAACAGCGGGTCAACGGGGAAACGAAAAACGACGGGGAGAAGAGCAGGCAGAGGCTCCTGGATGAACTCGTCTCGCTTCGCCGCAGGGTCGCCCGCCTCGAGGAGGTGGACGGAAAACACCGGAAGGCGGAAGCGGCCCGCCGGGAAAGCGAACGGAAATACCGTGACCTCGTGGAATCGACGAGGGACCTCATTTTCATCGTCAACGAGAAAGGCGTCTACACGTACGTCAACCCGCAGTTCGAGCGCGTCACGGGATATTCGGCCCGGGACCTCGTCGGCCGGCCCTTCACCTTCCTTGTCGCCCCGGAACATGTCGAGGCCACGATCCTCCGGTTCAGGAAGGGCATCAAGGGTGAGGACACCCCGCCCTACGAGGCGGACCTTTTCCACAAAAACGGCGAGCGGGTTCCCGTTGAATTCCTGGTGACGACCCGGTATGACGACGCGGGCCGGGCCGCAGGCCGATTCGGCATCG
>Ga0209605_1003954_pt1 | contig 12525 bp, 8 predicted proteins | sample AD_UKC035_MetaG_FD_184408 | JGI IMG/M metagenome (GOLD analysis project Ga0209605, IMG submission 184408) | Active sludge microbial communities of municipal wastewater-treating anaerobic digesters from USA - AD_UKC035_MetaG (SPAdes) (version 2) | ecosystem: Engineered > Bioreactor > Anaerobic >...
TTCTCGCGCTCTTCGCATCCAACGCATCACTGGCGGTATCCAACGCTCGATTGATCCGAAGGCTTCAGATAGCGCAAGAACAGCTTCGCAAAGAAAACGATTTTTTGCGAACCCGCGAAGAGACGCGCACGCGGGCGCAGCCGATTTTGGGGGAGAGCGAAGCCATGAAAGCCGTTCTTGCCCAGCTAGACAAGGTGGTTGACACCCGTGTCACGGTATTGGTGGAAGGAGAAACGGGTACGGGAAAGGAGCTTCTCGCGTCGGCGGTTCATTATCGTTCGAAGCGGCGACACAAGTTGTTCGTGGCGCAAAACTGCGCGGCGCTTCCGGAAAATCTGTTGGAAAGTGAGCTATTTGGGCATAAACGGGGTGCGTTTACGGGAGCTGTGGACGACAAGAAGGGATTGTTTGACATCGCCGATGGGGGGACCTTGTTTTTGGACGAGGTGGCGGAGATCTCGTTGTCCCTGCAATCCAAGCTTCTTCGTGTTTTGCAGGAAGGCGAGGTGCGACCGGTGGGAGCATCGCGCACGCATTGGGTGGACGTTCGAATCGTGGCGGCGACCAACCGTAATTTGGAACAAGAAGTGCGCGAGGGACGGTTTCGGGAAGATCTATACTACCGGCTCAAAGTGTTTCCTCTTCGGTCGCCGGCCTTGCGCGAGCGAAGGGAGGATATTCCATTGCTCGCCGGAGCGTTCATGAAGCGATACGCATCGGAACTCAGCAAGACGGTGGGCGGTTTCAGCCAACAAGCCATGGAGCTGTTGGTGGCTTACGACTGGCCTGGCAATGTTCGCGAGTTACAGAACGAAATTCAGCGTTTGGTGATTCAGCTCGACGAAGGAGCGTTTGTGGTTCCGGAGTTGCTTTCGGAGCGTATTCGTTCGGTCGAGGGCGTCGTGGGAAAGGCTGGTGTGGGAAAGGGAACGTTGCGAGAGATGATGGATCGAGTCGAGAAGTACTTGCTGATCGAATCGTTGCGTGAGCATGGCAACAACAAGACCAACGCGGCGAAAACCCTTGGAATCACCCGGGAAGGGCTCCACAAAAAACTCCGGGCTCACGGCCTTTGAAGCCGCTCATTGAATGCCGAATTTTTTCAATCGTCGATAGAACGTGCGCCGCGGAATCTGGCAAAGTTCCGCGGCCTTGACGCGGTTCCAGTTCGCACTGGCCAGGGCGGCAAGAATTCGTTCCTTTTCGGAGGCTTCATGGGCGGACAGCGTTTCGCTTGTGCCGAGGTGTTTCCTGGCACCGGTGTCGACTGGATGCACTTCGGAGATGAACGATGGAGGCAGTTCCGAGGAGCGAGAGTCGCTCGTTCGTTGCACCCCTGCCATTTCGAAATCATCGATTTCGAGTTGGGCTCGATCGCTCATGACCCAAGCGTTGAGCAGGGAGTTTTCGAGTTGTCGAACGTTTCCCGGCCATGGACAAGCGCATAGCAGTCGAAGCGCATCGCGGGAGATCGTTTTTCGTTCCCTTCGATATCGCGCGGCGAAGATATTGAGGAAGTGGTCGATGAGCATGGGAATGTCTTCGGCGCGTTCTCGCAAAGAGGGGAGTTGCACATCGACGACGCGCAAGCGATAGTACAAGTCTTCTCGGAACGTACCTTCGGCGACCATTCGTTCCAGGTTACGGTTGGTGGCGGCGATGACACGAACGGAAACGCGTTCTTCGCGAGCGCCACCCACGGGACGAACGAGGTGCTCTTGCAGCACGCGAAGCAGACCTGCTTGCATTTTATGTGGCATTTCGCCGATTTCATCGAGAAGGATGGTTCCTCCTTCCGTCTCTCGAAACAGGCCTTTTCGGTCCCGATCGGCGCCTGTGAACGCGCCTTTCGTATGACCGAACAATTCACTTTCGAGCAAGTGTTCTGGGATGGCGCCGCAGTTGATGCCCGTAAACGGCTTTTTGCCTCTGGGTCCACCGCGATGGATGGCTCGCGCGACCATTTCCTTTCCGGTTCCGCTTTCCCCTGTGATCAACACGGGCACATCCATGTCTTTCACGCGATCGATCAGCGCATAGACACGTCGCATTTTTTCGCTGGTTCCCACGAGTCCCTGGTAACCAAAGTGACCGCGAAGCACCGCGCGTGTTGCGTCGAGATCGCGGCGAGTGGATTCGAGTTGCGCGGTTCTATGTCCGAGGACTTCTTGTAGGCGTGCGTGTGCTTTTTCGAGTTCGGCATTGGTTTTCGCGAGTTCTTCGGCCCTACGTTGGTTTTCCGCGATGAGATGAGCGTTGGCGATGGCGACGGCGGCTTGGTCCGCGAAGGCCATCAACGTGGGAAGTTCGGTATGAAAAAGAGCACCGGGGCGATGGCGTGTTTCCACGTACAATGCGCCCGCGGTTCGGTTGTCCGGCGCTCGGATGGGAACGCAAGCCACGGATTGCACATTGAGTTGATGAACGGAAAGATAATCGGCCATTCGTTCATCTTCCCGGGCACTGAGAGTGATGACCGGTTCGCCGGTGGCGATGACTTTCTCTGCGATGTTGGAAGAGAATTTTGCGTGAGAGGCGTCGCCTTGCCGATTTCGCGAGATATGCGGAACGAGCACGCCGTTTTGGGCGAGAATGACGAAGCCTCGTTCGGCATGCACCAGAGAGATGGCGTGGTCGGTCACTCGTTCGAGCAGGGGTTCCAACTTGTGCTCTCTGGCTAATTCCCTATTGATTTCAAGGAGTTTCGTTAATCTATCTTCGACCGGCAACGCGATCATGGTGGACGATATGCCGGTACCGGAGGCGCGGGAGCCCAGTGGCCACAAGGAATTGGCAACGATGGCGTTGGAGCGAGGGAGCTGCATCCCAAGCAGGTTGGTTCGAACAGCGCGTCGCCGTGGGTCATCCCAAAAGACTTCTCTCAAGTCGCGAGGCAGGCGGGTAGCAATTTCCTCCAGCACGGCCAGGGCTTCTTCGGCGTCTTTTCGTGCGGCCAAGTCCTGACCCATTTCGACAAGGAGGCGAGAGCGGGCTTCGAGGGTTCTCCAAATCCACTCTTTTTGTCCTGCTTCTCTTGCGGCGAGCAAGGCGGCATTGAAGGAGTTACGGGCGCGATCTTCATCGTTTTGGGCGGCGGCGACGGCACCTCGGGCCAAGTGAAGCAAAGCGCGGTGCGCGGTATTATCGGTGAGCAGAGACATGGCTTGTTCGATGTCTCTGGACAGGGACATGAGGTCACGGGAATCGGAGCGGACAGAGACGAGCACGCCTTCGAGTATGGCCTCGGCGGCATCCACGCTTCGTCCGAGCGCTTCGTATTGGGAAGCGCATGAGGCATAAAACTCGACAGCTCGGTCCAGTTCACTGGTTCGAGCGGCGAGTTCGGCCTGCATACCCGCGAGTTGTGCACGATGATTGGGCGCTAATTTTTCACGTTGTTCCGCGAGGGAAGCGAGGCTCGAGGTAGCACGGGCGTATCGTCCCAAATAGATATCCAAATGAGCCAAATTCAGCAGTGCTTGTCGTGTGGTGGCGCCACGGCTCGCGCGACGTCCCATGTCGATGGCGGCTTCCAGATGTTCAATGGCATCGGCGAGATCGCCCTCGATATTGGCGAGCACGGCGAGGTTGAGGCGTGTGTTGGCGACGGCGCCCGCGTCGCCTGCATGCTCGGCGCATTCGAGGGCTTCTTCGAACGTACGACGTGCTTCTGCCAGTTTATCGCCCCGTTGCAGCGCAACAGCCAAAGAGCCCACGACGATGGACTCGACGCGTTTGTCCCCGAGTTGGCGTGCGGCGGCGGCGGCATCCATAAGTTCTTGTTCCGCTCCTGCGTGGTCACCGCCATAGCTATGCAACAATCCGATGCATGCACGAGCTTCGAGCGTGACGGCGATTCGTTCAGCGTCAGTGGCCTCGAGATCGATCGCCTGTCGTGCGTAACTCATGGATTCTTCATGACACCCCAAGCGTAGCTTGCAGCGAGCCACGTTGAGCATCCATCGCCGTCGAGCCAAACCTTGGGAAGGAATCGAGGATTCATCGATGGATTGGAGCGTGGCCAAGGCTTGTGCGGCTTCGCCTTGGCCGAGTTCGAGCCGTGCTTTGCAAAGGGCGTATTCCAACGGATCGGTATTCGACACTTGTTGAAGTTTTTCCGCGGCTTCTTCGAGTCTTCCTTGGTTCAGAAGCCGATCCACTTCCGCGATATCGGAAGACAAAAGCGGATGCGACACGGTCGATTCGGTCTCTTGCCACATCTCATCCATCTCGCTGATACTCAGTACGGGCCGACTGCCAATTCGTCGCACAATAGCTCGTAATTTTCCGGGTCTGCCTTCCGCGCGCCGAATCGTATGTTGAACCAGGGAATCGGAGAGCGAAGGGATGAGGCGTCGAACAAGCTCGGCCGCGGCTTCGTGATCGAGAGCAGGCATCACGAAGGTTTCGACGGGACCACCGATCGAAGTGGCGACATGAGGGTGCGCGACCAATACGATTTTGGCTCCTTTTTCGCGGGCTTGGGCAAGACGTTGGGAATCGGTTTCCGTGAGAGATTCAGCGCCATCGGCGAGCACGACAACGCCTTCCAGCGTGGGATACGCGCCCAATTCCATTTCCAGTTCATCGGTCCACGGCACGGATTGCTCACCTTGAATCCAAGCCACGTCTCTTCCCTCTATGCCCAAGGTCCAAGCGAGACGTCGCAACAGGGTAGATCGGCCGGAGCCTATTTTTCCGACGAGAGCGATGACAGAACCGGTGACCATGGTTGCGATTCGAGACAGCAACAAGTTGGCGGCGGCATCGACACCGACGATCGGCCAAACGAGGTCTACGGCGTGATTGGCGGAAACGTCGGGCAAGTGAGCCGCGAGGCGGATGGCACTGGCGATTTCGTCGGTGCTTGGGTGGCGTTGGGAGGGGTCCGTATGAGTGGCTCGCAGGGCGATGTCGTGGAGGTTGGAAAGGATAGAGGGGTCGAGTTGGTGACCGCAGGCTTCGAGGACGTCTCGAAGGGTAGCACCAAGGGCAAAAATCTCGGATCGCACGGTAATCGGCATTCCGGCAAAGAGTTCCGGAGCGGCGTAGCGAGGAGTCAAGCCCTCGGGGCGGGCACCTTCTTCGCGCCAGGGGGCGGCTAGTCCCAAGTCCACGAGAGTAGCGCCTTGTGGGGAGACGATGATATTGGCCGGTTTTACATCGCCGTGGAGCAAGGAAGCGCGGTGCAATCCGGTGAGTTGATTGGCGGCATGAAGCAAGGCGTTCAAGCAGGTATGGGGGTCCGGTTTGGGTCCTTCCATCATGGAAAGCAGGCTATGACCGGGCACGAGTTCACGGACGAGGTAGGGGCGAAGGGTACCGGGTAGACGACCGAAGCGCAGGACTTTGGGAACGCCGAATCCCTCGAGGCCAGACAGGGTCACGGCTTCGCGGACGAGTGCTTGGACTTCTTTTTGGGAGGCGTTTTCAGCAAGGGCTTTGAGAGCGACGGTTTCTCGGGTGAGTCGATCTCGTACGGCCCAGACTTGCCCTCCACCGCCCTGGCCGAGAACGGCCACTTGTTCATAACGAGCAGGAAATTGTAAGGACATGGGTACCTCAGCGCAGTCCAACCTGTCCTGACAGGCCAAAGAACCACGGACCGGGGAAAGACAGACCCGTATCGAGTCGAAGGACGAAGTCACGGCTAGCGTTCCAGCGAACACCGACCTGGGGCAGTGTAATCCATGGAAACAGGATGGGTTTCGCGCCACCGTGGAGCCAATTGGGCTCTTGATAATCGTTATAGTGGTCGTTGGACGCGTCACAATAATCGCCATGGGCGCGTCCAGGGCCGGGGCATTTGACATACGTTGTGGGATCGCCCGGCTGACCGTCGGGGGGATAGGCTTGGTTACGAATCAGATCGCCAAACACCACGCCAATGCCTGCGCCGGCACCGTACGTCAACGTAAAGCGCGGGTCTCCCAGCGGTTTCGACCACAAAAAATCGGCTCCTATGGTCAAGGTTTTAATGTGGGAACGAACGATTTCGTACGATGTGTCGGGATCGGACTTGGCTTTGAAGGGCACGTCGCCCATGCCATAGGAGATGAAAACAAGCCAAATATCCGTTTCGAACCCATGTTTTCTCGTCACATATTCGGGGCCAACGGAAGGAGAGACCACACCTTTTCCGCCGTCGGCGCCGAATAGATCGAACATCCAGCTTGGGATATAAGCAATTCGTCCGCGCAGCCCGATGAAGCGTTGGTCTTCGGCATCGCCTTCGTTTCGCGAGGAATCGGCGGCCGCGGGGGACTGCTTGGGGTTATGTTTTTCCTGGGGGAAAGCAGCCGTGCCGTCGGTGGCCGCAAGCGATTCCGAGGGGGATTGCGAGGGAGAAGCCGGGTCAGTTTGGGCGTCGACAGCCGTCGCAAGGGTAGCGAAGGAGAAAGCGATAAGCGGGGCAACAACGCAATTTTTCATGGACAGCCCAAGAGGGTTCGGAGTTGTGACAATTCGTGCCACAAGGCTGAGGGCGAGTATACATGATTTGGTGAGCCATGGCATCCTGGGCACATTCTGACGGTAGTTGTGCCATGACCCATTCCAAGGATTGGCAAGGGCGAAAGAGGATGCGCGGGGTGTTACGGGTGGTATCTCACGATAAGGGAGATTGAAGGGTGTTGGACGAAGGATCGATCAATTGGAATCGTCTCTTCGAGAGCGAGCGTGTTCGAGTTCTCGTTTGAGGTCGGCGAGTTGGTCTTCCAGGGAACGAACGGTACGACGCAGGTCACGGACTTCTTGTTCGGTGGCCAGGGACATGATTTTGGCGACACGGTCGGCGTGTTCATGGGCTGCGGTGGTAAGACGACCGGGAACACTCATCGCTGCCATCATGGCTTTCATGAGTCGCTCGTCTTGCATGAGCTTCATGACGCGAGGGTCGCTCATGAGTTTCATACCTTGGTGTAACGCTTTCTTTTTGAGGCTCATGCGGTCTCCCATCGGGTGTGAGAGCAACGCATACGCCGGACGTCGCGTTGTGGCAACCCCAAGGTGAGAGAGCGGTGGGCTGGTCGGATGTCCTCGGAGTATTCGTTCAGGGGTGGGAGGGCGAAAGACGGTTATCCATAAGGGATTGTGATGACTAGGGAGGAATGGGTCGAGGGCGAATCGCGAAATGGCTGTGGAAGATACGACACGAGGATCGACGACACACTATCCGAATACGTATACTTAGAAGGGTGACTTCGATAGAGCCGAAGGGGAGATTGGGACGCAAACGGCGGGCGTACGTAGGTTTTGGAAATCGTGGGAGAACTGGCGGAAACATGGGAGATGATGAGGAGAATCTCCCCTTCTTCGAAAGAGGAATACCGCGAAGGCCGAAGGCGGTGAAACAAGGAGGCGAAGCAGGAAAGAAAAAGCGATAGGTCTTGGGAGATTAAACCGGATACGGATATGACGGGAAGAGGAAAAGGACGAAGGCTTGGAATTGGATATCTCGTGCTCCTTCCTTCGCTAGCCACAGCGCTTGGTTACAAGCGTCAAGCAACGCGTTTTTCGTGAGAAAAAGCGAATGAACCCATCGTTGTCCATCTTTGCTCTTGTCTTGTTCGTGATGACTGTGGAACTCTGTCAACCCATGAACCAACGAGATTATCAAGCACAAGTGATCGATGCGGCTGACCGTTTGACCGATGAACTCCTAGGGTATTTTGGGGAGTTGTTGCAGAGTGTCGTTAGAGACGTCACGGTTGGGATTGCCAATACGGCACCATCCACGGCATCCAAGAACCGGGCAGTCGCCGAAAAAAAAGAACAGAAAAGTGCCCCCAAGCCCTCTCGACCGTCGGTTTCGAAAAAAAAACAGGTAGCAAAAAAACCGTCGACTCACCGCCTGGCATCCTCGGGACGTCGTTCCGCCCAAGAACTCGACAAGGACGCGGCGCGCGTCGTTCGGTATTTGAAAGAAAAGAAAGCGGAGATGCGCATTGAGCAAATCAACACGGCGCTTGGAACGACGACGCCACAACTGATGCGACCCATCCGGCGATTGCTTGCGTCGGGCGAGATTCAGAAGCGGGGAACTCGCAGATCGACAACGTATTTCGTTCCCGCATCCTCATTGCACGACTGACTGAAAGAGAGTCAGAGCCCGCTTTTGTCCTACATTTGGTTGGGAAGCAGAACGAATCCTACCGTGGCATCGTTGTGCGGTTTGCATGCCGTGACGCCGCTGAGCAAAGGTTTTGCGCATCGTTACTCTGTAGTGCTTTCGTGAGGGAGGCATGCGTGGGCGGAAGGGAGAACCGCAGGCCTTAGGGGGCAAACGGTGGTGGAAGCAAAGCGGTCCGAAGGAAGGTGGCCTGTTGGGAATCGATGGCTCATCCCTAGGCGACAATTAGCGTAACTACTGGAAATTACACGAGATGTATCCCTTCTAGGGGGAAGGGTGTTGGATCTCCGTGGCAGATTTCGACGATTCGTCTTGTGCGTTCAACACGATTATGGGAAAGTCGAGTGCCATGACGCGAGATGAACTAAGAGAAAAGATTCGTGCTGCGGCCCTACACTTTACCGAAGAGGTAAGTGCTATTTTTGGGGAAGCGTTTGCTTCCGTGGCAGCGGAGTTCCGGTCCGGACCCATGGCGGCGAGTACAACGCCAAAAAAGCCAACGCCGGCACCTAAGCCAATCAAAGCTGCCAAGCCGCAAAATACCAAAACAACCGTGGTCAAACCAGCGGCCAAAACGCCTACGACGGCCAAGAAAAAGCCCGTACCGAGTAAGCGTATTCGACGCTCCGCCAATGAGCTGGGAAGGGTGGGCGAAGAGGTGGTGAAGCTGTTGTCGACCGCTCCAGAGCCCATGCGGATCGAGGAGATCAACAAAAGACTCGGTACGACCACCCGCCAACTCATGCGGCCGATTCAAAAGCTGATTTCCGACGGCCAGATCAAAAAAGAGGGAGAGCGTCGGGCAACGATTTACTTCCTCTAATCACGCCCCAGGGGTTTATCGCTCCAAAGGCGACGCCGAACCTGCCGGTGCTCTATCGCTAGTGGAGTACCACCGTCCCGGGCGAAACTGTAGTTTAGCCCGGTACCCCCGCAATACCCAGCTCTCCGCTCCTTCCTGCGAGATAACACGTTGATAATCGGCTTCTGGGGTCAATACGAAGTCCGGCTGTGCGTAATGGGCTTTCTTTTGCGGTTGTACCCATTGCCCCTCTTGCAATGGCGTCCTGACCATTGCCATTGACCATCCACCCAGACGGATTGGTCATCGGGGGGCGGTGGTAGCATCTGCACATGAACGATATCTGGAGGTTTGGGTACCGACAGAAACGGCTCTGTAGCGTCATGGGGCCCTTGTGGGGGAATTGGTGTGACAGACGTACAGGAGGCGATGAGAGCCAGACACAGAGACAGGCAAGCGGCAACCAGGACGCGAGAGCAAGACGGAAGCGGTATCATGGCGCGAGCCATGCCATATACTGCGACAAAAGAGCTTCACCGACCAGCATATATTCGATGATGGCGAGAGCCAGAAAAGGGCCAAAAGGGATCCTGGCTCCCGCTCCGCCAGCGGAAGGTTCGAAAATCGGGTCTTTTTGTAGTTCTTGCTCGGCTTGTTGGCGTTCGACCGGATCTTCGATGGCGGCCACCGCGGCAAGCAGTTCTTCTCGCTCCCGTTGCACGGCTTCCGGTTCCTCGAGTCTTCCCCGAACCAATAGAACAACGACGGCGGCGAGGGTTCCTTGCACGGAACCGCCTAGCAGAGCGAAAAACATCCCTTTCCATCCGAACCACGCGCCTGCAACCGCCAGGAGCTTGGCATCCCCTAACCCCATCCCCGTTCGTCCACGAATCGCGCGATATAACACACCGAACACGAGCCAAACGACGACAAATCCCGCGATAGAAGCGGCCAACGATTCGGTGAAGGTCAACGGGGGCCGAAGGGAAAAGGAAGCCAAGCCTACAACGATGGCACCGAGGGACATGGAATCGGGGATATACAGATGGTCGAGATCGATGAAGGCTACCGCAATGGAAACCAAGCCAAGCGCAAAGTAGGTGCAGAAAGTCAGAGCGCCTAGCCATAGGGGGGTATCGGGAGCCATGGGGCGAAGGACGGTTTGCACCAAGGCCAGGGCTAGCAATCCTCCGGCTGCTTCCACGAGGGGGTAACGAATGGGGATGGCGGCACCACAGCAAGCAGCTCGCCCTCGTAATAACAACCAACTGACCACGGGGATATTGTTCCAAGGGCGAATGGGCGTTTCGCAGTGAGGGCAGCGAGAAGCGGGGCGAAGGATGCTCTGTCCTCGAGGAACCCTGTAAATGACGACATTCAAAAAACTGCCCCAAATCAAGCCGAAAGCGAGGGCAAATCCCAGAAGGAACCAAGGGGGAAGCTCAACGAGCGTGGGCACGGGCATACCTCACGTTCGTGCGGGCACGGGAATGGGAAATGCACTGGGCAATAAGGTAGGAAGGGGCGGAAGGGAGGAAGGTAATTGCGTAGGAAGCAAGGTAGGAAACGGAGGCATCGCGAGCCCACCGTCGGGCAAAGGACCAGCGTCTGGTTTGGGCGGGTTGACCGACGGAACCGAAGGGACTGAAGTAGCCGCTGGGGATACCGCGGGGGAGGAAAAGGGCGAAACCGCTTCGGAGGGCACCGCACCAGCCCCTTGCGCCTCTCCCTGTGTTTGACTGGAAAAATCGATGGGATCATCTTTTTTTGAGCAGCCGAAAACAGCGAAACACAGGCAAACCAGAATCGGAGAGCGAAGCCTCATCTGGGGGATCGTAGCATGTTCCCTTCGAAGGCGAGCAACTCCCTGTACGATACGTTTCGAGCCATTGCGCCAAGGATGCATGGAAGGGCTCGTTTTCCAACAACAAGCATGAAGTGCCACCGGGCTGCCACGAAGCCTACCGAACGATCCGTAAGCATTCGTCGCGTCCTTGCTATTCGTGGTACCGTACCGCACAATGGACGAGGCAAGGGTGCGGGGCCGAAAGACTCGACCATCACGCCCGAACACATCATAACCAATGGAAATCAATAGACTATTTTAAAAATCGTCGACGATGGGTTGCGGTCGAATTGGTAATCAACCCCACGTTGCGCGCGGATCATCCAATGAAAGGAGAGAAAGACCCCAACGAATTCGCTCGACCGCTCGAGCCTTCCCCTCGGTCCCAAGCTCCATCGTCACGGTGGGAACGTCTGGCTCGGCTCAGCCTTCTTGCGCCGAAGGTATTGCCGGTTGCCTTGGAAGGAGCCAAACGCGCGGTGGGCGTATCGCGTTCGGAGCAGCAGGAGCGGTTGGCGCGGCAGCGAACGTACGAGAATGCGAAAAAAGCGGGGACGGCGCTTTTGAAAACGCTTGGGGAGATGAAGGGGCTTCCGATGAAGCTCGGGCAGATGTTCAGCTATATCGATGGGCTGGCGCCTCCGGGTTACGAAGACAAGGTTCAGCGTTTGCTTCAGCAATTGCGTGATAAGGCCCCCCCTCTTTCCCCGGAAGCGGCTGAAAAAATGATCTGGCAGGAGTTTGGGGTGGGACCGGAACGGCTTTTCCGTCATTGGGAGCCCGTTCCTTTCGCGGCCGCCTCCATAGGCCAAGTTCATCGGGCCATGACACGAAGAGGCGATGAAGTGGCTGTGAAAGTACAATACCCCGGCATCGACAAGGCGGTGGAAAACGATCTCAAAAGCTTGTCCATGCTCGAAGTCGTCCTGGCTCCCTTGTCTCGGCAGTACCAGTCGAAGGAAACTCTTCGTGAAATTACGGAAGTTTTCCTTGCTGAACTAGATTATGGCCTAGAAGCGGAAAATATGGATCGATTTCGGCAGTTATGCGCCGATCTTCCCGCGGTGGTGATACCCCACGTATACCATTCGTTATCGACGCGTCGGGTGCTGACGGCGCAGAGGCTAGGGGGAATGGGGTATGAGCAGTTTCGGGCGACGGCCAGCCAAGCGCAGCGCGATGCGGCGGGGGTGACCCTGTGGACGTTCATGATGCGAAATTTGCTGGTTCATGGTGTGTTGTACGCCGATCCGCACCCTGGCAATTATCGATTTTTGGAGGATGGGCGTATTGGGTTTTTGGATTTTGGATGTGTGAAGGTGTTACCTACCGCCATGGCCCAAGGGCTCAAGGATTATATGGCCGCGGTCATGGATGCAAATTGGCCGGAATTCGATCGTCTTTGCCATGAGTTCATGGGCATGGCCCCTGGTGACAAGGCTTCGTGGGATTTGTATCGCAGCTACGCGATCGAATTGATGATGCCGATCGCGACTCATTCGACGTACGAGTACACGCCCGAGAGCGCGAAAGAAGCGGTGCAATATTTGGTAAGAGGACACCGCAAGCTCATCAAAGAAGCGGAGGGAGGACCCAAGCTTCCCACGCCGATGCACATGCCCTTCGATCTTACGTTCGTGAATCGGCTGCAGTGGGGATTGGCTTCGATACTGGGCGGATTGAGGACGAAAGCCCGATTTCGACAGATTACGGAGCCGTGGGTTCGCGCCAAGCTGGAGTCGCCTT
>Ga0209605_1003964_pt1 | contig 12507 bp, 11 predicted proteins | sample AD_UKC035_MetaG_FD_184408 | JGI IMG/M metagenome (GOLD analysis project Ga0209605, IMG submission 184408) | Active sludge microbial communities of municipal wastewater-treating anaerobic digesters from USA - AD_UKC035_MetaG (SPAdes) (version 2) | ecosystem: Engineered > Bioreactor > Anaerobic >...
GCGTGCAAACCCGGCTGAAGCCTCGACTCCAGTTTGGCAGTTGAGCGTGCAAACCCGGCTGAAGCCTCGACTCCAGTTTGGCAGTTGAGCGTGCAAACCCGGCTGAAGCCTCGACTCCAGTTTGGCAGTTGAGCGTGCAAACCCGGCTGAAGCCTCGACTCCAGTTTGGCAGTTGAGCGTGCAAACCCGGCTGAAGCCTCGACTCCAGTTTGGCAGTTGAGCGTGCAAACCCGGCTGAAGCCTCGACTCCAGTTTGGCAATCGCCATATTTGGAATTGCTGGGGCAGGACACAACAAACGCCCCAGTCGAAATCAGCGGGCTCCGGAAGCTTGCCCACGACCTGCGAGCAACCGGCCAGGTATAATAGAAGCGAATCGAGGATGGTGCTCCAGCGCGGCTGAACGCATTTTGCCGCGCTGATTCTTGTGTGCTAAACTGATGCCCAGCGAAAATCCGTCACGACCTGGCCCGTTGCCGCCCGCGGCGACCCGGCCCGGCTTCAGGCCAAAAACCCAGTGAAAACAGCTCGCACTTTTGCCCTCGCCGCGTTGATCCTGGCCACCTTGCTGCTGGTCTTCTTTGCCGGCTATGCCGCCCGCTGGCTGGTCAGCAACGGCGCCGCCGGCCCGACCACCCCACCCGCGGCCAGCGCCCAGGTCGACGCCCAGGCGCCAGAGTTCGGCCTTTTCTGGGAGGCCTGGGACATCTTGCAGCGCGACTTCTACGGCGACCAGCCGGCCAGCCAAAGCCGCACCTACGGGGCCATCACGGGGCTGACCCAAGCCTATGGCGACCCCTACACCCGCTTCGTGGAGCCGGAGCCGCGCCAGCGCGAGCGCGAGGACCTGAGCGGCGCGTTCGGCGGCATCGGCGCCTGGATCAGCGCCGACGAGGCGGGCAACAAGGTGCTGGAGCCGATGCCCGGCCGGCCGGCTGAGAAGGCCGGCATTCTCAAGGGCGACCTGCTGACGGCCGTGGCCGGCCAGCCGCTGGATCCCGCCTTGAGCGTGGACGAGGTGGTGGCGCTGATCCGCGGGCCCATCGGCGAGGCGGTGGAGCTGACCGTGCAGCGGCCGGGCGTGGCTGAGCCGCTGGTCATTCCGGTGGTGCGCGAACGCATCGAGACCCCCTCGGTGGAATGGCGCGTGCTGGAAGAGGCCCCCCAGGTCGGCTACATCGCCATCCGCCAGTTCACCGAGCGCACGGCTGAGGAGCTCGACCGCGCCCTGGACGAGCTGGGCCAGCAGGGGGTCGCCTCCCTGATCGTCGATCTGCGCCACAACGGCGGCGGCCTGCTGCAAGCCAGCATCGATGTGGCCAGCCGTTTCCTGAGCGATGGCGTGGTGCTCTACGAGCGGCGCAACGACGGCCAAGAGCAGGTCTACCGCGTCACCTCGGCCCGGCGCGCGCCCAACTGGCCCATGGTGATCCTGGTGGATGGCGCCACGGCCAGCGCCTCGGAGATCGTGGCCGGCGCGCTGCAAGACCGCGGCCGGGCCCAGTTGCTGGGAGAACAGACCTTCGGCAAAGGCTCGGTGCAGTTGGTCTACGACCTGAGCGACAGCTCTTCCGTGCATGTGACCGTGGCCCACTGGATCACCCCCAACGGCCACGAGATCAACGGCGTCGGCTTGACGCCTGAACAGATCGTCCCTCACGAAGATGAGCGGGATGCGCCGCTGCAAGAGGCGATCCGCACCCTGACCGAAGGCAGCACGCCGTAGGCGCCTGCCCGATTTGCATCTTTGGCATAGCTACGACTAAGGAAAAACTCTGAGATGAATCAACGCAAGACTTCGCCCCTGGTGTGGGCTGTGGCGGCGCTGGCGATCGTTCTGCTGGGCGCGATGACCTTTGCAGCCGGCTTCGGCGCCGGCTTTGGTACCGGCCGCGTCACCGCGCCCAAAGTGGCCGTTCAGGCGGCGACCGCCGGCGCGCTGGGCGCGTCTGGCGACCGCATTCCGTTGCCGGGGCGTCCCACCCCTGCGCCCGAGCCGGCCGACCCTGCGCCGGCTGTCGCGGTGGACACGCCGGAGGATTTCGAGCTGATCTGGGAGGCCTGGGACGCGCTGGAGGAAAGCTTCTACGGCGATCTGCCCGCCACCCCGGAGACGGTGGGCGGCCTGGTCGAAGGGCTGCTGCGGGCCATCGAGGTCGAGACCGGCGAGCCGCTGGACCGTGAGCAGGCGGCCGATGCCATCCTGGCCGCCGCCTTGCAGATCATGCAGCAACAGGCTGGCGGCGAGCTGTCGGTGCGCGACCTGACCTACGGCGCGATCAACGGGCTGACCCTTCAGTTGAACGACGACTACACCTACCTGCGCGATCCTGAGGAGGCGGCCTTCTTCAACGAGACGCTGGAGGGCAGCTTCGAGGGGATCGGCGCGCGCGTGGCCGAGGCTGAGGGGGGCGGCGTGCGCATCGTCGAGCCCTTCTCTGGCCAGCCGGCCTGGAACGCGGGCATTCGCCGCGGCGATGTGATCCTGGCGGTGGATGGCCAGGACATCACCCGCATGACGCTGCAAGACGCCATCAGCTTGATTCGCGGCCCCAAGGGGAGCGATGTGCTGCTCACCGTCAAGTCCGAGGGCCAGGAAAGCCGCGAGATCGCCGTGGTGCGCGACCGGATCACCGTGCCCGCGGTGGAGTATCGCATGTTGGACGAGGGCGTGGCCTATCTGCGGCTGGGCGAGTTCAGCGCGCCGGCCACCGAGCAGATGCGTGAGGCGCTGAAGGCCTTGCAGGCGCAGAACCCCAGCGGGTTGGTGCTCGACCTGCGCGGCAATCCGGGCGGCTTCCTGCGCACCGCGGTGGAGATCACCAGCGAGTTCATCGACGAGGGGCCGGTGGTCATCGAGCGCTTCAAGGATGGACGCGAGGATGTCTTCGAGGCTCAGTCGGGCGGCAGCGCGCTCACCATCCCGCTGGTGGTGCTGGTCGACGAGGGCAGCGCCAGCGCCTCGGAGATCCTGGCCGGCGCGGTGCAGGACGCCGGGCGCGGCATCCTGGTGGGCGCCCGCACCTACGGCAAGGGCTCGGTGCAGATCCCCGATGAGCTGAGCGACGGCTCGGTGATGAGCATCACCACGGCGCGCTGGTTCACCCCCAACGATCGCCTGATCCACGGCGAAGGCCTGCTGCCCGACATCGAAGTGCCGCGCAGCGAGGAAGATATCGCCGCCGACCGCGATCCGCAACTGGAGCGGGCCGTGGAATACCTTCTGCAAGGTCAGTAGACCGAACGTTCAACCCGGCCGGCAGCACGATCTGCCCCATCGCTCTGAGCCATCGACCATGAAACCACCTGCTGACGGCGTCAAGGTCCTCGCGGCCAACCGCAAGGCCCGCCACGAATACATCATCGAAGAGAGCATCGAGGCCGGCATCGCGCTGTCAGGCACCGAGATCAAGTCGATCCGCACCGGCCGCGCCAACCTGCAAGACAGCTTCGCGCTGATCCGCGGAGGGGAGGTGTGGCTGCTCAACGCCCACATCTCCCCCTACGAGCACGGCAATCGGGAGAACCATGAGCCGCGCCGCGAGCGCAAGCTGCTCCTGCACCGGCGCGAGATCGACCGGCTGGCCGGCCGCGTGCAGGAAAAGGGCTGGACCCTGGTGCCGCTGGATATCCACCTGCGCAACGGCCGGGCCAAGGTGCAATTGGGCATCGCGCGCGGCAAGAAGCAATACGACAAGCGCGAGACCATCGCCAAGCGCGATTACGACCGCGAGATGCGGCGGGCCGTGAAGGAGATGCTGCGCTAGGAGCGGCGGCCAGTCGTTACTTTGACGCTGCGCCAACCTGTGCTATAATGCAGCCAATCTGGGGATGATCGGCTTCGACGGGGCAGGCTGACCGAGGATTGCAGGCCGAGGTGCGCTCACCTCGTTAATCCGGCGCAAAAACACAAATGCCAACAACGGCAAGGCTTTCACCTTCGCTCCCCGCAGCACCCAGGCGTCCTTCGCCCTCGCTGCGTAAACGAAGCTAGCCACCCCCTCAGCCAGCCGGCTGAGGCGGCCCTACCAGTGCTTCTCGCAGGCTGGTAGCCAGCCGACATAACTGCTCGAGATGCAGTCTGGCAGACGCCGATAGGCAGACTCAAGGCTCAGGGCTCACGCCCGGCATCATCGGCTAGTCCTCCCACAGCGGGCCGTCGCTGGTCGGCTGGAGGGCAAAAGATCAAACAGCGACTAAGCCTGTAGTATATCTTCGCTCGAGTGTCTCGGACGCGGGTTCGATTCCCGCCATCTCCACCTGATGGGGCTGACCAATCGTGGTCAGCCCTTTTCTTTTGACGCCCGCAGTTGCCTTTCATTCATCTCTCTGGAGGACTCTTGGCCGATATCGATCTGCTAACCCACGAACTCCCCATCGTCGAACAACTGGTGCGCGAGGCGGGCGCGCTGGTGGCCGATTTCTACGCCAACGGCTTCGAGGTCGCCTGGAAGGGCGCCAACGACCCGGTCACCGCGGCCGATCAGGCGGCCAATCAGCTTCTGGTAGCCGGGCTCAGCCGCGCCTTCCCCAGCGATGGCATCCTGGCGGAAGAATCCCGCGACAACCGTGACCGCATGCAGCGTCGCCGGGTCTGGATCATCGATCCGCTGGACGGCACCCGCGAATTCATCGACCGCATCGGCGAGTTCTGCATCATGGTGGGGCTGGCCATCGAGGGGCAGGCGGCGCTGGGCGTGGTCTACCAGCCGGTCGCCGATCAGCTCTACCGCGGCATCCCCGGCCTGCTGGCCGAGGTGGTGCAGCAGGGCGTGAGGCAGCCGCTGGCCGTCTCACCGGTGGCTGACCCGGCCCAGATGCGCCTGGTGGCCAGCCGCTCACACCGCGACCCGCTGGTGGATGCGGTCTGCCGCCAGTTGGGCGTCACCCAGGAGCGGCCCTGCGGCAGCGTCGGCCTCAAGGTGGGCCTGCTGGCCACCGGCCAGTGCGATCTCTACATCCACCCCGCGCCGGGCCTGAAGGAATGGGACACCTGCGCGCCCGAGGCCATCCTGCGGGCGGCCGGCGGCGCGATCAGCGACGCCTGGGGCCGTCCCCTGCGCTACAACCAGGTGGATGTGCGCCAGCGTCAGGGATTGGTGGCCAGCAATGGGGCAAGCCATGCCCGCATCGTGGCCGCGACCACGGCCGCGGCCGAAGCGGCTGGCTACGTGGTCCAAGATGGTTTCTGGCGGTGAGCAACGCCAGGCATTCTGCCCTGCGCGCCGCGGCGTGAGGCAAAAACAGTATACCAAGTAAAGGAGCAGGCATCCATGGAACCAGTGCGCATTGGCGTGATCGGCGGCAGCGGCGTCTACGAGCTGAGCGCCCTTGAAAATGTGGAAGAGGTGTGGCTGGAAACCCCCTTCGGCGCGCCTTCCGACGCCTACATCGTGGGCACGCTCGACGGCCAGCGGGTGGCTTTTCTCAGCCGCCACGGCCGCGGCCACCGCATCAGCCCCACGCGTCTCAACAGCCGGGCCAACATCTGGGGCTTCAAGAAGCTGGGGGTGGAGTATCTGATCGCGGTCAGCGCCTGCGGCAGCCTGCAGGAGCAGTTGGCGCCGGGCGCCATTGTCGTGCCTGACCAGCTTTTCGACCGCACGCGGCTGCGCAGCCTCTCCTTCTTCGACGATCCCACGGTCGGCACCGAGGGGATCGTGGTCCACGTGTCGGTGGCGCACCCCTTCTGCGAGTACCTGTCGGAGGTCTGCTACCGGGCGGTGCAGGCGGCCGGCGCGCAGGCTCACCTGGGGGGCGTCTTCGTCACCATCGAAGGGCCCCGTTTCAGCACCAAGGCTGAGAGCGACGTCTTCCGCCAGTTGGGCTTCTCCATCGTGGGCATGACTGCCACCCCCGAGGCCTTTCTGGCCCGCGAGGCGGAGATGAGCTATGCCACCATGGCCCACATCACCGACTACGACGTCTGGCACGAGAGCGAGCAGCCGGTGACGGTGGATGCGGTGATCCGTGTTTTGCAGCGCAACGCCGAGGTGGCCAAGCAGTCGGTGCGCAACGCGGTGCGCATGTTGGAGCAGGCCGGCCCCAGCCCCTACCGCAACGCCCTGCAAGACGCGCTCATCACCCACAAGGATCTTTGGCCGGCGGAGGCGGTTCAGAAGCTGGATCTGCTGCTGGGCAAGTATGCGTGAGGCGTCTTGGGTCTCACGTCAAGGCGCAAAGCCCGCAAAGGGCCGGTGGATTGAGTAGGCCGCAACGGAGGTTTCGCTACGCCTCAGAAGGCTACTCAACCAGCGGAGGGCTGGGCGGAAAAAAAGGCAGCGCATCCTTGAGGATGCGCTGCCTTTTTGCATTCATCAGCAGAGGTGCGCCTATGACGTGATCGCGGGCGCTTCCTCTTCCTCCTCGTCCTCCCCGCTGCTGCCGAAGGCATCGATGATGGCCAGCACGAAGAGCGCTGTCATCACGATGGCCGAGGCCACACACCAGGGGCAGATCGCATGGATCACGAAGAGCTCCAGGTAGGTCAGATAGGCCGAGTAGAGCACGCCCACCAGCGTGGTCAGGAAGAAGAGCTGGCGCGCCACCCAGGCCAGGTTAGCCCAGTTGTTGCGCTTGACCAGATAGAGCGCCAGGAGGACCAGATAGCCCAGCAGGCCCCAGATGGCCACCGGCACGCCCAGCAGCTCAGCATAGGGGCTGGTCTGCACCGCCTCGCAGTCGCCCACGCCCGCGCAGTAGGGCTTGATGCCAAACAGCTTGACGTAGGTCAGGTAGGAGGCGATGACAATGCCAGCTACGATCAGGATCAGCATCAGCCGATCCAGCCAGGCGCGACGGCCGCTCATGGCTTCTGCACCCCTTGCGCCGCCAGCGCGGCATCGATGGCCGTGCGCAGGTCGCTCAACGTCGGATTGGCCACCCGCTGGCCGGCCACGTAGATGGTGGGGGTCGAGTTGACGCGCAGCTGGCGGGCCTCGGTCACGTCGTCCTGCACCGTCTGGGCATGTTCCTGGCGGCTGAGGCACTGATCGAACTTGTTGACATCCAGCCCCAGCGCCTGCGCCATGGCCTTCAGCCGGATCTGCGTGAAGGTCGAGCCCTGGCCCTGCTTGCCCTGCTCCTGGAAGAGATAGTCATGCATCTCCCAGAACTTGCCCTGGTCGGCCGCGCATTCCGAGGCCCAAGCGGCGTTGGTGGCGCTGGGCTCGTGCTGCGGCAGCGGCATGTGCTTGTACTCGAAGCGCACCAAACCGGTCTTGACGTACTCCTCCTCCAGCGCTTTGGCGGTGCCCTGCGAGAAAGTCCCGCAGGCGGGGCACTCGAAGTCGGCGAACTCCGTGACCACCACCTTGGCCTCCGGGGAGCCCTTCACGTTGCGATCGATCATCTCCGCCGGCAGCGAGCTGCTCAACGTCGGCGGCGCAGCTACCTGCGCCTGCGTGCGGTTGTTGACCACGATCAAAGCGCCGACGACGATCACAACGACGATCGCGGCGATGATCAGATACATCTGGCTGCGCTGCTGCTTGCGCTGCTTGACCGACTTGCGCTGCTTGGACTGCGACGCCGTCACCTGGCTGGTTTGGGGCGTCGACGCTGGGATATTCGGGGACTTCGCCTTCTTCTTGGTAGCCATACACTCCTCAGCTTGAAATGATTTGATAGCGCCTTTTTTGGCAGGGGCAGATTATACCACGAAGGCCAGTCAGGCAAAAATCAGAAAAAGTAAGCCATCTCCCATCTTTGACAAAGCGTTGCTTTGGGGTAAGATACCCAACGGCCTGTGGCAGACTCTCCGCCGAGCCGCCAGGTGGCCTATTGATTCATGACCAGTCAGCGCCTGTTCCTTGAGCCCCGCATCAGCCTGCTGCCGCCAGTTGCGCCCCTGATCCCAGTCGCACTGCTGGGGGTTGTTCTCCTGGTTGCCCTGCTGCCGCCCATGACCAGCGGCCTGCTCCTGGCTGCCGCTGGGCTGGCGCTGGCGGTGTTGATCCGCCCCTGGCTTGGATTGCCGCTGACGGCGCTGATCGCGCCCTTTGCCGCCCTGCGGCCGCTGCCCTTGGGCGGCCTGCCGGTGGATGGGGCTGACCTGGCGCTGGCCTTGACGCTGGCGGCCTGGCTGGCGCAGGGAGTGGCGCAGCGGCGCATCGTGCTGCCGCGCGCCCCGCTGACCTGGCCCATGCTGGCGCTGCTGGCGGCCCTGGGCCTGTCGCTGCTGGCGGCCCCCTCCTACCGCGAGGGGCTGCCGGAGCTGCTCAAATGGCTGCAAGTGCTGGCGCTTTATCTGGCCGCGGCGGTGCTGCTGACCCGCCGGCGGGCCGGCTGGCTGATCGCCGCCCTGCTGGCGGCTGGCGTCGGCCAGGCGTTGCTGGGGCTGCACCAGTTTCTGACGCAGACCGGGCCTGAGGCCTTTATCTTGCCGGGCGGCTTCATGCGCGCCTATGGCGCCTTTCGCCAGCCCAACCCCTACGCTGGCTACCTGGGCCTGGCGGCGCCGTTGGCCATCAGCCTGGCGCTGTGGAGCTGGCGCGGCAGCTTGGGCAAGGCCCGGCGTGCCCACGGGCTGCGGCTGGCCTTGACAGCCGCAGCAGGGCTGATCAGCCTGGGCCTGCTGGTCAGTTGGAGCCGCGGCGCGTGGCTGGCCTTCGGCGCGGCGCTGGCCGTGGTGCTGCTGGCCCAGGCCCGCCGTGCGGCGCCGGCCATGCTGGCCCTGGCTGTCCTGGCCGCGCTGACGCTGGGCCTGCTGGGCGCCGCTGACCTGCTGCCCCCGGCCATCGCCGGCCGGCTGGGCGCGTTGCAAGACTATGTCGGCCTGGTCGATGTGGCCCGCACCGAGGTCACCGACGCCAACTTTTCGGTCGTCGAGCGCATCGCCCACTGGCAGGCCGCGCTGGACATGTGGCGCGATCATCTGTGGCTGGGCGTCGGCGCGGGCAACTACGCCGTGGTCTATGAGCAGTACAACCTGCCGCGCTGGTACCAATCGCTGGGCCACGCCCACAATGTCTACCTGAACTTCGCGGCCGAGGCCGGGCTGCTGGGCCTGCTGGCCTATGGCTGGTTCTGGCTGGCCGCGCTCTGGCAGGGGCTGCGCTGCGCTGCGCAGCGCAACCGCCTGGCCTCGGCTGTGGGCGCGGGCGTGTTGGGCGGGCTGGTTGCGGCCAGCGTACACAATTTCTTCGACAACCTCTGGGTGCAGCACATCTATCTGACCCTGGCGCTGCTCCTGGGCCTGTTGACATCCTTCTGTCCTGCTGAGCCCTCTGCGGCGCAGCACACCTGCAGCGTCGGCGCGGATGCGCCCTCCGAATCCATGCATGTCCCAATCACTCAACCTTGAGGTGCTGTTGTCATCTCGCCACCGCATCATCAACCGGGCCTCGTCGGTCACCGGAATCAGCCCCAGGGAGCTCACCCGCTTCCTGAAATTCGCCATCGTCGGCGCCATCGGCATGTTGGTCGATCTGGCCGTGCTGACCTTCTGCCGCGAGGTGCTGGGATTCCCCCTCTCGCTGGCGGTGGGGATGGGGTTCACGGTCGCGGTGATCAGCAACTTCACCTGGAACCGGCTGTGGACCTTTCCTGAAAGCCGCGACCGTCCGGTGGCCGCCCAGTTGGGCCAGTTTGCCTTCATCAACCTGATCGGCCTGGGGCTGAACGAGCTCATCGTGCTGGGGCTGCACCCCCTGTTCAGCGACTTCCTGCCCGATCCGCCCGCCTATCTGGCGGCCAAGATCATCGCCATCGGCGTGGTGCTCTTCTGGAACTACGGCGCCAACCGCATCTGGACCTACCGCGGGATTCACTGAGAGCCTTCGCCAGAACACCCAACCGTGCGCATCGTCATCGACTACACACCTGCCGTCCACCAAGGGGCGGGGATCGGCCGCCACACGCGCGGCCTGATCAGCGCGCTGGCGCCGCTGACCGCCGGTCACGACGTTACCCTGTTGGTCTTCGGCGCGCCGCCGGGAGAGCCGGCCAGCGCGCCGCCCGGCCTGACAGTGCGCACCCTGCCGCTGCCCAACCGCTGGCTCACCGTGGGCTGGCACCGGCTGCGGATCCCCCTGCCCGTGGAGCTGCTGAGCGGCGCGACGGACCTGTACCACGCCTCCGATTTCGTGTTGCCCCCCCTGCGCCAGGCCCGCGGCCTGCTGACCGTGCATGACCTGAGCTTCGTCACCGCGCCTGAATGCGCCGACGCCGGCCTGCGCGCCTACCTGAGCCGCGTCGTGCCCCGCTCGGCGGCCCGCGCCGATCACATCCTGGCCGACAGCCAGAGCACTCGCCGCGATCTGATCGACCTCCTGGGGGTCGCCCCGGAGAAGGTCACGGTGGTCTATCCCGGCGTCGAGGCCCGCTTCCAGCCAGAGCACGATCCCGCGGCCCTGCACCGGGTGCGCGCCCGCTATGGGCTGGGGGATCAGCCGTTCATCCTGGGGGTCGGCACCCTGGAGCCGCGCAAGAATTGGCCGGCGCTGATCCTGGCCTGGGAGCGTCTGCGCAAGACCGGCCATCTGCCCCATCATCTGGTCATCGCCGGGGGCAAAGGGTGGATGGTGGAGGAGATCTTCCGGGTGGCCCAGGCCAGCCCCCTGGCCCAAGACATCCACTTCACCGGCTTCGTGGCCGATGAGGACCTGCCGGCGCTCTACGCCGCGGCCGACCTTTTCGCCTTTCCCTCGCGCTACGAAGGCTTCGGCATCCCGGTGATCGAGGCCATGGCCTGCGGCACGCCGGTGGTCTGCGCCGACAACTCCTCGCTGCCCGAGGCCGCGGGCGAGGCCGCGCTGCTGGTGAACTGCGACGACATCGAGGGGCTGGCCACGGCCATGGGGCGGCTGATCGGGGAAAGCGCGCTGCGCGCCCGTCTGCGCGCCGCCGGGCTGGCCCAGGCCGCCCGCTTCACCTGGGACGCGGCCGCGGCCGTCCTCTGGCAAACCTATCAGCAGGTCTGTTATGCCTCGTAGCGTGCGCCGTTGGCTGGCCGGACCGCATGTTGCCGTCGGGCTGATCCTGCTCGGCTGGCTGCTGGCGGCCGCGGGCTACTGGGGACCGTGGATTCCCGCCGGGCCGGCCGGGCTGCGGGTGTTGGGCCTCGATCTGGCGGAATATGTCAAGTTCATCGCCGAGGTGCGCAGCGGCCAGATCGCCCTGACGCGCGAGTATTTCTATCTGCCGTTGCTTGCGTTGAGCCTGAGCCTGAGCCTGTTGGCTCATCGTCGGGAGCTGCGCCTGCCGCTCTGGGCGCGCTGGACGCTGAACCTGTTGGCGATTCCGGCGGCGTTGGCCATGCTGCCCCCCGCCTGGACCCCGCCCCTGCTCCTGACGCCGGAGTTCATCAAGCAGAGCGTGGCCATGGCCGCCTGTCTGGTGTTGGCGCTGCTCTCCTATCCCCTGCTGCGTCGCCTGCCGGCCTGGGCGGCCACGGCGGCCGTCATTGTCCTGGCCATCCTGGCCACCCTGCCGCCGCTCGCCGCCTTCGCCTCCCTCTCCCCCGCGCTGGATGCCATCTACCATCGCAGCTTGCCCCCCGGCCGCGGCCTGTGGCAGATGCCGCTGGGCTTCCTCCTCCTGGCCATCGGGACCGGCCGAGCCCTGCTGCGCCGCCGGCCCTGAGCGCCCCCCCCATCCGATTTGAAAATTGCCGCACAGGCCGGTCTGACCTGAAAACAGCCGCTTTCGCCCGGTCCGGTCTCCCCTCGCTCGGGCCGGTCTCCTGACCGAGCCCACCACCTCCACGCTCGGGCCGGTCTCCCGACCGAGCCCGCCTTTGCCGGCTGCGCGCCCCGCACATGGACGCCTGACTTGCAAGCAATCGCACAGGCCGGTCTCCCCACGCTCGGGCCGGTCTCCTGACCGAGCCCGCCTTTGCCGGCTGCGCGCCCCGCCCATGGACGCCTCGATTCGCATAGCGTCTTGTCAGTCTGAGCAAAACGACCTGATCAAAGGGCATAGTCATCTTGACTACGCGAAAATCAGCGCACTGACAGGCCAACAGAGGATTTCCACACCTGCCCCTGCCCCACACTTCGGCGCAAGCGCAGGTCTCAGAAGCCTACTCAACCAACGGAAGACGCGCCCGTGGATTGAGTAGGCCGCCGGAGGGTTTCGATACGCCTCAGAAGGCTACTCAACCAACGGAAGACGCGCCCGTGGATCGAGTAGGCCGCCGGAGGGTTTCGTTACGCCTCAGAAGGCTACTCAACCAACGGAAGACGCGCCCGTGGATTGAGTAGGCCGCCGGAGGGTTTCGTTACGCCTCAGAAGGCTACTCAACCAACGGAAGACGCGCCCGTGGATTGAGTAGGCCGCCGGAGGGTTTCGTTACGCCTCAGAAGGCTACTCAACCAACGGAGGATACGACTCCCGCCCACCACACACTCCGGGTTACGCATTACGCATCACGCATTACGCCCCCCCCCCATACCCAAAACCAATCCCCACCCTCACACACTCCGAGTTACGCATCACGCATCACGCATTACGTGTCACCAGCCTCACCTCAAACCGACCACTAACCGTGTCATACAGGCCAAAGCTG
>Ga0209605_1003965_pt1 | contig 12505 bp, 7 predicted proteins | sample AD_UKC035_MetaG_FD_184408 | JGI IMG/M metagenome (GOLD analysis project Ga0209605, IMG submission 184408) | Active sludge microbial communities of municipal wastewater-treating anaerobic digesters from USA - AD_UKC035_MetaG (SPAdes) (version 2) | ecosystem: Engineered > Bioreactor > Anaerobic >...
AATCAGGAAGTACTCTCCCAAAAAAATCTCGAAGCAATTTAGGGTCTCCTTTTAAATCCAAAGAAGCGTATTCTGTTTCCATTGCTTTCATCTTCAAAAAAACATCCTTTAAGGGCACCTCTTCCGATTGAGTAAAGACACTGATATCGTCTAACATACTAATTTGATGAGCTGCGTTAACCGGCTCGCGTTTTCCATTTATCATCGATTCAACTATGAATCCATTTCGTGTCTGTGCGACCACTTTAAACAATCCACCTTTTCCGGCTACAGATAATATTCCTTTCAGTCCCATACCTATTTTATTAATTCTTCTGCAAAGATAATTTCTATTTGTTACCTTATTGCATTACGATCACTTTAGTACTGTAATTCAATTCACCACTTACAAACCGAACTTGGTATATACCATTTTTCAGATCTTCAATGTTATATCCCTTATTTAATTCTTCAGTATTAACTTCAGCAGATTTAACTTTCTGTCCGGATACACTGAACCAATCCATGCGTATCGTTTCTTTCAGATTAGCAGAAATATTAAAATATACCATTCCATTTGAAACTGGATTTGGATACGTTTTCAAAGCACTAGAATTTTGATTCTCTAAAACACTGCTTATAGCATCGTACTTTATCTGAGCTGCAACAGCTGAAGCCTGGATATCAATTAAAGAGTCTCCACCGATTAATGCAAATGCCACTACTACCGAATCGCCCGGGTTGATATTGAATGGTCCTGTACCTACAACATCAATAATATCATTACCTATACCTGTTCCGCCAGCTGTTGAACGCATTGAACTCATGCTTTGAAATTTTTCCTGACTGTCATACCCATTAAACATATCTATTCCACCTGCTCCACCCGATACATTGTCAATACCATAATGATAAAAAGGACCTTGTGTAAGTAACTTAATGCCCGCATATAATCCATTAGCTTCGGTTGACCATGCATAGCCCATTCTCAAGGCGGCATCTTCAGCTACTTTATTCTTGTTATAATCCATTATGTCCCAATCACAAAATATTCCGGCATGCAAGGCATTTAAAATAGTCGATCCATTGTTTTTAATACCATATTCAAAAATTACATACTTAGCATTTACAGGATCGCTCCAAACATAAAACCTATGGTTTACTCTCAGGTCCATGGGCATTGTATTTTGGTTGTCATTCATGAGACCTGTCAAATCCAAATCGGATTTCACAGAAGGAATTACATAATTCACTCTATTCATAGAAAAGAAATCATTATCAATAGCACCTGCAGGCGATCCTCTCATTCCGTCACTTACAGATGTATTCTGTCCAACCATTAAACCTCCTTCATATAGCATGGTTCCTGAAGCATTGTAAATAAATCCGATACCATCTTGCTGATTGGCGCCACTATAACCAATACGGCTATTTGATGTAACAGTAGTAGAAATCAAATTCTCATAAACATTAATGTAATCAACATTAATGCTTACTTCTAATAATTGAAAATCAGAATAAGTTCCATCGGTTAACGAGAGTTTTAGAATTACTTTAACATTAGGAGGAGCATTTGAATTAATTTTAAAAGAAAAAGGATTTGCGCCATTATTTAATGTAGCTAGAGTAGCTAATGCACCTACATTAACACTCGAATTCAGAAAAGTGATATACGGTGATGATGACGTTAATGTAGCAACAAGATTGGATGTTGCATCTAAATAATTAATAAAATCACCTGCTATCCGAATGGTATCGTTAACGACAAATGAGTTGTTATTATAATCAGCGTAAACTATATTCTCATATCGCACAGCAGGTCCGTTTTGTGTTAGTGCATTAACCATATCAATTCTTCCTTTGCCCAATTGATCAACATAAGGAGTATTACCAGATATCCCATATATGTTATCGCATGTTACTCTCATTTTCTCTGCAATTTGAAGTGCACTCAATGATGGAAACATAGACCATACCACTCCGGTAGCTCCTGCACAAATGGGTGCGGCCATGGAAGTACCTCCCTGAAAAGAGTACCCGTTATTAAAATAAGTTGAATAAATGTTGTCGCCAGGAGCACATACATCAACAAATCCGCCATAATTAGAAAAACTTGCTTTAGTATCGCTTGAGTTGGTAGCAGCCACACTTAAAACTTTATCATACGCTGCAGGAAAGAAAGGAATGTTGTTGTTGAAGTTTCCGGCAGCTCCAATTACCAATGATCCTTTATTAATAGTGGCATAATCGATTATAGTCTGTCCGAAAGAACCACCTCCATTACTTCCCCATGAGCAGTTTATAATTTTGCATCCTTGATCGGCAGCATATACTATTCCTTCGTACGCATGAGTCAAGGCACCAGCTGCATTTGAGATTTTAACAGGCAAAAACTTGCAGCGATATCCCGGACCCGCCACGCCAATATTATTATTGGTACTGGCTGAAGAACATCCTGAAACATGTGAACCGTGTGGATTGATATTAACCATCGGATCATTGTCGTTTTCACCTAAATCCCATCCCCTATAATTATCTGTATATCCATCATTATCATCATCCAATCCATTGATAAGATCATCATAGTTGTATTTTATATTGTCTACCAAATCAGGATGATCCCAATCCGTTCCGGTATCGGTTATGCCAATGACCATATTGGTATCGCCTTGCGAAATATCCCATGCCGCATATGCATTGATGTTGGTTAGATAGTACTGAAATGCTAAAGAAGGATCGTTTGGCGTGAAACTTACACTAGGAATGTATTTCGGTTCAACAAACTCAAATAAGTTTGTTCGAATCAAACGATTGATCTCTTTAATCAGATCTGTTTTACTGGATGTTGTTACTTCATATATTAAAGATAAATCAACCAAAGATTTTCCATGGCGATCATACTTTTGGGTAGGGGTTTCCTTTTCAGGGAACATTTTTTTTAAACTTACAATTTGTTTCCCTATCAATGCGTCTATTGCCGGAATTGCAATTCGTTGCTTCGAGCAATAGTTTCTGTATTCGCCTTTTACTTTAAGTACTATAGTATTGGACTGATAATCGCTTTGAGAAACCGAAGGGCTTAATGAAAATTGAGCTTGTGATTGAAAAATAGTCAGGCAACATAAAAGTGCGCAAATGATTGATTTCATAATAAATATTTAGCTAACGAATTTACATAAAACAATTGACGTTTGAAGAACAGAACAAGTTGCATCAAACTTCGGTTTTACCTTTTTTAATAGAGAGATGTAATGATTGTGTAAACAAAGAGGGGTTGCCATATGGCAACCCCTCTTTTAATGCTTTGCGAAAAAGATTACTTAACGCGAGAAGCTAAGTCAGAGCCTGGCTTAAATTTAGCTACCGTTTTTGCAGGTATCTTAATTTCTTTTCCAGTTTGTGGATTACGACCAACTCTAGCTGCTCTTTTAGTAGTAGAGAAAGTACCGAATCCTACTAAAGCTACACGATCTCTCTTTTTAAGAGCTTTAGTTGTTACTGTGATAAAACCATCAAGTGCTCTGGTTGCATCAGCTTTTGAAATCTTTGCTTCGTTAGCAATTGCGTCAATTAATTCAGCTTTGTTCATTTTAATTTATTATTTAATGATTAGTGACACTAAAGTATAGTGTATCCTTTATATACACAAGCTTACAAGCGACTAAGGTGCTGAATTGTTGATAAATAGGGGGTTTTGTTAATAACTCAGCCCTACATGCCCCTATTTATAAGCGATTCAACAATGATAAAAATCAAGAATATGTTTTCCAGCAAAAAGGAATATATTCAATAGCCCAATGTTTGCAATAGTTTCAAGACATCAACCCATCCAACAAAAGAAAAATAATTTTGAAATAAAAGTTAATCCACCTGGCAACAGCGTAATTAACAGCTGTTAAGAAATAAGCATTTGCTTCATTACCACATCAACTTTTTCAGCATTGGGAATCATCGTTTTCTCTAAGGTAATGTTCAAGGGGATGGCAGGCAAGTTCTCAGAACCTATTACATCAACAGCAGCATCCAAATAATCGAAGCAGTGTTTTTGAATTCTACCAGCAATTGAAAGGGCAAAACTATTTTCTAAGGGTTCCTCACTAATGACTAAACATTTTCCGTGCTTGCGTACTGATTCATAAATGGCCGTTTCATCCAATGGCATAATAGTTCTAAGATCGATTATTTCCACATGACCAGGATAATGACGTGCAGCATTCTTTGCCCAATAAACTCCCATGCCATAAGTAATAACCGAAAGCGTTTCTCCGCTTTCAATAAATTCCTGCTTTGCCTCTAATACCAATCTCGATTTGCCAATGGGCACCATATAGTTTTCATCAGGCTCAATGCTTCTGGCTTCTTCTGTACCCTTTATTTTCGACCAATACAATCCTTTATGTTCCAATATAACCACAGGATTAGGATCGTAATAGGCTGCCTTCATTAATCCTTTGAGATCTGCACCGGTAGAAGGATACACCACTTTAATTCCCTTTATGTTTGATAATACCGACTCTACACTACTGGAATGATAGGGACCTCCACTACCATACGCTCCAATGGGAACTCGAATAATACAGCTTACCGGCCATTTACCATTAGACAAATAACAGGAACGTGCAACTTCAGTAAACAATTGATTTAAGCCCGGCCATATATAATCGGCAAACTGTACTTCAACAATTGGCTTTAATCCTACAGCCGACATTCCCACAGTGCTGCCGATAATGAATGCTTCCTGAATGGGTGTATTGAATGTTCTTTCGTCTCCAAATTTTTGAGCCAAGGTTGCCGCTTCCCTAAATACTCCTCCCAATCGTGCACCAACGTCTTGTCCATATAGCAAACATTCCGGATGCTTTTCCATTAACTCTTGAATAGCAAACAAAGCGCAATCCACCATTACAGTTGCTTCTTTGCCTTCGGGTTTGCGATTGCCTGTTTCTTCAGTAATAGGTGTAGGAGCAAACATGTGCGTATACAAATCTTCCGGCTTAGGATCATCGGCTGCAAGAGCTCTGATGAATTCTTGCTTCACATATTCAGAAGCAATGCTATCTATTTGATTTAATTCCTGTGCATCAAAGCCAAGATCGATTAATTGTGTTTTGAACTTTGGCAGCGGATCTCTTTTCATCGCTTCGTCCAAGTCATCTCTATACCATTCCTTTCGAACACCAGATGTATGATGATTCAATAATGGAACGCTGGCATGCAACAATACCGGTCTTCTTTCCTTGCGAATGATGTTTAATAAATCGCGTATAGTTTCAAAACATGAAAAGAAATCTGTGCCATCAATTGATCTTACTTCCATTCCCGAAAAACCTCTGGCATATTCCGCAGCGTTCATCACTCGTACCTCGTCACTGTAGGCGCTGATATCCCACTCGTTGTCCTGCACCAAATACAATATGGGTAATGATTTTAAAACCGCCATTTGAAAAGCTTCGCTTACTTCTCCTTCAGTAACAGAAGCATCGCCCAATGAACAAACACAAACAGGTTTTTCATCCGGTACAGGAAAACATTGCGTACGTTCTATATATCGCATACCAAGTGCAACTCCTGTTGCAGGTATGGCTTGCATTCCGGTAGCAGAGCTTTGGTGTGGTATTTTGGGAAAATCATCTCTCCGTAAACTTGGATGAGAATAATACGTTCGCCCTCCACTGAAAGGATCATCTCGCTTAGCTAAAAGTTGTAGCATTAACTCATATGGGGTAAGGCCCATAGCAAGAAGCATACTGTCATCTCTGTAGTAAGGTGATGCAAAATCTTGAGGCAATAGTTGTAGTCCCAATGCAATTTGTATCGCTTCATGTCCTCTTGAAGTTGCGTGTACGTACTTGGCGGTAATTTCTTTGTTCGCCTCATACAATTCAGCCATATGTTTGGCTTGTTGCATGTAACGATAGGCGGTCAGCAATAACTCTTTATCAAGGTTTGATCTATGTAGTTGTTCTTTCAACATTTAATCAAATGCTAAGGGCGCACAAGTTACTATTAATGATGTTCTAATTCAATTCAGAATTCTGATTTTGTGAAAAAATAGGTAGCATTTTCTTCCATATCATCATAGGTGACAACCTCTGCTGTTCCATGTTCCAAAAAATATCCGCACAAAGCGAAATCTCCAATACAAAAAAAAGTATGTGCCAATAAAAAACCGAGTATCAAGATGGTGTAATTAGCCTGATGGTAAAATAAGATTATACCTATCAAACCTGCCATTAGAAAAACCGCACAGGGAAGAAAGGCAACAAAGAAAAATTTCTTCCAATTCATTACATGATGATGAGCACAAGCCATAAACATCAGTTTTTTCCATTGTGCTTTGAAAGAAATTTTTTTTGCACCGGTAATCAAAAAACCAATACCGTGTATTGCTTCATGAAACGGAACACTTAATAAACTGCTCAATAAGCCTGCACTAAAATACAGCAGCATACTTAGATTATCTGATTGTTCATTTAATTTATAGATAAAGTATAAAACAACGCTAAGAAGAAAAAGCATAGCGTTAAGTGCTTTAAACCAAAACATAATCTTGTTTTTCTTTCCGATATATTCTATTAAAAAATAAACCAAGGAATGATGATCTACCCGATCTTTCAATTGAAAGCCTTTTTGAAGCAATTGCTCAACGAGCGATGAACTCATTACTTTATTTGCGCTTTAAATTTGGCAATCGCATTTTTGGTAAAGTCGCTTAACACCAATTGGCCACTTATGGCTGCACGTTCGTTTAACAATGCTTCCCAATCTTCACAACCCTTCCAAAAGATTTTTTTCAATTCACTCATTGCTTCTGGATTTGATGAAACCAATTGGTGGCACAATTGATCGATGCTGTTGTCCATTTGATTGGCATCCGCTGAAAGTGAAGCGTATAATCCACATTGATGAGCCCACTGTGCACTATGCCATTGTGTTGCATTGATTGTCATAGCAGAAAATGCAGCTGTACCTACTTTTCGTTCCACTGCGGGACCAACAACAAAAGGACCAATACCTACCGCCAGTTCACTAAGTTTTACGGATGCAGTTTCTAAAGCAAATGTATAATCAGCAGCGGCCGCAATGCCTACTCCTCCTCCTACGGCTTTTCCCTGCACACGAGCAATGACAAATTTTGGAACCAATCGAATGGCATTTATTACCATTGCAAATCCTGAAAAAAAGTAAGTCCCACTTTCTTTATCGTTAATGCTCACCAATTCATCAAATGAAGCTCCTGCACAAAATGCTTTTTCACCTTCACTCTTTAGCAGAATTACTTTTACTGCATCATCATTTCCGGCATGGCTAATTGCAGCTGCCAATTCTCTCAACACGGCTCCGGGCAAACTATTGCTTTGTGGATGAAAAAATGTGATTACACCTATTCCATTTCTTACTTCAGATTTAACATGTCCTTTTTGATCGCTCATTATTTATAAATTTTTGTAAAGATAATAGGATCATAGGGTTTCATAAAAATTCTTTATTACTAGACTGATCGCCTTAAATTCAATATCTTTATACCAATCTTCCAAGCTTGACCATGAAATTTCGAATAGGACTTTTTTGTGTTTTAATTGCAGGCATAATCATTTTAGCATTAACCGCCAGCACACCTCTATATGAGGAACCGTACCATACAGAAGCACAGTTGGAATATTTTAAATCGCATGGCAACAAGGCGCTTGACCCTGGCGTATATTTTCTTCCTTCTATTAGATGCAAAGGATGTCATGGTTTTGACACAATGGGATTGGCAAATGTGGACACTTTAGGCAATGATGTAAATTTGTATGACGATTGGGAAACCAGCATGATGGGTTTAAGTTCCATAGATCCATTTTGGCGTGCTAAAGTAAGTCACGAAATACTGGTCAATCCTGCACACAGCAATGAATTGCAAAATACTTGCACCTCCTGCCATGCGCCAATGGGTAATTATACCTCAAAATATCAAGGCAACCCACACTACCTGATGAGCGACTTGGCCAATGATTCTTTAGGGTTGTCAGGTGTCGGTTGTATGAGTTGTCATAGCATTGGCACCGACTCGCTTGGACAGTTGTTTAGTGGCAACATACCATACGATACTAGTGGAGTGGCTTATGGTCCCTTTATTGCACCAATGATTGGACCCATGCAATTGTATGTAGGTCTTATTCCTATGTATAGCGATCATGTAAGCGAATCTAGAATTTGCTCATCCTGTCATACCTTAATTACTAATGCAGTTGACTTAAATGGAGTGCCTACAGGAGGAATTTTTGTTGAGCAAGCCACGTATCACGAATGGCTGAACTCAAGCTATCCAAACTTTGACATGAATTGCCAATCGTGTCATATGCCTGCAATTGAAGATCCTGTTAAGATTGCAAACGGATATACTGCCCTTCCTGGAAGAAGCCCGTTCAACAAACATATTTTCGCAGGTGCCAATTCATTTATGGTAAACCTGATTAAAAATAATAAAGTTGCCTTGGGTGTTAATGCTCCAACACAACACTTTGATAGCACTATAACAGAAACATTAAAGTTGTTAAAGGGAAAAACAATTGTTCTTGGCTTAAGTAATACCAATATTTCTAACGACACGGCAAACTTCATCGTTTCAATACTCAACAAAGCCGGGCATAAATTTCCAACCGGATATCCATCGCGAAGAGCTTTTGTTCAATTTGTAGTAACTAAAACTAATGGAGATACATTATTTGCTTCGGGTTTGTTTAATTCTTCAGGAGAGCTTACTCAATTGAGTGTGCCTTATGAAACACATCACAATTCGATTAATCAGCCGAATCAAGTACAGATTTATGAAATGATTATGGGCGATGTAAACAGCAATGTTACCACTGTCTTGGAGCGGGCAGCAAATACTTTAAAAGACAATCGTATACCACCTACAGGATTTAAATCCAATCACTACACCTACGACACTTGTTTTATTGCGGGTTCGGCATTGAGTGATCCTGACTTTAATAAAAATGGTGCAATGGAAGGAACTGGAAAAGATTTAGTGCACTACTCTATTCCTTTGTTAGGATATACAGGTTCCATTAATATTTATTCGAGCATTTACTACCAAAGCATTCCGCCATATTTTCTGAATGAAATGTTTAGCTATACTTCTGCAGACATAAGCACTTTTCAAAATATGTATAATGCTGAAGACAATAGTCCTATCCTCATAGCCCGCGATAGTCTTTTAAATGTTAACATTACTTCGGTTCAAAATTCATTAAGTCTTGAGCAAATAAAAATATACCCCAATCCCGCTCAAAACAATTCTACTGACATATATTTTAATGGAAGTAATTGGGACAACCTAAAAGTATTTTCGGTTGATGGAAAATTAATTTATCAAAAAAAGAACTTGCGAAAAGAAAATATAGTTTCACTTGAGCTTCCAAAACGAAAAGGAACCTACTACATTTTGATTGAAACCCCTGTTGGCAGAAGTGTAAAAAAGATAGTCAACCTCTGAAAAACACAATAAAATAGGGTTTTCAGACAAGCATTATTTCATTTAGTTTTTTACATTTGTTCGTACCAAACCTATCTAAAGCACTATGAAAAAAATCTACATCTTTCTTACCTTATTGCTCATTCCGTTTTACAATTTTGCACAACTCAATTTTGCAAACACAAATGCACGAATGAACAATGTTTATCACAGTGGCTGCCCTTTAGCTATCTATGATTTTAATTATGACGGACTCGATGACATTGTTCATCTCGATTTAGGAAAAGATCTTTATGTGGACTATCAGAAAACAAACGGTCAGTTTCAAACACAGTTTCTCGGAAGTTTCTCTTCCAATACCGGATGGGCTTGGGCAATGTGTATAGCCGATTTCGATCACAACGGTTATGCAGATGTTATGGCAGGAGGAAGCAGTTCATCGGTACGTATTTTTATGACCAACAACACAGGCACTTCTGCAACTCTTGTAAATCTTCCAAGCTCCAGTTTCTTTTTACAAAATATCACTTTAGCCGATATCAACAACGATGGTTGGATAGATGCTTTCTTGTGTGATGATAATGCAGAGAGTCATGTCTATCTAAACAACGGAAGTGGGGTGCTTGCCCCATCTACCATTATTGATTTTGATGTTACACAAACCGATGACTCCGGAAATTATGGTAGTGTATGGACAGATTTTGATAACGATGGCGATTTCGATTTGTACATTGCCAAATGCCGACAGGGAGTTAGTAGCCCAAGTGACGGAAGACGTATTAATGTGCTCTTCGAAAACGATGGTCTTGGAAATTTTACCGAAACTGCCGATACCCATGGACTAGCTATTGGTTGGCAATCGTGGACGGCAAGTTTTGGTGATCTAGATAATGATGGCGACTTAGACCTATTGGTTACCAATCACGACTATGACAGTCAGATTTTAGAAAATGATGGAAATGGAAATTTTACCGACATCACATCCTCAACAAATTTTGATATAACAGATATCACTGCTATTGAAAGTGTGATTGAAGATTTTGACAACGATGGCTATGCCGATTTATTTATTACCGGAAGTGATTCTCGATTTTATTTGAACAATGGCAACATGACTTTTACTAAAATAGACAACCTATTTGACAGTAATGAAATGGAGTCTTTTGCCATAGGCGATTTAAATCACGATGGCTTTATTGATATTATGGGAGGATATGCTAACATTTATACTTCACCTACAAGCACAGATGATGTGTATTGGAGAAATACCGGAAACAGCAACAACTGGATCACATTGGATTTGAGAGGAACCCTTAGCAATCATAGTGCAATTGGGGTAAGAGCTACGCTCTACAGCAATGGTTCATTGCAAATTCGTGAATCGAAAGCAGGCGAAAGCTACGGAACCAGCAATACTGCAATGGTACATTTTGGGCTGGGTACCAGCACCAGCATCGACTCCATCACTCTTTTGTGGCCTAGTGGAATTTTTCAAACCATTGTCAATCCATCCATCAATCAATTTTTAAATATAATAGAAAACGATTGCGTTTCTCCTGAAGCTATAATAACTGTTACCGGAGCATTAATTATCTGTCCGGGACAAACAACTACACTCACTGCACCTGCGGGATATAACTATTTATGGAGCGATGGATCAACCAATCAAGCATTATTAGTTACAGGCAGTGGCGAATATAATGTACGTGTTAGCACTACTGGTAGTAATTGTTCTGCCGTTTCAAAAACGATAAGCATTCTTTACAACCCCGATGAAACACCAAGCATTGAACACAACGGTGAAACAACTTTTTGTAACGGATCATCTATTACCATCAACGGTCCTTCTAACTTAAGCAATTACAACTGGTCCAATGGTTCAACCAATTCAAGTATTGTTGTAAATCAAAGTGGCACTTACACATTAAGTTATAACGGTATGTGTCAAACATGGACATCTGCTCCGGTGAATGTTACCGTGATTGATCCTCAGGTAAACAGCAACAATGTTAGCATTCCAGTAGCAGGTACTGCCAATTTAGTTGCCACCGGTAACAACATTGTTTGGTATGACGATGCGGGAGGAACAAATGCTGTTGGTGCAGGTAATAATTGGACTACTCCATTTTTAAATCAAACCAGTACCTTCTATGTACAAGCGGCTGATAGTTTTGGAGGGGGAGTTGAATATACCGGATTGCCTTATCATGGTGGAACCAGCAACTATAGCGGACCTACCACCAACTCAGGTATATATTTCAATGTGAGTAAATCTTGCCTTCTAGAATCAGTGAAAGTTTATACGGATCTTACCGGAGATCGAAATATATTATTGCTCGACAGTAGCGGAAATACAATAAACAATTTGGTAGTTACCATCAATCCCGACACTCAAGTCATTGCACTGAATTGGATGTTGCAACCCGGAGTTGCTTACTATTTAACTACCGATGCAGCTTATAATAACGCAATACCCGGATGGAATACAGCCAGTCCACGTTTGAAAAGAAACTCCTCAGACGTATCGTATCCATATGTAATCAATAATGTTTTGTCTCTTACCGGCAGTCCTGCAGGTGGTGGATTCTATTATTATTTCTACGATTGGAAAGTAGATGTTCCACCCAATGTATGTTATTCAACGTTATTACCTGTAACAGTTACTGTATTAACCACCGGGGTAAACGAATTGCAAGGCACCGATATATTGGTTTATCCAAACCCATCACTCATGGAGCTGAACATTCAAAGCAGTGAGCATTTAATAGATGCAGTTGAGATATTAGATGCCAGCGGACGACTTATTTTCAGCACCATTGACAATCAACAGCCTATCATCACAATAGACACTGAAGAATTGAGCAAGGGAGTTTATTTTGTGCGCATCAAGCAAAATGATCAATACATACATACTAAGTTTCTGAAACAATAAGTTTATTTTTTTAAAAAGTTGAAAAACCGTAGTGGAATTCACTACGGTTTTTTATTTTCATCAATTAACCTACTTCATTTTTTTTTGTTACACCTATCATGATACAAAAACTCTACATCAATAGTATCCAA
>Ga0209605_1003966_pt1 | contig 12498 bp, 16 predicted proteins | sample AD_UKC035_MetaG_FD_184408 | JGI IMG/M metagenome (GOLD analysis project Ga0209605, IMG submission 184408) | Active sludge microbial communities of municipal wastewater-treating anaerobic digesters from USA - AD_UKC035_MetaG (SPAdes) (version 2) | ecosystem: Engineered > Bioreactor > Anaerobic >...
CGGCCCCAGCACATTAACCGCAAGGGCCGCCCGAAGTCGTTTGACCAACTGCGGGCGCTCGCGCAACAGATCAGCCACGAGGTGCTCACCGCCAATGACGGCAGTCAAAAGACGGTGGTAGAGGCGCTGCTACGGAAGATAGCGACGGAAGACCCCAAACTATTCCTTGAGATCGCCTTCGGTAAAGTGCCGCAGGCGGTAGACGTGACCAGCGGCGGCGAGAAACTGGCTGCGCGGGTAGAGGTCGTGGAGATTATCAAGGTGGTGCGCGATGAGCACTAATCTGTACAGCGTGGCGGGCAAGAACGCGCGGTTGGTGCTACATCCCGGCCAGGTGCGGGTGTGGGACAGCCGGGCGCGCTTTGTGCTCATGCTGGCCGGGACGCAGGGGGGCAAGACCAGTTTTGGCCCCTGGTGGTTGTGGCGCGAGATTGAGCGTGCCGGTCCCGGCGACTACCTGGCCGTCACTGCGACTTACGACCTGTTCAAACTGAAGATGCTCCCGGAGATCAGGGCCGTGTTTGCACTGTTCGGCTACACCTACCGCGCCTCCGACCGCTTGCTGGAGAGTGAGGACGGCCTGACGCGCTTGATTTTGCGGTCGGCGGAGGCCGAAGGGGGCCTGGAATCGGCGACGGCGCGCGCGGCCTGGTTTGACGAAGCCGGGCAGGTCTACGACGCGCAACCGTGGGACGCCATCCAGCGGCGCTTATCGCTGGCGCGTGGGCGCTGCCTGATCACCACCACGCCGTACAGTGTCAACACCTGGTTGAAAACCGACTTTTACGACCGCTGGCGTATGGGTGATCCTGACTATGACGTGATCCAGTTTGAGAGCCGCGAAAATCCGGCGTTTCCAGCGGAGGAGTTTGAGCGCGCGCGGGCGACCCTGCCCGACTGGAAGTTCCAGATGTTCTATCGCGGGGTATTCCAGAAGCCGGAAGGCCTGGTTTACCAGCAATTCGGCGCGCAGCATATCCGCCGCCGCACCGATGACCGCTTTGTTGAGTGGCTAATCGCGGTAGACGAGGGCTTCACTAATCCCATGGCGATCCTGCTGTGCGGGATAGACCACGACGGGCGCTGGCATGTAGCGCGCGAGTTCTATCGCTCTGGCGTGTTGCAGGCCGAGGTGGTGGCTCTGATAGCGGAATGGTGTCACGAATTGCCGATCGCGGCGGTCGTGGTGGACGAAGCCGCTGCGGGGCTGGTGGCGGCCCTGCGCGAGGCGCGTCTGCCCGCCGTCGGGCACAAGGGGCGCGTGGTGGACGGGATCGTCACCGTAGCCGGCCTGCTGGCGACCGCGCGGGACGGTGCGCCGCACCTGACTGTGGACCCGGACTGCCAAAACCTGATCCGCGAGTTCGAAAGTTACGCCTGGCGGCCAGGACGTGAGGAGCCGGTCAAGGAGAACGACCATGCGCTGGACGCCCTGCGCTACGCGGTGAATTGGCGACTAAATAGTTACCAAACCGTGACAACTTGGATAGGACAGCCGAGGGTATATGCCGGATACTGAGATCAAGCACCTGCGCCAACGTATAGCCCGGCGCTTTGCCGAGAGCACCACCGTACCGGAGGAAGCCGGGTGGCAGCCGCTCACGCCCTTGACGGCCTGGCGACGCCCGGAAGATGACCCGGCAGTGCGGCAAGACGCCATTATAGCCTCGTACTATTACGCCCGCCGCGACCCGTTGTACCAGCGCGCGATACAGTTGACGCGCGCCTACACGTTCGGGCGCGGCCTGACCTGGAATGCACGCGACCCGCGCGTGGCGGCGGTGCTGGCCGAGTTCATGGACGACCGCGACAACGCTATTTTCTCGCGGGCGGTCGGGCAATGGGAACTCTGCGAGCGGCTCCTGATCACCGGCGAACTGTTCCCGGTCTTTTTCGTGAATTGCCGGACCGGGCGCGTCAAAAGCGCGCTGGTGGAGCCGTTGGAGATCACCGAGATCATCACCGACCCGGACAACCAGTACCGTCCGCTATACTACCGGCGCGAATACACTGCCCTGGCCTGGGACTGGCGCAGCGAGACCTACCAGCAACCTGGCCTGCAACGGGCCTACTACCCGGACTGGTACAACCGCCACCCGGAGCGCAGCACCTTTGACGAATACGCCGAGGACGGGACGCGCCTCACCCGCGTTGTGATGACTCAACTCAAGGTGAACTCGCACGGGCTGCGGGGACTGCCGCCGTTCTATGCTGGCATCCCCTGGATCAAAGCGTACAAGGGATTTCAGGAAGACCGGGCCACGCTCACGCTGGCGCTGGCAACCTTTGCCTTCAAGGCCAAGGTGCGCGGGAACCAGGCGCAGATCGGGCGCGTGGCCGGGCAGTTGGGACGCAGCGTAGCCGGACGCTACGGCTCGCATTCTGCCGACCGCGAACGGGCCGAGGGTGCGCAAACCTGGGTAGAGAATGACTCTATGAACCTGGACCAAATCAGGGTAGACTCCGGGGCCGCGAACGCTTACCAGGACGGACGCATGTTGCGGCAGCAGGTCAGCGCCGCCGTAGGGGTCACCGAGCCTGACCTGACCGGCGACCCGTCCATTGGCAACCTGGCCTCGCTAACGGCCATGAACGGCCCGCAGGTCAAAGGGTTTGAGGCCTGGCAGCAGATTTTCCGCGACTTTTACCGGGACGTGTTTCAGTTCGTCTTGGAGCAGGCGCAGACTTACGGGACCCTACCGCGCGACGCCGACCTGAGTTTCGAGGTGGACTTCCCGCCTATCGTCACGGAAGACCTGCCGTCGCTGGTGAACGCCGTGGCGCAGTTATTGCAGGCACAAAGCCTGATGGCGCGCGAGTTCATCCCCTGGAAGCGGTTGGCGGCGCGGGTGCTCCAGGCTTTCGGTGAGCAGGACGTTGACGCGGCGCTGGATGAACTACAGACTACCACTACTGCAACGCCGGAGAGCGCGGCGACCGACGCGGCCCTGCCGGACGCGCAGGCCGAGGCTTTACGGCGGGCTGCCGAGGCCCTGCGGGAAGCGGCGGGGGTGTAGGTGTGTGCGCCCACGGCCTTAGCGGAAGCGTTGGCGCTGGTCCAACTGCTGGAGGCGCGCACTTATCGTCACCAGGCCAAGCCCTGATTGCGCAGGCAATGGCCGAGGTAGAAGCGGCAGCAGCGGCGTTGGAGGCCTCGCGGTTTTCGCAGTCGGCGCGGCTCACCTTCCGCTCGCGGGTGTCGGGGATGTTGCGCCGGAGCGCGCCGGCTATGGCGCAACTGGGTTGGTATGCCGGTGGGGGTACAGGCAAGCCCCCGGCGGAGATTGCCCGGAACTTTATAGACGAACAGCAACAGTTTCTCAGCCGGTGGTTTTTGCAAATCAAAGCCGCCGGGGCTTTAGTCGGTGGAGCGGTGCGGGCGCGGATGTATGCGCAGGCCTTGGAGCAGGTCTACCAGCGGGCTTACATGGCCGCTGCCGGGCAGAAGGTGGGGCTACCGCCCTTGCCGGCCTACCCGCGCGACGGCTCCACCCGCTGCAAGATGAACTGCAACTGCTACTGGGAGGGACCGCTTAAGCGCGAAGATGAAAATGGCGTTTACTACGAGTTGTACTGGCGCTTGCGACCTGGCGAGAGTTGCGAAGACTGTATCCGGCGGGCAACGGTGCAATGGAACCCGCTGCGGATCATCAATCTGAACGGGATTTGGATTTTTGCAGAAGGAGGTGAACATGCCATATAACAACGTGCCCCGCGAGTTGTGGGACAAAATGGATCGCTGCGTCGCCGACGTGCGCCGCCAGCATGGCTACAGCAAGGAGCGCGCCATTGCGATTTGCCATGCCGGGCTGGTCAAGAAGGAGTCTGTCCGCCCGCTGACCGAGGTAGCGGTGGCGGCCCCCACCCTAAACGCCGACGGCAACCTGGACGGGATCATCGTGGTGGAGGGCTTGAGCAAGAACCGCAACCGCTACACGCGGGCAGCGCTGGAATCGGCCATCCCGGTATTCGCGCACGGCCTGATCTACGCCGACCACAACCTGCCCGGCGAACCGCCGGAGCGCAGTATCAGGAACGTGGTGGGGCGGTTGCCGGGGCCGGAGGGGATGTCGGTGGAGGTAGCGGAGAACGGGCAGGCCGTCTTGCGCTTTCGGGGGGCGCGGCTCTCGGAGAGCGCGGGCTGGCTGAAGACTATGCTGGCCGAGGGCATCCTGGGCGACATGAGCATCAACGCCGCCGGAGCCGGTAAGCAGGAAGGGGATGAGTTCATCGTGGAGGCTTTCAGTCCCGACTATCCGGCCTCGTTAGATTTTGTGACACGGGCCGCTGCGGGCGGCTATGGCGCGTTGCGCGAATCTGAGACACCAACAATTGGGAGGGGTATGGAGAACACGGAGTTGCAGCGGTTGCGGGCCGCGCTTAAACAGGCGCGCCAGGAAGCCCGCGAGGCTGAGGCCGCGCGTTTGCTGGAAATCAAAACGCGCGGATTGAGTGAGAGCGCACGCCTGCGCGTGGCACAGCGAGTAGCGGGCGCGATCAAGCGGTTCGTGGAGCAGGACGAAATGCCAGCGGTGGAGATCACGCTGCCGGAAGAGGTCCAGGCATTGCCGGAGGAGGCGCAGGCGATCTGGTTGCGGGCCTACATGGAAGCCAAGCCCAAGGGCGAGTTCGCGGCCAACCATCTGGCCTGGGCTGAAGTCCTCAAGTCCTACGAGCAGAACGAGAATGGCGAGTGGGTGAAGTCCGGCAATGCTCCCAATCCGTCCGAGGAACTGGCGGGCGAGATTGAGCAGGCCGCGCAGGCCGAGACCGGAACGGAGAAGCCGGAGAAGATGGAGAGCGCCGTGCCGGGCGCGATCCGGGGCATGGGGCGCAGCGGCGCGCGGGTAGTCACCGAAGCCGAGGTTGAGGAAATCTTCAAGCAATTGGGAGGGCGACATGGCTAAAAATGCGGGAGCGATTGAGCAGTATGCACCGATCCAGCTCAAGTTGGGCGTGACGCGCTCGGCGAAGGCCGGGACGGTGCTGGCGCTTAACAGCATGGTGGTCTACCTGCAAACCGACGCCGACGCCAACGACGAGGCGATTTGCACGCTCCCCTGCGCACACGCGCAGGTGGTCAGCGTGACCGCCGCCGATCACAGTGGCGCAAGCACGGTAGCGGTGGGCGATAAACTGTATCTGGATTCCGGGGTCATCAACAAAGACAGCACGGATGGCGTGCCGCTTGGCTATGCGCTGGAGGCGCTGGCGGCGGGTGACACCGGCAACATTCTGGTGGGCTTTGGCCTGTAAGGGGGGTGAGAAAATGAAGCAAATTCTTGAATCTGTGAACGACGCGGATTACCGGGGCATGGTCCCGGTGCCAGCGTTGCAGTCGCAATTGAACAGCAATCCCGGCTACCTGGCGAAACTCAAGACATTCGCCGAGGCCTACCGGGACTACATTGACGGCCAGGGGCACACCTACCTGCGCGCGCGGGAAGCCCTGCGCACCTGGGCCGGTCTGCAATCGCAGCCGGTTTGGTTGAGCGAAGCCCTGGGCCCCAGTGATTTCTCCTATCTGTTCGCTGACACGCTCCAACGGCTGCTGCTGGATCAGTTCCAGGTCGCCAACCACGACTGGGAACTGTACGCGGGGGTGCGCACTGCGCCCGATTTCCGCGATGTCAAGCGGTTCCGGGTCAGCGCCGGGGCGGGTTTGCTGGGTGAACTGGGGCCGGGCGAGTCGTATCGGCAGGACGTGATCGGCACCGCCTACAAGGCTTACGGCCTGAAAAAGTGGGGCCTTGTCCGCTCGTTCTTCTGGGAAGCGTTCGTCAATGACGACCTGGACGCCCTGCGGCGCGCGCCGGCTGACCTGGCGCAGGCCGCGCGCAACACCGAGGCTTACGTAGTCACTGCCGCTTACGCCGCTAACGCAACGCTGTACAGCGCGACGCACACTGTGAACGGGGTGAATTACAGTAACGTTACCAGTGACACGCTCAGCCTTAACGCTCTGGTGGACGCCATCAGCGAGATGGGTTCCTATCCCGGCGATGATGCCACTGGCGTCATTATCAACAACACGCCCAAGTACATCGTGGTCGGCAGCTTGGGCCTCAAACTCCTGGCCGAGCAAATCTTGCAATCGCCGCAGGTCATGTACATCGGCCAGACCGACTTGAGCAACCTGCCCACGGCTAACCCGCTGGGGACGCTGCGGGGCAACCTGCAAGTCGTCTGGAATCCGTTCTTGCAGTTACTGGACACCAATTGGGAGACCGCCTGGTATCTGTTCTCCGATCCGGCATTGGGCTACGCGGTGGAAGGCCTGCGCCTGGCCGGATTTGAGACGCCGTCGCTGTTCATGCGTGCCTCGGCCCAGTTGGCTGTGGGTGGCGGGTTGGCTCCGGCGACGATGGGGGCCTTCGACAACGATACGGTGGATTACAAAATCCGCCACTGCTTCAACGCGGCCCACATGAACGATGTGGGTGGTTGGCGGTTCACTTACTACAGCACTGGCACGGGGGGAGGTGTCCAATGAAAACCTGGCGTTTAGCGCTTCCGGTTAATCTGGCTTTGCTGGCGTTGGCGCTGGCGGGGGTACTGCTGCACGGCGAAAGCCCGGCGCGGGCCGCCGCCGTCACCAACTACCAGACCTACAGCGTGGAAGGTGGTACTACGCCCTACTACGGTAGCCATACCACCGCCGCCATCAACGTAGATGGCTACGGGACGGCTTTGATCGGGGTGGGGATTGATGCCCACAGTCTCACAACCACGTTTGCCATCACGGCGCAATACGCCATCCCTACCTCCGGGCCGTGCTCGGCCAGTGGCCTGGTCTGGTATGACGGCGAGGATACTCTGGATTACGCTGCCGTCAGCGGCCATACTATCGGCGCGTTTACCGAGACTCTAACCACGACCATCGCCACCGTGCCCTATCGCACGGCGTTCACCCAACTGCTCAACCTGACCGGTGACGCCAACGAGGGCCGCGAGTTCCGCATCAAGGGGCGCTGTATGCGGCTGGTGATTACGCCGTCGTCCGGGTATACCCAGACGTTCACTCCGACCATCGCCATCCTGGCGCAAGACGCGCAGTGAGGTGAGACATGCACGAACGAATGCGCTTGCAAGGTACAGTGACGCACGAACTGCGCGACAGCGCGGGTCGGTTGCTGCTGCGCGAGACCGATCACAACCTGGTGGTAGATGACGGCCTGAATCTGGTTGCCGTCCTGCTCTCCGGTAGCGGTGCGGCTCCCTCACACATGGCGATCGGTTCCGACAACACGCCGCCCAACCCCGCTGATGAAGCTTTGGGCAACGAACTGGTGCGCGTGGCTTTCACCAGCGCCACCGTCACCGACAATGTTATTACCTGGGTAGGGACGTTCGGCCCTGGCGTCGGCACGGGCACGGTCCAGGAGGCCGGCATCTTCAACGCCTCTTCCGGCGGGACCCTGCTGGCCCGGATAATCCACGGCGCTTTTGCGAAGGGGGCCAGTGACACGCTCACCATCACCTGGACGCTGGAACTGACCAATAGCGTATAAGGAGCGCGCCATGAACATTACCGGGCGCGTACATGTCAAACACTATGGCCCGGACGGCGAATTACTCGCCGTCCGGGAATACCGCAACTTGATTGTCAACGAGGGGTTGAACTTCGTCGCCCGCTTGCTGGACGGCGAGGCTTTGCCGCTCAACGCGATTTTTCTCAGTGAGAAACAGACCGCCCCGAACCCTGGCGATACCTGGGCCAATGCCAATCCCAGTATCGGCGGAGAAGGCACGGCAACCGTGAGCGACAACGAGGTCACCGTGGAAGCCGACCTGGGACCCTACAGCGCGCCACAGCCGACCTACTACAGCCTGCTGTTGGCTTACTACGGCCCCAGCGTTCAAACCTTGTTCGCGCGGGTCTACATCGGCCCGACCAGCCTGGGTGGGGACGACAGCCTGCATGTGACCTGGACTGTCACAGTTTCGTGAGGTGAACCATGCCCGACGAATCCTGGACACTGACCGACACCATTGCCGGAAGAGAATACCCGGTGATCCACGAAGAGAAAGTGCTCCATGACGGCCTGGCGCACAACGAGACCCACCCCTGGACGGTAGGCCTGCCGTTCAGCGATACGGGGGTACTGACGGATAGCCTGGTAATCGGCATACCGCTACACGACACCATTGCCGGAAGAGAATACCCGGTGATCCACGAAGAGAAAGTGCTCCATGACGGCCTGGCGGTTGATGACGGCGCGTCGACCTGGCAAAACGGCTGGGAGTTCAACGAGCGCATAGCCTGCACGGATGCCATCACCGAGTTTGACCGCGTCATCTGGAAATTGACGTTGGGGAGGTGGTAAATGCCACAGCGACCGCGTGAAGTCATAGAGGGGCCGCAGGTGCAGGGCAAAGACGAGCGCATCCGTTACTTCCTGGACATCGGCCAATGGGCCTCCTGGCCCACCAATATCAGCGCACGCATCTACACTACCGCTGGAACGGACGTGACCGAGACCAAAATGACCGGGAAGGCGCACCTGATTGACGCCACCACTATCGCGCTGCCGTACATCAGCAACCTGGTGGCGGGCGAGCAGTACCGCGTGGAGGTCAAGTTTAGCGACGGCGGTCAGATTTACGAGCCGTTTTTCATCATCCAGGGCGAGGAGTGACATGGCCTACTGCGAGATCGCCGATGTAGAAACGCTGATGCAGTTGAAGTTCTCGTTAAACTCGCGGCCCAATCGCTACCAGGCCGCCGACATCATAGAGGACGTGGCAGCGGAGTTAGACGGCGTAGCGCAAGCGGCAGGGTACACCGTGCCAATCACGAGCACCGCCGCCATTGGCGTTATGCGCCGCGAAAACATGTACGGCGCGGCTTGTGCTCTCTGGCACGCTGGCTACGTCTCGGACACCGCCCCGGCCAGGGCGGAATACTGGTGCACGCAATACAACGACTTTCTGAATCGCTTGCGCAAAGGCGAGCAACAACTGCCCGGCCTGCTGCCGGTCAGCGACCTGGACCCGGCCTGCCGGATAGTCCCGCTTATACCGCGCGATCCCTACTGGGGGCACGGCACGGACAACCTGGAGGAATGACATGCCGCTGGAACTGACCCGCCAGGTCGGGCAGATGATCGTGGCGCGCGGCGATGTGGGCCACTTCAAGCGCTTGTTGGATTTGCGCTATGCCAGTATGCGCAATTTTTACGAGCCGCTGCGGCTGTGGGGTATCTACCTTACCGAGGTCTACGCGCCCGGCCAGATCAACGCGCAGGGCGCACCGATCGAGTTCGCGCCGCTCTCGCCGCGCTACAAGCGCTGGAAGGATCAGCACTATCCAGGCCGCTCGATCCTGGTGCGCACGGGCGCAATGCAACGCGGCTATACGTTCCGCAATACGGCGACGCGGTTGACGGTGGATAACCGGCAGCCGTACTGGATTTACCATCAAACCGGCACGCGCAAGATGCCTGCCCGCAAGGTGTTTCAACTGACGGACGAGGATTACAGTTTGCTGCGTTTGATGATCAAGGACCACATCTTAAAATTCCACGGAGGGACGCCATGACCATGCCGACCGCGCACTTCAAGCGCCAGATAGAAGATTACCTGCTCGCGGCGCTGGCTGCCGTGCCGGAACTCTATCGCGTCAAAATGTTCACCAGGGGCGTCTTGCCCGATATTGCCATCCCACAGGAACTCTATCCGCTGTGCGAGTGCTACATTTTGCGCGAGACCTCGGTGCTGGAATTGACCGGCAACTACTACCACCAGACCTACGAGGGCGCTCTGGTGTTTTCGGTCCTGTTGACCAACGGGGCCGATGCCGACCTGTTCCAGCGGCGCGGCGGGCGGATCGCCCATGTGGCGTCCTACGACATGATTGATGAGTTGGTTTGGGCGGCGCTGCTGGAACTGCAACGCTGCGCCAATCACGACCTGGCCGGGTTAAGCACGGCAGACGAGACCGTATTGCGGTTCTCGGCGGGGGAAGAGATCAACTACGGCCTGCTGGAGGCCGACCGGTCCAATAACTGGGCCATGACCGCCACCATGCGCTTCATGGTGGAAACTGAAAGAGAGGTTTAAGCATGGGTTGTAACCATTTCTTGTATTCACCGGAGACCGTCTTCGGGACCTGGGTAACGCCAACCAAGGCGCTGCCGATTGAAGAATCTACGCTCCAGGCCGAGCGCGAGGCGATAGACCTGCGCCTGTCGGGCAGTTGTCGCAGTCTGTACTACCGGGTGCTGGGGGCCAAGCCGGTTGGCGGGACGGTCAAACTACCGTTCCCGGCAGCCAACATCGGATCCTGGTTCAAGACGTTCCTACGGGACGTGACTACTTCCGGTAGCGGTCCCTATACGCACACGTTTTTGTTTGACGACACCACTAACCCGCTGGGCATCTCTGTGCAGCAGCAGTACTCGGCAACGTTGGGGCAAAATTTCCTCTCCTGTGTCACGACCAGTGTGACGTTCACCGGCACGGTCAAAGAGTCGGTGGGGCTGGAGTTTTCCCTGCTGGGCAAGGATGAGGCCCTGGCAGGGGGTACATGGGACTACAACAGCGGCGCATCACCGGCCCTGGTATCCAACCCTGGCGCGCTCTATGCTACCCGCGCGCGTCCGTTCATGTTCTACGACGCCGGAATCACCATCGGCGGGACACCGGCCATCGCTGACAAGATCATCAGCGTGACCGGCGGGACGGCCTACGCCAAGGCGCTCAATGTCAAGGTCAGCATTGAGTTGAACGCCGACGCGGACGGCTACGGCCTGGCCGCCGATCCGACCCGGCAGGAAATTCCGGCGCAGGACCGCGACATCACGGTGGACCTGGAGCTATCGTGGACCGATTACAGCACGGTCTTGTACTCGGCGGCGCGTGCCGGGACGCCGCTGGCGTTCACGTGGAACCTGGTGGCGGGCAACAACGAGGCGCACATCATCATCCCGGCCCTATTCCTGGACCCGGCCAAACTGCCCAACCTGACCGGCAGCAGCGCCAAGCAGACTATTTCCCTGACCGGCAAAGCGGTTCTGGATACCGTCACCGGCCACAGTTTCAACCTGTGGCTGAAAAACAGCGAGGCTACGCTATGAGTGAAGTGCAAATTGACGACACGCTTTACACCCTGCGCGACCGGTTGGACTGGTTGGAGCAACAGCGCATCAATGACGCCGGGTATCAGTTTGTACTCAATGGGCGCGCGTTGGTCAACCTGTCCGAGATCGGCGACTTGAGCGAGGTTGACGAACTGACGGTTATCCCGCGCACCGCCGAGCAGAACTTCCAGCGGTTATGCGCGCGGTTGGCCCCGCATCTGAAGCCGGTGGACATCAAGCGGTTACCGGCCCGCCATGTCGCCGTCCTACTGGCGCGGATCGCCGAGTTAGAAGCCAGGGAAGCCGCCGAATTAAACGAACTGGAGCCGGGAAACCCTACCACGCCGCGCTCCGCAGCGTAATCCGGGGCGCGGTACTCTATGGGCGCACGCCAGAACGTGGCTTGCATAGCACCGCCGAGTGGCTGCTGCTGCAACGGGCGGTGCTGGCGGTCTCTGAGTGGCACTTGGTGCATGACGGCGCGGCTGATTACGTTGCTCTGGGCTATGACTCCGGCAACGGGCGACCGACCAGGTACAAACTGCTGGAGTTCCTGACTATTGCAGGGCTATACAACGAGGCCGAGGCGGAAAAATGGCGACAATCCGAGACATCTATCAGTTAGACACCTACGCTAACACGGCGGGACTCAATAAAGCAGAAGGCGAGGTCACGCAGTTAGACCATGCCATTGAAAAGACCGGGCGCGATGCCTCCCAGGCCAGCGGCAAAGTCGCCGGCCTGGGCGGTAGCCTGTCCGGCCTGGGCGGGATTGCGCGCGGGTTAGGGAGCGCGCTCAAGGGGCTGGCGCTGGGGTTGGGGGCATTAGCGGCGGGCGCGGTCGTGGGCCTGCCGCGCCTGTTTAAAAGCATCCGGGGCGCTATGGAGGAGACCGGCAAATCCGCCGCCGGAGTCGGACAATCGGCCCGCGCGGCGGCTGCCGGGGCCGCCGAGGCCACCAAGCAAGTAGGCGGTTTGATGGGGGCCTGGGGCGAGGTAGGGGCGGGCTACGTCATGGCTGCCGGGCAGAAAGCTACCGAGGTTGCATCTACTGCTACCGAGACCGCCGACGAGGTAGAGGACGCTATGGACCGCAGCGGCGCGGCTACCAGTCGCTTCGGGCAGGTGTTGGACCGGATCGGCAAGCGGTGGGAGGAACTCAAGAACATCGTCCTGCGCGCGCTGGGCAAGGCTTTGCTGCCACTGCTGGAAAAGTTTTTAGCCTTCTTGGAGGACCCAGCAACGCAGAAATTTGTAGAGCTACTGGCTCAAGACCTGGCTAACGCCGTGGCGAAAGTTGCCGACTGGGTGAGCCGGCAGGCTATCCCGGCTATTCAGGGCTGGATCGTCAAGATCAACGAAATGGGCGGCCCGATTGCAGCGCTCAAGTCCTGGTGGGACAGTCTAAAAACCACAG
>Ga0209605_1003975_pt1 | contig 12472 bp, 8 predicted proteins | sample AD_UKC035_MetaG_FD_184408 | JGI IMG/M metagenome (GOLD analysis project Ga0209605, IMG submission 184408) | Active sludge microbial communities of municipal wastewater-treating anaerobic digesters from USA - AD_UKC035_MetaG (SPAdes) (version 2) | ecosystem: Engineered > Bioreactor > Anaerobic >...
ACGGGAAAGATTCTAATGAGACGGGACACGAGCGTCGCGTCTCGGAAAAAACACTCCGGATCCCCCCTCATCGTGACGCGGCGCCGCCGGGGGAGTTTGAGGGGGGCGGCGTGGCTCTCCTCAGGGGTTCAGCGAAGCGCCGAAGGGGGAGCTTGACTCCCCCTTGGAAGTGTCCCGTCTCCTCGGAAATCACGGAAAAGATTCTAATGAGACGGGACACTTGGGAGGCCGAGTGTTTTGGCCAGCCTCTCCGTCATCTCAGCCGCCCGGTCGAACGCGGCCGCGACGTAATCGTCGACGCTCTTTAGGGCTTCGGCCTTGTTGACCGCGTATTGGGCGGAGAGGGCGGCTTCGAACGCGCTCCGGCCGTCAAGGAAAGAGCGCTCGAGAATCTCGATTCCCTTCCGCACGGCCTCGATCTTGGCCCCGTAATCAGCCTCCACGGCTTTTTCCACGGCGAGGACGCGGGTATTGAGGAGCATCCCTCGAGCCGCCTTGAACCCGGCCTCCTCGAAATGCTGCCGGTAGAAGGCCTCGTCGTCATGCGTTTGGGGACCCAGGCCGAAGCCGGCCGGGAGGGCTCCGCCGGCGCCGTACAAGGGGAGGAAGACCGTCGTATCCGGTTTTCCCAGCGTCAGCCAAAGGGAAGCCGCGAGCGGTCCCGGGCGGGAGGCGTCGAGGGAGGCGATCAGGCTCGTGACCGTCGTCGCCGTGCAGATCGTCCGAAATTTCGCGCGGTTCGGGGAACCGGTCTTGTATCCATCCGTGGCGTCGTAAGGCGTGCCTTCGTGGTGATCGCGGAGAATCGCCATCAGCCGCTCGACGGTGACTTTTTCCGCCGGCTTCACGGAAAACGGATAATTCTCGCCGATGGGCCATTCCCGGCCGGTCAGCAGCTCAAGCCCCCGCCAGTGGCGAAGGGTATTGTGGTCGGCCAGAAGGTCGGTCGAGGGACGGGTGTAGGCTTTTTTAAAATCAAACGGCCCGTCCTTCTCCGGATCGTACCAGCCGCGGGCTTCGGCATAAGACACAAGATCGGCGGAGCCCTGGAAGCGGACGGAATCGCCCAAGTCCACCCGGCGGATCGTCATGTGGTTGGGAAGGATCGCGACCTCGTCGTCGGGAACCCGCTGGGCGACCCAGCGGCGTCCCCGGACGGCGGCCAACAGCCAGGCCTCGTTCCCGTCGGCGACGGCATAGGTGCGACCGGAATCCCGGTAGCCGAATTGTTCGATAAGCGCGCCGGCCAGGGCCACCGCTTCCCGAGCCGTCCGGGCCTTTTCGGCGACGATCCTCCGCAGCATGTAACCGATGCCGCCGTCGGTCAGATCGCTCTCCGTCTCCCGGGTCGGACAGCTGTCCGAAACGAGGACGACTCCATGCGCGTTGACGAAGCTGTCGGAGTATTCCTGGGGGGCCACCTCGATCCAGAGGAATCCCGCCGTCCGGCCGTCCGTCCGGTAATGGGCTCCCCGGCCGAGGGCGACATTCCTCTCCCGGCCGTAATCGCCCGGCGGAATCCGGCGGACATTGACGATATTGTCGCCCCAATCGTCCTCGTTATGGGCCAGGAGGACCGACCCGTCGGCCGAAGCGGCCTTCCCGACAACAATCGTGTAACAATCGAAATTCCGGCCATCGCGGGTCGCGGCGGACAAAGCCGGGGAAAGAAGAGCGGCGGCCAGGATCAGGGCGTTCAGCCGGCGTGCGTTCATCACGGTCCTCCGGGAAACAGCGGTTTTTTTCAAACGTTCCGGTCGCGGCCTATCTTATGACGCCCCGGGCCGTATTTCAAGCCGCCCGGAGTTGCGATCACGATCGCGGATTTGGGGATCAAGGACGATCCCGGCTCCCAAGAGAGGCGGCCGACTCGATCGCTTATAATGGAAAAGACGAGTCCTTCGGCCGGCCCCCCGCGCCTCTAACGGCTGAAGCGCAGATAAATCGTCGGGCCTTGTCCGTCGATCTGGAGATTCCAGCCCGCGGCCCGGGCCCGATCCTGCCAGATCGCCTCGAAGATGCCCATGTAATCCCCCAAGGCGATTTGCTCCCGGAGATGGGATGTCTGCATGTAAAGCGCGAAGAATTGATGATCGTCGAACCGGACGACCGCTTCGCGATCGGTCAGCTTTTCCAGAACGACCTTGTTTCCCTGCATCCTCGCCTGCTCCCAGCAGAGGTAAAGGATAAAAGCCCGGGATGCGGGAAAATAGGGAATCCAGGACGTCGCCGCCTGGACGTATTCCGCCCCGTCCCGGAGAAATCCCAAGGCGTATTCCGTCCCCTTGAGGCGGGTCATCTCGGTGAACAGCCCGACGATCTTCGTCCAATAGATTTCCTGCCGCATCCAGTTCTTCCGTTCCTCGGACAGGTCGGGGAACGAGGAGGCGTCGGCCGGAAGGGACACGACTTGATCCAGCCGGAGGAAAACGCCCTCGACGAATCGGTAATACCAGCGGCCCCCTTCGACGGTGAAACAAAAGACATACGTCCAGGGAGCTCGGCGCTTTTTCCCCACCTCGATGATGAACGAAACGAGATTGTCTTGACGGACGACCTTTGGAGTGGCCCGCCATTCCGACCAATCTTCGTCCTTGGTCCAATCCAGCAGATTCGTCAGCCGCGATTCCCGGGTCCGGGGATCATCCGGATGAATCCAGTCGACCGTCAGGGTTCCCGACCTGAGCAGCTGAAGGAATTCCTTCCAAATATCCATATCGGAGGCCGGCGGAGCGGCGGCGGCCCAAGAAACGGCCATCACCGTCAACAGAAACGCGGCTGTGAATTCCCTTTTCATCCTGTCCCTCCCATTCTTTTTTCCGCCGGCTCCGGCCCGGCGGCCGGCCCTTTTATTATTATACTTAAAAACAAAGGAAAAACACTCCTCATCTGGTCGGAGCCCCCTTCTTCCCGTCTTCCCGCTCCGCCGAGACCGCCCAGGCCGGATAAGGCGCGCCGCTTCCCCGGACCGCGTGCCAGAGGATACAGTTGAGGATGTTCTCCGGACAGGCATCGAGCCGGGCCGAGTTCTCGGCGTTTCTGCGGAGGAGAACGTCGCCGATCGTCCGCGGATCCGGATTCATCTCGTCCTTTTGCTCATCCTCTCTTTCCGCTTATTTCATTCCCGAAAAAGAATGGTCTTTGTTTTTTCCTTGCTTGCCCGCGGGCGGTTCTCCGGGCCGCTCCGTCCGGACATACAGCACGCCGAGCCGGCGGATGAGAGCTTGAAATTCCTCCGCGGGGAGATCGCTCGCGATCTCGGCCGCCACGGGCTTGCCGAAAAACAGCTTTCCGTTCATCTCCTCGATGAGGCCGGTGATCCGGACAAAGGCCGAGGCTGGAGCGTCCTTCACGACCGTCGTCATCTTGCCGTCGTGGAAAATGACGGCCTCGACGGAGGGCATCCGGGAGACTTTTTTGGCGAAGTCCGCCAGCAGCCGCTTTTTCCTGTTCCGAATTCCCCGGTAAAGGAAAACGCCGATAACGGCCGGGGCGATCAGGCTTCCCCAATTGAAGCTCGTGAAAAGGAGGAGGACCGCTAAAACGACGACCCCGGCGACGATCCAAACGCCCTTGGCTCCCAGCGGCACGGAGCTTATCATCCGGTCAAACCAGGCCTGCAAGCGTTCAATCGGCCGAAGGTCCGTCCGGCTTCCCGATTCCAGGTCGAGTTTGAACCGCTTCAGATCGGAGGCCAAGGTCTCGGCGTCCGGATAGCGGTCTTCCGGCCGTTTCCGGAGGCAGCGGGAGACGATGCGGTGGACCTGCGGCGGAAGATTGCGGCGGACGACCGTCACCGGCCGGGCTTCCTCGTAGGCGATGGCGTGCATCGTGTCCAGCGGCGTTTCGCCCTTGAACGGGAGCTCGCCCGTGACCATTTCATAGAGAACGACGCCGAGAGAAAACAAGTCGCTCCGGACGTTGAGGTCCCGCCCCCGGGCCTGCTCCGGGCTCATGTAGGGGACCGTTCCCATCACCAGGCCGGGCAAGGTCCGGCCGGCGTCCTTGGTCAAGGTCCGGAGAGGATCGGACGGCGGAGCGGATGCGGCCGGAGCCGGTTCCATCAGCTTGGCCAGCCCGAAGTCAAGCAGCTTAGCCCGGCCGTCGCGCGTGACCATGATGTTGTCCGACTTGATGTCCCGGTGAAGGATCCCGGCCTCGTGGGCCTTTTCCAGTCCTTCGACCACCTGGAAGGCGATCTCGACGGAGCTCAAGAGATCCAACTCCCGATCGGCGATCAGCCGGCCGACGGACCGGCCGTCGATGTACTCCATGACGATGAACAGACAACCGTCGACCTCGTCGATGTCATAGACTTGAGCGATGGCCGGATGACTGAGGGCGGCCGCGGCCCGGGCTTCTTGGACGAACCGGTTCCGCCGTTCGGCGCTGGCGACCAGGGCGGGACTCAGGAGCTTGATCGCCACCGGACGATTGAGCCGGGTGTCCCGGCCGCGGTAAACGACGCCCATGCCCCCCTGGCCGATGAACGCCTCGATGCGGTAATGCTTGAGGTCTGTTCCGGTTAAGTCTGTCGAGCCGGAAATATCCTTCACGCACAGCATCATATGATCGGGCGGACGGCAAGTCAACCGGCGGAACGAGTCCCGGTGATGAGCTCGTTCTTTCGAGAAGCTCCGCCTGAATCGGCCGGGCTGATCGGCTGCCATCCAACCGCGCTCCGGCTTCCAAGAACCGTTCCGGAAGGCCGGACGCGGGAGCCTCCCCCCTTGGATTTCCGCCTTGGAACGGAGCGGGTTCAGCTCCTTTCCGAGGGAGAGGAGTCCCCGTCTGACGAGAAAATTTCCTCCCGCCGCCGTGCCTCGCGAGGCGCCGGCCAGGATCGCCGACTCTGTCGGGCCGGCTTCGAAAAAGCCGCCGGAACCCGGCTCCGAAGAGCCGGGCTCCGGCGGAAACGAGATCCGCGGAACGGCGGGCCGCTATTTCTTGATGGGGTAGGCGGAATCCCGGGCAGCGTGACTTCCTTGGTCTTGAGCTCCTCGAGAATAACCTCGACGGCTTTGTTCAGCTGGTCGTCGATCCCGGCGTATTCGCGGGCCGGGTCATTGTCGACGACGATGTCGGGCTCCACGCCGACGCCCTCGATGATCCACTTGCCCTCCATATTATAAGGGGCGAATTCCGGCCTGTTCAGGACGCCGCCGTCCAAGATCGGCAGGGTCCCCCGGATTCCGACGACGCCGCCCCAGGAACGCTTTCCGATCAGCTTGCCCATGCCCGCTTTTTTGAACCGGTAGGGGAAGATGTCGCCGTCGGAGGCGCTGAATTCGTTCAAAAGGCAGACTTTGGGTCCGACCAGGACGTCGCCGGGATCAGGCCGGGCGATCGTGTCGCGGCCCATTTCGATCATCGCCATTTCCCGCCGCAGCCGTTCGAAAACCAGAGGGGAAACGAAGCCTCCGCCGTTGCCGCGGACATCGATGATCAAAGCTTTCTTGCGAAGCTGGGGATAGTAATACTTGACGAATTCGTTCAATCCGTCCAGCCCCATGTTCGGGATGTGGACGTAGCCGACCTTGCCGCCGGTCGCCTTGTCGACCTTGGCGATGTTCTCCCGGACCCAGGTGTAATAGACAAGCTTCTGCTCGTCGGCGACGGGTACCACAACCACCCGGCGGCCGCCCTTGTCCTCCGGTTTCCCGTTGACTGTGAGGGTGACTTGCCTGCCGACGGTGTTCAGAAGGGAGGCGTAGATGTCGGTCATCTCCTTGGTCGGCCGCCCGTCGACCGCCAGGATGTAATCCCCGTCCTTGACGTCGACGCCGGGCTCGGTCAGCGGAGAGCGGAGCGAGCGGTCCCAGTTCTCCCCTCGCAGGATCTTGTCGACCCGGAAATATCCCGAGGCGTCCTTGACGAGAACCGCGCCCAGCTGGCCGACCTTGACCTTGGGCAGATCGGGCATCTCGCCGCCGCCGACGTAGGTATGGCCGGCGCTGAGCTCGCCGATGAGCTCGCCGATGACATAGGTCAGGTCGGCCCGGCAGCCGGCCGCCTGGGCCAAGGGCAGGTATTTCTCTCTCAGGGCATCCCAATCTTGCCCGTGCATATTGGGGGCATAAAAGAAGTACTTCATCTGGCGCCAGCTCTCCAGGAAAATGTGCTCCCATTCCGCCTTGAGGTCGAGGGCCATGTCCATGCCGGAGAGATCCAGTCGGTCCTCGATTTTGACCGGCCCCTGGGGCAGGTCGATGATGGCGTAAGACCGGCCCTGGGAGACAAGCATCTTCTTCTGGTCGGCCGAGATCTCATAACCGTCGATCTGGCCCAGGTCGCTTTCCTTGCGGTCGGAGAGGCTGTAGGATTTGAAGGCTGGTCCGCCGCCCGGGCCCCGGCTGAATTTCAAGTAGAAAACCTTATCCCCGACGGAGGCCAGGCCGCCGTAATTGGCCGCCTCGACGGGCAGACCGATCAGGCGGTCCTTCAGGCCTTCGAGGTCGACCTTGACCGTGACGCCGGCCGGCTTTTCCGGCTCGGACTTCTTCGGCTCGGCCGGCTTTCCCTTGGCTCCGCTCTTCGGGCTTTCCGCCTCCGCGGCCTTCTTGATTTCGACCTCGTCGCTCTTCGGGGCGAAGGGAGACGGGGTGTCGGCGGCCAGGGGAAGGCAATAGATCCGAGCCATCGAGGAATAGGAATAATTGAACTCGATCTCGCTCAGTTGCGGATTGAAATCCCGGTCGGAAACAAAAAAGAGGTATTTCCCGTCGCCGCTGAACGCCGGCTCATAGCTCGAGTACCAGCCGTCCGTCACCGCGGCCGTCTTCCCGCCGTCGAGGCCGTGAAGATAAACCTTCGGCATTCCCTCGGCTTCCGGCTTGGTAAAGGCGATCCAGCGGCTGTCGGGCGACCAGGTGAACGGTCCCATCTCGCCGACCGCGGCCCGGTCGACCACAGTCACCTGCTTGGTCGCCGTGTCGACGTACTGGAGCCGGAACAGCTTGTCCGTCCAGGCGATCTTCTTCCCGTCGGGCGACCACAGGAATCCGTACTTGTAGGTGTCGGCCTTGAAGGTCAGCGGCTCGGCCTCGCCGGATCCGTCCTGGGGCCGGAGGTAGATCTCGTCCTCGCCCGAGGCGTCGGAAATGTAGGCGATCCACCGGCCGTCCGGCGACCACTTGGAATTCCGCTCGTGGATCCCCGACGTGTTGGTGAGGTTTCGCGTGTTTCCGTACTTGGCGGGGACGGTGAAGATCTCGCCGCGGGCGCCGAAGAGGGCCCGCTTGCCGTCGGGGGAGATTTCGTAGTTCGTGACGCGCGAGGCGACATTGGCGATCCGTCCCCGGGCCGAAACCTGGTCATCCTCGATGAAAATCGGAACCCGGGCCGCTTTTTGCGAGGCCAGGTCGAAGCGGTAGATGAATCCGCCGTTCTCGAAGACGATCGCCGTCGGGCCGAGCGACGGGAACTTGATGTCGAAATCGGCGAAGCGCGTCAAGGCCCGCGTTTCTTTGGTCTTCACGTCGTAAGCATAGAGATTCATCCGCTTGTTCTCGTCGCGGTCGGAGAGGAAGTAAATCGTCTCTCCGCTCCACATCGGGAAGATATCCCCAGCCTCGTTGGTCGAGATGTTTTCGGTCTTTTTCGTCTCGAAATCATAAACCCAGATGTCGTCGGTCATCCCGCCCCTGTACCGCTTCCAGGTCCGGAATTCGCGGAAGACGCGGTTGTAGGCCAGCTTCGAGTCGTCCGGGGAAAAGGAACAGAAGCCGCCGCGCGGCAGGGGAAGCGCGACGGGGGTGCCGCCCTCGGCCGGAACGACATAGAGCTGTCCGATGAAATCGTCCCATTCCCTCATCCGGCTGCGGAAAACGATGCTCCGGCCGTCGGGCCGCCAGCCCATAACGATGTTGTTCGGGCCCATGCGGTCGGACACGTCGTCGCGGCCGAGGGTCGCCGTATAGGTGAGGCGGCGCGGGATGCCGCCGCCCGCCGGCATGACGTAGACTTCGCGGTTTCCGTCATATTCGCCGGTGAACGCGATGGTCTTTCCATCCGGGGAAAAACGGGGGAACATCTCGTAACCCGGATGGCTTGTCAACTTGCGGGCCAAGCCCCCCTCCAGCGGAACGGTGTAAAGATCCCCGCCGGAGCTGAAGACAATCGCTTCCCCGGACGCGGCCGGGAACCGGAGGAGACGGGCTTCCGTCCTCTCGGCGAAGATGACGGACAAGGCGATGACGCTGAACAACAAAGCGAACATCCACGACTTCTTGGACATGATCTCTCCTTTGGGATATGGAAGGATACGCTCACTTTTCATTACGAATTCCCCCGGCTAAAGGTTGCGGGGATGATCGTTCTTTATCTCTTGTTTTTATCGGCGCCGAGCATCGGGACGAACCGGACCAGGGTGATTTCCTCCTCGACCGGCTTTTCCTTGACCTTGCGCACCCGGACCAGCCGCTGGACATCGGCGGCCCGGCCCAAGGGGATCACCAACCGGCCTCCTTCGGTCAGCTGGTCGAACAGGGGTTTGGGCAGGCGCCGGGCCGCGCAGGTGACGATGATGCCGTCGAACGGAGCGGCTTCCGGCCAGCCGAAAAATCCGTCGCCGGAGCGGACCTCGACGTTGGCATACCCCAGCTCGGCGAGCCGGGCGGCCGCGGTCCCGGCCAAGGAGGCGTGATACTCGATGGTATAGACCTTCGCGGCCAGGACCGAGAGAACGGCGGCCTGGTACCCCGAGCCGGTTCCGATTTCCAAGATCCGCTCGCCGCCCCTGAGCTCCAGGCACTGGGTCATCAGGGCGACGATATACGGCTGGGAGATCGTCTGGCCTTCTTCGATCGGCAGGGGAAAATCCTCGTAGGCCAGCTCCCGGGACTCCGGCGGAATGAAGAGGTGCCGCGGCACCCGGCCCATCGCCTCAAGCACGCGCTTGTCCCGGATGTCTCGGGAGGCGAGCTGCCCGGCGACCATGGCTTGGCGGCGCCGGGCGAAGACGGTGTTCTCGTCCCGGCCCGGGGCCGGCCCCCCGCCGGAAAAAAACAAGCCGGCCAAGGCCAGGAGCAACACTCCAGCCTCTGCGGTGCTCATGTTGTCATTATAATCCAAAAAGACCGGAAAAGAGTTTGTTCCCGGTCAAGAGCCGCTTTTTCTCCCTTTTCCGAAAAGCCTTGTTTTCCGCAAGACTCACGTTAAATCAATCAGTTATCCAAAAAGAAAAAAAAGGAAAGAGAACGGCCCTCTTTTCGTCTAAAATATGAAGGTTGGTTTTTACCTCGCCTTCGGGCCGGATTCATCTTGGAGGTCTTAACGGATTATGAAACGCCCTACCCGCGCAGCCATCCCCCTGCTTCTGGCGGTCCTCTCCCTGCCGGCCCCGGCGGTCCAGGAAGGGGAGAATCTGAATTTGTCCTTGCCGGAATGCATCCAGAAAACCCTGAACAACAACCTCGGCCTGGCGGCCGAGGTTCTCACGCCGCAAATCGCCGAGGCCGCGGTCGCCTTGGCCGGAGAGAAATTCATCCCCTCGCTGGCTCTTTCCTACAGCCGGCAGGACAATATCTCCGCCTCGTATTCATTCCTGGACGCCGCCGGGGCGGCCGTCTCCACGCTGCAAAATGATTACTCCTCCCAATTTTCCCAGGTTCTTCCGACCGGGGGAACCCTCTCCATGAGCCTCATCGGCTATAAATCGGATACCACCCGGCAATTCCAAACCATCAACCCGCGCTTCGGCAGCACCCTCCGGTTCAATTTTTCCCAGCCTCTTCTCAAGGATTTCGGCTGGAAAATGAGCCGCCGGGAGTTCATCCTGGCCCGGAACAACCGCGACATGTCCGAATACAACCTCAGCGAGACGATGGAGGAATACGTCTACCGGGCGAAGAGCGCTTATTGGAATCTCGTGTATAGCCGGGAAAATTTGAATGTCCGGCGGCAATCCTTGAAATTGGCCCGGGAGCTGCTGGAAAAAAATAAAGCCGAGATCGAAGCCGGCACCCTGCCCCCCATCGAAATCTTGACGGCCCAAGCCGACGTCTCCACCCGGGAAGCGGATATTCTCGAGGCGGAGGCCATGGTCCGCAACAGCGAGGACCTCTTGAAAACCCTGATGAACCTCGAGGCGGAGAATACGCGGGCCGCCTCCCTCCACATCATCCCGACCGATTCGCCGTCGGTTTCCAAGCCGGACGTGGATCTCGACCGGGCTCTCCGCGAAGCTTATGAGAACCGTCCCGATCTCCAGGCGGCCCGGGTCGGCATGGAAACGAGCCGGTTCAACCTCAGCTACGCCCGGAACCAGACGGCGCCCGATCTGCGCCTGCAGGCTTCGCTGTGGAGCCCGGGCATCTCGGGAACGCAAATCATCTATGAGAACAACAACGCCTTATCGGGCAAGATCATCGGGGTCGTCCCGGCCGGCGGCGGTCAAGCCCTGAAGGATGCCATGGATTTCAGGTACAAGAACTGGTCTCTCGGATTGAGCTTGAACATCCCCCTGAGCACGGTCTTTTCCCGGGCGTTCGTGGCCCAAGCCGACTTGGCTCTCGAGCAGGCCCAGCTCCGGATGAAAAACCAGGAACAACAGATTTTCCTTGATATCCGGACCGCCGTCCGGGCGGTCGAGACCAATTACCTCCGGATTCAGGCCTACCGGGTCGCCCGGGAAAACGCGGCCAAGAAGCTCGAGGCCGAGGAGGAGAAGCTCAAAGTCGGGCTGAGCACCAATTATTTCATCCTTCAATACCAGCGGGACCTGGCCAACGCCCTGACCATGGAACTGAAGGCCGTCGTCGATTACAATGTTTCGCTGGCCGGCCTCTACCGGGCCCAAGGCAAAGGCTTGGAGATGGAGCGCGTCCCGCTTCCCGGGGAATCCGGCGGGCCGGCGGAGAGATGACTGTTCCTCCCATGACCGATAAACCGTCAAACGACACCAATTCCCAAGCGAGATCCGCCATGCCTAAACAATCGTTTTTTCAAATCCTCCGCCGGGCCAAGCTCCCGGTGAAAATCGCCTTGGCCGCCGTCCTGATCGCGGCCGGTTGGGGCGCTTATCAAGTCTTTTTCGCCAAGAAAGGCCCGCAGAACGGGCCCCGGAACGTCATGGTCGCCGTCGAAACCGCCGCGATCCGCCGCGGGCCGATCCGCGACGTGGGCTTGTTCTCGGGCACCCTGATCCCCAAGACGAGCTTTACCGTCGCTCCCAAAATCTCGGGCCGGATCAAGCAGCTTCTGGTCGATATCGGCGACACCGTCCGGCAGGGCCAGCTGGTCGCCGTTCTCGAGGACGATGAGTATCGCCAGCAAGTCGCCCAGGCCGAGGCCGATCTCCGCGTCGCCCAAGCCAACCTGGCCGAGGCGAAAAGCTCCCTGGAGATGGTCAAGCGGGACTTGGAAAGAGCCAAGTCGCTCCACGCCAAGGGCATCCAATCGGATTCGCAGCTCGACGCCGCCCGGGCCCAGTATGAAGCCCAGGAAGCCCGGTCCAATGTCGCCCAGGCCCAGGAAGCCAACCGGACCGCGGCCCTGGAAACGGCCCGCCTCCGGCTGTCTTATACCCGGATCCAGGCCGCCTGGGAGCGGGGAAGCGCGGTCCGGTACGTCGGCGAACGCTTTGTCACCGAGGGATCGATGCTCCCGGCCAACGGCGCGATCCTGTCGATCATCGAGCTCCACCCCATCACGGCCGTGATCTTCGTCACCGACCGGGATTCCTACCGCCTCCAGCCCGGCCAGGAAACCAACATCCTGAGCACGGCGTTCCCCGACACGGCCTTTATCGGGCGGGTCGCCCGGATGTCGCCCCTGCTGAACGAAACGTCCCGGCAGGCCCGCGTCGAAATCGAGATCGAGAATCCGAACGGCCTCCTCAAGCCGGGGATGTTTATCACCGCCGAAATCGAGTACGACCGGCGGGCGGAGGCGACGATCGTCCCGCTCAGCGCGGTCGTTCAGCGCGCCGGAGCGGCCGGCGTTTTTCTGGCCGATTTAAAAACGAGGAAGGCGGTCTTCGTCCCGGTGAGGACCGGGATCGTTTCCGGGGAATGGGCGGAGGTCGTCGAACCGGCCGGGCTGACCGGGCAGGTCGTCACCCTCGGCCAGCATCTCCTGGAGGACGGGGTCGGCCTGATCCTGCCGCAGGCAAACGGGGGCGGGCCGCCGGCCGCGGATCCGGCCGGCAAGCCCCACGGAGCAACGCGATGACCATTTCCGAATTCTCCATCCGGCGGCCGGTCTTCACCGTGATGATCACCCTGGTCATCGTCGTCGTCGGCTTCGTCGCCCTCAACCGGCTGCCCGTCGACCTGATGCCCGAGATCACCTATCCGACCGTCAACGTCGTCTGCTCCTACGAAAACACCGGGCCCGAGGAGATCGAGGAACTCATCACCCGGCCCATCGAGGAGGCGATGAGCGCGGTTCCGGGAGTGGAGGAGGTTTTTTCCACCTCGTCGGAAGGCAGCAGCGTCGTGCGGGTCACCTTCGACTGGGGGACGGACTTGGA
>Ga0209605_1003978_pt1 | contig 12463 bp, 11 predicted proteins | sample AD_UKC035_MetaG_FD_184408 | JGI IMG/M metagenome (GOLD analysis project Ga0209605, IMG submission 184408) | Active sludge microbial communities of municipal wastewater-treating anaerobic digesters from USA - AD_UKC035_MetaG (SPAdes) (version 2) | ecosystem: Engineered > Bioreactor > Anaerobic >...
CGGCGGCGTTGTGGGCGCAAACCCGGCGGATCACGGATCCGCCGGGAGCAGGTGGTCTTCACTCACTGCTCAAGCCGGTTCCGTGAACCGGCGGCGTTGTGGGCGCAAACCCGGCGGATCACGGATCCGCCGGGAGCAGGTGGTCTTCACTCACTGCTCAAGCCGGTTCCGTGAACCGGCGGCGTTGTGGGCGCACACCCGGCGGATCACGGATCCGCCGGGAGCAGGTGGTCTTCACTCACTGCTCAAGCCGGTTCCGTGAACCGGCGGCGTTGTGGGCGCACACCCGGCGGATCACGGATCCGCCGGGTGCAGGTGGTCTTCACTCACCGCTCAAGCCGGTTCCGTGAACCGGCGGCGTTGTGGGCGCAAACCCGGCGGATCACGGATCCGCCGGGAGCAGGTAAACTGAAGAGTCATTTAGGCCAACTTGTACTAGAGGATCGACCGGTCGATGGCCAGATCTCCAGCAAACAAAGGCCCCGCCTGCAAGCAGGCGGGGCCTTTGTTTGTTGAGAGGAGGCGCTCAGCAGACCATCCCAAACGCCAAAAGCCCGGCCAGTTCCAAGCCAAAAAAAGCAACCGCTCGGGCCGGTCTCCCGACCGAGCCCGCCGTTTTCATCGACGCCTGTACGCCCAGCGCATGTCGCCAACCGCCGGTTTCGGCCAATCTGCGCCCCTTCGTGTATAATCCCTGTCGCCCGCACGCGCCGCCGTGCGACGATCTGACCAGCCACCCAGTCCCCAGCCACCTCCATGGACGACCGCACCATCTCCGCCCGCAAACGCCCCGAAGAAGCCGCGCTGGACGCCGCCCTGCGCCCCAAGCATCTGGATGAGATGATCGGCCAGGATCGTCTGCGCGACAACCTGACGATTCTCCTGCAGGCGGCCAAACAGCGCGGCGAATCGCTGGATCACGTGCTGCTCTACGGGCCGCCCGGCCTGGGCAAGACGACCCTGGCCCATGTGCTGGCCAACGAGATGGGGGTGGCCATGAAGACCACGGCCGGGCCGGCCATCGAGCGGGCAGGCGACTTGGCCGCGATCCTGACCAACCTGCACAAAGGGGATATCCTCTTCATCGACGAGGTACACCGCCTGGGCCGCGCCGTGGAGGAGATCCTCTACCCGGCCATGGAGGATTTCGCGCTGGACATCGTCATCGGCAAAGGTCCCAGCGCCCGCTCGATCCGCCTCAAGCTGCCCCGCTTCACGGTGATCGGCGCGACCACGCGGCTGGCGCTGCTGACCGCGCCGCTGCGCTCGCGCTTTGGGGCCATCTACCGCTTCGACTTCTACGACCAGGCAGCGCTGGAGGAAATCGTGCGCCGCGCGGCCGCGCTCTTGCAGGTGCAGATCAGCGACGACGGCGCCAGCGAGATCGCCCGTCGGGCCCGCGGCACGCCGCGCGTCGCCCTGCGCCTGCTGCGCCGGGTGCGGGACTACGCCCAGGTGCGCGGCGACGGGGTGATCAACGCCGCCACGGCCGATCAGGCCCTGCGCTTGATGGAGATCGACGCGCTGGGGCTGGACGACCTGGATCGCAAAGTGCTACACCTGCTGGTCGAGAAATTCGGCGGCGGGCCGGTGGGGCTGGAGACCATCGCCGCCGCGCTGAGCGAGGACTCCGGCACCATCATGGATGTGGTGGAGCCCTACCTGCTGCAACTGGGCTTTTTGGACCGCACCCCGCGCGGCCGCGCCGCCACACGCCTGGCCTACCAGCACATCGGCGCGGTCTGGCCCGAACCGCCGGCTGCCAGCGCGGCCCAGCCCAGCCTCTTTTCCTCCAGCTCACCCAGCGAAGAACTCTGACACATGACACCTGCCACCCCTCCCCGCATCGGCATCACCGCGCGCAGCGCCGACAAAAGCTACTTCGACGGCTGGGTGCGCAACTATTGGTGGGCAGTCACCTGGGCCGGCGGCCTGCCGGTGCTGTTGACCCCCGACAGCGCCGCGCTGCCCGCGGATCAGCAGGTGGCCCAGTTGGACGGCCTGCTGCTCTCCGGCGGCGGCGACGTTCACCCCAAGCACTATCAGCAGCGCATCGACGGCACGGAAAAGCACAACATCCACGACGGCCGGGACACGCTGGAGCTGGGCCTGGCCCGCGCGGCCCTGGCGGTCGATCTGCCGATTCTGGGCGTCTGCCGCGGCCTCCAGGTGCTGAACGTGGCGCTGGGCGGCGGTCTGTTGCAGCATGTGGATGGGCACCGCTCGCCCAAGGATGGCGTGGCCTACCACGAGGTGGCCGTGGCGCCCGACACGCTGCTGGCCCGCACGCTGGGGCTGGAAGGCCGTTTCACCGTCAACACCTACCATCATCAGGCGGTGACCGCGGGCCGGCTGGCGCCTGGGCTGCGCGCCTCGGCCGCCACCCTCCAGGGCCCCGACCTGCTGGAGGGGATCGAAGCGCCTGATCGCCGCTGGACGCTGGCAGTTCAGTGGCACCCTGAGCGCTTCTACGAGCTGGGCCCGCAGCACCGGCGGCTGTTCAGCGCGTTCGTAGACGTTGCCGGGAACAGAAGCTGAGAGAAGGCTGCGAGGAAGTTGGGGGAGCTTGCGACGCCCTTGACCGTCAGGCGATCAGTTTCCCCGACGCCCCCAGCGCCCCTGTTTAACCATGAACACCTCCGATTTCGACTACATCCTCCCGCCGGAGCGCATCGCGCAGACGCCGGTGGAGCCGCGCGATGGGTCGCGGCTGCTGGTGGTGCATCGCCAGAGCGGCCGGCTGGAACACCGCGTTTTCCGCGACATCGTCGAGTATTTGCGGCCGGGCGATCTGCTGGTGGCCAACGACAGCCGGGTGATCCCGGCGCGGCTGCATGGCCGCAAGGCTACCGGCGGGCAGGTGGAGATTCTGCTGTTGCGGCCAGCCGCGGAAGCGGACGGGCCGGCCGGCGGCGAGGCCTGGGAATGCCTGGTGGGCGGCAAAGGGCTGCGGCCGGGGGTGCAGGTGATCATCGACGCGGATATCGTGGCGACGATCGAGGCTGAGCTCCCCGACGGCGGCCGCCGGCTCAGCTTCAACCGACCCACAGCCCAGTGGCTGCACGAGCTGGGCGAGACGCCGCTCCCCCCATACATCCACACGCGGCTGGAGGACGACGAGCGCTATCAAACCGTCTACAGCCGCGTCGAGGGGTCGGCCGCGTCCAGCACGGCCGGGCTGCACTTCACGCCGGAGCTGCTGCTGGCGCTGCGGGCGCGGGGCGTTGGACTGGCCTTCGTCACATTGCACATCGGCCTGGACACCTTCCAGCCGGTCAAGGTGGAGCGCATCGAGGATCACCCGATGCACAGCGAATGGGCCAGCCTGTCAGCCGGCGTCGCGCGGCAGATCAACGAGACCACACTGGCCGGCGGCCGCGTCATCGCCGTGGGCACCACGGCCGTGCGCACCCTGGAATGGGCCGCCACCGGCGCGCAGGGGCTGGACCCCTACGACGTGGAGGCCTGTCCCTGGAAGCGCACCGCGGCCTTCGAGGGGCAGACCAACCTCTTCATCCGCCCTGGCTACCGCTTCCGCGCCGTGGATGCCCTGCTCACCAACTTCCATCTGCCCCGCAGCACCCTGCTGATGCTGGTCAGCGCGTTCGGCGGCCAGGAACTGATCGCGCGAGCCTATCAGGAAGCCATCGCCGAAGGGTATCGCTTCTTCAGCTTTGGCGATGCAATGATGATCGTGTGAGGAGCAAAGAGACGGAAGAAGCTGGCGAGCGGCAGATCCAGGGCGCGAAACGGGCCTTGCAGGGATTCCCAGCGTCGGGTACAATCATGCTCAGATCGGCAGTCAGTTCACCGAGCTGATGAGAACTTGACCATGAACACCAAACCAGTAACACCAAGAGGATTCCATAACACCGTAGCTGACGCGCTGCCCTTGGTGGTCGAGCGTCTGACCAGTGAACTGCAGCCTGAACGGGTCATCCTCTTCGGGTCCTATGCCCATGGCGCACCGACGCCTGATAGCGATGTGGATTTGCTTGTCGTTCTGGAAACCGACGCCTCAGCCACCGAGCGCTACCTGGCAGTTTCACGCCTGCTTTATCCGCGACCGTTTCCAGTAGATATTCTGGTGCGCACCCCGGCCGAGATAGAACAAGCGTTGCGCACCAACGATTTCTTTATCAGAGAGATCCTGGATCAAGGACGCGTGCTCTATGAGCGAGCCAACTAACCCCGGTGACGACCCTACACTAGATGAGGCGCGTCTGGCGGTCGAGACGGCCAGGTCACTGCGCAAGCTGGCCCGACGCTTCCTGGGCCTGACCAAATGAGATCCGAGGTTCCCATGCCTTCTATCTTCACCCAAGCCGTTCACGCCGGCGAGCGGCAGCCCGCGCCGAGCGAAACTCCGGTCGCCACGCCCATCTACCACAGCGTCAGCTACATGCAGCCATCGGCCGCGGCCATGGACGCGGTCTTTGCCGGTGAACAGGACGGCTACGTCTACCGCCGCCACGACAATCCCACGGTGCGCGCCTTCGAGCAGGCCATGGCCACGCTGGAGGGGGGCGAGGCGGCCTTTGCCACGGCCTCGGGCATGGCCGCGGTGCATGCCGCGCTGCTGGCGGCCGGCGTGCGCGCGGGCAGCACAGTCGTCGCAGCCCAGGACTGCTACGGCGTTACCTACAGCCTGCTCAACACCTTGCTGGCCGAACAGGGCGTCACGACCCGTTTCGTCGATGCCACTGACCTGGGCCTGGTGCAGGCGACGCTGGCCGAGCGCCGGCCAGCCGCCCTGCTGGTGGAGATCATCTCCAACCCGCTGCTCAAGCTGGCCAACATCGCCGCGCTGGCCGAGCTGGCCCACGCGGCCGGCGCAGCTCTGATCGTCGACAGCACCTTCGCCACCCCCTACCTCTGCCAGCCGCTGGCCCTGGGCGCGGACTATGTGGTTCATTCGGTCAGCAAATACATCGGCGGCCACGGCGACGTGCTGGCCGGCGTGGTCGTTACCTCCCGTGAAAACCGGCTGCGTCTGTTCACGGTGGAGAGGCTGCTGGGCGCGGTGTTGGCGCCGGAGGTGGCCTGGCTGGCGTTGCGCGGCCTGAAGACGCTGCCGCTGCGCATGGAACGCCACTGCGCCAACGCGCTGGCCGTGGCCGCATGGCTGGAGACCCACCCGGCCGTGGCGCGCGTCCACTATCCTGGGCTGACCAGCCACCTGCAACATGGCCTGGCCCGAACGCTGCTGGGCCAGCGCGGCTATGGCGGCATGGTCGCCTTCGAGCTGCGCCAGGGAACGCAGGACGCAGCTTTCCGCTTCATGGACGCGCTCAAGCTGATCCTGCCGGTGACGACGCTGGGGGATGTCTCTTCCTTGGTGCTGCACCCGGTGATGACCAGCCATCGCGCCCTGCCGCCGGCCGAGCGGCTGCGCCTGGGCATCACCGATGGGCTGCTGCGGCTCTCCATCGGCATCGAGGATCTGGCCGATATCACCGCCGACCTGGATCAGGCGCTGGCGGCGCTGACGGAACCATAGCGCTGCGTCGCTCTGGTCGGCCTTGGCCCAGCGCCGATGGGGCCGCGGCCTTCCCGGAAGATATTGCGCCCGGCGCGCGGGGCAATTGACAAGAAACGGCCCCGGTTGATTTCGATCAACCGGGGCCGTAAGCTGAATGGCAGACCCGGCTAAAGCCTCGACTCCGAAGTGAACGGCAGGCCCGGCTAAAGCCTCGACTCCGAAGTGAATGGCAGACCCGGCTGAAGCCTCGACTCCGAAGTGAAGGGCAGACCCGGCTGAAGCCTCGACTCCGAAGTGAACGGCAGACCCGGCTAAAGCCTCGACTCCGAAGTTGGGAGCGGTTCGTGCCGGCCTGTTTCAGGCGTTGGCGTCTGGTTCCGCCGGAGGTGGAGGGGGGGCAGGGGGCTTCTGCAACCGCAGCCAGAGGATGCCGCCCGCCACGATGGCCACGGCAACCAAGAGCGCCAGCCAAGGACTCCACGGAATATGGATGCCGAAGCCGCTGGCCGCCTCCATGTCGCCCGAGAGATTGACCGGCGTGGGCAGCGGCTGGGCCGCGGGCACCACCACCGACAGTTGCAGCGGCCGGCGCACGCCAGCCGCCTCGTTGCTGATCGTGGTCAGCACCTCAACTTCTTGCGGGGTATAGCCCATGCTGGCAAAGTCCATCAGACCGTTGGCCACGTGGCAGTCCTGGCACTGGCGGGCGTCCTGCTTGCCCACCACGCCGTGGCTGATCTGCAAGGCCTGCGTGATGACCCCAGAGGCCCACGCGCCGCTGTAGTCCATGCCCGCTTCGCCGGCGCCGACCGCAATGGCCTGCTCCAGATCGCCCTGGGTGTAGATGCGATCCAGCTTGAGCGGAATAGGCTGGCTGCTGGCCGCGTCCAGCGGCACAGTGGCGGTGAACAGCTTGAAGGGCTGGATGCGCGCGCTCAGATCGGAACGGCTGCCCGGCCAGGGCTGATCAGGCAGCGCGGGCTGGCCGTTGTGCCACAGATAGACCGGCTGCACCGAATTGGCGGCCCGCACCTCGTCCACCGGCGCGTAGAGCTCGGTCACCGGATCATAGACCGGCGCCGCGGTCCAGTCGCGGCTGACCAGGCCGCCGGTGTCCAGCGTGTGACAGGCGCGGCAGTCCAGCCGTGCGTGGCGCTGATTGAGCAGCGGGTCGGTGTGAGGCGTCGAGGTGTGGCAACTGTCGCAGGTCAGCCGCTGCTCCGGCAGATCCCGGCTCCACAGCGCCGGGCTGAAGCCCATCACCCGATGGTCTTCCGAGGCGTGGCAGTCCACACACTGCATGCCCGCGGTCACGTGTACGTCCTGCTTGCTGATCTCGCCGTGGGTGTCGGCCGCCGGCGTCAGATCGACGTTGAGGTTGATCATCGTGCCGCCCCCCACGTTTTGGTGGCAGAGCAGGCAGTTCTGGCTGGTGGGCCGCTGCGCCTGGCGCGCGGCCAGCACGCCGCGGTCCTGGGTCAGCGTCCAACTGCCATCGGCCTGCTGCACCGGGAAGCGCAGGCTGGTGTCGTAGACGGGGGAATGGCAGATCAGGCAGTCGATGCCGGCCTTCTCCGCGGACGTCGCCTCGCCGGCTGGGCTGGGCTGGGCGCCGTCGCCGATGTGGCAGAGGGCGCAGCCGCCGGGGATGCCCAGCTCCTCGTTGAGCATGCCCAGCCAGTTGATGCGCGCGCTGCTGGCCGCGATGGGGCTGTAGTGATCCATCTTGCCCTCCCACGTGTAGTGGATGCTGTGGACCACGTCGTCGGTCACATCGCCGTGGCAGAGCGCGCAGGTGGCTGGGCCCTGGTAATCCTGGATATACTGATGCGGCTCAGGAGCTTGAGCCTGAGCTGGCTGGGGCCGGAGGGTCAGGACCAGCAGCGCCAACAGGGTCAGCCCCGCCGCCCCGCCCATCAACCTGAGCGTGTGGACAAGCAGCTTCATGGTGCGTCTTCTCCCTGGCTGTGGCAGGTGGTACATGTCGCCTCCTCGAAGTCGCTGTGGCTGAGCGGGGCCGGCGCGATCATGCTGTCCACGCTGTGGCAGAGCAGGCATTGGGCGCGCTCGCCGTCGATGGAATGCGGGATCAACGGCGGCGTCGGCTGCCCGGCGGCCTGATCGATGGCCAGCGCGCTCGGCGGCGTGGGCAGCGGCGTCGCCTCCAGCCGCACCGTGCGCGGGGTGGGCAGCACCGGCTGATAGGCCTGCTCCTCGATGGCCGCGCGCGGCACGGTGGTGATGGCCGTGGTCTCGGCCGTCAGCCAGCGCCAGGTGGCCAGCACCGACACCAGCACGAAGAGCGTGGCCAGCGGCGCATAGAGCTTGAGCCGGCGATAGCGCACCTCAGGCGCGGGCGGGCGCCAGCCTTTGCCCGCGCGCTTCTTAGCCAGCTCCTGCGGATGCTCCTCCTCCATCTGCTCCTCGGTCAGATAGCCAGTGAACATGCTCCTGTTGAAGAGCTTGAGATGCACGAAATAGAAGTGCCAGGTGATGATGGACAACACCGCCAGCACCGCCTCCATGCCGTGGGCGATCTTGGCCGCGGGCACCACCTCCCCCGGCAGGAATTGCGTGATCAGCACCGGATTCCACAGCACATAGCCGGTGATGGTCATCAGGATCGTGCCCCAGACCACCGCCCAATACTCGATCTTCTCCATGAAGTTGAAGCGGGGGAAGTGCGGGCGCTGTTTGCTCAGGCCGATGTTGTATTTGATGGCGGCGACGAAATCGGTCACGTCGCCCAGGGTGGGCAACATGCTCATCGACTTGCGCTGCACGTAGAGGCGATAGCCCACCTGCACCGCATGGGCGATGGAGGTCAGAATCAGGATCACCGCGAAGGTGTGATGGATCACACGAGTCTGCTCGATGCCGCCCAGCGCCTGGATCACAGCCACCGAGATGCCCGCGTCGGAGTATTTCTGCACCAGGCCGGTGATGGCCAGCATGGTGAACGAGATCAGCAACAGAAAATGCAGCACCCGATCGCTCACCAGAAAGCGAAGGTAACGCTTGGCCTCGCCGCTCATGCCTGCACCTCCTTCCGGTGGGCCCGCCGATCCTTGATGTGGCGGAAAAGATCGAGCCCGATGTAGATCACGAAGAAACCGACCACCATGGGGATCAGAATGCGGTAGAACCAGGTGACGGCCGTGACCAGAGGCGCGGTCTGCATGTTCGGCGCGTAGTGTCCCAGCCAACTGGCCGCGAAGTTGGCTGAGGCGTCAGGGTGGCACTCTTGACAGCGGGGCAGGATGTTGGCCCGAATCTGTTCGCTGTCCCGGGTGGCCGGGGCGATGTCATGCACGCCGTGGCAGTCGATGCACACCGCCTTGTTGGTCGCCTGGTCGGGATGTGTCTTGTTGAACATCATCACCGTGGTGCCGTGGAAGTCGGCCACGTAGGTGTCGAAGACGTCGGTGGAGATGCCGTATTTGGCCATCAGCGTCTTGTCGGCATGACAACTGCCGCACATCTCCGGCGACTGCAGGCGAAACTCCAGCGTGCGCGGGTCGGTGGCCGTGTGCGCCGGGTGGCAGGTGATGCAGGTGGGCACGTCGGGGTTGCCCGACACCAACGCCTCGCCGTGTACGCTGGCCGCAAAGGCCGCATGGATGCCGCTGTGGCACTGCAGGCAGGTGTCGGCCGAGGCGGTCGGCGACACCTCCGGATGCGTGGCGCGGCTGATCGGCTGGACGTCGTGGCTGCCGTGGCAGTCGGAGCAGACCGCAGCTTCCCGCACGCCGGCAGCCTGCAACTGGGCATGCACGCTGTCCACCTGGTGCATCCCTTCGTCGGTGTGACAGTCGGCGCAGCTCTGGCTGTAGTAAATCTGCAAGTCCCGGAAATTGTCGGCCGGCGGCGCGCCGTGCGGATAGCCCCCGATGTCGGTGTGGCAGTCCTGACAGCGCAGATCTTCGTGCATGGAGCCGGCCAGCACATGGCTGTCCATGGTCACCGGCAGCGACTCGCCGTCGGGCAGGTTGAGGTAGAGGCCCTGCTGCTGATGGCAGGTGATGCAGGCGGCGTTGGCCGCGGCGGCGTCGCTGGCGGCCGGGCTGACCGTCGGCTCCTGGGCCGTCGCTGGCGCGGGCGTCAGGAGGAGCACGGCCAGCGCCAATGCCAGCAGCGCGACGCCGATCGCGACTCCGCCTCTCGCCGCGCGCGGGCCAGCCGCCGATCGCGCCCCTGCGCTTCGATCCGCGGCCGTGGGCTCAACGCAGCAACGTCGGCCTGAAATGCATCGATGACTCATGGCGCAACCTCCAGGCGCGTCGGCGGAATTCGGGGCACGATCACATCCCGATTGGCCTCCAGGGTCTCAGGCGTCAGATCCGCCTCCGTCAGGAAGAGATCGCGCTGGCCGTGGCAGTTGTTGCAGGCGGCGTTCTGTGGGGTGATCTTCTGCATGTTGTGCGGCGTGGTGGTGTGCCAGGTGGGCACATCGGCGAAGTCGGGCAACAGGTTCTCGCCGTAGAAGGCCCACATGTCCGGGTCGGCCGCCGTCTGGCGCACCAGCACGTAGTTCCAGGGGGATTCCTCGTCGGGTGCGGGGTTGCGCCCGATCTTGAAGGTCAGCCTGGCCGGGTCGCTGGTGGCAATGGGCGCGCCCTTGGCATTCTCGCCCGCATGGCAGGTGGCGCAGGAGGTGTAGGCGCCGGCCGAATGGCAGACCTGGCACTGCACCGTGTTGACGTGTACCGTGTGCTGCACGTTGGCGCCGCCCAGCTTGACGTCCGCCTGATGGCAATCGACGCAGGCCACCCCTTGGCTCTGACTGGCAGCCCGCTGGCTCTGGTGGAAGGTCTCGACGCTGTGGCAATCGGTGCAGCTCATGCCAGCCGCGCTGTGTACATCGCCGGGGATCCCTTCGTGGGCGCCGGTGGATTCGGCGGCGACGGTGGCGTTGTGACAGCCGGCGCAGGTCTGCTCCTGCGCCACGCCATTGCTCATCAGATGGCCGGAGGTCAACCCGCCGCCGAGAATGGCCGGCCGGCTGATGTGGCAATCGGCGCAGGTGGCGTGACACTGGGCGCACTGGCCGTTGAAGGCGTGCACCGTCTCCGGCATGGTGAAGTCAGCGCCGCGCGCCTTGAGCGCCTGCGCGAAGCTGGGCAACATGCGATGGGAGCTGGTGCGCGCCGACTGCACAAGGCCCACATGGCAACTGCCGCACATCTTGTCGAGCTGGGCGGCGGAAGGAGTCGTCAGGTTGCCGTGGGCTGTGGCCATGTCCAGGGTGCCGGCCGTGCCGCCGTGACAGGTGGTGCAGCCAGGCTGGCTGTGCACATCGTCGGTGACGAACGCCAGATCGACGAAGACCCGCTGCCAGGGGGCCTGCGCCGGCAGCCCGCCTGCCACCATGTCGGCCTGGTTGGGCGCCGCGGCGGTCGGCGCGGCGGGCTGGGCCAACTGCTCCAACAAGGGCTGGTTGGTGTGACAGGCCACACAACTGGCCGAGTCCGCGACTGTTGGCGTCGGCGTTCTGCGGGTCTGCGCGTCCAGGTCGAGCTCCGACGCCGCCGGCAGCGGCGCTGCTGCCACCTGTGCATTCGGATCAGATGCAACGACGGCGCGCGCGACCGCGGAATCGGCGCGCGCCGGGCCATTCTGGCCACGTCCGACGGCGGGGCGAACGAGGACAATTGCAATCAAGGCGGTCACGGCCAAGGCAAGCATCCAACGCCAACGCCCGGTTTTCAATCTCCGCATGCCAGAATGCTCCTTTCAGGATGAATCGTCGTTGACCTGAGGTGAAACGTTCCCATCATACCAGATATTCCCCGGCTGGCTTATGACCTAGATCATATTTGGTTTCTTTATTTGCTCGTGCAATTTGACACGATTTGAGCTTCCGTGCTATATGAATCAAGCGGAGAGTTGAGAGTCCGCCGCCTTCCGAAGCGGCGGCAAGAGGCGCCAATTCATTCAACGATCGCAACCCAGAATTGTGTCCCATACGGCGGACGGTTGAGCATGGCGGCAAGAGGCGCCAATTCATTCAACGATCGCAACAGCTCAACCGCCGGTGCGCACCCGTGGATTTCGATACGGCGGCCTACTCAATCCACGGGTGCGGCACCGGCTGGCTCGCCGGCTGAGCAGTTGCCAACGATCTTGGTGCTCGAAAAGGAGAACACCCATGCAGTCCAAGAGTTTCAGCGAAAGGCGCGCCGGCGTCGTGCTGAGCGCGCTGTTGATCCTGTGGTTGGCCGTGGCTGCGTGCACGCCAACGCCCGCACCCTCCGCGTCCGGCCAGGGCCTCAGCGCCCAGGACGTCTGGGCCCGGCCGGCCAAGACCATGGGCGACGCGCCCATGGAAGGGGACACCCAGCCGATGCAACATGGCGGCGCCAACAGCGCAGTCTACATGCGCCTGACCAACGACGGCGCAGCGGCAGACCGGCTGACCGCGGCGCGGGCTGATGTCTCCCATGCGGTCGAAATCCACGAGACGGTCATGGAAGGGGATGTGATGCGCATGCAGCAGGTCCAGGATGGCATCGAAATCCCGGCCGGCGGCCAGATTGAGCTCAAGCCCGGCAGCTATCACATCATGTTGATCGGCCTGACCCGTGACCTGGCCGTGGGCGACACCTTCCCGGTGAGGCTGGAGTTCGCCAGCGGAGAGAAGTTGACGGTCGAGGCCGAGGTGCGCCAGCCCTAGCGCACACGCCAGCGCGCGACGCGTGGGCCGGCCAGCGGTTGATGCGGCCGGCGCAGCCCCCATCACCCATCCACCATGAAATTAGCGGTTCTGGCCGACATCCACGCCAACCTTTCTGCGCTGCACGTGACGCTGGACCACATCGACGCCTGGCAGCCGGACGCGGTGGTGGTGGCCGGCGACACCGTCAACCGCGGGCCGCGGCCGGCTGAATGCCTGCGGCTGGTGCTGGAACGTCAGCAGACAGCCGGCTGGCGGCTGGTGCTGGGCAATCACGAGGAATACGTGCTGCGCCAGGCCCAGCCCGA
>Ga0209605_1003981_pt1 | contig 12454 bp, 9 predicted proteins | sample AD_UKC035_MetaG_FD_184408 | JGI IMG/M metagenome (GOLD analysis project Ga0209605, IMG submission 184408) | Active sludge microbial communities of municipal wastewater-treating anaerobic digesters from USA - AD_UKC035_MetaG (SPAdes) (version 2) | ecosystem: Engineered > Bioreactor > Anaerobic >...
CTAACTCCTTCCATTCCTAATCAAAAAATATTTTTGTCCACTATCCCTCAAAAAATCTCACACTCAGTTGAGTCTAACGACCTATACTCTTCTGACAAAACTGTTCAACTTACAGGGGGTTAATACATGCTTTACTTTTCCCGAACCTACAAATTGTGAATTTTTAACCGCGACTGTGGCCGAATGGCAGGCTTTAAATGTTTCAACAGGTATTCCGCTACTAACCTACGTTAACATTAATTGGTCTCCTCCTATTGATCAACCTGTGCTTAATCAGTGGTTAGAAATATGTGGTATAGACACCGCACAGCTTTGTAATGAACCGTTGTTTCCGCCTGCTCCCGAAATTGATGATGGATGCGACAGTACCTTTATTGATTTGGCTAACCAGGCAGCACTGGCTGCTTACCAGCAGTATTACGACAACCTTGTAGGCGAGTTTGAAAAAACATATCGCAAAAAATGCCTTGGTGAGGTTATTGAAATGTTTAATGCAAATGCACCTTATGGCGAGTATCATTATACACTTTATTACTATGATCAGGGAGGCAATTTGGTAAAAACCGTTCCACCTGCAGGAATAATTCTGGTGCCGGATAATGATTTATCACTGGTTGATTTGCATAGAAAAACCCCTCTGGCACAAGGTCCAGTGTATCCGGCACACACAATGTCTACCACTTACTTTTTCAACTCCTTTAACAAACCCTGGCGACAGCAAACACCTGATGCAGGCATAACAGAGTTTTGGTACGATTTGGTGGGCAGACTTGTTGTATCACGCAATGCCGAACAGAATAAACTTGCATTAAAAAAATACAGCTATTCAAAGTACGACAACTTAAACCGGATAATTGAAACAGGAAAAAACTCCCGTTTTTTCGTGAATAATAATCTGATGTCTGATGCCATTGCAGAAAACAACACTTTGCTTGATGCATTTTTATCCCCTACACTTGGTGTTTCATCTGAAGTTGTTAGCACGTATTATGATGAGGGTATTACAGGACTTAGTCTTGGAACATTTAATCAAATTAATTTACGAAACCGAGTTGCAACTTCAACTTACGAAGACATAAAGGATAGCGACCCATTAACCTACCAAACCGCTACCCATTACAGTTATGACATAATGGGTAATGTTACTTCCCTTCTTAATGAGAACAGGAATTTGCAAAGCATCAGCCATCACCTCAAGCGTGTTAATTATGATTTTGATTTAATAAGCGGCAAGGTTAACCGTGTTACATACCAGCCAAACCAGCCCGACCAGTTTATACATGAATATGAGTATGATGCAGATAACCGAATTATATCCGTAAACACCAGCACTGATGGCAGCCTGTGGCAAAACGATGCCTACTACCGCTACCACTACCACGGACCATTAGCACGTATGGAACTTGGGCAATACCGCGTGCAGGGTGTTGATTACTTTTATACCTTACAAGGGTGGATGAAGGGAGCTAACAGCAGCGTAAGCAACTTTGAACACGATATGTACCACGATGGCGAACCGGGAAGTTTGTACGGGCAAGTGGCACGCGATGCCTATGCCTTTACACTTAACTATTACGATGTATTACATCCCGAAAATGCTACCTTAGAGGATTACCTGCCTATTAATGCATCCGACCCCGAGGCTGACGACCCTAACGTATTATTTAAAGATGAAATTACCAACCCATCATTATTTAATGGCAACATACGCAACGCCATTTATAACCTTAGTGCGCTTAAAAATATTTACGGTTACGCATATAAATATGATCAACTCAATCGTTTAAAAAACATGAACACGTATGACGGGCTTAGCTGGACAAGTAATGAATGGCAACCCGGCACCACCAATGCAGGTATTTTTAATGAGGCAGTTAATTATGATCCTAACGGAAATATTTTAGGTTATGCTCGTGGTGGTGATAATCCTTCTCTTTCTATGGATGATTTATCTTATAATTATTACCCGGGCACCAATAAGCTTCAGTCAGTTTTTGATCCGGTATCTTCATCCAATTATCCAAATGATATTGATGATAACACAACATTTAACAGTGGCGATAATTATGAATACGATGATATAGGAAACCTGACAAACGACCACAGCGAAGGGTTAACTGTAACATGGTACAACAACGGAAAAATAAAAGAAGTAATAAACGCCAACACTAATGTTACCATAAACTACATGTACGACCCTGCCGGCAACCGCGTGCAAAAAACCGTTAATGATAACAGCAGCATTACACACACCTATTACCAGCGCGATGCACAAGGCAACACACTTGCCGTTTACACACAAAAGGACGATGACCTTTACCTGCGCGAACAACATATATACGGAAGCAGCCGTATAGGCATGTACCTTGCCAACAGACTTATGTACTGCACAAGCTGCCCGCCTATTGACAATTCTTTAAAAGCCATTACAAAAATTGGCGCCAAGCGCTACGAACTTACCAACCACCTTGGTAATGTGCTAACAACTATTACCGATAAAAAACTGGCAGGCATAGGACCCAATGGCGTAGAGTACTACCCGCAAATAACCCAGGCTACAGAGTATTACCCATTTGGTATGCAAATGCCAAACCGCAATTATGTGTTAAGTGGTATTGGTGATTATAGATATGGATTTAATGGACACGAAAAAGATAATGAGATAAAAGGAGAAGGAAATTGCTATACTACCGAGTACCGCCAATATGATTCACGGTTGGCAAGATGGAATAGTATTGATCCTTTGTTTGCTAATTATCCTAGTTGGGGTACCTATAGCTTTCCTTATGGAAACCCAATACTTTACATTGATCCCGATGGAAGGGGGGCTACCGTCACTAAAGATAAAAATGAAAATGGTAAAACTACAGGAGTTACCGTCTCTGCAAAAATATATATTTATGGCGATCATGCCTCACCTGATGTTGCAAAGAACTTCCAGAAAAGAATAAATGAAAATTATAATACCCCCTCAAAATTAAATAGTAATGGAAATGGAGTGAATACTTCTTCAGCAAAGGTGAATTGGGATCAAAATGGTAAAGATTATGATGTTAAATTCAATATAAGTGTTGAGTTTGTTTCTGAAAGTAAGGCAATTGAGTTAGCAAAAAACAATGAGTCAATGAATGTGAATTTCTTAAAGGTTTATGATAATGGAAATCCTGGTAATGGATCAGAGGTTTTCCTTAATGATAATGGAGATCCTGGTAATTCAGGGCAAATCAATGTTTCTCAAGACCAAGCCAGAGGTGGTACAAGCTTACTACACGAAGTAGGACATTTATTAGGATATAAATCAAATACTGATGCTCATGATAAAACCCACTATTATGGACCAGTAAGCGGTGTTTTAAATCCAATAATGGCGGTAAAAGGTAATTTGTCTTTAAGACGGGTTACTACATCAGATATTAACGGTTTAAATCTTTTGAACAACTTATTTGGTACACCTAAACAATCTAAAACTATTGGAGATGGTTTAACTAATTCAATTAGATAAAATGAAATTCAGAGTTTTCGCACTTTTTGTTTTAATTAAAATCATAATTGTTCATGAGGCCTATTCTCAAGTTTTTATTCCTTTAGGCTGCGACTCAATTCGCGCTATGGTTAAAACTCATTGGATTAAGGATGAAATCGGGAATTGTGGGTTTAGACACTTGGTGACAAATGTTTTGGTAGAAAAACAATGCCTTATCAATCTCTCTCCCGCAACTATAAAATACATGTTGGGAGAACCTGAATATCCAAACGAATCCTTCAGTGGAGAATTGATTTATACATACCCAGTAGTTAAAACAAAGAATAAAAATGGATTTGGTAATCAATTTTTATACATAGAGTTTGGTAAGGATTCGCTTGTATCAAAAGTCATAATTAATGTCGTTGATGAGTGAGTATAAATTACTTAAGCTAACCGCGCTCGTCCTCGCCTGAAGCAAAGCCTTGAGCGTTGAGACGAGGATTCCAAAGGCAAGCCTATTGGTATTACATGTGACTTAAAAGATTGTCAAGGTGATACTTTCCCAATAGAAGAGTCAAATATTCATTCTGGAAATATAGATACAGTTTATGAGGAGAAGAATAAATAGTTTATTGCTCATATTAGGCATAAGTATTCTTTTTTCTTGCCATGAAAGAGATTTAGATGATTGTTCAAAATGTAATTTTGAAATTGATCATAGACATTCAAAGTACAAAAATTTGAGTGATAGTTTATTCTATAAAGTGTTCGAAAAATCTGATAATAAAAAACCAGAAGAAAAATTAATCGTTGTTGACAATAGGTTGATAGAATATGTATTTTATAACAAATCACTTAATACACCTAGATTTTTGTTGACTTATGATACTATTAATTGTAATTACAGAACAATAGAAGGGAAGGCGGTTTATGTTACAAGTCAATATTTTCGAAAAGAGATTGTTAATCCAATTGATTCATTCACCGTCTTTATTCACTGTGCATTGCCTCCTCATACTTATGCGGACATTAATATTTTTAAATCAAAAAACAGAAGCAATGGTTTTAAGCATATTAACTCATATCATTTTAGTAAATTGAATACATTTTGTTTTTATGGATATGCTGAAAAGAAACAATTCAATTACAAACTAGTGTATACTTTATACGATTTTTGTAGAAAGCAAACACTTGAAAATGATTCAATCTTATTTTCCATCAACTGAAATTATTCGCTTGGATTTGAAAATTTGGGGACAACAGAATGTTTTAAACTACAACTTACTCCAGTCGTCCTAGTCTTAAGCAAGGTTTTAGGAGCAAAGACTAGTATGAGTATGCTTCTTAAAACCCTAAAGCAACACGATAATGAGTAAAATCAATAAGTTTTTAGCCCTTTGTTCTATTTTGGGACTTCTATTATTTTACATAAATACTTATATCACTAAATTTTTGCCAAGGGATGTTTTTTATTTTTTAGGACTTTATATGCCGACATCGTTAATGATATTTAGTGTTGGTAGTTTGATTTATAATATTAATATGATCAAACAGTTTAAAAAGGGACCACTTTTAATAATTTTCTTTTTTAGCTTGATTACTCTGTTTCTATATATTTACTATATGAAGCAGGCTTTAATTGTTAGATAAACTTTATGAACCCCAAAATGTTTGACAAAGTTAAAGAACAATCGGTACGTCTCATTGAGCAATTCGGAGAGTTTTATCCAATTGCATTTGGATTTTCTTCTAATTCAGAAATTATTCCTGTTGTAACTTTTTTTGAAGAGTTTCCTCAAATTGATAAATATTACTCCGATCTTGTTTCTGCACTTAATCAATCTAACAACCATCATTCGTTTTCTGAAGTTATAATTTGTTCTAACGTTAGTGTTGGTCAAACTGAAAATGAAGATGCAATAAATGCTTTAGAATTTAAATTTGATTCACTAACAGAAGAAAGAAAAAATTTATATATGCCATATATTATTGTAAATGGCAAGATGCAATTTCAGGAAGGCTATTACACGGAGGGTACTTTAGAGTTTTTTAATTAACCGCATCCGCACTCGTCCTCGTCTGAAGCAAAGCCTTGAGCGTTGAGACGAGGATGCCAGTACATTCTATAACAACGAAATACAATGACAAAAATAATTCTTTGAAAAAAGCTGCATTTCAACTTATAGCAATTTTAGTTTTAATAGGCGCATCATTAGTTATAATAGAATCGGATGCTAATTTTTATGTAAAGTTTATATTGTGCGTTGTAATTTTATTTCTCTACTTAACCTATAGAGAAATTTACCGGGACATTCTTCGTAAAAGATCAGAATAGAAAATGTTCTTACTTAATAACCGTAAACTTACTCACCGCCTTGCTTCCGTTTTTATTTTTTATAACCAACGTATAAATACCAGAAGAGAAATTTTGGTTAATGCTTTCGTTTAACAACTTTTCAAAAAAAACAGACATAACTTTCTCGCCCATACTGTTGTATGCTTCAGCCCATACATTGTCTAAAGCAACTGCTGTATTAATAGTAAAAGAGCCATTGCTTGGGTTAGGAGATAAAGAAAATGAAAGGTGTGAAAGGTCATTTTCAAATATGCCTACATTAGTAATGGATAAACACTGCGAGGTATCTGTACATCCGTTTTGCGTTACTATTACTGCGTAGCTGCCATTTGCAGCAGGAGTAAATGATTGGTTTGTTGCTCCGGCAATTTGTTGTTGTGTTGCACAATTAATCCATTGGTAAGTGGCATTGGTAGCCATTGCATAAAACGAGGCTCCTGTTTGCACCATTTGGGTTACAGCGCAATTGGTTACCTCAATTAGTTTTCCGTAGACAGGATAATTCCCATTTACATCGTTTAGAAATTGGTGTGTTGTTCGGAATGCATACGAAACCGGATTAATTTCAAAAATAGTTCCTCTGAAAGCGCCACCTGTTGGAGTCATTCCATACAATAGTCCATTGCTTGCATGCAGTAAAGTTCCATAAGGCTCGGAGCCTAAGGTAAGCGAGTCATCAAAAGTTGCAATTACAGTAAACGAATTAGTTGCAGGTATGTATTGAAAAATGGAACCCAATTTATTTTGCGAAGTAGGTCCTTCACTCAACATGCCATAAAACCTGCCTGTTGATGGCACTTGCACCAAACTTCCAAAAGGATTACCGCCTGTTGTTGATAGTTGAAAATCGTAGAGCTTGGTAAAAATATTTGTGATGTAATCGTACTCAAAAATTACACCGGCACCAAAGGCTCCTCCGTATCTGGTCATACCATACATTTTTCCGTTAGTGGCTAACATCAGGCTCCCACGTGGACCATAACCATCCATTCCGCCAAAGTCTTTTTTCTTAACAACAGTGTTGGTTACATAATCGTATTCAATCAGAGTGCCGCCACCAAGCGCACCATTAAAACTTGTTAGAGCATATAGCTTGCCATTTGGAGCAAGTAAAAAATCTCCGTAAGGCATATCGCCATGCAATAAATAATCAAAACTAAATTTTTGTGTAATCACATTTGTTATTGGATTAAACTCAAAAATACCACCATATAGTCCTTGGTCAGAACTCATTCCATAAAAATTTCCGTTAAGCGCCTGTGTTAAACTTCCGTATGTATTGCCGGCACCATTTGAAAAAGTGCAGTCGGTTAACTTCGTAAATACTCCTGTTGAAGGGTGTACTTTAAAAATGGTGCCTTTACTGCTCCCACCACCTTGATATGTTATGCCATACAACATGCCATCAAATCCCTGGGTAAGGCTGCCCTTTGGAGCTTGTCCCTTATTTCCATTGTTAAATACCATTCGGGTAATGGTAGTATCTAAAACTGTATCGTAGGTAAAGAGTGTACCATAGCTGGCACCCCCACTGCTGCAAACACCATATAACAAACCATTAGCAGCCTGAAAAAAACTGGAGAATGGCTCTGACCCATGCCCACCCAAATATTGCTTGACTGTGAGTAAATTAGTCAAATTGTCGTATTCAAAAAAAGTACCCAAATCATTTACTCCTCCTGTTTTTGAAAGTGCATATAGTTTGCCATTGGTAGCTTTTATAAAACCACCATAAGGATAACGTGGTGAAGTTGAACCGGTAGTAAAAGTTACCTTTACAGTGTAAATATTTGTAACTAAATCATATTCATAAACTACACCTCTGGCTGAAAAACCTCCACCCGAAGAAGCTAAACCGTACATTTTATTGGTGGTTGCTTCAAGCAAATGCCCGTATGGTTCACCGCCTGTTGATTGTGTAAAATTGTGTTTTACTGCCAATGTACCCAGCGTTATATCATATTCAAACAAAGTTCCTTTTGACGAAAAACCACCAAGCGATGTGGTTCCATACAATTTACCATTAGAAGCCTGGCAGAGTTGTGCTCTTGGTTCATATCCGGTAGCGTTGGTATCAAGGTCGTAAAGCTTAGTGCAAGTATTGGTTTGCAAATCAAATTCAAAAAGCGTTCCTGCTCCATATGTTCCTCCTTTTAATGTGGTTCCATACAATTTTCCGTTTGTAGCCTGTATCAAACCTCCAAATGGAGTATTTCCCAACAGTACGTTTGCACCAAAATTGTGAACGATTGTGACGGCATCTGTAGTTGGGATGTATTCAAAAATAGTTCCTCCAAAGCCGAAAGCTCCGCCATATAGACATACTCCGTAAATACTACCGTTAGAGGCAAGTAATAAATTTCCGTTAGGAACCACTCCTGTAGTAGTATTAAACCGAAAAACAGTACGATGGGCATTGGTTATAGGATCAAATTCATATAGCAATCCATAGATGTCCAAACCACCCTGGGCTATTCCGTAAATTTTTCCATTAGCTGCTTGCGTAACACTTGTGTATTGCGGATTGCTTCCTTCTGTATCTATGAAATAATCAACCACCTCATGATTATTGCCGTTATTATCAGTTTTAAACACAGTACCTACTCCTCCAAAATTTAACCAGCCGGTTCCACCCGCTGATGTAAGTCCCCATAAATTTGTTGTTTGAGAGTTTGCGCTTAAATAAAATAAAATAGCAGCTAATGAATAAATAAGTCTTTGAGTCATGGGATTAAAGGTTTTGCCGAAGCTAATATAAGGAGGATTTGATTTAAATTTCCTTACTAAACCAATTTTTAGGCTGGTCTTTATTGGCTTCTTTACTTCTGATTTTATTGGCGTTTTCTTTCCTTACACCTGAAGCATCCAACCTATCCAACCATCTCTCCCCAAACCCCACCCTCTCAAACCTAAACTTCAATCCTTCAAAAGTTACACCTTTCACAACGCCACTGCGTGAGTAAGGAATAGCATTACAATCTTTAAGCAACTCAAAAAAAGTATTACGCGATATTGCTTTCTTATAGCATGTTTTTAAAATAGCAGAAAGCATTTCGCGTTTAGAATCCCGACCGGAACGCAGTTTATACTGAAACTCTTTATCACTTACACGTTCAGGTTTTAGCTTACCGTGGTCAACAACAGAATGAGATAACTCAGGAAAGTGCTGCTGCTGAAAAAGTTGAATGTCTTTTTTGAGTTTAGTAAACTCACTGCGAGATAACCGCAACGACTTCCCTGTACGAAACTCCAAACCCGAAGCGCAGATGTGAATGTGATAATGATCTTTGTCAAAATGCGGCACGGCTAAAAACATACCACGCGTATTTCGTAGCCGTATGTACTCATGAGTCATTGCCTGTAACTTTTCAAGAGTAATATCCTTTGCATCCTTTGTATGCCACGATAAAATTTCATGGGTGAGAATAGTGCTGTCAATGCGTTTTATTTTCCTAAATGATTCATTGAGTGTAAACTGTCGTACCCAACTATCAATGCTTTTACCATTCAGGTTATGGCTGATAACAAAACTCTTTCCTTTATCATCAAACAAACGGTCTTTATCAAACAGCATATAGTTTAACAGCTTTTTAAAACCGGCAGACTTATGCGACTTTATTTTCACTATCATGCTTAAAATATAAAACCGGTTCACGCAAGGCTTTATTCAGGTTATGTTGCAGTGTAACAATAATATCTTCCAATTTGCCCAATTTATCTTCTCTCTGAAAAAAGAATTTTTCTTTCCTCTCCGCAACAGATTTTATTTCATTCAGACAAGTTGAAAGCATTTGTTCCATACGTGCCAACTGGTATGCATCTGGCACAATAAACCTGTTTTGCAAATACGCAAAAGCAGCTTCTTTTAAAAAAGAAGAAACAGACTGTTTGTGATTCTTTGCTGCTTTATTGATTACATCAAACTCACCATTTGATTTATCAAGCACCACAGTAAACTCAAATTTACTTTCACGCTGCTTTCGTTTGTATGCAGTGAAATACTTTTTGCGGTATTCCTGTTTCGCATTTACAATATCGGCATCACTGCCATTGGCAAGCACACCTGTTTGCTCTAAATAATCCCATACACTTCCCTTTCGCTTTTTACGCGGCATTGGCATTAACGGGTTGAGAAAATGCTAATGGCAGCACGACAAGTTCAACCGGAACCTCTGAGCGAACATTAACGGGAGGCATATGAGCATACGATTTAATCGCCAAACGCTTGTAATACGGGCGAAGTTTGGTAAGAATAGGAGGGAGGTTACCACATATTAGGATGGCTTTGTTCTTTGCAATGGTGCGTATTTCATCACTAGTCATAAGCGAGCGCACAACCTTTTGTCCTTTATCATCAAGAAACTCATACTTGCCCAAGGTAGATTCTAATTCCTTGGTTGTATCTAAAGATTGTCCTGTAAAATACAACTTGGCAAAGCAGTTTGATTTAATGGCTTCGGCATCATACCTGCCATAGTGGTGAATGATTTGTGCAAAGTCCTGTACTAACAGCATAATGCCCGAACGATGCTTGCGAACATTGGCAACAGCAAGCGGCAACGTAGGAAGATTTAATGATGCAGCTTCATCCACCAACAAAAAAACATCCTTTTCATTCTTTAAAGGAAAGCGGCTTAATAAATAGGAGAAGAACTGCTCAAAGAAAATGGAAGTAAGCACACTGAAGTATCTTTGATCAGCAATACTGTTTTGAATAAATAAAGCGACAGGTCTTTTCCTGAAATCGGAAAAGTTGATTGAATCAATTGATGTTACTCTTGCCACAGCATGATCATTAAAAATTTGTAATGCGGCCTTACAGGTTGCTATCACACCGCTTACAACTTTGTCATCATAGGCAATAAAACTTTTGTACTCGGCAAACAACGTATCATCGGCATACTTGGAAAACAACGTATCAACTGATTTTGGATTTGCACCAAGCTGGTTTAACAAATGCCGGACATTAAAAAGGTTTTGGTATTCAATATCCTGCTTCTTCAATATTGTAATGAGCATGGCAAGCAAGGCAACGGCTTGTGTATTCCAAAATGGATCCTTACCACGACCCAAAGAATTTTCAATTAGCATGGAAGACACTTTTTGAATCTCAGAAGAAGAGTTTGCACGCGCAAGCGGATTATACCCACAAGAATATTGAGGCTTAGAAAAGTTAAGTACCTTCACTACATATCCGCAAGATGCAAGATACCCTGATGTCTTTTCAAATAGCTCACCCGATGGATCATGCACTACAAAACTGGACTGCATGGTGTAAAGAGATGGAATGAGTACAACGGAGGATTTACCGACACCCGTGCCACCAATTACCAATGCATTTTGGTATGAATCTTTAACGGACAAATTTCTTTTTCCTGTTAAACAAAATCCTTTGTTATAACCGGAAAGTATTTCCCTTTCGGAAATAAAATCAGCATTGTAAGTTGTATTTCTTTTGTCGCCCCCGAAAAGCATGGACAGTACTTCAAACAGGAAGCCAAACAATTTATCAATTAGGTCAACAATAAAACTAAACATGGGGATTAGAGCTTAAAAGGTTTACTGATAATTTCCTTTAACGAATGCGAAATGTGTCCGAAGATTAACTCAAGAAGTCTCGTTACCATCCATAACACCATCAACAACAAACGAAGAATAAGCCTGAATATAACGGACAGAATTCGTTTGAGTATGTGAAGTACAGTATCTATAACGCACTCAGATTTGAAGTGATGACGACATGCGCACCTGCTTTTTCCAACATTGATTTATAAAACCAGGAGACAATTCTGTAAGCACTATCTTCTGTTGTAGTATGCGGTTGATAAACAAACACTACATCAACACCCCTAAGCGATGGAAGATGCAGCAAAGAGTCAAGTTTACCCAACGCAACTTCTGGTTTTGTTTTTAATTCTGATAAAGTTTGAGGATCATAAAATGAAAACTCATTTGTATTTTCCATCAAATCAGAATACACAATCAACACTTTCTTGTTGGATGATGACTCGGCAAGAAATGTAAGCGAAGTAGCAAGCGGCAGGTAAACAGATGTTTGTTTCCTGCCAATAGCATTACTGGAAGAACGCGCAAGCAATTCTTCAACGCTGTTATAAAACGCTTTCAAATCACGAGTTCGTTTAATTTCATTACCAAGCCAGCGGCTTTCGGCCTTAATAAAAACTTTGTCGGTTTTTCCTATTGATACATCTGAAATAGAAGATAACGTAAAACTGATTCCATCCCATTTATTGCTTGTGTTGAGAAATGAAATCAGTTCAACGCCATCAGGCTTGGCAATGAGTGAATCTGTTACATCACTTAAAACAATTACATCAGTGGTAGCAGGAGGCTTATAATACACAGCCCCGATACCTACAGCAGTAGCAACAATGCAGACAATAATTAGGACAAGCGCCTTCATGCTATCTTCTTATTAAAAGTAGTATTCAACTGAACGGAGTTATCAAAATGCACATCGGGAATAGCAACCCTGTTGTTAAAGCATGGCGGTGTTTTTCTATCGGTTCTGTACATAAGGTTATTGCTTTTAAATAACTCAATGGTTTCAAAATACATCTTGATTATGGTTTGCTTGAGGTACTCGTTATACTGAATGAGCTGCGCACGTA
>Ga0209605_1003984_pt1 | contig 12444 bp, 10 predicted proteins | sample AD_UKC035_MetaG_FD_184408 | JGI IMG/M metagenome (GOLD analysis project Ga0209605, IMG submission 184408) | Active sludge microbial communities of municipal wastewater-treating anaerobic digesters from USA - AD_UKC035_MetaG (SPAdes) (version 2) | ecosystem: Engineered > Bioreactor > Anaerobic >...
TCCATGGTCTATTGCCGTTGAAACCGATGTCAGAGAGGATGAAATAGCTGGTGCTGGTCAGTTACGTCGAGGGGTATATCTTAAGAATATTCCACACACATTAATCGCACTTGCCCGAATTACTTAATGGGTAGAGGGTAACTCAGAAATAGAATCGTGGTGAGGAATGGAGATGATTTGATATGGACTCGAATAATCCACTTTTTAGACAGACACTAACCCCAAAAGATGCGGCGAATCAATATGCCCGCTTTGGATTGTCTCAAAATCCTTTCCCTACGTCGCCGACTATTAATCCCTTGAGTACTGATCCAAGAGACAATGGTGATATTTATTGCGCAAGCTTGCGAGAAAAAGAGGAAAAGAAATTTGAAGCTTTGCTAATACCAAATGCAAATCAGTCAGAACCCAGAATGATAGCTTTTCTTATGGATTATGCAACCAGAAGAGGCAGAGGTATTGGCAAGACAGCATTTATCAACCACCAACGAAAACGCATAATGAAAGATTTGGGGAACGAGATTTCTGGAGGCAGTACAGTAATGGTGGCTGCCCATGTGATACCGGAAGGCTCTGGTAGAACAAGAAAGTATTGGCAATTTACCAGGTTATTAGCCGAAGCATTAAGTCACGGTCAGTGCATTACCTGGGCAATATGGAGAATTAGAGCAAGTCACGGAAATATCCCCCAAGAAATCCTTCAACTAGTTGATCCCCAAAATCCTGGCGACACCTTAGGAAACGACAGATGGCTTTCAGATCAGGGCGTAAACATCTTGTTTGATTTGGTGCCGGCGATTGAGCGGTTCCTTGTAAAAAATGGTGTTCGCGATGATGTCGCCAAATCATTGGCGTTGTATGGACATAATAGTGAACAATGGGAACGGCAATACCTGCAGCAGATCAGCGACTATCGCTGGAGGAGGGAAGGCAATCAGCTAGTTCTGGATGATCTTGTACGGCTTTTCCGCGCTGCAGGCATTGATCGAGCTCTTTTATTAGTTGATCAAGTAGAAGAAATAGTGATTGAGCAAAATTCCCAAGAACGCCGTTTGTTTTTGAATGATCTGCGGCATTCCTTTATTGACGGACAATATCAAAGCGCGACGACCCGTTTTTACAATATACTCTTAGTTCTACACCCTCTCATTCAGGAAATTTGGGGGCCGCACTGGGAAGCTGCTGGGCTTGATAGAACATGCGCAATTAGTGGCCCCACCACTCAGGAGTATACAATTTATTTCTACCCCTTAGATAGAGAAGAGGCCGCAGTGCCTCTTGTAACGACATATATGGATTTTTCTCGTGTTCTTAACTATCACGGAGATAAGTTATTCCCATTTGATCGGGATGCTGTCGTCACCGCTTTACAGTTATATGGGGGGGTACCAGGAAAGATGTTAACATTGCTTAGGCTAGTACTGGAGAAGGCAGTACGGGATGGCATGGAACGGATAAATTCCAATTTTGTTCAGGCAATATTCTCAGATCTTCCTCCCGAGCCTATTGAACAAGAAGATAAGGGGAAATTGCCACCCACACAGGTTGATTTAACCGGAAATGGGTAATTTGAGAAGCCTGCTACTATCTAAGTCTCAAGTAGAGAAGATTCTTGAGCATGGTATAGATGCATCTACGAGCGAATTCATCGCTATCATGACCATTGTTGAACCGCTTTTGATTTTAGAGGATGTTAAGAAAAAAGGGAAACCTTTCAATACAGCATCTTTTCGCACAAAGTGGGAAACACTGATGCGAAGCAGCAAAGTTCATGTCATTGGTTTAGATCAAGATACCTTATTACGTGGCTTATTTGACAATGAAGATGGCCCCAAAGAAGATTTGCAATTATGGAGAGAGGTAACAGACTGCACTATTCCGCCCGATCGCACTATCAGGCGAATAATCCTCCGTCCTAGCGAAATGAACTGGTGGGAAAATGATTTATATCAGGTAATGGAAGATTGGTTTGATTGAGAATATGGAAAGGTATATCTTCTTAGACGCAGGGCCCCTTGCTGATTTCTTGGATCAGTATTTTCGTTCGTCAAAACGATTGTATCCGCATTTCGAAAAGTCTAGCGAGTTTTCTGACGATATTGCTCAAATGATCAACAGGATCATTCAAGACCCTCAATTTTCGCGCATTTGTGCTTCAAGTTTTGCTTTTGTCGAGTTAGTGAGGAAATGGGACGAAATAGTCAAGGAAAGATTTAAAGTATACCAACTTCAGGCATTTATTTCTGACCCTCCGGAATGGTTTTTAATTGAACCCCTGGACGAGAATATAGTTCAATACCTCTGCATCATATCCCCAGAAGTCAGAATGGCTGACCAAAATATGAAGCCCTTGGAATGGACAGATGCTATTCACGCAGCCACCAAAATGACTAGAGAGAATAGCATTTTGGTTACCAGGGATGAGAGATTGAGGCAGATAAGATAATAACTCGTGTGTTTTTCAAGTAGCATGAAATCCTAAAATGCCCAACGAGACACCTAACAAACTCCAGGTCTGGATTGAAGCGAAGAAGAGATATCACCTTACTGACGCCCAGATTCAGATGGCTCGCGAACTCGGTTTGAACCCCAAGAAATTCGGCGGTTTGGCGAACGACCGGCAAGAGCCCTGGAAAAGGCCCTTGCCGGAGTTCATCGAAGAGCTGTATTTCAAACGATTCGGCAAAACCCAGCCGGATGTGATCAAAAAGCTGGCTGGCGAGTAGCAGAACTAGCGCACAGTATCAGGTCCTTTGCGCCTCTATCGTACACCTTCTATCCCAGATCAGCCCCTCCTGCTCTCCCTTCAGCCCCCGGCTGCGCATTTCACCGGCCAGGGGTTGAAGTTCTGTATGGATAAAGCTGGAAGAGAGCAGTTGGGCATCCTTCTCTGTGATTGGCTTTAGCTTGGGCTGGCCTAAGACGAGAAGCTCAATCCGGGCCAAGATGTCGGCTTCCATCATCCAGAAACGCGGTGCCCCGCCCAGGGACTGCGCCAGGCGGTAGGCGTTCGAGGCGATCAGCAGGCCGCTGGGGTCGGGGTCGCACCAGATCCATGTTTCCAGGCCCGGCGCAGCCTGATAAACCTTCTGCAGGAACAGCCCCAGCGCCTGTCCCAGGGTGGTTTCGTGATCCCACAGCGTTTCGCCATGCAGGCAGACGAATGTGACCGGCGCGTCGCTGCAAAAGGGCAGCAGTTCCCAGTACGGGTAAGGGTTCTCGATCAGCACCAGCTTCCGGCCGACGTCAAGGCGCTTGGGGTCGCAGCGGGCGATATCCCATTCCCACAGGTAATGCCCCGGCCGTTCCCATGTGGAGCGAAAAGAGGCCGAGGGTGTTTCCAGCGCCAGCTTGCCGGCCGCGCGCACCAGGTTGGCGCCCTCCACCTTCGCATCGGCCTGCACCCAGAGACGCCCGCCGCAGGTCGTGGGCAGTTGCCTCCCATCGAAGTAGTGCGAATCGCCAAAGCCCAAATGCGCAGCGGAACGCAAGCCCATGCCTCCATAACGGATGATGGTCTTTTCCAGCTTTTCGCGCTCGATGCTCGCATCCAGCGGCTGTTTCCTGGCATTGGCAGGCTGAGGGCCGAATTCACCTGCCAGTTGTTCCAGCACGCCTTGCTGGCCAGCGTTCAATCGCACCCAGCGGGCAGATGCCCCATTGGAGAGCCATTCCACGGTCAGAACCTGGTGTGCGGCGAGAGCTTGCAGTCCCCGGTTGAATTCATCGTGATTGTCTCCCAGGGGGGAAGCGTAGACCGGGCACAGGCGCGCCGTGATATGAACCCTGGGGGTAGCGGTGGTTTCCTGAGCGCGTTGGAGCAGCGTGAGCAACACCCGCCATAACTCCTCAGGCCAAAGCTCCGGATTGGTTGAACGAATGAGGTCGGTGTAAGTGTTTTCTAGCATAGTCATCTCGGATTGGGGAAAATAATTGTACCCATATGGGTACAATTATTCGGATAGAGCCTGCTCCAACTCCGCACTGGTGGCCACGCGCAGGTTGCTGCGCTCGTCGCGGAAGACGTGCAGGGAGTACCCAATCACTTCTTCCACTTCTGGGCGGCCCATCGGGGTGGCCACCAGGGGCTGCAAGCCCTGGCTGAGCAGAATTTCCAGGCCGTTGATGGATGATCCCGGCGCTTTGTTGAACGCCTCGTCCATCAGAACCAGGCGCAGCCGGCGCGGGTGGCGCTCGTAGAGCTGCAGCATGGCGGCCAGCAGCACCACGTACAAAGGGTTTTGGTGCTCGCCGCCAGAACCCTTGCGATAATGCTCGCTCAGGCCGAACCATTCGCCGCCATCTTCGGATACTTGCAGGTCGAAGATGAAGTAATTGGCAGGACTCAACAGGATATCGCGCAGTTTGACATCATCTGCCGTCAGCGTATTGGTGGGCGGGATGAACACGGAGTATAGCTTGTCGATCAGCCCATCCGAGGCAGCTTCGCGCAGGGCGGCGGTTGGGTCCGGCACCTGTTCGGCGTTCAAGGCGTCATAGCTGCGCATCAGCTTGAGCACCTCATGCACCACCGGCACGTTGATCTCTTCCTTCACGAACTGGTAACGCCGGCGTCCCAGCGTAACATCTTCGATCACCCGGTTCAAGTCCCGGATCGCAAAGCCGATCTTCTTATGCTCGGTGCGCAGGCGCTCGAAAAACTTGCGTAGCAAGGTTTCGTCGGCAATCGAACGTAAGCGCAGCATGGTCTGGGTCAATTCTTTGACCTGCGTCTCGCGCAGGCTGGCATGCTCGCGCAGGCACAGATCGAGTTGATCCTCGAAGACCGGCGAAACGGAACCAGGCGGGCAAAACTGGGTGACGTAGTTGGTCACCTGGTGCCCCAGGTCTCCCCGGATGCTTTTGATCTGCCGTTCGAAGGATGTGCTTTCAGCGCGGGCGGAACGCGCCACTTCTGCCACCTGGTTGTGCGCCGCTTCCAGGAGCGTCATATAGGCCGCCAGCCAGTTGCTGCTCGTAAGCGGCTCTTCGGAAGCGATTTGCTCCTCCCAGTTTTTGCGCTCGCTGGCGCGCCGCTCGAACAACTGCGTTTTTTCTCGGATGAGCGTTTCAAGATGTTCGATCTCGTTTTTGATCGAGCCAATCTGCTCGGCAATCGCCTCATAACGCCTGGATGCCTGGTTGACCGCTTCTTCGAGAGCCATGAAGTCGGTGGCCTGCAACAACTTAGCTAAATCGCTTTCCAGGCCAGCCAGCTCTTGAGACAGCCTGGCTTCTCGCTCTACCAGGTCAGGGCGAATTTGACCAGCCAGCACAGCCTTGTTCTTGATGTTGTTAACCAGGCTGGCGATATCTTGCAAGCGTTGGGCAACGCGACGGTGTTCGCCGGTCAACATCTCGACCTGTTGGGCAAGCGAGTCGCGCTGGCGCTCGCGCGTGGCGCGCCCGAACACCAGTTTGTCGGCTGCCAGCGGGGTCTGGCGCTGGATGGTGCCGCCGGAGACAAAGATGCCGCGCTTGACCACCGCGTTTTCGGTAGACTCGACGGCTTTGCGCTCGTCCTCAAAGGTTGTCCAGGGATTGAGGTGGTAATTCAGCAGCCCCTGGGCAATCGGGTTGGTTGAGCGTACCTTTTCGGCCAGGCTATTGCGTTTGGCCTTGGCGTGCTTGAAAGCGAATTGCGGGTTGGCTAGATGCAAATCGTCCACCTCGGCGTCGGGCAACGTCAAGAAGCTGTTCAGGCAGGCCCGGTAATTCTCTGGGGAAGTTACCAGAGAATAGCGCCTGCCTCCCAATCGCCGCTCGATGACCGGCTGCCATTCGGTGTCTACCCAGTCTACCAGGTCACATAACACATCCACCTGCCCATGCTGCCGGCGCAGTTCATCGCGCACATGATACGCGCGAGGCCAACCGAGCGCCAATCCTTTTGCCAGATCGGCCATCTGCTGCTGGGCTTCTCGCAGCCGGGCGTCCCAATCTCGCAGTTGGGCTTCTTCCTGGGCTTGCCAGCGGATAGCCCAATCTTGGATTTCGCTCAGGCGGATTTGGGCGCCGCGCACATCAGGCGGTTCGGTTTCTAGGGCGCTCACAATTTCCTCGAGCAGCTCGACTGGTGGGGCTATTTGTGCTTCTCCCGAAACCGGCGCCAGGAATTGCTGCATTTGGATGGCCCAATCATGAAGTTGGCTGAGGGCTGCCTTGGAAGCCGCACTCCCCTTGCGAACCTCGCTCAACTCGCGTGTCTTCGTTTCTTTATTTTCTGTCAGCCAGCGAATCTCTTGCGAGCGCTGGTCCAGGTTGCGCCGTTCTTGGGCGCGTTGAAGCTCAAGCCGGGCGGCATCCTTGTTGGTGTCCAACTGACCGCGCAGGTCAGCTTTTTGCAGGAGTGACTCTTTGGCTGCATCGAGCGCTTTCTGGGTAGCCTCAATGTCGCTTCGAGCAAGCTCGGCCTCCGCCTTGAACTCGCACAGGCGATAAACGTGGTATTCGTTGTTGGATGTTTGCCACTCATTGGCCTTGCCTTTGAGGTTATCCAAAACGCCTATCCGGGCCCTAGCCTTTTCGAGCTTATCCTCGGCTTCACGGTAGCTCAATACTTGCTCGCGCAGATCACCCAGGTCAATGGTGGGCGAATCTTCAAACAGGTACTCGCGGATGAAATCGTTCAGACTGTTGGGGTCGTGCTGGCCGCTGAGGTGGCTGATGGTTTCAAAGAAACGCAGGGGCAGACCCTCGAAGATGCGCACCAGCGCGTCGCGGTATTGTTTGGCCTGCCGGTAAACCTGGATCTGCGATCCGGGGCGCTTTTTGGCCAGCGCTTCGAAATCACGCGCCGTGTAGACCTGGCCGCCGGGATTGGTGATCAGATCGGGCGTCAAAGGCAGCGTGGCGATCAGAAAGCGCATTTCGTAATCATCCGATTGGTAATCGATGATGCTGCCAATGGTCAAGTGCTCCCCAAGCTGCTGGTTGTAGAATTCCAACAGGGTATAGGCGGTACCTCGTTCGCGGCGGTGCTTGCCATGCTCATCGAAGCGAACATATCCCAGCACCGTCCGGTCGGAGCCGGTCTCACGCGAGGATGCTGCCCGGTTGAAACGCACAATGCGATTGTCGCCGATCAGCGCCCATTGCACTGCATCCAGGATCGTGGTTTTGCCTGCTCCGGTATCGCCTTCGAGATGCAAGCCGCTGCCGAAGGGAATGGCAATCTTCAAGTCGCGAATAGCGTGCCAATGGCGCAGCCAGATGCTGGTCAGCCAATATCCGGTTTTATCCGAAGCCGATGAGCGCAAACGGCTGATGGGGGACTCCAAATCCAGATCTTTCAAAAAGTCCATTGCGCCCATATGGGTACTATTTTCCCCCGGCGTTCCCTTACTCCGATTCGTCATTCTCGTTGTCTCCTGCGATCTCGGCTTGCGTCTGGATATCCTGGATGAATTGGTCGAAATCATCCGGCGTGATGATGAACATCAACGGCAGAACCAGGATGGAAGTATCTGCTTCGTCAGCCGCCCCCCGATAATCAATCAATTTCATCGAACGGAACTTCGGCAGCACATCCATCAGGCGCTTGGCGGCCAGGCGAGTTTTTAGCTTGTCTTCGTAACGCGTTTTGAGCTCGCTTACCGTGATACGGCAAAGCCCAGCTCCGCCTTTGGCGCGCGCCTCTTCGAGCGCCACGCGCAAGATCGCCAGCATGGCCAGCTCGTCTCGGCTCCTGATCTGGGCAATTTCCCAACTGGGCGCCCTGCCGACCGGCGCGATGCGCATGACGCCGTAATTCTGATCCACCAGCAGGGAGATATCCGCAATGGATAACCATGTCTGGATCATGGTTTGAAATTGGATTGCCGTTTCGTAGTACGGCTGATCGCTGCTCAGGATGCTCTGCAGCGACCCGGTAAACACTAAACGCTGAATGACCTGGCGCAGGTGCGCCTGGTCAATGCTGGTCAGTCTTTCATAGTCTGGCAAGAAAGTCATAGCTCATTCCTTTAGGAAATAGTACCCATATGGGTACTATTTATTTGTCTTTCCAGGGGGACGGCCCTGGGCCGGATGGTCGCGCAGCCAGGCTTCGACTGCGGATGCGGTAGTCACGCGGGCCTTTCCCCCGACCAACCAGGATTCCAAAAGCCCCTTCTCGGCGGCGCGGTTGAGAGTGCGCCGCATCACCTGATACTTGGACGCGGCCAGCGCCATCGTGATCGCTTCTTCGACCCGTCCATCGTCTGATTCCAAAAGCAAACGAGTAAACGTCATGCTCTCACCTCCGAAATAGTACCCATATGGGTACTATTATTTTTCTTGCGAATAGTGATATTGCTTACCTCGATATACAAATTGTTCGCCGTAGGGATCGGGATGAACTCGTCACCCTGTTCGGGCCAGTCGATTTCAAAGCAGAATTTTTCCCTCAGCCCGCAGCAGTCCACCAGGCGAATGAACATCCGGCCGCTTGCGAGCGATTCGCCAAGCAATTCTCTTGCCGTCATGGATTCGCGCTTGCCGAAGATTTTCAAGAAGTGCTTTTCCACCCTTCTGGGGCCAACGAAATCCTGGGTGGCACGTCGCAGCGTTGCCGCGGTTTCAGCCGTCAGGATGATCCTGGTAGGGTGATCCGGTTCATCATCCGCGTCCGCAGCGACCGCGTCCGCGTTCGATTTCTTGATGATCACGGCGCTTTGAGTCACTTTCCCAAACCGGTGCGAGAGCGTGATGCCTCTTTCAAGCATCACATCGCCCCCGCCCCTGGATTTGGGAAGTTGGCGCAGCGCGGCAAACAGGTCATCCCCCTTGCGTAGGATGTGCTCTGCGATCTGGCTAGAGAGCGCGGTATGGATACGGCCAGTGTAAATCCGGGTGAAATCGGTGGCGCGGCGATCCAGTTGGTCCAACATATTGACCAATTCCTGGATTCCGCGTTCGATGAAGCTCAGTTGGGAAGAGATGCTGTTGGCAATCCCATGCACGATGCCGGGAGTAGGTTGCTCAATCGAGTAGCGAGACTCGTTGGTCAGGCTGGCTTCAGCAATTTGCTGGCATTGGTTTTGCAAGCGGCGGGTGCTCTCGAAAATCTCGGCATACCAGCGATCAGGGGAGTTTCGCAAGTGCAGGTTATCGTAGGCTTTCTTCAGGGCGCTCTGGCTGTACCGTTCCGACCACTCGGCCAAATCTTTGTGATCCAGGGCCTCGACATCCGGCCGCAGCGATACGAATTGTTGGATCAAACCCTGGATACCCTCGAGCAGCTCCAACATTTGCCGGTTGGCGAGGGCGATGGATTTGCGGGGCGAGATTTCGGTTTGAGAAAGCAACCGGAGGATCGAGACCAGCATGGCGTCATACTCGATATCCTGATCCTCGCGTATTTCGATCAGGGTGCGCAGCAAACGAAAGGTGTAACGTGGGAGCTGGATCAGGTCTTCACCAGTCATGCGGTCTGTCTCGCGACGCAGCCAGCCGGCTTTTTCCAGCCGCCGGAGCACTTTGGCCGGGTAGCCAATCTTGATTTCGTTATCTACCGGATCGTCGAACTCGGCGTCTTGGGGCAGATCATTGATGCCATGAGCAATCAAAACGCCGTCAACCCGGTCGCGCGCTTCTTCGTAGGGCAATTTCCCATTGGACAGGATTTGATCCAACAGGTCGATCAGCACATCCACGTACACGGCATAAAGCTCAGGGTTGGGGCCGCTGCCCAAAACCCGGAACGCTGAACGGGGGATGAATTCATTCCAACTGGTCATATTACCGCCCCAGAATTGCCTTGAGAGAATAATAGAATTGCTTCCAATCCTCTTTTGATTTGGCGCGCCGCACGGCCCGGCCCTCCACGATTAGCAAAACCGCGATCAGATCCGAATCCACGCTTGTTTCGTCCAAGAACTCCTGGAAAGCAGGAGGGTGAAGCGGGTGGGGATCTGCCGCGGGAAGTTGTTCTCCAAGCAGCTCATTGACGGTTACGTGATAGCAATCCCCCAGTTTTTGCAGCGTGTCCAAAGAAGGGTTTGTTCGCCCGCGCTCCATATCCGAGAGGAAAGAGATAGAGAGCCCTGTTTGCCGGTTTACCTGGACAAGGGTGTATCCTTTTTGCTTTCTGATCTGCCTCAGGTTGTTTCCAATTTCCATGGGCTGTCTCCAAGTAATGATCGATTATAAGCATACAACCTGGGCGCGATTTCTGTCAAGGCGTAATTTCTGTTGCTGGTTTCGGTGTGATAGAAACAGGTGTATTCGGTGCAGCTCTAATACGATCCTTCAGGAATGTAGACCCGGTCTCTTTGCGGGTCGTAAGCTATCACTCCTACTTTTGCCCTGGCCAGTTGTTCAAGATAAGTCAAATCGGGCGTCAGGATATACATCTGCATAGGAGTCATGCCCAGACGGTAATTCATGATTTCAAACTCCGCTTTGTGCCGGGATACTTTTGACAGGGAAAACTTGCGCGGATAAGCCCAGATGTAAATATCGACTTCCCAACAATGGCCAGATGTACATTCTGATGGCCGGGGATCGCCTCCTCCAAACATGTGGTTCAGGTGACTGGGGGTACAATCGAGACTCCCTGAGAAGCTTAATGACAACAATAAATCCGCGTAATTGGACAGAATATGAGGCGACCAGGAGATACGCCCCGTAAACTTGAACTTTGGAGGAGAGGGAGGGTGAGATATAACCTGTTTGACTTGTGCGAGCGCCGAGAGTAATTCCTCATCAGGGAATAGTATGTCGTTTTCGGGCAGGTCACAGTAGGTGCGGCGATCATACTCATCGTTGGGGGAATAATCCTGGGCTAACAGAACGATCCGTTCTCCCTCGGGGTAAAACTCAGCTTCGCCTTTCCTTATTAACGGTGAATTGCCCCGCCCGCGGTCAGCAGCAGGCATCTTGAGTGTATCTTCGATTGCTTTCTCCCAAACAGGGAACTTGGCCAGCCATTCGGCGTACTCCCCACTATCCTTTGACCAATATGCCTGTCTGATAGTCGGAAAAGTGCTCAAGATGTTTCCTTGGGTGACGGCTCGATCCATTGCAACCAACATTTTATCGCGCTCCTCTTCCAGCCTGGTTGCGGGTTGCTGGATGGGTAGTAGAGGTATTACAGAGGTCATAAAGTTTTCCTTTCTTGTAGGGTATTTTTGAAGAATGATTGGGAGACGGCAGTTAGCCGCCTCCCATGTTTTGTTACGCCAAACTGCTCAGCATACTGCCCAGCTTATCAGGCAGCGCTTCCCCGTTCGGGCAATTCACCAGCCGGGGAAACAGCTTATGCAGCTTTTCGAGATTCTCGTTGCCGAGATGGATGCCGATCGGGATGACTCCGGCGCGCTCCAGGGAACGCAGGTGTGCCAGGGAGAGATCCCAGTCGGATGCGGTGCGGGTGCGAAAGACCGGTTCGCCGTCGTGGATGATCAGCAGAACGTGCAGATGCTCTGGCCGGGTGCGCAGCTCGGTTTCTGCTTTGCGCAGACCCCAGTCCAGGTATTCCTCACACGACCAGCCGGTGTAGCCGGCGATCAGCGACTTGGCCAGCTCATTGTTGTTGGGAGAGAGCGGGGCGACTTCGGCCACCGTCTGCTCGACCGTGATACGATCGGGTGGCAGAGGCGAGTCGCCGACGTAGAAGTCATCTTCACCGAAGTACGCCATGCCAATCGGGATACCGACCTGCACGGCGGCCAGGTAGATGGTCATCAGCGCCTCACGCACGGCCTGCTCGAAACGATCCATCGAACCGGAGCGGTCCACCAGCACGTAGAGCGCCAAGCTGCGGGCGGCTTGCCCCATCTCCTGGCGCGCCAGGTGCGGCGTTTCGGGGGTGCGGATTTCCTGGCGGAAGGTGTAGCGGCCACGGTATTCGTGCGGCGCTGGGCGCTGGTCGGGTTGCGGCTCTTTGAGCGCTTCGGCCAGGCGTGCGGCGTGCGGGTGCACTTTTTCTTCCAATTCCAGGTAAGGTGCAGGATCGAGCGCCTTGCCTTTGGATGGGATTCCGGGCAGATCGTCCTCGTCCAAACCCATGCCCAGGCCAGGGGCAGAGTCTGCCGCGCTGGCGGGCAGCGGGATGGGCCTGGCGCCCCGGAGCGGGATGTCGCCGGCGTTGACCTGCGCCAACCCCAACCGCGGGGTGGAAGTTGGCAGTCCCAGGATGCCGAGGATTTCACGCGCCAGGGCAATGACTTCCTGCGTGTCGTCTGCCGACCAGGCCTGCTCGACCAGATGGCGGATTTTTGCCCACCAGCGCTGACCGGCAGCCGAGACGCCCAACCGCTCGAACATTTCTTGCTCGTTCGTGCGGCTATGCGCCCAGCGCCAGGCCAGGCAGCAGGTGTAAGCTTGATAGTGCGATTCATCCGGCGCAGTTTGCAGCCCTTCGTAGACCAGGCCGCCCAGCAAACGAATGGCCGGGGCTACGCCGGGGTACAGCGCACAGATGCCGCGCTCGATGCGCTCGTCTTCGAGCATGTTGGTCAG
>Ga0209605_1003988_pt1 | contig 12440 bp, 11 predicted proteins | sample AD_UKC035_MetaG_FD_184408 | JGI IMG/M metagenome (GOLD analysis project Ga0209605, IMG submission 184408) | Active sludge microbial communities of municipal wastewater-treating anaerobic digesters from USA - AD_UKC035_MetaG (SPAdes) (version 2) | ecosystem: Engineered > Bioreactor > Anaerobic >...
ATTTGCACGTTCGGGTGTAACAGATCCGCGTAAGGTATCTTGCCGGGTAAATACCGATTGAGCAAATGTATGGATGCTCAACACAAACAGAATAAGGAAGATAAAATAACGCATACTAAGCAAGGTAAGATTCAGAATTAAGATTTTTCATGAAGCTAAAAGCAATGCCAAGTTACAAAACTAATTCCGCTGTTCATCAAATATGAAATCAACTAAAAGGTGTATCTTTCCCAAACTGAACCCATTGCCCTATGAAAAAAATTCTGGTTGCCCTCCTGTTATTGCCCTTGGTTTCTTTTGCGCAGGAAGACTATAAAGAAATTGCACAAAAAACCTGCGAGTGTATTCAGAAAAAAGACATGAGTGCAGCTACAAAAAAACAAATTGAAGTTGCGCTTGGGTTATGCATGTTTGAAGTAATCCAGTCGCTCAACATACAAGTTGACATGGCAGATGGAGAGGCCATGCGCAAGTTTGGCGAAAAAGTGGGAATGCAGATGGCTCCCCTTTGCCCGGCCATCTTTACCAAATTAATGGAAGAAACGGAATCTGATACAGCCTCACCCGCCTACGAAACGATTAACGGTGTAATTAAATCCATTGAAGAAAAGGAGTTTCTGTTTGTAACACTCAAAGACGAAACCAACAAAGAAGTCAGGCTGGTGTGGTTACGCCATGTAGAAGGTGCCGATGATTTTTTGAATGATTATAAAAAACTTATTGGCAAGAAAGTTTCTGTAACCTACCAGAACCTGGAGTTGTTTAATGCCAAAGCAAAAGGATACTTTGGATACAAAGAGTTACTAACAATACAGGTTATGTAACTACTTCAAATTAGCTTTAAAGAACTCTACCGTGCGTTGCCACGCCAGTTCGGCCGCGGGTTTATCAAAGCGCGGGGTGCTGTCGTTATGAAAACCATGGTTTACCCCATCATATATATATGCTGTGTATTTCTTGTTGTTTTCTTTCAGCGCTTTTTCATAAGCAGGCCACCCTTCATTTACCCGGGTATCCAATCCGGCAAAATGCAACAATAAAGGAGCTTTGATTTTAGGCACATCTTCGGCTGCAGGCTGGCCACCGTAAAAGGGCACCGCCCCGGCCAGTTCAGGCACACGCACGGCCATCATATTGGAAATCCATCCGCCAAAACAAAACCCTACAACGCCTACTTTTCCGTTACAGTTCGGGTGCGATTTCAAATAATAAAATGCTGCAATAAAATCTTCCAGCATTTCATTCCGGTCGCGTTTACTTTGCATAGCCCGTCCATCATCATCATTTCCGGGGTAGCCGCCCAGCGGAGTAAGGGCATCGGGTGCCAAGGAAATAAATCCGGCAAGGGCCGCTCTTCTTCCAACATCTTCAATGTAAGGGTTAAGGCCCCGGTTTTCATGTACCACAACAATGCCTGGCAATTTTCTTTTTGAATCTACCGGTTTAGAAAGCAATCCCTTAATGGAACCACCTCCTTTTTCAGAATTGTAATTTATGTATTCAGACTTTATGCGAGGGTCATTTGCCTCCACCTGAATAATCTGGTAATTCGGATTAATAAAGCTCATTAATGCAGCCACTGTTACTCCGCCCACGGCATAGGCAGATAGCTTATCCATAAACTCCCTGCGGTTAATCCGGTTGTGTGCGTAAGCATCATACAAATCAAAAACTTCCTGTTTAATGTCTTCTTTTCGCAAGATTTTCATAGCTGGTTTTGATTTAATTGAATAATGAATGTACTGAATTATACATATATCCCATCAACGATTTGTACAATCGGTAAATTCAGAAGCTGAATTGAGCATGAAATGCCTGCCAAGGAAGCAGCAGAGCCATAAACCCCCATTCAACTTTCCCTATATTTGCGCCTTACTGTTATTGTAAACCATACTATGAACATACTTTTGATTGGAAGCGGAGGCCGGGAACATGCGCTGGCATGGAAAATAAAACAAAGCCCTCGTTGTTCAACCCTGTACATTGCACCCGGAAATGCGGGAACTGCCCTTATTGGCGAAAATGTGCCCCTTGCTGCCGAAGACTTTAAGGCACTGGGGCAATTTTGCCTCGATAAAAAAATTACCCTGGTTGTTGTAGGCCCCGAGGCACCACTTGTACAAGGTATTCGCGATTATTTTGAAGGTACTACTGCACTTGCCCATATACTTTTAGTGGGGCCCGGAAAAAGTGGAGCCATGCTGGAAGGCAGCAAAGACTTTTCGAAACAATTTATGTTGCGCCATCAGGTGCCCACTGCAAAGGCACGCACCTTTCAATCGCACGAAAGTGCGCAGGCGCTGGCCTACCTTGATCACTGCACACCACCTATTGTGTTGAAAGCCGATGGATTGGCTGCGGGTAAAGGAGTTATTATTTCACCAACCATTGCCGAAGCAAAACAAGCTATACACGCCATGCTGGTGGATAAAAAATTTGGTGAAGCAAGTTCAAAAGTATTGGTTGAAGAATTTCTGAACGGCATTGAGTTATCGGTGTTTGTACTTACTGATGGAGAAAATTATGTTGTACTGCCCGAAGCCAAAGACTACAAACGCATTGGCGATGGCGACACAGGGCCCAACACCGGTGGCATGGGTGCGGTTTCGCCCGTAATTTTTGCCGAAGAAGAATTTATGAAGAAAGTAGAAGCACAGGTAATTGTGCCTACAATCAACGGATTAAAGAAAGATGGTATCCCTTACAAAGGCTTTATCTTTATTGGACTAATGAACATAAAAGGCGAGCCGTTTGTCATTGAATATAATGCACGCATGGGCGACCCTGAAACGGAAGCTGTGATGACGCGCATTGATTCTGATCTGGTTGAGTTGCTGGAAGCCTGCGCCAAAGGCGAACTTCATAACCAGAAAATCCAAATTAACCCGCATTATGCAGTAACATTAATCATGGCCTCGGGTGGATACCCGGATATATTCGAAAAAGGACATGCCATCTCCGGGTTAGACGCTGCAGGCCCCGCCTTGGTGTTTCATGCGGGCACATCCCGTAAGGATAATACAATAGTTACCGCAGGCGGGCGTGTGCTGGCTATTACCGGCAATGCGGCAACACTGGATGGTGCCGCCAGGCAAGCCTATGAAACTGCCGCTAAGATTTCATGGAAAGATGCCTATTACCGGCAGGATATAAGCCAGGACCTGGCACAGCTTGAGAAGCGGGGTGGCCGGTGAATATCTCCGGTTTGTCAATACCCACCTAACCTTCTACCTTTAAGGTTTAATTAAATATTAAATAACAAACGCGATGGGATGTGCATGTGGCACACGCAAGGGTGAAACGGTTTCCGGTTGTAAAAACAACGGAGCCTGCGGCACAGGCGGTTGCAATAAAATGAATGTGTTTGATTGGTTGTCCAACATGGATATGCCAATACAGGATAAATTTCCGGTGGTGGAAGTGCGCTTTAAGAACGGACGTAAAGATTTTTATCGAAATACCGATAAACTGGCACTTACCACAGGCGATGCCATTATTGTTGAATCTACTACCGGGCATCACCTGGGCCATGTATCGCTGCAAGGGGAGTTAGTACGCCTGCAAATGCAAAAGAAAAAAGTAGCCAACGATGACGAGATCAAAAAAATCTATCGCCTGGCCACACAAAAAGATTCTGAAAAACACGAGGAGGCTAAAAAGCGCGATTTACCTACCCTTTACCGCACCCGCGAGATAATCCGGCAATTGAATTTAAGCATGAAGCTTTCGGATGTAGAGTACCAGGCAGATAATACAAAGGCTACATTTTTCTATTCGGCTGAAGACCGGGTGGATTTTCGTGAGTTGATAAAAATTCTGGCTGCTGAGTTTAAAGTGCGTGTAGAAATGCGGCAAATCAGTTTGCGGCAGGAAGCAGGCCGCCTGGGCGGGATTGGTGTTTGTGGCCGCGAATTGTGCTGTTCAACCTGGTTAAGCGATTTTAAAAATGTGGCTACCAGTGCTGCGCGTTATCAAAATCTTTCACTCAATCCCAGCAAACTTTCGGGCCAATGCGGCCGGTTAAAATGCTGCCTGAATTATGAGTTGGAAACTTATATGGAGGCCCTGAAAGACATTCCGGAAGTGGAAGCCCCTTTACTTACAGAGCAAGGCGAAGCCCGCTTGCAAAAGACCGACATCTTTAGACGCATTATGTGGTTTGGCTATAAAGAAGAGAACACCTGGCACCCTATTAATATAACACGGGTAAATGAAATTCTGGCTCTAAACAAGGCAGGCAAAAAACCCGCTACACTACAGGCAAATGAAATTGAAGCTAAAGTGCCGGTTACTAAACTAAACAGCGATTTGGAAAACCTTGATAAGAAGTATCAAAATAAGAAGAAGAAAAAACGGAATAACAAAAACCGGAACCGCGATAAAAGGAATCAACCCCAGCAAAATCAAAATCGCAATCAACAACCACGCAATCCTAAAGGCCCTAACCCACGATGAGATTACTAATTCTGTTTGCTGCCGTTACCATTTTGATTACGGGTTGCGACAACAGTCGCCTTTTCGAAAATTATGTAGAGTTCAAAGATCGCAACTGGAAAATTCAGGAACCTGTTCAATTTGAATTTGAAATTACAAACACCCAGCAGCAGTATAACCTGTACTATGAAGTGCGCAACTCGCTCGATTATCCGTGGCAGCGCATTTTTGTAAATTATCAGCTTACCGATTCAACAGGCACAACCTTATCGCAAAAATTAGTGTCGGATTATTTGTTTGAAAAAAGCGGCCAGCCACTGGGCCGCAGCGGATTGGGTGATGTGTATGATCATCGGTTTAAGATTTTACAGGATTACTCTTTTAAAAATCCTGGTAAATACAAATTCACGCTACAACAGGAAAATCGGCAGGATACGCTGGCCGGAATTTTAGCCATTGGTTTTCGGATTGAAACCACATCAAAAAAATGAGCAAAAAAAATGGGACTCATTGAGCCCCATTTTTGGAAGAGATTTAATCATTAGTTGGCTTACGTTTGATTAGACTACTCCTCCACTGAAACCTGTAAACTTGTTCTAAACTCAAACAACCTAGAAAAAAACTATAAACAAATGTAACTCCGAACGGGAACGATTCTGTTTTGGGACGATTAGAAAGGAATTAGAAACCGTGGGCAGGCGGCAAAAGTATTGTAATGCATGTTCCAGAACCGGGTGCGGATTCTATCGAAATTTTTCCCTTGTGGATTGAAATAATTCGCTGGCTAAGTGATAAACCCACTCCATAGCCTTTTACTTTTGAAGTAGCATCTGTTCTGAAAAAGGGTTGAAACACATTTTCGATATCCTTTTTCTCGATACCCGGCCCCCGATCGGTTACCTGAACTCTTAATTCGCCCGGTTCGCAAACCAGTTCCACTTCTGCCCGGTTATCTTCTGAAAACTTGCATGCATTCTCAATAATATTTTGAAAGGCGGTACGAAGCAAATGTGGATTTCCGTTTACCAGCAACCGGCTTTCATCTTCGGGCATATTTTTAATTGAAATCTCAATCTTATACTGATGATCAATGGCCCCAACCCGTTCGCGTGTTTCCCATAAAATTTCATCCAACCGAACTTCAGCCATTGTAAACGTATCAGAATCTTGCGTTAAGCGAGCCAAATCCAGCAAACTTACCGATAAGTGGTTGAGGCTTTTTATATCTTCCAACACCGATTCAATGGTACGCTGATACTCCTCGCGCGGGCGCTCATTCAATAGGGTTACTTCCAGTTGCGAGGTAATATTGGTAAGGGGATTTTTTAGTTCGTGTGATACGTTTGACACAAACATTTTTTGAAGTTTGAAAGCATTCTCTATGCGTGTAAGCAATCCATTGAAGATCATAATTAGCTTACCCATCTCATCCGGATGTGGGCTTTCTTCCAGGCGTTGCGAAAGGTTTTGTGGTGAGATATTTTGAACGTTAGTAATAATTTTTTGAATGGGCCTCAGGGCCCTGCCCGAATAAATCCATCCGGAAATAAAAACCAGCCCAATTACAATAACAAATAAGGCTGATAATAAGCGCCTTAAATCAACCAACCGATTGTATCCAATCACATCTTCGGCCGAGGCCACAATGATATAGCTCTTGGCGCGATCGTTAAATGGAATGCCCGCTACCGTAAACTCATTGAACACCGTTTGCTGCTCACCCTCCAGTTTTACCTTGGCAATTACCTGTTGTGTTATTGGCAATTTCATGGTATCGCCACTGGCATAAATTTCTTTATCCGCTTCATCATATACGCGAATGCGCTCCCGAAACAAATTGTCGCGCTTGGCACGATCAATGATTTTCAAAAGTACGGTATCAACCTGATCTACTTTAATCAGCAAAAATGCGGAAGTAATGGCCTTTTCACGAAGCCTTCTGGAAAAATCCTGTTTTATTAACCGTTCAGAAAAAAGATAGATAGCCAGAAACGAAAGCAACACAATGGTGCTTACCAGCAACGTAAACTGTAGTGTGAGGCGGGTTCGGATTTGCACAGATCAATCGGGTACTTTTAAAATATACCCCATACCAAATTGCGTATGAATTAACTTAACATCAAAGTCCCGGTCGATTTTTTTCCTCAGATAATTTACATACACTTCCACCATGTTGGTTCCTGTATCAAAATCAACATTCCACACGTGTTTGGAAAGTTCAGCCCTGGGAATAACCTTGTTTTGGTTGCGCAAAAAATATTCAAGGAGGGCAAACTCTTTAGAGGTAAGATCAATTCTTTTGCCACCCCTAACAACACTTTTTGCATTCAGATCGAGCACCAGATCTGCAATGCGCAGGTGGGTTTCATTACCTGGCTTAGGCTGCCGTTTTGTTAAGGTTCGGATTCGGGCCAATAGTTCTTTAAACTCAAAAGGTTTGGCGAGATAGTCATCGGCTCCGCTATCCAACCCCTCCACTACGTCATCCGTATCTGCCAAAGCAGTAAGCATTAAAATAGGGGTTTCAATTTTTGCTGCCCGAAATTCTTTGCACAAATCACGACCATTAATTTCAGGCATGATAATATCAGTGATGATTAGGTTGTATTGATTTTTAAAGCCCAGGCTGCGACCTGCACGCCCATCTTCGGCCGTATCTACTTCGTAGCCGTTTTCTTCCAGTCCTTTTTTAATGTACTGAATGGTTTTACTTTCGTCTTCGATCAACAGAATTTTCATCTAGCCAAAATTACAGTCATAACCTGGTTTCTCCATTAAAAATTTGTTAGAAGGCCCCGCTATAAAATAAAAAGGCGGGCAATATGCCCGCCTTTTTAAGGTTCTTTGATAAAAAATTAAGCTGCCGCCTTTGCTTCTGCTTTTTTTACCGGCTTAGCACTTGCTTCCAAATCGAGCACCACCGGTGATGCTATAAAAATGGAGGAGAAGGTACCTATACCAATACCCACAAATAAGGCAAATGAAAATCCGCGCAATACTTCGCCACCAAATATCAGCAATACTACTACCACAATTAAAGTGGTACCCGATGTAATCAAGGTACGACTTAATGTGCTATTGATGGCATCGTTAAATACTTTAGCACGATCATGATTTGCTCCAAAACCCAAAAATTCGCGAATACGATCGAATATAATCACGGTATCGTTAATCGAATATCCAATAACGGTAAGAATGGCCGCCACAAACACCTGATCTACTTCAAACGAAATTCCGAACACACGGGCAATTGCAAATGAAGCCACCACAAACAATGTATCGTGCACGGTAGCAACAATAGCACCGGCACTGTAGGTCCAGCGCTTAAAGCGAACGAGGATGTAAATAAAAATGAGTACCAAGGAGGCCAATGCAGCTTCAAAAGCAGAACCCTTGATATCATCGGCTATGGTAGCACCAACTTTAGAGGATGAAGAAATGATAAAGTGTGAATCATCTAACTGCGCTTCATTTGGTGTGTATTTAATACCTTTAAATTTCTCTACTCCCGCTATCAGGGCATTTTTTACTTTCTCATCAGCCTCCTCCGATTCATCATCCACCAGGTAAGAAGTCGTTACTTTCATCACCTTATCGCTGCCAAAGTTTTTTACTTCCACACCTGTATTCTCAAAATTTTCTGCAATAGCAACCTTCATGTCGGTTGCCACCACCGGTTGATTGAAGGTAACGACATACGAACGGCCACCTTTAAAATCCACACCCATATTCAGGCCTTGTACTGCAATCAATATAAATCCTATCAGCACTATACTTCCTGAAAATAAATACGCTTTTTTACAGAATGCAATAAAATCAAACGAAGGGCGTTTCTTTACCAAGCGTGCCAGGGCTGTATCAAAAGAAACTTTAGACTCATCCCCTTTACGAACCATCCACTCGATGATTACACGCGAAATGTAAACGGCCGAGAAGAACGAGGTAGCAATACCGATCATCAGCACAATTGCAAAACCCTTTAAAGGCCCCTGGCCTAACACAAACAAGGCAACGGCTGTAATTAACGTGGTTAAGTTCGAATCGAAGATAGTTGTAAATGCCCGACTAAAGCCTTTTTCAATAGCCTCGCGCAATTTACGGCCCAGTGCAAGTTCTTCTTTTATACGCTCGTATATTAATACGTTTGCATCTACCGCCATACCCATCGTAAGCACAATACCGGCAATACCCGGTAATGTTAAAGCAGACTTAAGCTGAGCTAAAATTCCAAGAATAAAAAAGATGTTGAACAACAACGAGATGTTGGCAACCCATCCACCTTTAGAGTAATAGGCAATCATAAACAACACCACAATTCCCAATCCGGCAGCCATAGAAATCAAACCCTGGTCTTGCGCTACTTTACCCAGGTTGGGGCCTACAATTGCTTCTTCAACAATACGGGTAGGTGCCGGTAATGAACCTGCCTTTAATACATTTGCTAAATCTTTCGCTTCTTCCAGTTCAAAGCTTCCGGAAATCTGCGAACTGCCATTTGGAATTTCGCCATTAACGGTAGGTGCGGTGTACACGTAGTCATCCAACACAATAGCAATACGGCCTTGCGGTTGCTTCGCAGCAGCTTCGCGGGTTACTTTAGCCCAGGTTTTTGAGCCTGTGGTGTTCATAGTCATGCTTACTGCATACCGACCGTTCTCGTCAAAATCCTGACGTGCATCATTAATTACTTCGCCCGTTAACAAAGGTTTGCCTGTACGGCCCAGGTTAACAAAGTTAAGTTGAATATCATCTACACCCGGTGTGATTTTAGGATCGGGCTTTACATCCCAGAAGAAACCAATGGAACGTGGTAAGAGGTTACGAACTTCCGGGCGCCTTAAAATTTTATTGATTGTTGATGTGTCTTTTACATTATACAAAAAAGGTACGCTGGGGTTCATCAACGCCAGCAGTGGAGAAGTTGTAGCCTGACGGAGCGAATCCAAAGAAGATACACTACTATCGCGCACTTGCGATAATTGTTGCTCCAATGCCGACTTTGCCTTTGTTGTATCTGCAACTGGCTTTACTTCTGATGTGGTGGTTGATTGCGTAAGTACCCGGGCCGCATTTTTTTCCTTTACCAGAAAATCATTGATAGCCGTAAGGGATTGATTGAGTTGCTGATCATACGACTCTACTACTTCCCAAAACTCCAACCGTGCAACACCCTGCAACAGTTTACGCACGCGTTGTGGGTTATCAGCCCCCGGAATTTCAATCTGAATACGGCCCTTCTCCTGCAATCGCTGAATGTTAGGCTGTGATGTTCCAAACTGATCGATACGGGTTTTTAAGATCGTGAATGAACGATCAATCGCTCCGTCAACTTCTTTGTTCAAAAACTCCAATACTGTTTGGTCCGAATCGGTAAGCTTTACGCGATCTTTATTTGCCGCTGAGGTAAACAACGAGGCCAGGCTTTTATCGGGATTGGCAGCTTTGAATGCCGAGTAAAATAAATTCACATAGCTATCATTGCTTGATTTCTGCATTTCGCTTGCTTTTTGCAACGCAGCTTCAAATACCGGATCCTGGTTGTTGCCACTCAGGCCTTTTATAATATCTATCGGAGATATTTCCAGCACCACGTGCATACCCCCACGCAAGTCAAGCCCCAGGCTTAACTCATTTTCTTTAACTTCTTTATAGGTAAACTCCGCGCCAAACAAATTGTACACAGGTTTATTCCAGATCGAGTCGAGGTAGGTTTGCTTTTTACTCAAACTTGTTGAGCCACTTGCATCCGTAGCATAGGCTATTGCATCTTTCTCAACACCCTGCGACACGAACGTGAACGACAAATAGTACAGGCACAACAGGGTAATAACAATGCCCAGTACAACAACGAAACCTTTATTACGCATATAATTATTAAAATTTAGATTGATTTAGTGAAAATGACTCCCGCTAACTTTACACTAAAAGCTACCGGGTTAAAAAACTGAGTTGATTTAATCAGGGCGCGTTAGGCGAAATGATTACGCGAAAGAGTGTTCGCAAAAAACCGCTAACCATCCGTTGGGTTTGCATAACAAACCCGGTAGTGGTTTGAGGCTCGGCCAGTACTTCCAGCAAGGCTTGAGGAACCTGTTCATCTACCTGCACCGCTCCGTGCGTTACGGCCTCGGTAGGAGCGCTTATTACCGTTTTGCTTTCCGATTCTGTTTGTTCGGTAGCAACCTTTTTTTCGGGCGCGGGCGATTTATAAACGTGCGAAAGCGTGATGACTGCGGCTGCCAAAAGGCCCACAATCATTAAAATACCCCTGTAAACACGCTTTTTTTGCACAATTCTCAATTATAGGATCACAAAAGTAGGGATTGCCGGGAGATTTGCAACAGGATTGTTTTGAGCCGTTTTCATTTCATACGCTCTCTAATTTTCTCGGCATAAAAGATTAACTCTTTCTTGTATATAGCGAGCTCTAAACTTTTATAGGTCCCATCTTTAAAAGTTATCTCCAACGTGTTGGTTTCGGTACTCAGTTGCCGATTTGTTCCTGTCATTTCCTGAAGGCTAAGGCCGGGAACATGAACCCCTAAACACCTCACTGCTTTAATTGTCGCGATATCATACTTATCAACCTTGTTCTTAGATTTTAGTAACGACCTTTTAATATGATAAAAATAGTTATCGTCAATTGCTATGTCGTCAACTGGAGATAGAAATAATCCTAATGAAAGAAAGGTTAGTATTGCATACTTTATCCACCAATAGTCCCACGGATCTTCAGCACTTTCCCAGGCTATCACTAATAATACGAAGAATAAAAAGTAACCCAGCCTTTTGTACCAGGTCCAGGGTTTATTAAAGTAATCAGAACTCAGCGTTTTATTATTCTTCATGGCGTTGGCGGTTTGTGCCATTTAGTACGCTTTAATTAAAACGTCAGTCGGAATATTTAATTTCTCATGAAGTTGTCTAATCATATCCAAAGACAGCTTTCTTTTTCCACTCAATATTTCACTTGCTCTGCTTTTTAATCCAACAATTTTTGCCAAGTCTGTCTGAGTATATCCCAATTGTTCCATTCTGAATTTGATAGCTTCAATAGGATCGGGTAGGTCGATTGGAAAATGCTCATTCTCATATTGGTGGATCAATATTCCCAATATCTCAAGTTCGTCTCCTTGTGAAGTTCCCTTTTTTGCATCGAAAATTACTTCCAGCCTTTCCAGCGCTTGTTGATAGTCCTTTTTTGTTTTTATAGGTTTTAAGTTCATAGTCATCAAATTTTAGTCGCGTCAACCTTGTCGTATTCTCTATGAGTCCCCACAAATCGTATCCACATAATCTGATAGTGAAAATTGATTTTAACAATCAGTCGGTAATTATTTCCCTTTATGTTAAAGACAACTCTATTGTCACCGATAATACTTGCCGAAGGATATTCCTTCTTTATCTCATTCGCATTTTTCCACTCACACTTTTCAGCTTCTCGATACCAGGATTTAAGTTGTTGTTCACAGTCCGAATGCTTGATCCAAAACTCTCGGAGAATCTTCTTAGCAATTACTCTCAAGATTTAAAATTTTGTCAAAGGTATATAAAAGTTCCCATATTGGGAAATTAATTTTTAGGAATCATTACCTGATTGTTGGACGCCACAGGCATGACCGCAAACGTTGAGTGCATAAGGAGTGGCGAGGGTAGGAGCGCTAAAAAATGACCGAAGGGAATATATCCACCCATTATCCGGAGCTATACGCCCGTTTACTACAAAGCCAACTTTGAGTTTTTAAAAGAAATTCAACCCAACCGCGATTTCAAAAACGCCACCAACACTTCCAGGGCGCGTTCAAATTTGCTGTTGTTGGGTATTACCAGGTCGGCATTGTGTTTCAAGGGCTCAATCAGGCGTTCGTACACCGGCATTACATGGTATTGGTACCGGTACAACACATCGTCAATATCATAGCCCCGTTCAACCTGGTCGCGCTTAATGCGCCTGCCTAACTTCACGTGGTCTTTGGCTTCAATAAAAATGCGCAGATCCAGTTCGT
>Ga0209605_1003990_pt1 | contig 12431 bp, 12 predicted proteins | sample AD_UKC035_MetaG_FD_184408 | JGI IMG/M metagenome (GOLD analysis project Ga0209605, IMG submission 184408) | Active sludge microbial communities of municipal wastewater-treating anaerobic digesters from USA - AD_UKC035_MetaG (SPAdes) (version 2) | ecosystem: Engineered > Bioreactor > Anaerobic >...
CGCGTACCGCGACATCCAACCGGTCGCGTCTGAGCTCATGGCTATGACGTTGGTCCCGCCAAACAAGCCCTCGGCATCTTTGGTCCCGATCATCAAGAACCATGAACGCATTCCGGCGACTGTCAGCGCAGCAGAAACCAACGCCTCAACCTCCGCCTCGGACTGCATGTAGCGCAGTTTGCGAAGGGCACTCATGAATGGGTCGGTGCGCCGACGCGCCTGGGCTGGATGCATCAGTATTTTGGTGTCATTTTTACTGAATTTTACCATTGCTTGTTTTTGCTATCTGTGAACTGTTTCTCACCTCTAGCGGCCGTGGTCGCCAACACACCTGTCGAGTTCTTATCGTTGAGGTCGCATTACCTTCGTGCAGATCAACGCCTGAATAAGGAGATGAAACATGTACGAAGAAGTCAGGAAGCAAGTTCCGCTGTCGTCGTTCTTGGCATCAATACTGGGGGAGCCGGTGGAGACAAGAACTGGGCCTCGCTGGTCCAGCTGCCCTCACTGCGGTCCAAGTGAGCACGATTCCAGAAAGACGACTCTTTCTGGGAAAGGAGAGTTTTTTCGGTGCTTCGCGTGTGGGTCACATGGAGATGTGATTGAGGCAGCGGCTTTGTACTACCGCTGCTCTCACAAGGAAGCAGCAGCTAAGCTTGCCGGAGACGCACGGGTTGTTGTCCCGTTTCGCCATAGTAGGAGAGCGGCCATTCCTTCGTCTCCGGACGCTGGCTTGGTTGCTGAGGCAATGCAGAAGCTACTGGATGCTCAGGTTGGGTACTGGGACTACAACGTAGTCACTTACCTCACACAGGAGCGAGGACTGCCAATGCCGCTGTTGAGGGAGGCTCACGATAAAGGGTATCTCCGGATGCTCTCGTCCGATGTGGGAATCGCAGCAAGCCAGGTGGCTCGCACTGTCGGAAATAAACTGTTGTTGGCAAGCGGGTTGCTTAGTCCGGAAAAGAAGCTCCCTGCCATCGTCTACCGGCCGATCCTGTTCGGGTTTCCCGGTAATGATGCAGTTGAGTTCCGTCGCCTCCCTGGTGAGTCATACGGGCCAAAAGCGTTGCGACATGGAAGCGTGCTCATGCCGTGGCGGTGGAACGAAGGCAAGGGTACGGTTGCGCTGGTGGAAGGTCTGATAGACCTGTTGTCACTTGTGGCAATGGGGTATGAGGACGAGGTGATTGCTGTTCCAGGTTGTCGGCAGTGGAACCATGCATGGAACCCGCTCCTTGCAGATCGGACTGTAATCATCAAGTTCGATCCTGATGGGCCGGGTCAGGCTGCAGCAGCAGACCTATCAAGTGAACTTCAGTCTGAGGGGATTCGTGCATGGGTCGATTGCCCTAAAGACGGAGATATCAATGACGTGCTGCTGGCTTCGTTGCGACGGAGGGTGGCATGAAGGTGAAGTTCAGCAAGGGCTACAAGATGGCCTCGAGCTCGGTAGCCACTGCCGGCTACGACGTCCTCAAGCAAAGACTGGGCGTTGTGTTCTCAAGCGGCGGCGGCTATGTCTACGACGGTGTATCCCAAAACGTATGGGCCGCATGGAAAAAGTCCTCCAGCAGGGGGAAGTACTTCAGCGAGAACATCCGCTCGAACTATGCTGGCACCGAGGCGGAAATTTCCTTTTCCACATTGCGGAACCTGGATGAGTCATCAGTCATTCAGTACACGGCAGAGGACTACGTGCTGCCAGAAGATGCTGTGTCCGAAGCCTGGTTCTAGCGCCCCAATCGCCCGCCCTCACAAACCACATTGTGAGCGGCGGGTTTTTTCATTACTGGCCTTCGCCATCTCTCCTGTGCAGTCTCAACAGGAGCGAGAAATGGAAAGTAAGAGCGACACCTATTCGGAAGAATTCAGGCACGTCTGCGAGTGCAAGTCGTGGGCAAAGAAGGCGCTTCGTCTCAAGAACGAGGGGCAAGTGGATGTTCAGGCATGGTGGGTATCGACTTTCGAGCTCATCAAGAGGTACAGAGGGGGCGCGGCTGCCGTGCGCCTGGAGAAAGGCGTTCAGGAGTGGCTGCTGACTCGTAAGCAGCAGCTGATGGAGGAGATCGCGAAAGAGCAAAGCCTTGAGGGTGCCTAGCTCGGTTGTACATTCTGATAGGATTAAAGTAGGTTCATGCAGCGTTGCATGTGAAATTCAATTTTTACCAATCGACGGACTGCATCTCACTCGTGCAGTCCAACTACCTACTAGGAGAATATTATGAGCATCATCACCATCACTTCGGCCCTTCAGGGCGCCATGTTCACCCTCAATGCTGAGGAGAAATCCAAGGCCCGCGAGATCCCTGTCGGTAAGGGCGTCAAAGCCGCTGTTGTTCTGGCTGGACATTTGTCGGCTCAGGACGTGAGGCAGCAGGACGGATCTTACGCGCCGGGTGCTTTTGGTCGGCTCCCAATCGAATGTGCCGTCCATGACGGCCGCTACATTATTTCGGTCGCAGGCGGGCTTCGTGGAACCCTTTTCAAGATGACTGAAGAGGAACGATCGAAAGCGAAGGAGCGTCTCGAGAAGGCGCGCAACAAGGCAGTGTCTGACTCCGACGTGCCGTATTACAACGGCGACCTTGAGGTCGGCGGCGGCCGCAAAGTCTGGCTTTCCGGCTTCGTTCGCGAAGTTGGCGCCGGCAAAGAGCGTCCCCAGGGCGAGAAGTTCATCAGTCTTCAGACTGGTGAAGAGAAGGCTGAACGCCAAGGTGGTGCAAAGCAGCAAGTTGCTGCTGATTCACTTCCGATGTAATAACCAAAACGCACATGCTCATTCTTTGAGTGTGTGCGTTTTTTTTCGTCTGGAGATTTTGAGATGCAGCAGAAAATGAAAATTAAGGTCACAGCGGCTCTGGCTTTAGCCTTGGCTGCGCTTGCTATGGGGTGCGCTTCGATGACCAAAGACACACAAGGCCGCGACCTGGTCTATCTGCAAGAGGTGAAATTCGACGTAAGTAACCCTGATCTCGGACTGTTTGTTCCCTGGTTCAAGGTGCCGGTTGATGCGGTCGTCAAGGTTGGAGTCGGTGCGTTTGCTGGGACAAAAGTCGCGTCGGCGCTTGAGGCGAAGAAGGAAGTTCCTGAGGTGTTCATCACCTATTCGAAAAAGGAAGGTGAGATCAGCCTCGCCAATGTGGGACATAACTTCTCTCGGCCTGTCTGGGAGGGGATGCCCGAGCTCCAGACAAAACGGTGGTACATCCTTGCCAAAGACGATAAGGGAAAATACCTCATTCCGTGCGATGCCTCCTGCCAGCCTGCAGCGCGTTGACGCCTCCCGCACGTTTTCTTCCTTTAGTACCCGCATTTCCTCCCCGCATCACTGACCTTAATAGGAGGAAATCGTTATGAAGATCGTTAAACTCGACCAGCGTAGCCAGGAGTGGCACGACTGGAGGGCAGGAAAGGACATTGACGGCCCGCGAATCACTGCAAGCAACATCGCCGTGATCGCCGGCATCTCGCCCTTCAAGTCGAGGTATCAGTTGTGGGAAGAGATGACCGGCCGCAGGGAGCCAGACAAGATGAACCCTGCTATGGCGCATGGCGTAGAGACGGAAGATGAGGCTTTGGCTGCCTGGATTCAGGATCATGGCGATTATGCCCAGCCGTGCTGCATCGAACATGATGGCATTCCGTGGGTTGCTGCCAGTCTCGATGGTTTGACCTTGACGGGCACAAAAGCCGTTGAGATCAAGTGCCCATACTCCCGCTACGGGGATGCGCCGAAGCTATGGGTTTCCGCGCAAGCCGGTGAAATCCCTGCTTACTATCTCGCCCAGATGCAGTGGCAGATGTTTGCATCGAATGGCGAGATCCTCTCGATGGACTTCTGGGTCTATTGGGCGGGGAAGGGGATCAAGATCCCCGTGCAGTCTGATCCGCTGGAGCAGCAGCGTTTGTACGCTGAAGCAAAGACTTTCAGGGAGGCTGTCATCAACGATGACATCCCTGCGACCGATGCTTGGATCGATGCAGCAAGTGCATGGCGTCAAGCGAAGCTTGAGTACGACATGGCAAAAGAAACCCTCGATGCGCGTGCAAAAGACATCGAGAACCTTCTTGCAGCTAATGGAGAGTCGTCGTACGAAGGTTGCGGCATCGTCGCCACCAAGTACTCAAGCAAGGGAGCGGTGGATTACGGCGCGCTTTTCGAGAGCGTGAAGGAGCACCACGGCATCGATCTCGTTATGCTTGCTGAGCAGTTCCGCAAGGATGACTCTGAGCGATTCAAGATCACTTTGCAGAAGAAGGCTCCTGCGGCAAAAGCTTCTACGAAGCGAACGACAGAGGCTGAGACTGAAATCGCTGATGCAATGCTTCAGAGTGCAGCAGAGGAAGCTTGGTTCTAGAAACCTAACCCCGTCACAAGCCTGTATTGCTTGTGACGGGGTTTTTTGTTGCTCTGCGGGTATCTCGTTGCACCGCGATAAAAACTATATGCGGTTCATTCGCCGGAAGAGCTCTGTTCTGCGTCGGCGTCTTTCTTCTTCGTCCGAGATCTCTTTGTCTTGGGCTCTTCAATAACCCACTCTTTTCGTTGTATCTTTCTAAGTATCTCAGTTTCGTACATTCTTTCGTAGATCATGCAGATAAAGAATTTTGTTCTGTCCGAAAGGATGTCCCACTCGTCCTTGCTTGGAGCAAACTGACTTACGGTTGGGTCTTCACTTATCTTTTGAATAGTAAGACGCATCCGATCCCCAAGATCCTGCTCAATCAGGAAGTCGTTGGGTTCCAAAATCTCGGCCAGGATATAAACATCGACCGTACTTACTCCAAGCCATTCCGCAAGAAGGCGCTTGGCTTCATCAGACATGCTCTGAATCGGCCTTGTTCCTGAAAGCATTGCTTGGAAATAAGGCGGAGAAAGATTGATTGCAGCTGCGGCGTCTTGTGTTGTTACGCCCAACTCCCATTTACGTTTATGAATGGCGTCAATCAGCGGCTTCCCCTTGGGGATATCCTTGGTCATGTTATTTCCGATGTTAAGTCTTTGGGTCGAATTCTCTCTTGGTGGATTGGGATGCATGTGGTACCGATGCAAAAAAAACAGGCTCCCGTCCGGAAACGGCCTGTACGGTCTTGCATTGGTTCCTTGTTTTCCATCACACCTTGCGTTCTGCATGGTCATTGTATGCGCAAAAAAGGCGCTCTGTGCTTCCTTCCTTCGTCTGAAAGGAAGGATTTTTCTTCAGCTTGTAGCGTTTGGTTACGACGTCGGCGCCGATCCGATGATCACAGATACGCACAGTTTGCAACTGGTTCCTGCGAGTATGCCCTGGATTGCTTGCAATCTGGTGGCGTCGAGTTATCATCTATCCTAGATGTAACACTTCCGATGCCACGAAATAGGGAATCATCATGCTTTCACAAGAGCGCAGACGTATCGCAGCCCTGTACCAGTACCCTGACGGCTTCTTGAATGTGGGGTGGTTCGCTGGGTATCTGCGACGCAAGGCAGGAGATGGTCGTCACTTCCAGATCCAGCAGACCAACCTGGATAACCATAACCTCGACCTTGTTCTGCGAAAGAACGACGAGATCCCGCCTCAGTTTCACGATCTGAAGCCGCTTCGAGCGATCTGCAACCTGACCGGTAAGATCATCGGCGAAGACCCTGTGACGAAGGAGCCGATTCGGACTGTTGTTGCGACCGCAGTCGGCTTCGATGTGGCAACCGTTCTCGACATGCCGATCGATTCGGCGTTTGACAAGATTCCAGTGGCAGGTGCCCCGACGACGAACTTCGAGGACCACGGCGTCAAGCTCTTTAGCGGCAGGGACGACAAGCTTTCTGACTCGAGCAATATGGTCCGTCTGGCCGGCATCATCGCTGCGACACGCTTCCGGGCCCCGAACCCTGAAAAGGGAATTCGAGCGCGATGCGAGATTCTGCTCAGACAAAAAGAGGATGAGTCTCAACTGATCCCGGTTCGCTACTACGGGCGTTTGGCATCGGCTGTGTATGAGCGCGTGATGCGCGGCGCCGCATGTGAGATCGTTGGCCGGCTACTGGCCGACGTGAAAAGGACGGGAGAGCCGATTGATCCTGAAACGGGCATTGAGCCCGTACGGAAAATCCATTTCATTGAATGTACAACCGCGCCTGGGGTAACGACCAAGAATGAAATCAAGGTCACTCCGGAGTGGATGGTCAAGATGCGCCAAGAGCTTCAGGACTCCCAGCGCCAACGCGCGGAAGCGCGAGCTCGCCGGATTGAGCAACAGAAGGCAGCCTTGTTGGCCGGGGGCGGTTCGAAGCAGTCTCCGGTGGCCGAAGTGAGTGACGCAGAGGCGCAAGCGCTTTTCGATACGCTTTGAGAAAGGTTGGTTTTGAGACAAGGGGGCGCCGGTTTATCGGCTAGGCCCCCTTTTTCATTTTTCGGGTTGTGTGGAATGCGCTACAAACTTGTCCAGTCCGTTGCCTTGGTGACTTCATTCTGGTGGTTTTGCCTAACGCTCTATGGGCTATTTGATGGCTCATGGAATGGAACAGAAGAACTGTCTAGCTACGTGCTAGAGGCAGGGTCTTCCATCAGTCTTGCCATCTTCATCGCCATTGGCATAGTCGTTTCTGCCTACATCATTAACGAATATCTTTTGAGCAAGTATTTAAAGGGGAAAAGGGTTCGTGGTTTGAGCTGCTCCCTTGGGGCACCTCCCATTCCTCCATATCACATCCCCATGGCGCAGAACGTTCCACAAAAAACGGGGAGGGATTCTGTTGATCGGTGGCTTTCATATCTCAAGAGAGCGCACCCCGAACATTACCGTCTCGCAAAGCAGATTCTTCGCATCCTGCTATCTGACCCGAAGATGCCTGCGTCTCACGTTCGCGGAGGTCATGGAGGAAAAACTCTGTGGGAACATTCGCTGTTGGTCTGCGAAAGAGCGATCGTTATCGCGCCTACTTGGACCTATGAGGGATTGAAGACGCCGAAGGGTGATTTGGTGACAGCCCTCCGGGACACCAGCTACACCTTTGATCCCGCGGACCCCCTAGTAGGTATCATCGCGCTCGCTCATGATATTGGGAAGCTAAAAACCTTCCTGCGCGATCCCAAGACGGGTGAAGTCCTTAAAGAAACTCACGAGCACGATAGCGTCTCAGCGCTTATGGTGACAAAACTCGACGAGTTTTGGCAGATCCCACGAAGCGACCAGGAGGCAATTCTTGGAGCTGTCGGGTACTACCATCGGCCCCAGTCTTTCCCGCTCGATAAGGGGCAGCGTGCATATGACGACCGTACGCACGCCTTGATGGAGCTACTGATTGCGGCAGATCGGTCCGCAGGCCAAATCGAGTCAGGTATAGCTCCGTCGGTTCAAACCGGACAGCAAACGGTGGAATTCATGACGCGCCTTTGGGCGGCTTTTCAGGAGCTTACTTCCGAACCTGGGCGCGTCAATGGGAGTAACAAGGCACAAACCATAGGCCAGAAAAGAGGTGAGATCGTTGTTTTCAAAGAGCGGGAGCTTCTCCGTTTTCTTGGCCAAAAACTGTCCATTAGTCCAACTGAAGACCTGAAGAGGGAGCTCCTCGAAGTGCTTGCTGACCAGGAAGTTTTGTTCGACCCCAACCCGAACATGCGTTCCTCATCAAATCCTACGCCGCCGCTCAGAACCTATTCGGTTTCGTTCTTCAATGCCTCGAACGGGAAGCATTTGGCAACGTGGCGTGGTGCTGTTGTGATCATGCCAAAACACATACTTCCCGGGCTCTCCAGCCTGTTTGACCACCCTGCGCTTTTTGAGGTCCACACTGAAGAGGCGCCTCTTCCCACTGAGAGCATCGCGCAAGACAACTCGCCTGGATCGCAAGTCAATGACGGCGGCGCACAAGAGCAAGCGCCTGAGGAGGCTTCCTCGCCCGCGGCTGAAGAAAAGCCAAGCAATGCACACGAAAACGTCGCACCAGACGGGACTTCATCCCTTTCGGAAGAACCCGCTGAACAAACCTCTGCTGCTGTTAGCGCAGCTCTTGACGATTTCATCGCAGGAGAAAGAGGTGCCAGTCAGAACGACAGCTTTGAGCACGATCTTGATGGTCTAGAGGAGGAAGGCACGCCCTCTGAACCCGACGACGCTGCCGGTCAGTCTGGATCTGGTGATGTCCTTGATGAGGATGTGATGCAAGAGCTCTCGAAAGTCATCGAGAAGCAGGCTGAAGAAAGAGCGGTAATGATCGTCGAAAAAGAAGAAGAATTAGATCGAGAGCGCAAAGAAAAACAGTTGAAAAAACTTACAAGAAAGGAAAGGGAGCGACTAAGTTCTTTCGGGGAATCGATACAATCGTCTCTCAACGAGTTAGATGATGCGGTTCGATCTGTTAGAAGTGCTTTAAATGGTATAGAGCCGTTCAACAAAAAAGATGGCTATGATTTCTTTAGGCCGAGCCAGCTGGAAGAGAAGCTTGAGTTGCTCATTTCTCTTCGCGATAAGTGTCCTCCTGAATATATCAAGACAGATATGATTGGGGAAAAGCTTGCGTTCTTGAGGGTTAAGGGGGAGGAATGAGAAAGCTAGTCTATTTTGCCGGACCCGATTTGTTCTTCGGGTGCTACCAGGGTAAGAAAGACGCCATAAGGAGGATGTGCGAGGCGCGAGATATTTACCCTCTTTTTCCAGGTGACGATGAAATTAGCGATTCGAAGGTTATTTTTAGAGAGAATGTAGCAAAAATACGAGAAGCCCACTTGCTAATCGCTAACTTGAATCCGTTTAGAAGCTCAGTCGAGCCGGATTCTGGAACTGCTTTCGAATGTGGTCTTGCCTGGAGTTCTGGTATCCCTGTGATTGGGGTATGTCAGGATCGCCGACCAATGATGTTGAGAATTGATCCGGCTACCCATCTTTGTAATGAAGATGGGTTGTTGACATGCTCGGATGGGGCTGTGATCGAAAACTTTGGCTTTCCTGTGAACCTGATGCTGGCTACGTGTACGACTGCCATCGTTGCGACTGTCGAAGACGCGATTAACTTGGCGGCTCGTCTCGAGTTGCCTTCATAGAACGCTCACCGCATCTCGCTCCTGCAGCCTTAACCTACAGGAGTCTGAAATGCTCAAGCAGAACCGTAAGGAGGCGCTTCGCCTCGTAGCAACCATGTTGGGGCGTCGCTTCGGCGTCCAGGTCGTCTTCGGCAACATCAAAACAGCAGCGACGACGGGCAAGGTGATCTATCTACCCAACCTCGCAACGACTGGCTCAGAGGAGGACATGATCCTTCTGTACGGGCTGGTCGCGCATGAGGCGGCGCACTGCCGCTTTACCGAGTTCAAGGATAGCTCGAAAGGGAACGTCCTTGTTCGCGCCCTCGATAACGTGTTCGAGGACATACGGATCGAGTTGGCATTGGCCAGGATCTTCCCCGGGGCGGCTCGAATGCTCTTCGATGCGGCCAGCGGTCTCGCAGTGCGGGGCATCCTTGAGGCTCCACAGCAAGACGAGGAGTATCAGCCGGCCGACATCTTGTGCAGGGCGCTTGTGATGGGGCTTCGCAGTCGGCACCTGAGGCAGCACTGCTTAGATGAAATGGCTGGCCAGTGGCGGACTCTCGCCGAGGAGGTGTTTGGTACCGACCTGGTCGAGGACGTTTTCGCGCTTGCCGACCGGTCTGCAGCCATAACGTCCACGGACGAGGCTTCTAGCTTGGCTTGGGAGGTCTACGAGCTCCTCGAGACTTCTGCTGAAGAGAAGGAAAAGCAGGAAGAGCAGCAACGGCAGAAGCAGCAACAGCAATCCAAGGCATCGCAAGATGACGAGGAGGATGAGTCGCAGGCAGGGCAGGATGAAGATGAGGGGGATGCCTCTCAGCCCGCCGGTTCCGGTGGCGAGGATGAGGGCGATGCTTCTGAGTCTGCTGCTTCCAGTGGTGAGGATGAAGAAGATGCGTCGTCGGGGGCTTTGTCGGACGATCAGGGCGAAGATGATCCTTCTGCCCCTGAGTCATCTCAGAGTGAAGACGGGGGTTCTGAGTCTGACGTGTCCGATGAAGGAGGCGCTGAAACTGGCGAGTTTTCGTCGCAGGGGGATGAAGAAGGCTCCGCAGGCGAGCAGGCCGCAGCGATGCGTCAAGCACTCACTGCACAGTCTGTCGGCTCGGTCAGCATGGAAGATATGTTGCGTCAGCAGATGGGGGCCAGCCAGGTCATGGGGGCCGGTGCTCGGTCGCAACATGCAACCCGTACCACCGGTATCAAAGACCACGGTCAGGTCAGGGCTTATCTGAAACGGCACGAGCTCAAGGCAAAGCTTGGCACCCGGCTTGGAAGCCTGATCGAGTCCACGGTCGAAGATTCCTCGTGGGATGGGTACTCGGGGCGTAAGCTCTCTCACAGTGCACCGGAGAGGCTTGCGCGTGGTGACTTGAAGGTTTTCCGGAAGAAGGAAGAAACTGAAGGCACCAATACTGCCGTCGCCCTTCTGGTCGACTACTCGGGATCGATGTGGACAACAATGCCGCTGATCGACGGTAGTTCCAGGACAACCGCGGGCCAAACAACCGCACAAGAAGCGGCCTATGAGACGCACTTTGCGCTCGCTTCTGTGCTGTCGACCTACGAGGTCCCTTTCCTCTCGATCGCGTTCGCCAATCACGTGTGCGTGCTCAAGGAGTTTGATGAGCCGCTGTCGGCGCACCGGTGGGATGATGGTTCGTCGGGTGACACGGCCACGGGCGATGCGGTTGAGGAAGCACTCATCCGCATCACGGCTCGTGAGGAGGAAAAACGCATTCTGGTCGTCGTCACCGATGGCGAGCCCAACGATCACGATTCTCTGATGGCTGGGTGCAGGTTTGCCCGCCAGAACGGAATCCAGATCGCGGTGGTGTTCATCGGGTCCATGGGCCATGCTCTCGAGGCGATGCTCAAGGAGGAGGAGGTTGCCTTTGACCGGGCAATGAGTGCAGACCGGCTTTCGCAAGCGGTCTTTGGTGCTGTCGCGAAAGCGGTAGGCTGACATCACACAAGGGCTCAAGCGCAATCGCTTGGGCCCTTTTTTATCACTGTGCTAGGCACATCTCTGAGGGCAGACCTAACCCAAGGAGATTGACGTGTCATTACTCAGTTTTGTAGTCATCGGTGCCCTCGCGCTCTTGTCGCTTCGTCTTTTCATGACGTCGCGCCGAGACAGGAAGCGTGCTCAGCTTCGCGAGCTGCAGCAAGCTCTTCGGAGGAACCTTGACGGAGACAAAGAGAAGCGCCAGCCGACAGCTAATCGTCGCGAGGCTTCAGCAGATGAAAGGCGTATCGCCGAGCTTGAGCGCGTTGTAAAACGCGCGGAAGAAGAGAGCAAGAAGCTTGCTCTCGCTCTTGAGCAGCTTCAGCGTGCTCATGAGAAACCGATCGCTTCCAAGGCCCGTAAGAGCCAACGGAAGATCGAGCCGGTTGTTGCTCCTCAAGCATCATTGCTTCCTGCAGTGATGAGGAGCGGTCGCACTGGTGAGCCTATCACCAGGAGCTTGCACTGATTAATCTCAGTGCTGCCCCCCTCACCCTCTCGCTTCGGCAGAGGGTGTTTTTTCGCGTACGTTCAGTTTTCACTTCGCCTTCTTGCCATCTCTCCTTGCAGCCCTAAACACAAGGAGATTCAAATGTCACAAACGACAGCCGTAACCGAGAAGCTTGGCAACATCTTTGGGTCTGCCTTCAAGGACCCCCAGGCGGCTCAAAGGGCAGTTCCTGTAAGGTCAGCGGGGCCGTTTACGCCCCCAGACAACCCGTCCCACAGCTTCACCGAAGCTCATGCACGTCTGCTAGTGGCATGGGTCTGGGCCGGGGTGAGCAAGAATCTGATGTTGACCGGCCCCACTGGATCTGGGAAGTCTTCGATGGTCGAGGTCTTCGCGGCTCGTACGGGGTGGCCGCTCTTTCGTGTGGCTTGCCACGGGCGAATGGAGTTTCAGGAACTTGTCGGCGCCTGGCGCATGGCATCCGTACCTGGTGGCGGCCAAGAGTGGAAGTGGGCTGACGGCCCGCTACTGGCAGCCATGAAGGTAGGGGGTATCCTGCTTCTGGATGAAGGCAACTTCCTTCATCCAGCCGTAGTCGGTGGCTTGAATACGATCCTGGATGGGGCGCCGCTTTTGGTGCCTGAAACGGGTGAAATGGTTCAGCCGCACCCGGATTTTCGGGTTGCATTCACGGCAAACGCTGTGGCGCACGACATGGATGCAGCTAACTACCGGGGCATCCAGCGGCAGAGCATCGCGCTGCTGGACCGCTTCCTCGTCGGGACGGTGGACTACCTGTCACCGATGGAGGAAAGCAAGATCCTGCACGCGAAGTGCAAACATCTTGCCGGTCCTTTCATCCAACTCCTCGTTGAGGTGGCTGGGGACGTTCGGGAAGCCTTCAAGCAGGGCGAAATGACCACTACCATCTCGACCCGCGGCCTCATCCGCTGGGGAAAGATGT